>ERZ795043.1567-NODE-1567-length-10905-cov-4.631336_pt1 | contig 10905 bp, 15 predicted proteins | sample MGYA00375127_ERZ795043 | MGnify/ENA primary metagenome ERZ795043 (study PRJEB30172, sample SAMN05518447) | compost metagenome | isolation source: Feedstock adapted compost from Newby Island compost facility, Milpitas, CA | place: USA:Newby Island compost... | reverse complement strand
AAAGCCGTTGAGGTAACGGCTGTCATCGTCAACCGCGGCGAATACACGCTGGCGGACAATCGCCTGTTCGTCGTGCCCGAGGAGGAGGGAGGCGTCTTTCACACCAGCCCCGACGGACGAAACAGCGGAAGCGGAACGGTCACGGCCGACGATCCTCCCGGAGACTTGCCCGTACGGGTGCTGGAGGGCGCGTTTGACGAAATCCCGCCGAACCGGTCCGCCACGATCGCGTTCACCGTCCCGTCCGACATCTCCCGCCGGGAACCGCTGTATATCATTTTCCAAAGCTTGAGAATCCGTTATGACAACATCGAGGAACCCCGGATCATCAGGTTCACCGAGCCGCTGACGATACCGGAATGAACGGAAGCGGCGATGCGCGTCACCGCCGCTTGACCGGCGAGGCGTTTCCTGTCATCATTGGAAGGAAAATGGAACACATGCGGAGGAAAGCGCTCTTGCACCTGTCGATCGAGACCGCGGCCATCGAAGACGCGGCCGAAATTCTTGAGCTGCAGCGGAAGGCGTACGTCAGCGAGGCCGAAATATACAACGACTGCGAGATCGAACCGCTCACGCAGACCCTTGAAAGCGTGCGGGAGCAGTTCGCGACCCATCTGTTCCTGAAGGCCGCGGCAGGAGGCCGCATCGTCGGCTCGGTCCGCGCGTGCCGCCGGGACGGCCATGTCGAGATCGGGAAGCTGATCGTCGATCCCGAACTCCAGGGCCGAGGCATCGGCACGCGGCTGATGCGCGAGATCGAGGCCCGATTCCCGGGCGAGACGTTCGTCCTGTTCACCGGGCACAAGAGCGAGCGCAACCTGAAGCTGTACCGGAAACTGGGCTGCGTCCCGTTCGACGAGAACACCGCAAGTCCGACTCTCCGCCTGATCTACCTGAGAAAAACGATCTCCACATCCGCGGCCGACAGCGTCAATTCGGCGAGCGGACAATCGAACAGCATGTGAAACTCGAACCCCTCGTCGGCGAGGAACACTTCATCCGTCATCCAGTTGCTTCCCGGAGGCGGGAACTCGCCTTCCACCCGCCGCACGCCCGTGAACGTGAGCCGGACATCGGCGTCGTAGAACATGGCGCCGTCGCTGTCCAGTTCCATGACCAGCCGGTCCGCCGAAGGCCGCTCAACCGAGCGAATCCGCGCATCATGCAACGGATTCTCGTGCAACCGGACAATGCCCGCCGGGAGCCGGCTTTTGACGGAGTTGACATCATTGCGGTATTCGGCCATCAGCGCATCCGTTCTCGCGTCAAAGTCCTCTTCAATGCGGGCCGCCAAGGCCCGGAGCTCTTCGGAAGGCCAGACGGCGGCCAGCGTCCCATCCTCGACGGCAGGATGGAAGGCGGCAGGCATCAACCGGAGCAGGACGGGCTTCCAATGCGCCAACTGGCGCTTCCGTATGTCCAGAATGTCCATGCCTCTGGCTTCGAACCAGGCGATCTCTTCCTTCCACTTTTCCTCCGTCTCGGGAAACGTCAACACGCTTTTGATGATTTGCGCTTCCTCATACCAGGCTTTCGTAAGATACTTCATGCCGTTCCTCCCGTATGATCAAAGGATCGCCATGAAAAACGGGTGCCCGCCTTCATCCAGACATGTTCTCAGCTCGTCGCGGAAATCCCGCCTTTCCATCAGCTCCAGCGCGTCCTCCGCGGCAAAAAAACCAACATCCACGCTCTCCTCGCCCGTTTTCAACGATCCGCCGACCGCCCTGGCCCGCCAGAAGGTATGGATGACCCGGCTCGCGATATCCTGCGTGATCCCGCACAGCCTGACGACTTCGATCTCGATGCCCGTCTCTTCCCGGACTTCCCGGATGACGGCCTCGGGGATCGACTCGCCGTTCTCCGCATGGCCGCCGGGCAGTTCCCACCCCCGCTCCGGGTCTTTCTTCAGCAGGATGCGACCGTCTTGGTCAAACACGACCGCGCAGCCGGTAATGCGGTACAACTCCATGCCATCACCGCCCGCCATGACGGATGCGTTCCCCGTCCTCATGCCTTCTCATCACCCGGACTTCGCCGCCCTCCGCGACGAGCACCTCGCTTGCCAGGCCGATGAACAGGCCGTGTTCGACGACGCCCGGCATGCTGCTGATCGATGCGGCCAGCCCCCGCGGATCTTCGATCCTGCCCAAGTGCAGATCGACGATGTAATGGCCGCCGTCCGTCACGAACAGCGCGCCGTCCTTCTCCCGGATTCGGGGCGCGTAACCGGCCTGCTCGAGCTTTCTCATCGTATGCTTGTACGCGAAGGGGACGATCCCCACGGGCAGCGGGAAGCGGCCCAGACGTTCCACGTATTTCGTCGAATCCACGATAATTGCCATCCTCCGGGAAATCGAAGCCACCAGTTTCTCCCGCAGCAGCGCGCCCCCGCCGCCCTTGATGGCGTTGAAATGCGGATCGATCTCGTCCGCCCCGTCAACCGTCAGATCGACCTCCCCGATCTCGTTGACGTCCACGACGCGGATCCCGAGCGACTCCGCAAGTTCCGCGGTCTTAACGGATGTGGCGACGCCCGTGACGCGCAAGCCGCCCTTGACCCGCTCCGCCAGCTTCCGGATGAACCAATAGGCCGTGGAACCCGTGCCGAGACCCACGATCATGCCGTCCTCGACCAGTGCGGCCGCCTTCTCTCCAACCCGTTGCTTTTCCGCAGTCTGCTTCTCGTTCAATTTCGGCACCTCCAGATTCCATAATGCTTTCCACGCTGACCCATAACGCGCCGCGGCCGCCCCCGGCCTTCCTTCACCCGCTTCAGCGTCGCCACGATCAGGAAGCTGACGATCACGAGCAGGAACCAGGAGCTCATCTTTCCCGTATGGACAAGACGCCAGGCTTCGGTCTGGTCGGGATACCGCCATGCCCCGAAGAAAGTGGCGATGTTCTCCGCAATCCAGATGAAAAAGCCGATCAGCACAAAAGAAAGGGCGAGCGGCATCCGGTAACGCGCTCCGTTCACTTCGAACAGCACCCAGGACCGCCGGAAGACGATGAACACGAGCGCGGTCAGCCACCAGCGAATGTCCGCCGTGTAATGATGGGTGAAGAAGTTCAGATAAATCGCGGCCGCAAGCGGCACGACCACGGGATAAGGCGGCCAGTTCACGAGTTCAAGCTTCAGCCTGCGCCACGCCTGGCACATGTAGCTCGCCACGCTCGCGTACATGAACCCGCTGTAAAGCGGCACGCCGAACACCTTGAAATGGCCCGGCTCCGGATACGACCAGGATCCCATGCGGACCTTGAACAACTCGAGCGCCAGGCCGATCAGGTGGAACAGGCAGATGACCTTGAGCTCATCCTTCGTCTCGAGGCCGGAGCGAACCATCCACCATTGCATCAGAAGGCAGATCGCGAGCAGCCAGTCGTACCGCGGCAGGAAGGGCAACGAGACGTACTGCGTAAGCGCGAGCGAGGCGAAGATCACAACGGGAAACATGCACGACAGCGCCTGCTGGATGCCGAAATGTGTGAGCGGCGTGATCAGCCGCGCGGCCGACCGGCGCATCACGGCAGCGCGCACCCCCCACGCGCGCATGACAGTCCCTCGCATCATGATCCTCCTTCGTCGTCAGGGCGGTATTCCAGGATGTCCCCGGGCTGGCAGTCGAGCGCTTGGCAGATCGCGTCGAGCGTGGACAGGCGGATCGCCTTCGCCTTGCCGTTTTTCAGAATGGACAGATTCGCCAGCGTGATGCCGACCCGTTCGGAGAGCTCGGTCACGCTCATTTTGCGTTTGGCCAGCATCACGTCGAGGTTGACGATGATCGCCACGGGCCTCACCTCAGATCGTCAGTTCGTTCTCGGTCTTGATGTCGATGGCGTGCCGGAGCAGCTTCTGCAGGACGGCCGCGAAGACGGCAATCACGACGCACGCGAACGGCACGACGCAGCCGATGATGACGACGCCCGGCGCGTTGTCCGCGAGCGCGTACAGGTAGAAGAGCGGCAGCACCAGCACGTGGCAGGCGAAAATGGCGGCGGCGCAATATTTGATCCTCCTCAGCGCAACGACGGACGCCTCCGAGAACGCGGCATCCCGGTCGATATACTGGAGCAGCCGGAACGCCTGGTGCAGCGCATAATAGAATGGCACCGCCGACGCGTAGAACACGAGGCAGACGAGGTACTCGATGAGGGGAAAGCCCGGCACCAGCTCCGCCGCGATCCCGCCCAGCATCGGAACCGTCCAGATGCACAGCGCAAGGATGGGCACCCCGAGCAGAATCACGACGATTTTCAGGAACAGCGTCTCCGGTTTCACGGCGGACACCTCGCAAGCGTGATGTTGGTACTTAATATAGCGCAGGATTTATCGTTTCACAATAAATTTTTATTCTTTTGGGTAAAGTTTTTACCGTTTTGCATGCTCCACCCGATAAAAAAAACGCCTGCCCTCCACGGCAGGCGGCCCCCAAACGCCGCTCATATTTCCCGTCTGTACCTCAGCGACACATACGGGTCCCCGTCCCTGTTTTCGTAAGCCGGCCGTTCGTAGTGGAAGACGAACCCGCGGGCCTCGTAGAATGGAATCCCCTTCATGTTGCCTTTGGTCACGGACACCCATTGCTCGGTGGCGCCGAGCGCCTTCTGCTGACGGGTGATCGCGTCCAGCAGCCGGGTGCCGATCCCCTCGTTCCGCCGCTCGGGCGAAACGTACAGCACGAATACTTCCCCCGTCCGCTCGCCGGTCATGCCGCCTCCTCCGGCGCCGACCACCCGGCCGTCCTCCAAGGCGACGAACCAGCCGCCCCATTCGCGGCCGGTCTCCGTCACTTCCTTCAGCACCCGCTCCTCGTTGTAGAACGCCGCGATGATCCGCTCGATGTACTCCGGACCGTAAAGTTCCGCATAGGCCGCCCGCCAGCCGTCCGCACACACCCGGCAGATGCCCGCCACGTGTTCGGGCCCGGCCTGCACCACTTCGATCATGTCAGCCTCTCCCCTCATCCCTCGGCGCCCAGCATGATGCAGACGCCGTTCGGATCCGTCAGCATACACGTCTCATACGACATGCCTTCATCCAGCCGCGGTTCCGTAATCTCCAAGCCCATTCCCTTGAACCGTTCGTACGTTCCGCGCAGATCGGCGCAGCGGAACTCCAGCACGACGCCGGCCGCCGGCTGCATGTGCTCGTTCGCAATATGGAGGCACAGCCTGAAGCCGTCGTACTCCAGTTCCGAGAACCATTCCGACTCGCTGATGACGGCAAATCCGAGCACATCCCGGTAGAACCGGACCGATTCGCTCATGTCCTTCACGCCGATGGTGACACAGCCAAACCGCACAGTATCCACTCCCCCGATCGTTCCACCCTCAGATTGACAGTAACCGCTTACAATTATTAACATGGTAAAATACCGCAATGCTGCCGTCAAGGTGATGCGCATGTGCCAGTACCCTTTCGTCTTTCCCTTTCGGGAAGCCGTCTACAAGACCATCGGCGAGAAGAAGCTCCGGTTTTTCCTTTTCGAACCCGACCGCGCCGGGACGAACCGGGCAGCGGTGTTGTTCTTCATCGGCGGCACGTTCAGCCGGAATCCGAACACGCCCGCCGACTTCCAATATCATGCCGAATACCTTGCCTCGCAGGGATATGTCGCGATCTGCGCGGAGTGCCGAACCGGGCGCGATGACGGCTTCACGCCGATTCAGGCGATCCGCGACGCCAGATCCGCGGTCCGCCGGCTGCGCATGAACGCCCCCGAATGGGGGATCGATCCGAACCGGATTGTCGTGTGCGGTTCGTCCTCGGGCGGCTATACCGCCGTCTCCGCAATTATGTTCGATCATCTGAACGACGAAGGAGACGATCTCTCCGTCTCCCCCGTCCCGGACGCGCTGGTCATTTTCGCCGCCGGGATGGACGCCGTGGACATCATGTCGCGTCTCTATCCCGAACTGCTGCCTGCAGCGCGGGACATCTCCCCGTACCACAACGTGCGAAAATGCCTCCCGCCCACGCTCTGGATGATCGGAACCGCCGACCCGCTCTACGCGCAAAACCGGGAATTCGTCGAGCGGATGACCGAAGCGGGCAACGCCATCACCTGGGTCGAATATGAAGGCATGGAGCACGGGTTCTTCCGTCACGGCCGGCACGGGAATCGCCCGCTCGAGGAGACCCGGCGCCGGATCGCGGAATTTCTGGCCTCCATCGGCTTCTGATCGCCTAGGCGATCGGCGTGCCGTTCGGCACCGGCTCATCCGGCCTGAGCAGCACGACGTCGCCTTCCTCCGGGATGCCGCCCAGGACGAGCACCTCGGAGCTGAATCCGGCAATGCGCCGGGGCGGGAAGTTGACGACCGCGACCACCTGGCGTCCGATGAGCTGCTCCGGCTCGTATCTGCGCGTGATCTGGGCGGAGGATGGCTTGATGCCCAATTCCCCGAAATCGATCTTCAGCTTGATCGCCGGTTTCCGCGCCTCCGGAAAAGGCTCCGCGTGCACCACGGTGCCGATCCGGATGTCCAGCTTCATGAAGTCTTCGATCGTCGCCACATTCATTCCTCCTTGTGTCTTTCCATCCTTATTTTCCCCGTCCGAAGCTCGGTTTGTCCAGCCCTGTCAGGCCATCGCCTCGTCGATGATCGGATCGGTGAAACAGGATGGGGCGCAGTTTCCGGTCCAATCCGGCTGTAACAGGCTTAAACGAAACAAGGGAGGATGCTGCTGACATCCTTCCCGCGTACCTGGCCGCGCGGGCGTTCCCCCTCCGGCATTGCCGCGGAGAAGGATCCCGACGGGCGTCAACCATGCGGGTTCCTTCGAAGTTTCCATTACCGAACAATGATAAGTTTTCGGCGATGAATGTCAGAAGGGCGAGCCGAAACGTTTCAGCCGCATACAGCAGCAGAAGATCATTTCTGTTTCGCATCGTTCCCCACCCCTTGGGAGAGAGGAACGCAACCTGTTGCTTCTTCCATTGTGCCCCAATCCGACCCGCATCTCCACAACCCAAACAGGTTCAATCAAAAAATACCGCCCAGTCCCCCACTACGGCAAAAACGCCCGCTTCCGCATCACCAGCTTTACGCCGCCGATCTTGTACAGGTAGCGCCCGTCGATGATTTGCTTGAGGATGGCCGCAGCGGTCCCCTTCAGCCTGTACTTGCCGACGCTTCCGACGGCTTCGCCCTTGCCCAGCGACGCGACGGTTCCCCGGTAGACGTACAGGAAAGGCTTCATTTCCTGCCCGCGCAGCAACGCGACGGCATTGCGGGCTGCAGCCTCGCCCTGCTGGATTGCGATCTGGGCGCTCGGCGGATACGGCTTGCCCTGATCGTTCAGCACGATCGACGAATCCCCGATCACGAAAATATCGTCATGGCCCGGCGCCTCAAGATACGGATTTACAATCACCCTTCCGCGCGCGGTCTCAAACCCCGACTCCTCGAGCACCCGGTTGCCGCGAACGCCGCCCGCCCAGATGACGGTGTCCGCACGAATAAACTCTCCGCCTTCGATCTCCACGCCTTCGCTTGTGCATTTTTTCACAGGGGTGCCCAATTTGAACACAACACCCTTCCGCGTCAGCAGATCCACCGCGTGCTTCACAAGTTCGGCGTCGAAACCCGGCAGCGCGGACGGCGCAGCCTCCACGACGACGATGGACACCAGCGCCGGATCGATGCCATGAACCCTGCACAGCTCCGGAACCCGGTTCACAAGCTCGCCGACGAACTCGATTCCGGTCAGTCCCGCCCCGCCGACGACGAATGCAAGCCGTTCGCCGCGGCTTCCATCGCGTCCGAATTGCTCAAACTGACGCTCGATGCGCTCTCTGATGGCGCGTACGCTGTTCAGACTGCGGATGAAGAAGGCGTGCTCCGCAAGCCCCGGGATGCCGAATGTCTCCGGTTCCCCGCCCAATGCGACGATCAGCACGTCATACGGGATGTCGCCTTCGTCGGTCCGCACCGTCTTCGCATCGGTATCGATGCGTCGGATCGTGCGCTTCAGGAACGATACCTTGCGCGGATCGATGATGTCCCGGATATCGACGCAGGCCCTGTCCGGGCTGTCGGTGCCGGCCGCCGGCTTGTGCAGCCAGGTCGTGAAATAGTGGTAATCATGCTTGTTGACGAGGACGATGTTCGCCTCGCCGCGCCCCAGATGCTTCTGCAGCGCGAGGACGGCCGAAATGCCGGCATAGCCGCCCCCCAATACCGCAATCGTCTTTGGTTCAGCCATCTCCCGGATCACTCCGTTTCTTGGTTGTGAAAATTTTCACATCCAACGTAATGAAAAAACTCCATTCCGTGGATCTTGCTGCATACTATACCACGAAGTGACGAATTTGTGAATCCCTTTGACAGGTCTTGTTCCCCCTGCATGCTTCTTCCACGCGCATAATGACAAATGTATAATGGCAACAGGAAGTACATTCGCACCCGATGCGGAGGTGGATGCGATGAACGTGAGAAGATTCGTCCAATGCGCCCGGGGGAATGCGGTCTGGTTGTATGGGGGCGCGGCGATCACGGTTCTTCTGTTGATTTTGAAATAGGATATCTCCGGCCGCGATGAGGATTCCCCGGACCGCCGCGCTTCCGATGAAGGTCAGCCTGCGTCCGGCTGTTCACGCACCCTGTTCTTCTTCCCAAGCCTGGAACCGGTCCAGCAGCTCTTCCGGCGTATCCGCCGTGATGATCTCCGCGCGCCCGTTCACATGTCTCAACTTCAGGAACCCCTCGCGCTCCATCGTCTCGAGCATCGCAAGCAGCGGATCGTAATAGCCGCGGAGGTTGAGCAGGCCGACCGGCTTCCGGTGCAGCTCGAGCCGGCCCCATGTGAAGACCTCGAACAATTCCTCCAGCGTGCCGGGGCCGCCGGGCAGCGCGATGAACCCGTCCGCCAGCTCCATCATTTTCGCCTTCCGCTCGTGCATCGTGTCGACGAGGATGAGCTCGGTCAGCCCGCCGTGGGCGATCTCCCGGTCCCGCAGGAAGCGCGGCATCACGCCGATCGCCTGTCCTCCCTCCTCCAGTACGGCATTTGCGACCGCTCCCATCAGGCCGACTTTGGCTCCCCCGTAGATCAGCGTGATTTGTCGCTTCGCAAGCTCACGCCCCAGCCTGGCCGCGCCTTCCCGGTATGCCGGAGACGCGCCATCGCCGGAGCCGCAATAGACCGCAATGGCTTTCATGATTCAACGCTCCATATCCGAGATTGATGAGTGGCATGTCCTCATTCATCTTACCATCCGCAGGCCCGTCCGTCACCGGGCAATTCCTCCGTATTCCATCCCCGCAGCCAAAACCGCTGCCGATCAGGCGATCTTTCGACATGCGCGCAAACGCATGCTCCATCCCGCGCATGCAATCGCCATGATCCGGCTGACTCAACCCCCGCCTTCATCCGGCGCTTCGAACGCGCATGCGGCGGCCGCCCGAAATCCGGCCTCCTTGAGTTCCGCCAGCAGGGACGCGATTTTCGCCTTAAAGATCAGGGCATCGACGCTTCCGAGCGGCTCGATCTCGAGACAGTACCGGCCATGCCGGAACGCGCCGCCGGAGGCGCCTGCCGCATCGCCGAACTCTTCGCCGTCGGACACGAACATCTCCGCCCATTCCGTCACGACGGTCTCGCCGGCGGCGAGTCCCCCTGCCATTTCGGCCACAATCCGGGCCACCGCCGATTTGTCCATGCCGGCATCGAGATGGATTCTGGCGTACAGATCCGATTCCACGTCTCAACCCCCCACGGGCTCCTCGCGACAGTCTTCGCAGAAATGAAGTAAAATGGTGCTTGGGGCAAGTCATCATGAAAAGGAGATCTTGCGACATGCAGCCAACCATCAAGAAATGCTCGCCCGATGACGCGCGCGTCATTCAGGAGATCGGCCGCCAGACGTTCTTCGAAACGTTCCACGGCACGACGTCGCCCGAGAACATGCAAGCCTATCTGGAGAAGGCCTTCAACATCGAACAATTGGAGAAGGAGTTGTCCAACCCGGCGTCCGAATTTTTCCTCCTCTTGGCTGACCAAGAACCGGCCGGATACCTGAAAATCAACACCGGCCAAGCCCAGACGGAGAATATGGGCGACGATGCGCTGGAAGTCGAACGGCTCTATGTGAAGAAGCCATTCCAGAAACACGGTTTCGGCAGACTGCTGATGAACCACGCCCTGGACATCGCCCGCCGCCGGCGGATGAAGAAGGTTTGGCTGGGCGTGTGGGAATACAACGACAACGCCATCGCCTTCTACAAGAAGATGGGGTTTGTCCTGACGGGCAGCCATTCGTTCTTCGTCGGGGATGACGAACAGACGGACCTCATCATGACCCGGACGCTCGCATGACCTTTATTCGCCGGGCGCGCGGGCAAGCGCGGCGCCCCTTGCGGAACCCGCTGCCGTGGTTGACGGCCGCCCCCCGCCAGCCGCCGCTCCGACCGCTTGCCGGTGCTCGTCGGTTACGGCAGTTTCTCCAGGAACCGGCTCGCCGCGGCGGACAGCGGCACATCCTTCAGCGTGGCGAGGCCGACCCTGCGCGGCGGCAGCGGCACGTCCAGCCGGATTTCGTGCAGCGTCCCCCTCGCCAGCTCCTCCGCCACGAATTCGCGGATGACGCAGGCGATCCCGAGCCCGATGCGGGCGAACTGAACGATCAGATCGATGCTGCCGAGCTCGAACTCCGGCTGGATGTTCACGCCCTGCCCCTTCGCGAACCGGTCGATGCAGGCCCGGATGTTGCTGCCCTGCTCCAGCAGGATGAGCGGATGGCGGACAAGCTCCTGCCACGTGAGCGTCCGCGCCGCCAGATCCCGGAACGCCTCGCCCGCCACGAAACAGTCGTGGAGCGGGATGCTCTCGCGCACGGCGAGCTGGCTGTCCTTCACGGGCAGGTTGACGATGCCGAAGTCGATCTTGCCCTC
>ERZ795043.1565-NODE-1565-length-10912-cov-34.886249_pt1 | contig 10912 bp, 11 predicted proteins | sample MGYA00375127_ERZ795043 | MGnify/ENA primary metagenome ERZ795043 (study PRJEB30172, sample SAMN05518447) | compost metagenome | isolation source: Feedstock adapted compost from Newby Island compost facility, Milpitas, CA | place: USA:Newby Island compost... | reverse complement strand
CATGCTAGGTGGTGTGAGAGGACGGGGGCTTGCCGCCCCCTCCTACTCGATTTTTTCCAAGCACTTCTCGAAAAGGAGAGAAACCGATGGATCAGCGGGAGTTTCAGGAAGTGAAGGCGCTGGCGGGCGCATACAACGTTATTCCCATCATGAGGACGCTTCTGGCCGACACGGAGACGCCCATCCGCGTCTTTCAGCAGTTCAGCCGGGACCGGCGCTCGTTTTTGCTGGAAAGCGTGGAAGGCGGCGTGCAGTGGGCCAGATATTCCTATATCGGCACGGACCCGTTCCTCGTCATGCGGGTGAAAAAAGGGCGCGTGATCATCGAGGAAAACGGCCGGACGGAAGTGCGGGAGACGGCGGACCCCATCGGGCTGATGCGCGCTCGCCTGCGCTCATGCCGCAGCCCGCAGCTGAAGGATTTCCCGCCGTTCACCGGCGGGGCCATCGGATTTTTCGGCTATGACCTGCTTCAGTATTACGAGAAAAGGCTTAAGGCCCACCGCAATGACGACCTGAATATGGACGACCTGCACTTTATGTTCTTCGACAAGGTGATCGTGTTCGATCATTTCAAACAGCAGGTGCTCGTCGTCGGCAACGTCCGCATCCGGGATGGCGCCGAAGACGGGGAAATCCGGCAGGCATACCTGGACGCGCTAAACGGCATCGACGATCTGATCCGCAGGCTGCGGCGGCCGGCGCCCCAGCCGGTGTCCGGATCAGCGCCGCCGCGGGACCCCGATCTGGGCCAGGTGCATTCCAACGTGACCAAGGAACAGTTCATGGCCGGCGTGGAGCGGGCGAGGGAATACATCCGGGCCGGCGACATTTTCCAGGTGGTGCTGTCCCAGCGCTTTCATGTGGAGACGGATGTGGACCCGCTGCATGTTTATCGCGTGCTGAGAACGATGAACCCTTCGCCTTACATGTACTACCTGAAGCTGGAGGACGACGTCATCGTCGGCACCTCGCCGGAAATGCTCGTCAAGGTGGACGGCGGCAAGGTGCAAACCCGCCCCATTGCGGGCACCCGCCCGCGGGGCAAAACGCCGGAGGAAGACGCGGCGCTGGAGGAAGAGCTGCTACGCGACGAAAAAGAGCTGGCCGAGCACATCATGCTTGTGGATCTGGGCCGCAATGACCTGGGCCGCGTGGCGGAATACGGCACCGTCAAATGCGACAGCTTCATGCAGATCGAGCGCTATTCCCACGTGATGCACATCGTCTCCAACGTCAGCGGACAGCTCCGCAAGGACAAAGATTTCTTTGACGCCTTTCTGTCCTGCATGCCGGCGGGGACGGTGTCGGGGGCGCCGAAAATCCGCGCCATGGAAATCATCGCGGAAATCGAGAACGAAGCCCGCGGCGCCTATGCGGGAGCCATCGGCTATCTCGGCTTTGCCGGCAGCCTGAACACGTGCATTACGATCCGCACGATCATTTTCAAGAACGGCAAGGCCTACGTGCAGGCCGGCGCCGGCATCGTCTGGGATTCGGTGCCGGAGAAGGAGTATGAGGAGACGGTCAACAAGGCGAAAGCCATGCTGAAAGCGATCCGGGCCGCGGAAGCGGCGTTTCCCACGCTAGCTGCCGCCGCCCAGCGCCGCGTCGTTAATCAGGACTACGATTGAGAAATGAGACAAGCGATTACCGGCAGGGAGGAGAATCGGAACATGAGCGTTAAATCGGCAGCCATCACCGTTCAGGAAGCGCTGGGCGCCCTGACGTCGGGCAGAAGCCTGACCCAGGAAGAAGCCAGGGAAGTCATGACGATGATCATGCGGGGGGAAGCGACGGCCGCGCAAATCGCGGGCATTGTCATTGCGCTGCGCATGAAAGGGGAAACGGTGGACGAGATCACGGGATTTGCGGAGGCAATGCGCGCCTTTGCCCACCGCGTGCCCACTTCCAATGATCATCTTCTGGATACGGCCGGCACTGGCGGATCGGGCAAGCAAAAGTTCAACGTGTCCACCGTCTCGGCCATCATCGCGGCGGCGGCCGGCGTCCGGGTCGCCAAGCACGGGAACCGGGCGATGTCCGGCAAATCCGGCAGCGCCGACGTGCTGGAGGCGCTCGGCGTCAACATCCACCTCAACGCGGAACAGGCGGCGGAGTGCCTGAAGCGGACCAACATCTGCTTCGTCTTTGCGCAGCTTTATCACCCGGCTCTGAAGCATGCGACCGGGCCCCGCAAGGAACTGGGCGTCCGGACGATTTTTAACCTGCTCGGGCCTTTGGCGAACCCGGCCAACGCGGACCGGCAGCTTGTCGGCCTGTATGACCGCACGCTGACGGAAACGGTGGCCGGCGTGCTCGGACGGCTCGGCCTCAAGCGGGCCATCGTCGTCGGCAGTCACGACGGGCTTGACGAAATCAGTCTGGCGGCGCCGACGCAAGTGTCCGAGCTGAGAAACGGCGAAGTGCGCACGTACGACATCACGCCGGAAGATCTGGGCCTGGAGCGAGCGCCGCTGGAGGCGGTCAAAGGCGGTGATCCGGCCACGAACGCGGAAATTATCCGCCGGGTGCTAAACGGGGAGAAAAGCCCGTACCGGGATATGGTGCTGGCCAGCGCGGGCGCCTGCATATACGTATCCGACCTGGCCGGCAGCCTGAAGGAAGGCGTGCGCCATGCGGCGGAAATCATCGACTCCGGCAAAGCGGCGCAAAAACTGCGGGAGTGGATCGAAGTGTCGGGTGAGATCGGCCATGTTTCTTGAACGCATTCTCGCCACGAAGCGGAAAGAGGCGGCGGTACTTCGGGAGCGGCTGGATCTTAAAGATGCGGAAAAACGGATCGGCGAAATGGCGCCCTGCCGCGGCTTCGAGGCGGCGCTGCGCGCCAGGCGGCGGCCCGTCGGCCTGATCGCCGAAGTGAAAAAGGCCAGCCCCTCCAAGGGGCTGATCCGCCCGGATTTTGATCCCGTATCCATTGCCCGTTCCTACGAGGCGGCGGGGACCGACTGCATATCGGTGCTGACGGATCAGGAATATTTTCAGGGCAGTCCCGAATATTTGCGCGCGGTGCGCAAAGCCGTGGACGTGCCGCTGCTCCGCAAGGATTTTGTCATTGACGAGCGGCAAATCTATGAAGCCAGGCTCATCGGCGCCGATTGCGTGCTCCTGATCGCGGCCATTTTGCCGCCTGGCGAACTGGCCGCATTTCACCGGCTGGCCAAGGCCCTCGGCATGGACGCGCTGGTGGAAGTGCATACCCGCGAGGAACTGGAAACGGTGCTGGAATTCGGCGAAGCGACCCTCATCGGGGTTAACAACCGGAATTTGCGCACCTTTGAGACCGACATCGGGATGACGGAGCGCCTGATCGGCCTGATGCCGCCGGGGACGGTGGCCGTGAGCGAAAGCGCGATCTCGACGCGGGAGGACGTGGAATTCGTCCGCCGGGCGGGGGCGGATGCGGTGCTCATCGGCGAACATTTCATGCGCCAGGCGGATCCCGGCGAGGCCATTAACCGGCTGCTCGGCCCGGCGGCGGAGGCGGGCGCGGCGCGATGACGACGACAGCAAGACGGACCAAACGTCCCCTCGTGAAAATTTGCGGACTCAAAGAAGAAGCGACGATTCGTGGCATGGAAGGGCTGCCGGTGGACCTGATCGGCTTCGTATTTGCCCCGAGCAAGCGGCAGGTCACCGCGGAACGGGCGGCGCAGCTGGCGGCGGCGGCGCGGGCCGTGGGGATGGGCGGGGGCGTGCCGCCGCGTCTTGTCGGCGTGTTCGTCAATCCGACCGGCGATGAAATCGGCCGCGTGCTGGATGAAGTGCCTTTGGATGTTATTCAGCTGCACGGTCAGGAGACGCCGGATTTTTGCCGGGAAGTGAAAGAAAAGTTTCATAAAGAGATCTGGAAGGCGCTGCCGGCGGAAGGCGCGCCGGGCCCGGCGCGCCTGGACGGTTACGCCGGGAGCGCGTCCGTCATCTTGCTGGATACGGCGGGCGGCGGAACCGGCCGCACGTTCCGGTGGGAGCTGATCCCGCCTTATCTGGAGCGCGCCCGCCGGCTCGGGCTGAAGCTGTTTGTCGCCGGCGGCCTGACGCCGGATAACGTGACGGAGCTTTTGTCGCGCTACAGGCCCGACGGCCTCGACATCTCCAGCGGCGTGGAGACGGACGGCGCCAAAGACTTAAACAAAATCGCCGCATTTGCTGAAAGGGTGAACTTAGCATGACGCAATTGCCGGACCAGGATGGCCGCTTCGGCCCGTTCGGCGGCAAATTTGTGCCAGAGACGCTCATGAATGCTCTCATGGAGCTGGAGGAGGCATACAACCGATACAAGGACGATCCGGATTTTCTTGCGGAAGTCCGCTATCTGCTCAAGCAATATTCGGGCCGGCCGACGCCGCTGTATTTGGCGGAAAGGCTGACGCGCCACGTTGGCGGGGCGAAAATCTACCTGAAACGCGAGGACCTGAACCATACGGGCGCGCACAAGATTAACAACGCCATCGGCCAGGCCGTGCTGGCGAAGCGCATGGGAAAAAAGAAGGTCATCGCCGAAACCGGCGCGGGCCAGCACGGCGTCGCCACGGCCACCGTCGCGGCGCTTCTTGGGCTGGAATGCAAGGTGTTCATGGGGGAAGAAGACACCATCCGCCAGCAGCTCAACGTGTACCGCATGAAGCTGCTCGGCGCCGAAGTGGTGCCGGTCAAAAGCGGCACGCGGACGCTGAAGGACGCCTGCAATGAAACGCTGCGCTATTGGGTCAGCCGCGTGAACGACACGTATTACATTCTGGGTTCCGTGACGGGGCCCCATCCGTATCCGATGATGGTCCGGGATTTTCAGCGCGTCATCGGGCTGGAGACAAGGGATCAGATTCTCGAGGCGGAAGGCCGGCTGCCGGATGCCATCGTGGCCGCGGTGGGCGGCGGCAGCAACGCCATCGGCATTTTCCATCCGTTTCTGGAGGACAGCCAGGTGCGGCTCATTGGCGCCGAGGCGGCGGGCCGGGGCCTGGATACCGGCGAGCATGCGGCGACGCTGACGATGGGCCGGCCCGGCGTGTTCCAAGGGTCGCTCAGCTATGTATTGCAGGACGAATACGGTCAGGTGCTGCCGGCTCATTCCATATCGGCCGGCCTCGACTATCCCGGCATCGGCCCCGAGCATGCGTATCTGAAAGATATCGGGCGCGCGCAATATTATCCGATTACGGATGAGGAAGCGCTTGAGGCGCTACGGCTTTTGTCGCGCACGGAAGGCATCATTCCGGCGTTGGAGTCGGCCCACGCCGTCGCCCAGGCGATCAAAGTGGCCCGGGAGATGGGACCGGATGAAATTGTGATCGTCAACCTTTCCGGCAGGGGAGACAAGGACGTGGAATCCATCATGAAATACGAAGCCCAAGGAGGAGTACATGCGTGAATGCGGCCTTCCGGCGGAATGCCATCGATGACGTGTTTGATCGGTTGAAAGAGTCGGGAGAAACGGCGCTCATCCCATTTCTCACGATGGGGGACCCGAACCTCGGCATTTCGGTCAGACTGATTAAGGCGGCTGAAGAGGCGGGGGCCCACATGATCGAGATGGGCGTGCCTTACTCCGATCCGCTGGCGGATGGCCCCGTGATCCAGCGGGCGTCGGAGCGGGCGCTGCGCCGCCGGATTACCCTGCAGGATTGCATCGGCGCGGCTGCCGAGGCGCGCAGCCTGGGCGTCCGGATGCCGTTCATCATCTTTACGTATTACAATCCCGCCCTGCAAATGGGCCTGGACAAGTTTTTCCGGCTTCTCCGCGAGCATGATTTCAGCGGCGCCATCATTCCGGACCTGCCGATGGAAGAGGACGGCGAGGCACGCCGGCTGGCCGCGGAAAACGGCATTCACCTCATCCCGCTTGTGGCCCCGACATCCGAACAACGCATCGGGAAGATCGTTTCGCGAGCCAGCGGATTTGTCTATTGCGTCTCTTCTCTGGGCGTTACCGGCATGAGGAAAGAGTTCCATGCGGGCGTGCACGATTTTTTGGCCACGGTGCGCCAATCGTCCCGCGTGCCCATCTGCGTCGGTTTCGGCATTTCCGCGCGGGAACAGGCGGAGAGCTTTGCCCGCGTCGCGGACGGCGTCATCGTCGGCAGCGCCATCGTCCGCACCGTCGAGGAAGCGCTGCCCTTGCTCGAGTCCGGCGATCCGGAGCAAGAAGAGAAGGGCATCGCCCGGGTGCGGGATTTCATCGCCGGCCTGAAGCCGCGGCATCCGCAAGATTAGCTTTCCGGAGTTTAACGCTGTCGGGATTTAACGCTGTACAGAAGCATACGGAATATGTCAGAATATAAGAAGCGCGTGAAAATGGAGCGGTTTGATCGCTCCTTTTTCCTTGCGGATCGTTCTCCGAGGAGGTCTAATTCGGATGCAGCCGAAACCGAATATCGTCAACCTGCCGGTCTATCAGCCGGGAAAACCCGTGGAAGAAGTCCAGCGTGAGCTGGGCCTGACCGAAGTGATCAAACTCGCGTCCAATGAAAACCCGTTCGGCGCTTCGCCCAACGCGAAGGAGGCGATTCAGCGCGAACTGGCCAATATCAGCGTCTACCCGGACGGCGGGGCGGTGGAGCTGACGAAAGCCGTGGCCCGCTTTCACAACGTGAATCCGGATCAGGTGCTGTTCGGCGCAGGGCTTGACGAAATGATCGCCCTCATCACCCGGGCGTATTTGCGTCCTGGCGATGAAACCGTGATGGCCGACTCCACCTTTCCGCAATACCGGCACAACGCGGTGATCGAAAACGCCACCGTCATCGAGGTGCCGCTCCGGAACGGCACCCACGACCTGCCGGCCATGCTGGAAAAAATAACGCCCAAGACGCGGATCGTCTGGATCTGCAACCCCAACAATCCGACGGGCACGATGGTGAAAAAAGCGGAACTGGAAGCGTTTCTGGCCCGCGTGCCGTCCGGCGTCATGGTCGTGCTTGACGAGGCCTATTTTGAATACGTGACCGATCCCGACTATCCCAACGGACTGGACTATCTGAAGCAATATCCGAATCTTCTGGTGCTGCGCACCTTCTCCAAGATTTACGGCCTGGCTTCGCTGCGCATCGGCTATGCCATCGGCGACCCCGGCGTCTTGCGCTCGATCAACCAGGTGCGCGGGCCGTTCAACACGTCCCGTTTTGCCCAGGCGGCCGCCCTTGCCGCCCTGGAGGATCAGGAATTCGTCGCGCGCTGCCGCGAGGCCAACCGGGAAGGGATCGCGCAATTGCAGAAAGCTTTTGCCCGCATGGGGTTGGACTTCTTCCCGTCCCACGGCAATTTTGTGCTGGTGGACACGGGAAGGCCGGCGCAAGCCGTGTTTGAGGCGCTCTTGCGCAAAGGCGTCATCGTCCGTCCCGGCCACCGGGGCTATCCTCAACATGTCCGCATTACGGTGGGCAGCCGGGAGGACAATGCGAAAGTTATCGCCGCCCTCGAAGAAGTGCTGCAGGAAGTCAAGGTGTAAGGGAAGATGAAGATGACTCAGAGCGAAAATGCGCCCGATGGCTTTATGCGCATCGCCATTTTGGGCGTGGGGCTGATCGGGGGCTCGCTTGCGCTTTGTTTCAAAGGCAAGCCGGGCATCACCGTGGTCGGGTATTCCAATCGTCCTTCTTCCATCGAAAAATATTTGGCCAGGGGCGTGGTGGATGAGGCGACCACTTCGCTGGAAGAAGCCGTGCGGGATGCCGATTTCATTTTTTTGTGCGTGCCGGTCGGGCTGCTGAACGAATACGTGGACGAGCTGTATAAGCTCCCGCTGAAGCCGGGGTGCATCGTGACCGATGTGGGCAGCACGAAAGCATCGGTGGCGGAGCATGGCAAGAAGCTCGGCGGCAAGGGCGCGGTGTTCATCGGCGGCCATCCGATGGCCGGCTCCGAGCGGTCGGGCGTGGAGGCGGCCAGCACGCTGCTGTTTGAAAACGCGTATTACGTGCTGACGCCCGCGAAAGACACGCCCAGGGAAGCGGTGGAACGGCTTAAAAGTTTGCTGCGCCATACCCGCGCGCAAGTCATCGAGATCGATGCAAAGCAACATGACGATATCGTCGGAGCCATCAGCCATTTGCCGCACGTGATCGCCGTCGGCCTGGTCAATCTCGTGGCCAGGCACAACGAAACGAACCCGCTGTACGCCAGCCTGGCCGCCGGCGGATTTCGGGACATCACCCGCATCGCCAGCAGCGATCCGGTCATATGGCGCGACATTTTGCTGAACAACAGGGAGGTGCTGCTGCGGCTGCTCGATGAGTGGCAGGAAGAAATGGACAAGTTCCGCGCGCTTTTAAGAGGCGGGGACGGCGAGGGGATCGCCGGGGAATTCCGCCGCGCCGGCGAGTTCCGCAGCGGGCTGCCCGAACGCCGCAAGGGCATGATCACATCGCTGTTCGAGTGCTACGTGGACATTCCGGACGAACCCGGCAGCGTCGGCAAAATCACGACGCAGCTGGGGCAGGCCCGGATCAACCTCAGCAACCTCCAGATCATCGAAAGCAGGGAAGACGTACCCGGTCTGCTCCGCTTGTCCTTCCGCGAGGAGGCGGAACTCGTCAAAGCGATGGAGCTTTTGCAGACGCTGCATTACAAGGTGTATCAATAAAGCGGCCATGCCCCGCCGCCCGGCTCATGGCCCGGGAAGGCAGGGCATGGCGAAAAATAAATTGTAAGCGCTATTGACAAAATGAAAACGTATACATAAAATGAAGGTACAGTATGGTTTCTCTCCACTCCTATCCAACTGCTGGCACTCTGTGCAGCCACCCGGCCGGGTGGAATTTTTTTTTGCCCAATAGTCGCCGCAAAGTTTGATTTTTTGCGGGATTTTCCTCTGTTTTTCACGCGGGACATCATGATATGATAGGAATAACAAACCTTTTTTGCTGAATGTTTTCAAGGAATTTTGCGGCATTGCGTTTGAATATGATTCAGCGGGCGGCCCCTTCAGCCGAAGGGGCGCCGCCGGCGCAACTTTTTCGCGCGCGGCCGGTATAATGTTGTGAACCGGCTGCGAACATCACCCTGCCAAGGGGGAGGGTCGCGGACATGATGACAGATTCACAGTTGATCCGGGAAATCAAAGACGGCAACGTGGAACTGTATTCGGAACTGATGAACCGGTATCACAAAAAAATATACGCTTTTGTCTATCAGATGCTGAAGAGCGCGAATCTCGAACTGATGGCTGAAGATCTGTGCTCGGAAGCTTTCTATAAAGCATATCGGAGCCTGCATTCCTTTCGGGAAGTGGACGCTTCATTTTCCACCTGGCTTTATACCATCGCACGCAATACCGTGCTGAGCGAACTGCGCAAGATGAGAATGACCCAGGTCTCCCTGGAAGATACCGTGTACATACCTGCCGCCCCCACCGAGTCCGGCCCCGAACAAAGCTTGCTCCGTCAAGAGAAAGCGATGCTGGTGCGGGAAGCGATCAACAGCTTGCCGGAAAAGCAGCGCTCCGCCTTGATCCTTCGGGAGTACGAAGGTCTGGACTACCAGGAAATCGCGAACATCCTGGACCAGACCGTCAGCTCCGTCAAATCGCTGCTGTTTCGCGCCAGAGCGAGCGTCAAGGCACAGCTGGAGTCTTATATGGGGGGCCGGTCTTGAAGAGGGCGTGATGAGGAGATGAAGATGCGATGAATTGTGAACAGGCATCGGAAAGATTTGGCATTTATCATGATCTTCCCGTTTCATCGCCGGAAAGGCGCGCCGTCGATGAACATATTGCCGAATGCTCCGAATGCCGGGAGCAGTTCCGTCTTTGGGAAGAAAGCTCCGAAATGATCAAGCGCCTGCCGCTGGCGGATGCCGAGCTGGAGTCGGATCAGGCGGCATCCCGCATCAGCCGGCGGGTCATGGACCGGATTTACGCCGAGCAGTCATGGTTTATGCCGGCCGTGCGCAAGACGTATGCCTTCTCGGGCGGATTCCGTCTGAAAATCGCATTCTTTCTCACGGCGTTGCTGGCCGTCTTCAGTTGCGCGTTCCTGTACACCATCTGGAAACGCAACAGCACCAGCAACCAATGGGGTTCTTCCGCCTTCACCGTGGCTGACGGCGCTGGCGCGCAGACGGTGGAAGTGCCCGTGGCCAGCCTCAGCGATCCGATCGTGCTGAAAATGTCGCCGCAAATGCCCGAGTATTGGGTGGCACTGTCCTTGCTCGGCGTGATTGTCGTCCTTCTGATGCTGAACTGGTTTTCAAGGATCCGCTCATGAACGGGAACGTTTTGACCATCGGCTGGATCCGGCATGGCGTAACAGACTGGAACGGCCTGGGCAAAATTCAGGGCACGACGGACATTCCCCTGAACGAGGAAGGCATTTGGCAGTCGAGACAGCTCGCGCTCCGGCTGGCCGGCGAGAAGCGCAAATGGCACGGCATCGTCTGCAGCGATCTGACGCGGGCGGTCCAGACCGCGGAAATTTTGGCGGAAAACCTGGGTCTGCCGCTCATTCGCGACAGCCGCCTGCGGGAGCGCCATTTCGGTTCGGCGGAAGGCACGACCCATGAGGAACGGATGGCCCGTTGGGGAGAAAACTGGCGGCGGCTGGTGCCGGATCAGGAAAGCGACGAGTCGGTGCTGGCAAGAGGCATGGCTTTTCTGCGCGAGTGGGAAGCGAGCCATCCGGGCGAAGCCTGGCTGGCCGTGACGCACGGCAGCTTCATCAGGCGCATGCTGGAGGCGCTGGTTCCGGGCCTGGAAGACAAATATATCCGAAATGTTTCGCTTACGCTTCTGGAGAAGCGGCAGGGCCGATGGATTCCGCTGCTTCACAACTGCACGGAGCATTTGAACGAATCCGGGAACGTTCGGTTCGGGATGTAAATCCGCTGCGAAAACGCAGCGGATTTTTTGTGTGCGCCCGGCATGGGCGATAACTCTAAGGTGAAAGTCCTGAACGGG
>ERZ795043.1561-NODE-1561-length-10963-cov-5.587734_pt1 | contig 10963 bp, 9 predicted proteins | sample MGYA00375127_ERZ795043 | MGnify/ENA primary metagenome ERZ795043 (study PRJEB30172, sample SAMN05518447) | compost metagenome | isolation source: Feedstock adapted compost from Newby Island compost facility, Milpitas, CA | place: USA:Newby Island compost facility... | reverse complement strand
TGGAGCGCGGCGACATCGACGCGATGGCCGCGTGGGAGCCGTTCATCACGAAGGGGATCAACGCGGGCGGGAAGTTTCTTTTCAGCGGTACGAAGGCGGCATTGCCGGAGCTGCAGGGAGACGTGCAATGGATGAGCGTCCACACGACGATGCAGGTCACCGACGGCTTCCTGGAAAAATACCCGAACACGCTGAAGGCCATTCTCCGCGCCCTGAAACACGCGACGGATTTCGTCAACGAAAACCGCGAAGAAGCGATCCGCATCCTCGCGCCGGAGCTGCATCTGAGCGAGGAGGAGCTGGCCGAGATCATGTCGCGCAACGTCTACTCCATGGTCGTGGACGACGCGTACTGGAACGGCAGCAACGGTCCCGAGGTGGGCGAGTATCTGCTGTCCGTCGGCAACATCCAGTCGATTCCCGACCGGAAGTCGTATCACGATTTCAGCCTGCTCGAGGAAATCGACAGTTCGCTGATTGCGGTGCCGCTGGATTGATCATCTTTAATTCCTGAATTCTTGCGTTTTTCTGAAAGCTTCTCCCAAATCGCGTGATGCGGTTGGGAGAGGTTTTTTTCTGCTAATTTACTGCTAGATAAACTCATACTCTTATCAATAATCTAACATATTGACTATGCTATGAAAGTTGTTTTATAATTCGTTTTGACAGCATTCCCCATAATTAGATAGCTAATTAGTATATTACCTCAAAGGTATTGAAATTCAATTATCTAACATGGGGGAACGTTAGTCTTATTGTACCTGCAAGGAATCACAGAAGTTGGAAAGGAGGTGAGGTTCAGTATGCGGACGATGCTAAAGGGCTTTTTAGTATTGTTTGTTATAGTTGGTTCAATTGGTTTACCAGCGAGCTTTGTTCAATGGGCTATGGCCAAAATCAATGGGATCCTGCGCGAGATGGAGGAGACAATCGAGGTCTCTGATCGCCTTTCAAGGATCAGAAAAAAGAAAAAAGGACGCCGAACAACGCGCAAGCGAAGGACGTCCTAAGACAAGTGACGAAGGAGTGGCCTTTAAGGTCATTCCTTCACATCAAAATTATAAATTTTCGCATCCCGTTTATCAATTTCAAATTTGCGGATTAATTACGGAAGGTATCCAATAATGAGAATGCTTCTGCATCTTCACTCCGATACACCTCTTGAGTTGCCAATGAATTATCAGGAATACCTGATCGGGTTCATGTACAAAAACATCAGCGATGAGAAATTCCGCTCATTTTTGCATGATGAAGGCTACACCTTTCAAAACAAAACCTACAAACATTTTGCATTCTCACGATTGCTTGGTCCATATTGCTACAATCGATCCAGAAAAACCATTACATTCGCACCTTCCTTCTCGCTGTTGGTGACATCCCCGCTTGATCGATTTGTACAAGAGTTTGCGCAGTCGATGTTGTTGTCTGACGAATTGCAAATCGGTCAATATCGTGTGTATCTGAATTCATTCGAAACACTGCCTGAGCCGAGCCCGTTCCCTGATACCCTTCGAATCCGAATGCTTAGTCCGATCGTCACCTATAGTACGCTGAGGCACCCGAACGGTGTGAAATATACGTACTACTATTCTCCGCATCAAGAGCAGTTCTCTCCCATGATTGAATCCAATCTCATAAGAAGATATTTCAGTCTGCATCAGAATGAAAATGAAAACGAAAACGAGTTTACGAGACCGTTTACCATTGTTCCCGTTCGGGTTGATCGGCGTCACAAAGTGGTCACCCGCTTTCGTGGCATCATTGTCGAAGGCTGGATGGGCGAATACGAAATTTCCGGCGACCCCCGCTTGTTGCGATGGGCGTTTCACTCCAACCTGGGGAATAAGGGCTCCCAGGGATGCGGGGTGTTTGAATGCATTGATTGAGGTTTCTTAAATTACTGTCCAGAGTTTGAGAAGCAAAGAGAGGTGAACCGTTCTTGAATCTTCCGCAATTGACTGCGCTGATCGGGGAACAGGTCAAGAACAGTATGGGCATGAAGAGTGAACTGGCCATGCTGGTCAAGACGATCGAAAGCAAAGAGAAAGACAAAGAAGCCTATATGATATATTTGACTTTCGATTTGCCCAACAGGCAGATTCGGATTGACGAACCGGTACCGTTCAATGAAGAAACTCATGTCTATGAATATAACTACTTCGGCAACAACTCAGCCGCCGGGCTGCAATACTATGTTACCCGTGAGGTGACGGGTTCTCTCCATTATCTGTTGACCAGCACATTGAGCGACCTGGCTATCGCTTTGAAACGGAACGGGCTTGACCAAGGCGAATTGTACCGGCAATTACGCGTTCTTGAAGAGAGCGGTCTTGTCACCATAGGATCCAGCAAAGGACAGGGTACTGTTGCATTGAATCGATTTGCGAACATCGGTGAATTGAACCCCAGGCTAGATGGGAGCAAAAAGATCGTACTCGATGGCAATGCGCTGTCCTTTGAACAATTCGTCTTTCGCGCGCTCGGCCTGGACGGTAAGTTGCCGTATCGGTTTGTGATGATTACGCCTCGCATCATCACGATGAGCCAAGAAAACATGATCATAGCCCAGCATCAGGATTATATCGCCGTAACCAAGTTGGAACAGAAGCTGGAATCCGGTTCATCCGCCAGCAAGTCCGAAGCAAAATACTGTTACATATGTCATGAAATCCGCTCCGACGCATCCAGTTCGCTAACGACGAAATTCAGCCGTTCCGGGATCAACAAGATTTTTACAACAACAACCATCAATGCATCGAAGCAGATAAATTCCAGCCAATACGACGACAATTACGCCATCTGCACGGATTGCTTCCAGAAGTTGTTGTTCGGCGAACAGACCATAAATAGATCTTTCCAAGGGCGAATTGCCGGAGAACGTACGTTCATCATTCCGGAAGGGCTTGAAGGACAATTTGAATACAACCGCTTACATCGGTTGAAGGAACAAGTTGACTTGGCATTTTCGACGCGTTTGGCAGAGGGTTGGCTGAATGAATTGGAAGTGGAGCAGGAAGAGGCGTTGAACGGGTCGGAGTATTTGGTTCATTTTGTAATTTACCGAACTGACGGTAACTCTGTGACCATCCTTGAAACGTTTGAGGATGTGCCGGTGCTGCATCTCCGCAAAGTCATTGATACATTGGCCTGGCATGCTCACCGTTTGCGACCGCATCTCCGGGGAATGAAATTGGATGATATCTATCGTCTGATTCCTGTTCATACAAACAAAAACGGCGAGCAGTTGGATATTCACCGGGTTTTATCCGTATACAAATCGTTACTGTGCAAATACCGGATAAGTTCGCAAGTATTGATCCAGTATGCTTTGGAAGCTTTGGACAAAGGACTCAAGCAATTGACGAAAGAACAGTCCGCCCAGTTCCCGAACATGCGTCTGAACACGTTCAGGGATAAAACAGATTTTTATATCCGGCAAGTCATAATGAAGTATATTGGCCTGATCCGAACGTTCCAGACCTTGGGCTTGCTGAAACGAGAACTTTTCCATTTGGTCGGGGAGGGAATGCAATTGTCGTCGGATGAAAAAAAATGGGACTTAATAACGGACACGGAACAGTTTCTTGAGGACAACGGGTTCAGTGCTGATCAGAGAAGCTTGTTTTACTTGGGTGCCTTGATCAACAAGATCGGTCAGGCACAGTTTCACAAGGACCACAAGAGCAAACCGATTCTGAACAAAATTCAGTACCAGGGAATGAGCAGGAATGAAATTCTCCGATTGTATGCAGAAGTCATAGAAAAAATAACTCAATATGCACGGGGTGAATCTTCCAGCTGGCGGTGGGATTGTGAACAATTGCTGAAACAGTTCCACTCTTACACAGGAAATCTCGATTCGCAAAAATGGTTTTCCGAGTTGGAAAATGTCTTCTTCATCATGAGCGGTTATTCCTTCATGGTGCGCTATTACACAAATCAAGATCTGCAGGAAACGGAATCGAATGAAGAGGAGGAAGATTCGAAATGATTAATCAAAACAGCGAATTTCTGTTTGCATTCGAAGCGGTGATGACGAATCCGAACGGAGACCCGGATCAGGAAAACAAGCCGAGAATGGACTATGATACCAAAACCGCTCTGGTGAGCGATGCCAGAAGGAAGCGGGATTGCCGGGAATTTTTCAAGCGCAAAGGTTATCCGATCTTCGTCGACACCATTGAAGAGCAAAAGGTTCCCGCAGATGTGATGTTTGATCATATCGTCCGGAAATGGATGAATGACGACGGGAAATTTGCAAACTTGTTGAATTCCCGTTCCGCATTGCAGGAAAAGTGGAATGAATTGTCGGCAAGCGTCAAGGAGAAAGACAGCTACTATGGGATTTACTCGGAAATCCGGGACAATTCGAAGAAAGGCGAGGCGAAAAAGCACTTTTCCCGCTTCAACAACGAACTGATCACCGCCATCATCCAGGAAGAATTGATAGACGTGCGCCTGTTCGGCAGCGCCATGGCGGTGGAAAACGTGACGCGAACGTTCACCGGTCCCGTGCAAATTTCGTGGGCGTATTCCTTGCATCCGGTCGAACTCGTGAAATCCAACACCATCACGTCGATCATGAACGAAGACAACTCCACATTCGGCAAGAAGCACAAACTGTACTATGGCCTTTTCATGCATTGCGGGACGATCAACAAATACGCCGCGAAGCTGACCGGCATGACCCATCGGGATCAGGAACTGTTCCGCAAGGCACTGGTTCAGGGCCTGATGCAGAATCAGACCGACAGCAAGCAGGGGCAAACGCCGCTGTTCTATCTGGAAATCCAATATACGCCGGATTTTGATGGCTTCATCGGCGACATGCGCAAGTATGTGGATGTAACCTATGACGAAAACAAGCCGATCCGTTCGTTGAGGGATTTGAACGTTTCGTTGAACGACCTTGAACATGTTATTGAGGATATGAAGAAACGGGGTTACATCAGCAAGGTCATCGGCTGGCATCATCCGCTTGGCGACTACAAGAACGTATTCAATTTTGCCGTTGATGAGTTCGTAGATTTGTGGCAACCGGTAACGGAGGTCTATGCATGAATGTGCTTTCCTTCCACCTGAAAGGGAAGATGGCCCATTTTCGAAGATACTATTCCAACTCGTCGGCCTTATCCTACACCATCCCGCCGCGGACGACCATCATCGGCATTGTGGCCGGATTGCTGGGGTATCCGCGGGACAGCTACTATGAAGAGTTCTCGAAAGACCGTTGCAAAATTGCCGTCAGCGTGCGGGCGCCGATCAAAAAGCAGATCCAGAAACTCAATCTGCTGATGGTCAAATCGCCCAATGATCTCAACGGGTCACAGGAACACCACTCTCAGACGGCGACGGAACTGGTATTGCCGCAAAACATTCGAACGGGCTTCATTGATTATCAGGTATGGCTCGCCCATCGGGAACGGTCCGTCATGGAAAAGCTGCTTGCATTTACTTCAGGACCGGGCTATCTGACCAAAGGAATATCCGTTGCTCTCGGTACGGCACAACATTTGGGCTGGGTGGAGGATGGACAAGCCCTGGAAGGCGAGGAATGCGGGGAGGGATTGGCCGATATTCACTCGGTCATCCCTTCCAGAAAACTTCACAAAATCGACTTTTCAAATCCGACGTCCGAATATCGATTGTATAAGGAAGACATGCCCATTGAATTTGACAAAGAACGCAAATTGGTGGACAAAGGCAACATGCTGATCAATGTTCACTCATCGCCCGTACGCGCCCATGTTACGGATTATGTTCGTCTGAGCAACGGCGAAATCATTACGTGGATGGAGTAGACAATACATGACGGATTTGAAAGGACTCACGCTGGCTCACCTGGACAAGAAAACCAACCATTATCAGCCGCTGGATGTCCATTTGGACCGGACGGCATTGCTCATGCTGGAATCGTTGTCAGCGGCTGTCCAATTTGATGTGTTGCAATCCGGAGAATTGCATACCCTCGTTTCCGCCATCGGTAAATTCCATGACCTCGGGAAATTTACTGATTTTTTTCAAATATATATCAAGTATGGAAAAAATCCCGGAAACCTGAAAAACCACGCCCACATTTCCGCGCTGGCGCTATACCGTTATTTGCAGATGAAGCATCCGTTGTCTTGTGATATTAAGCAGCAAGAAGTCTTGCTTTATCTGGTTTATTTGATTGTGCGGCAACATCACTTGCATCTCAGGACCGATGGGTTGTTTCTGACATCAGACGTCCTGTCCATGACTTCGGATCTTCGGCAACAGGTTGCACAGCTGCTCAAGAAGTCGGAAATGATTTCTGATTGCTACGGTATAACTCCATCTGAATTGGAGCAAGTGCTCGATGTCCTTCCACTTCTCAAAAACAAGGCATTGACCTTGATGAGCGAAAAACTGAATAACCGAAGAAAGCACGAACGCTGGTACTTCATATTGTTGTATCTATTCTCCTTGCTGATCGACTCGGACAAGTTGGATTCGGCGCAACTGGGCAGAAGATCGCTTGCGGAGCTTTCACCCAGGTTGGTCCAAGAATATTTACACAAGAAACACGGACAGGATTTCGTCAACGAACATGCTCTTGGCGTAACCGATCAGCGTGAAGAAGCAAGGAGATCGATCATCACTGTTGTGGAATCCTTGACAGAAGAACAACTGAGAAATTGCCGGCTGTACACGCTTACCGCTCCGACCGGAATCGGGAAGACCCTCTCGTCCCTGCAGGCAGCACTGGTGCTCCGTGAAAGGTTGAAGCCTTTGTTGGGCCGATATCCACGGATCATCACGGCCATTCCATTCATCAACATTTTGCAGGGAGCGGAAACGGATTACAGAGGAACACTGGATGAACATGCCCATTTGATTGTGCATCATCAGAATGCCGATTTTTTCGCAACAAAGCCGACGGAGGATATTCCACTCGACAAAAAGCTCCTTGAGGTGGAAGCTTGGGAAGGAGACATCATCCTCACGACATTTGTGCAGTTGTTCCAAAGCCTGATCACCGGCAACAATCGCAGGTTGAAAAAACTGAACAAATTGGCGGGCAGCATCGTGATTCTCGACGAAGTCCAATCCATTCCCGAAAAGTACATGCCGCTGATCGGGGCCTGCCTGATCAAATTGGGTGAATATTACGGAACGCGCTTTATCCTGATGACGGCCACACAGCCCAAGATCATCGAATCGGGAATCCGGCTGCTGAGAGAATCCCAAGCGTCGATGCCTTCTGATGATCTCATGCAAAGAATAGAGCTGCTTCCGGACTATCCCGTGTACTTTCAATCCCTTCAGCGGACGAAGATCATCCCGGTTCTTGACCGAAAGATGGATGTTCCGGAGTTTGTGGACTTTTTCCTGGATACCTGGGAACAGCGATCAAGTGTCATTGTGGTCAACACAATCAGGCAGAGTTTGGAACTTTATGAGGCATTGGTCGCGTTGGACTTGGAAGATACGACAATCCGATATTTGTCTACAAATCTGTTGCCAATGCACCGCAGGGCAATCATCGATGAAGTGGGCGAAATGCTGGAATCCGGCCAACGTGTCATCCTGGTCTCCACCCAGACTATCGAAGCCGGAGTGGATCTGGATTTTGAGGTCGGATACAGGGCTCTCGCCCCTCTGGAATCCATCGTACAAACCGCCGGGCGGGTCAACCGCAAGGGGCAGAAGGTGGATCAAGAGGGCAGACCCATTGTTTGTCCGGTTTATGTGATGGAACTTGGAGAGGGACATTATTATGTGTACAAATTGCAGAATCTCAATCGCACCAAAGAATTCCTCTCCGCATATGCCGGGAAAGAAATCGAGGAGCGGGAGTACCAATCTTTGATTGAAAACTATTACACTGACATGTTCAAACATCCGATTGCCGATGAATCGAGAGCCATATGGCAGGGGATCATGACCTTGAGTTTTGAACAGATCGAACAGTTCCAATTGATTGAGAATCCGGGTGAAGTCGCGGATGTCTTTGTGGAATGGGACGACGAGGCAACGAGATTGGCCGATTGTTATACCGAACTGAAAGAAGCCAAATCCCGCTGCAACCTGGAAGTCTTCAGAGGCATTATTCCCGATGCCGAGATTGACAAACTTGACCCTGAACTGGACTTCCATCAACGAAAAGCTTTGCTGAAGTTCATCTTGAGCAAAATGGGAAACTATATGATTCAAATTCGCTGCCAACGTCTTCGGAAAAACCGTCCGCTGTTGTTCAAAGACCGGAAGCTGAAAGGTGTGGAAGCGCCTTTCTATTGGATTCCCGGAGAAGACCTTAACCGTTATTACAGTCCCGAAACCGGCTTCAAGGATGAATCGGGTGAAGCCTATATCCTTTAGGATGGAGGGATGGCATTGTCGAGCACTGTGGAAGATCGATATGTCATGCCCGTAACCGGTACACATATTTGGTATTATTTCATCTGCAAAAGAGAAGTATGGCTCATGATCCACCAGATTGCCCCCGATCAAGAAGATGAAAATATCGACCTGGGACGATTTATCAACGAGCATACGTATCTAAGGAGCAAGCAGGAGATCACGATCGGCAACATCAAGGTGGACCGGATTCGACGGGAAGACGGGCAATTGATCATTGGGGAAGTCAAGAAGTCATCGACTTTTCTCGAAAGCGCCCGGTATCAGTTGTTGTATTATCTTCGCACGTTGAAAGAAATGGGGATTCAGGCGCAAGGGGAGTTACTTTTTCCGGAAGAGAAGAAGCGGGAAACTGTAATCCTGACGGACAAAGCGGAAAAAGAGCTGGATGCGGCCATTGCGGACATCCGCAAAATCGCCAGATTGCCGGTTGCTCCCCCGCCTGTCAAGATCGGGTATTGCCGCCGGTGCGCGTATCGGGAATACTGCTGGGCGGAGGAAGAAGAATGAAGAAAACGCTCTATATTTTCAAGAATGGAGAGTTGCGGCGAAAGGACAATACGCTGTATTTTGAGACGGAGGAAGGCAAACGGGTCATTCCCATCGAAGATACGAATGATATCTATATCTTTGGTGAAGTGGACGTTACGAAACGGTTCCTGGAATTTGCGTCACAGAAGGAAGTATGCATTCACTACTACAATCAGTACGGTTATTACGTGGGTACGTTCTATCCGCGTGAGCATTTGAACGCGGGACATGTTGTGGTCAAGCAAGCCGAACACTACCTTGATCGTGAAAAACGGGTCAAACTGGCCAGAAAGTTTGTGGAAGGCGCCATCGGCCAGATGAGACAGGTCCTTCGTTACTACAGATCGAGAAACAAAGGAGACACCGGGGCATTATCCGCGATATCGGAACAGATCGAAGCTCAATCCGGACCGCTTCAAGATGCGACTACGGTGGAAGAGTTGATGGCCGTTGAAGGGCATGTTCGTGAAACCTACTACAAAGCGTTTGATCTTATTCTGAAGAATCCGGATTTCCCCTTTGAGAAAAGAAGCAAGCGTCCTCCCCTGAATCGTCTCAACGCCTTGATCAGCTTTGGAAACTCGATCTGCTACACAATGGCTCTGAGCGAAATCTACAAGACCTATCTCGACCCTCGTATCGGTTACCTGCATTCATCAAACTTCCGGCGCTTTTCGTTGAATCTGGATGTGGCGGAAGTGTTCAAGCCAATTGTGGTTGACCGGCTGATATTCACGCTAATCAACAAAAAGATGATAACCAAAAAGGATTTCGACAAACATACTGAGGGAATCATCTTGTCGGAAAACGGTCGACGAACTTTCGTTAGTGAACTGGACAAGCGAATGCAGACGACCGTCAATCATCGGCATCTGGGCAAGTCGGTCTCTTATAGACGCATGATCAGGCTTGAGCTTTACAAAATTCAGAAGCACATTTTGGATGAGAAAGAGTATCAACCGTATCAATCCCTATGGTAGTGGTGGGACCGTACATGTTCGTGATCTTGGTATATGATTTTGGAGAAAAAAGGGTTGCCAAGGCGCTGAAGATTGCCCGCCAGTACTTGCATTGGGTGCAGAATTCCGTACTGGAAGGTGAGATCTCCGTAGCCAATTACGAGAAGCTGAAGAGAGAATTGCAAAGGATTATGGATGAGGAAGAAGACTCGGTTATCTTTTACACCTTCCGTACGACAAAATATTCAAAGAGAGAATTGTTGGGACTGAAGAAAGGCGGGGACGAGAACATCCTGTAGCGCCGTGTTAGTTGTCGTCGATCCCCAATAGCACAGTAAACCCGGGGGATCGACGACAATTGAATGTGGTTTAAGAATACTGAAACATCAAGGTGTCTGTGATATACTGGGAGAAAAAAGCAAATCCATTTGGCAATCATTCGAGCAAGGCAAAACGCTTAATTTATCAATGTTTTTTGGGGTTTGTATCGTACCTATGAGGAATTGAAACGAAACCACCACCGACATAGAAGCCGCCAACCTGACGTTTGTATCGTACCTATGAGGAATTGAAACTTCGGTGAGTAGGATGCATCGATGTTGTGCCGCCATCCGTTTGTATCGTACCTATGAGGAATTGAAACTGCTCGACCTATCGCATCAACACATCGCATCGGCAACGAGTTTGTATCGTACCTATGAGGAATTGAAACATGTCAGCAAAGGTGAGCTGGTTCACACCCTCGCCGGTTTGTATCGTACCTATGAGGAATTGAAACTCGGGTGGTAGACCCATGTAGACGTGAACGGTACGCCGGTTTGTATCGTACCTATGAGGAATTGAAACATGGAGTGCCTGTCGCGCTCCAGCAGTTCGGAGAAGTTTGTATCGTACCTATGAGGAATTGAAACCAGTTCCGCAATCGTGATCGTTTCCTCCGTCTTCTTGCGGTTTGTATCGTACCTATGAGGAATTGAAACCGACCAGACATATATCAGCGCGCGGTCGTTTTTCGCGGTTTGTATCGTACCTATGAGGAATTGAAATCAGGCAAGAGCAGCTGGCGCACGGCGCCGGCTACGAGTTTGTAT
>ERZ795043.1560-NODE-1560-length-10974-cov-6.874073_pt1 | contig 10974 bp, 7 predicted proteins | sample MGYA00375127_ERZ795043 | MGnify/ENA primary metagenome ERZ795043 (study PRJEB30172, sample SAMN05518447) | compost metagenome | isolation source: Feedstock adapted compost from Newby Island compost facility, Milpitas, CA | place: USA:Newby Island compost facility... | reverse complement strand
GGGTCCGTTTATCAACGTTCGATGTTCGATCATGAATTCCATTTCAGCGGGGACTGAAGTCCCGCGCTGAAAGCGGGGCTAAAGCCTCGCACTCCATGGAGTGCAGCGATTCATCGCCGCTTTTCGGTGAAGGCTTTAGCCTTTACAAACTTGCCGTCCCCCCTGGCACGACCATGACCAGCCGGGCTGGAACCCGACCCTCCATCCGTCCCTGGAGGGACGCCTTCCACGGCAGCCGGTGGCTCTGATCATCGGAACCCACCTCTCTGATCTGCGCAATGGGCCCATAAACGAACGTTTGTTCGAGCAAAAGAGCAACATGGCGCTGCTGTCGAACGACGGACAAAACCGTTGTAAAAGCGGCGGATATGTGCTCTTGCGGCTCATACTCTCCGGCAAAAAGAGGACATTTTGTTCTACACAAAGGATACATATTCGCGTGTTAGTCGCAGACTACAAATATCCCCCATACTGGTTATTGACACGGATAGTCGTGCCATTAAATTTATGGGTGAAAATTGTTCTTTGGGCCAGTAAAGAATCGCCGGCCGTAATAAACCTGGCCTCCGGCAGGCCGGACTCGCACGGGAGGGACGGCGATGAGCGGGGAAATGGCAGCGGGCTCATCTTCTCGGATTGCCGAGTTTTACGGCATGCTCTTCTCGCCCCCGGAGGGTTCCACGGTCTGGGCGTGAATGCAATGTGGTCTGTGCGCGAGTTCGTGCCCCCTGGGGGACGCCATGGAGTATACGCCCCGGCGGATTATCGCCGAGGCCTGGAGCGGTACGCTCGAGCGGGTCATTCGGAGCCCCTCGATTTGGATGTGCGTGGGGTGTTATACGTGCTCTCTCCGCTGCCCCCGCCAGATCGATCTCACAGACACCGTGTGGCCGGCGATGCGGGATTACGCCCTTCAGGAGGGTATTCAGCCGCCCTCTGAGCTGCGGACGGCCTTCCAAAACCTCTACCTTTACGGGAACGTGTTTGGACATTCGCCCCGAAAGCGGCTCGAATGGACGCGGGGGCTGGAAGTAACAGTGCGGGACCTTTCTAAATCCCCGGAGCCGGTCGAGGTCCTTTGGCTGGTCGGGTGTTATCCTTCTTACCATCCTCGGAACCAGGTGGTCGCGCGGGAGATGGCCCGCATCCTCACCGCCTTGGGGATCCGCCGGGGGATCTTGGGCAAGGAGGAACGGGCGCTGGGGGATTGCGACCGCTTGTTCGGCGAGGAAGGACTTTTTGAAATGCTGGTGGAAAGCAACCGGCGTCTGTTTGAACGATTCCAGTTCGAAAAGATCGTCCTTCTCGATCCCCATGCCTTTCGAGCATTGGAGAAGTTTTATCCCCGTTTTGGGGCGGTGTTTCCGGCCGAGCATTACACGACTTTTCTGGCCTCCCGGTTGGAACAGCTTCGCCCCTGGCTGGTCAAACGGATCAACGCTCGGGTCACCTACCACGACAATTGCTGTGTTGGCCGGCGGTGCCGATGTTTCGATGCTCCGCGGAAGCTTCTGACCGCTATTCCGGGCGTAGAACTGGTGGAGATGGAGAGGAACCGGGAGCACGCCCTCTGTTGTGGTGGGGGTGGTGGCGGGATGTGGCTGGATGCCTTCATCACACAGCATGGGGGGCGGCGGCTTTCCGACGTGCGGGTCCAGCATGCGCTCAAGACAGGCGCGGAGATTCTGGCGGTTTCTTGTCCCTTCGAATTGTCCCGCTTCGAGGACGCGGTGAAAGTGGCTGGGGCAGAAGACAGGCTCAAGGTGCGCGACATCCTTGAGCTGCTGGCCGAATCCATGGGATTGAGTGAAGGAGGTGGTCCATGAACGTGCTGGTTACGGTGCGGCTCGTGCCGGACCTGGTGGAACCCCTGGTCGTCAGCCCGCAGGAGGACAACCTTGACTGGGAAGAGACCTCGTTGGTCCTCAATGAGAGTGATGACCACGCTTTGGAGGAGGCCCTCCTGCTGAAGGAGAAGCATCGGGCCCGCATCACGGTAACAGCCTTCGATTTTGGTGAGATCGACCAGGTCCTTTACATGGCGGCAGCCAAGGGGGTTGATCGGATCATCAAGATTTCGTGGCCTCATCGAGAGCCACCCAACAGCTTGGAGATCGTAGAGACCCTTGCCCGCCTCGTACCGGCGCTGGGGATTGATCTGGTACTCATGGGATGTCAGTCTCCAACGGAGTTTTTGGGGATGGCAGCGCCCCAGCTTGCGGCTACACTCGGCTGGAGTTATGTGGGCGTGGTGCGGGGGGTCGAGGGCTCTGGTCGTTCTGAGGCATGGAGGGCCTTCAAGGAATATCCAGGAGCCATCCTGGCGGAAATGGAAGTCCGGTTGCCAGCGGTCGTGGGGATCCTCACGGCCAGTCAACCCCCGCGGTATGTGCCGGTAAGCCGGATCCGCGCAGCAGCCCAGCAGGTGCAGTTCGAGACTATAGAGGGGCCCGATGAACTGAAGGAACCACCGGCTGCGATCCGACGGGTGTATCTTACCCCAGTCACAGCCCATGCCACTATGCTTCGAGGTTCGGAAGAAGAAGTCGCCCGTCAACTGGTCGAAATCTTGCTGGAGAAAGGAATTCTGAAATGAGCCGCCGCATTGCTGTCCCGGTGGAAGCTTACCAGGGAAAGATCACCGATTTGACGCGGGAGTGTCTGATTGCTGCACGCCTCCTCGCTGGTGACCAGGACGAGGTGGTGGCCTACATGTTTGGTGAAATCCCGGCCGAGGGGAATTCAGTGCTCCAGCTTGCGGATCGAATTATTACATTCGAGGATGGCCAGGTGGGCCAGCCGGTCGCTTTGGCCCAGGCCAAGCTTCTTTGCTCGAAGCTGGATCGGGCGGAGCTTGACCTGGTCCTCGTGGGTAGCAGCTCGTGGGGGCTGGATTTGGGCCCCTTGATGGCGGCTTACTGGGGTGTGCCACTTGTCGCCAATTGCCAGTGGTTGGAACGCCGGGAAAACTCGTTATGGGCCACCTGTCGGATCTGCGCTGGAAAACTCATGGTGGATGTGGAGGTGGAGGCCCGGCCGGCTGTAGTCCTGCTGTTGCCGGGCAGCTTTCTCCGCAAAGAAGTGGCCCCGCGAAGCAGGCAGCCTGTGATCGAAAGAGAGACGGTCGCGCGGGAGGAATGGGACGATCGGGTCCGTTTCCAGCGGTGGATTGAGCCGCAGCGAGAAGATGTGGACATCACCCAGGCGGAGATCCTGGTGGCCGTAGGCCGGGGAATTGAGCGGCAAGAAAACCTGGAGCTCGCGGAAGAGTTGGCAGAGGTCCTGGGAGGCGTCGTGTGCGGTTCCCGGCCGGTGGTCGATCAGGGCTGGCTACCACCTACGCGACAAGTGGGTAAATCGGGGATGATCGTCAAACCGAAACTTTACCTGGCGCTGGGGATCAGTGGGGCCCCAGAACACGTGGAGGGAATGAAGGACGCCGATCTGATTGTGGCGATCAATCGCGACGAACAGGCGCCCATCTTTCATGTGGCTGATTACGGAATCGCTGCGGATTTGTTCGATGTGGTTCCTGCCTTGAAAGAGGCTCTTGTTGCGCGACGTCAGGAGACCTGAATGGTACCGGTCCGCCCCACATTCTGGAACATTCCGGAATGGAGCGAGGCACTCCAATATGTTCTCGGATTGGCGGTGATGCTCGTTCTTGTGTGGGGCATTGTGAGCCACGTTCGGTCCTGGCGGCGCGGGGCTTCCGAACACGGCGTCCCATGGACCTGGCAAACTTGGAGATCGACGGTTGACCGATTGCTCCGTTACGTCGTTCTTCCGGAACGGCTTCACAGCGACCCGTTCGCGCTCATCACGCACAGCCTCCTGCTTTGGGGCATGGTCATGTTGGCGATCGGGACTGCTTTGGCCACGATCGATTGGGATGTGTTTCACCTCATTTGTGGATGGCGACTTCTTTCGGGAGTGACCTATCAGATATTTGAACTGGTCCTCGATCTGGCAGGGGTCGCCCTGGTGATAGGAGCCGGATTGGCGCTTTATCGGCGATACATCTTGCGGCCGCCTCGACTGTCCAGGCCGCGTTCTTCCCGGGACGCTTGGCAATCTCCCGTTTTGGTAGGGCTGCTTCTGTTTATTGGAATTACCGGATTTGCTCTGGAGGGACTCCGGATCGAAGGCGGCCGACTCCTCAGCCCAACGTTTGCAAATGACAGCGAGGTACGAGCAACGGCCTCCAGTGAACACCCGAGGGATCAGACAGCCGTGGCCGCCGCGACCATCGCTCGATGGTCGCCCATTGGCAATGGCTTTGCGGCTTTGTTCGGAGGCCTGTCCCTCTCTGCAATTCGAGGCACGCACCTGATCGTCTGGTGGCTCCACGCTCTGGCGGCCTTCGCGTTCCTCATCTTAATTCCCTTCACCAAAGCGATCCATCTTGTCGCTGGGTTGGCCCATGTGGTCTTGCCCCGCTCTGATGAATGGCCGGTGGCCTCGGAAAACGGACCGACTGCGTCCCCAGGGATTTCCCTCCCGGCTCTGACCTGGCGGCAAAGGATGGAGATTACCGCCTGTACGGCGTGCGGAAAGTGTCAGGAACTTTGCCCGGCCTATGTCCTGGGTCAGCCGTTGACTCCTAAAGGACTGGTGTGGGCGGCCCAGGGGCAGCTTTTGGCAGAACTCCGCTGGCTGCCACTTGTTCCCCGTATTCCTTCGGAAGAACGCGAATGGCTGCGTCAGGAGGCCATTTGGTCCTGCTACACGTGCCGCTTGTGTGAAGAGGTGTGTCCAGTCCTGATTCGACATACCGGGCTGGTCGGCGCTTACCGCAGAGCCCTCGTGGATTCCGGGAGACTGGGGAGCGGACTCGAGGAAGTCTTCATCAATCTCCAGCGGTACGGAAATTCCTTCGGGCAATCCCCGCGCAAACGGGGAGATTGGACCAAAGGGCTTGGCTTTCCTGTCAAAAACGCTTGCAAGGAACCGGTTGAATACCTGTGGTTTGTGGGGGATTACGCATCCTACGATCCGCGGGTTCAAAGCGCTACCCAGGCCGCTGCACGGCTTCTCCATCTCGCTGGGGTTGATTTCGGGATCCTCTTTGACAAGGAGAAGAACAGCGGCAATGACGCTCGCCGAGCAGGTGAGGAAGGGCTTTTCGAATATCTTCGGGAAGAAAACATTGCCAGCTTCCGGCAAGCCAGTTTCCGCGCCATCATCACAGGAGACCCGCACAGTTACCACGCCCTGCGGAATGAGTACGGCCTTGAGCAAGCGGGATTGGCACGGCAAAGGGGCTCGAGTTCGGTGAGGGAATGGCAGCGTGCGGAATTATCCAGCACGAAGGGCGCATCAGGGCCAGCCTTATCGAGGAAGTCCCACTCGAGCAGTTCTGGCACAATCAATTCAAGCGCTCCTGGCCTGGTACGCCCATTGGTGGAGCTTTTTTGGGAACTCCTCCAGGAAGGTCGTCTTAAGGTGGTGAGAAAAATAAAGCGGCGGGTGACCTACCACGACCCGTGTTACCTGGGACGGTACAACGGGATTTACGATGCCCCAAGAGCGATCCTCGAAGCAATCGGATGCACTCTTGTGGAGATGCCTCGGCATGGCCGGCACAGTTTCTGTTGCGGGGCTGGTGGAGGCCGGATCTGGATGAAAGATCGTCCTGATACCCGGGAGCGCCCCGCGGAAAACCGAATTCGAGAGGCCATCAATCTCGTCGGCGTGCAAGACCTGGTGGTGGCGTGTCCAAAAGACCTCGTCATGTTCCAGGACGCTGTTAAATCTCTTGGCTACGAGCAAAAACTCCGCGTCGTGGATATCACCGTGCTTTTGGGAGAGGCGGTCTTGGGAAAGTCCCCTTCTGATCCGGACGAGCCAACCGTTTTCGAAGCGTAAACATCACAAAAATACCTGGCGGCGGAGGTGGGACGATGGTGCAGGCCACGGGCGAAATCCGAGTAGGTGTGTACGTGTGCCACTGCGGCACCAATATCGCCGCGACCCTCGATGTGGCCGAGCTGGCCCAGTACGCCAGCACTCTGGCCCACGTGCAGGTGGCCCGGGACTACAAATATATGTGCTCCGAACCCGGTCAGGAGCTCATCAAAGAGGATGTGGCGAAGTATGGTCTCAACCGTGTGGTGGTGGCGGCCTGCTCTCCCCATCTCCATGAAAGCACGTTCCGCCGCGTCCTCCGGGAGGCTGGGGTTAACCCCTATCTTCTGGCCATAGCCAATATTCGCGAACACGTCGCGTGGACGGCTCCAGCGGGACCGGTTGCGCAGACTCGGGCTCGCGCTCAGATTGCCGCGGCGGTGGCCCGAGTGGCGGTGCAAAAGCCGCTCACTCCGCGGTCGTATCCCGTAGTGCCTCGAGTGTTGGTTATCGGCGGCGGGATTGCTGGGATCCAGGCGGCGCTCACCCTGGCCGACGCCGGCAAGGAAGTCATCCTCGTGGAAAAGGAACCAACCATCGGCGGACACATGGCGAAATTTGACAAGACCTTCCCCACCCTGGACTGTGCTGCCTGCATTCTGACCCCCAAGATGTCGGCCGTTAAAGACCATCCTAATATCAAATTGCTCACTTTTTCAGAAATTCAGGAAGTGACGGGCTCGGTGGGCCGCTTCCTGGTGAGGGTTCTTCGGAAACCCCGTTACATCCGGGAGGATCTGTGCGTCGGGTGCCTCCAGTGCATCGAGGCCTGCCTCTTTAAGGCCCTCAAGATTCCCAACGAATTCGATCTGGGCCTGTCCAAGCGAAAACCCATCTATCTGCCCTTTCCTCAGGCTGTGCCGCGCCTCCCCGTTATCGATCCCCAAACGTGCTTGCGACTGCGAACCGGAAAATGCAAGCAAACCTGCCTGGAAGCCTGCACGGATCGCAAGGCTATCGACTTCGAACAACAGGAGTGGGTGGAAGAATACGAGGTTGGAGCGATCATCGTAGCCACGGGTTTTCGCACGTTTGATCCCACGCCCCTTGCATACTACGGCTACGGCCGGTTTCCCGAGGTGTACACGGCGCTGGAAGTGGAACGACTTCTTAACGCAGCCGGCCCCACCGGGGGCGAGGTCTTGCTTCGGGACGGTGCGAAGCCCCAGGCGGTGGGTATCGTCCACTGTGTGGGCAGCCGCGACCGCAACGCTCATCCGTATTGCTCCCGTGTGTGCTGCATGTACGCCATTAAACTGGCGCACCTCATTCGGGAACGGACAGGAGCAGACGTCTTTAACTTCTACATTGACATTCGTGCTCCCGGCAAAGGATTCGAAGAGTTCTACGAGAGGGTACAGAAGGAAGGTGTTCACTTTGTGCGGGGAAAAGTGGGCGAAGTGGAACGTCTGGCGGACAACGGCGATAGGCGGCGGCTGCTCGTGACGGTCGAGGACACTCTGGTGGGACGCGTTCGCAAGATTCCCGTGGATATGCTCATTCTGGCAGTAGCCCTGGAACCGGCGGAAGGGGCCGAGGAGCTCAGGAAGCTCTTGCATCTGTCCTGTTCTTCGGAAGGCTTTTTCCTGGAAAAGCACCCCAAGCTTGCCCCGGTCAATACGGCCAGCGATGGGATTTTTGTGGCCGGCGCCTGCCAGGGGCCCAAGGACATTCCTGATACGGTGGCGCAGGCCGACGCTGCCGCCGCGCAGGCTCTCGCCCTCATCGACCACGGGGTGGTGGAAACGGAGCCCAACATCGCCTGGGTTAACGAAGGAGCGTGTTCCGGATGCCGCGTTTGCGTTTCCCTGTGCCCGTTTGGGGCAATCACTGCCGACGAGGAAAAACAGGTGGCGGTCATCGATCCCGCCCTCTGCAAAGGATGCGGGACGTGTGTGGCCGCTTGCCCGTCCGGAGCAGCCCAGCAGGACCTGTTCTCCACCGCGGAGATCCTGGCGGAAATCGAAGGGATGCTTTCTGTGTAAAAGCATATCCATAGCCATCGCCCAAAACGGCGTTCCATTGGTTGTGCCTGACCTTCGACCGGGCAATGGGACTCGGTCCGTGGCTTCTTACGCGCGGCCAAAAGTTTACCTATTTTCGCCGGGGCGCGCGATGGCGGCTTATTTCGTTGAAATAAGCAAACTCGTACTTGCTACGTCGCCCCGAGCTGCGAGCATTTCCGACCGGAGACCACTCGCGATCAAAAAAAACAGTGGCTCGACATTCCGTCGGGCCGACTCCTGTTGGGAGATATGTGGGGCGACTTTCTCCAGAAAAGAATCTCTCGATGTTGCTCGATGCGGCGCGGGAACTCCTTGGGCAAGGGCACGCCATGCATGTCTCGCTGGTGGGAGATGGGCCGGCGCGCCAGGCTCTTCGTACCCATGCCGAGCGGCTGGACATCACGGATCACGTCACATTGGCAGGTTACGCCGCCAATCCTTGCCCCTGTTACTCCGCGTTGGATGCCTTTGTCCTGCTGAGTCGCAGGGAAGGGCTGCCCAATGTCCTTTTTAAGGCCATGGCCATGGAGGTCCCGGCCATTTGCACGCCGGTCGGTGGCATTCCTGGGTCATTGACCCACAACACAATGGGCTGCTCGTACCCCTGCATGATATCCAGGCGACTGTGCCGGTTGTCCGGCGTCTGATCGATGATCGCGCGTTAGCGTCACCTCTGGGTCAGGCCGGGCGCGAACACGTCGAGCGCCATCACAGCTTCGACCGCCGCACGGAACGTTTATGTGAGACCTACAGGCGACTCATGGGCCCGGAAATCGCCCGACCGTCTCGTTGAGAAACGCCACATCTTTTGGGTATGATGCCTTGGTTGCGGCATCACCGTGGATCCTGATCCTGCACAATCGCGGACCTTTCTCGATGAAAGAGAAAGAGAATGGGTAGCTCGGCTGCGCTTCTGGCAATGTTTCCGTTGTTGCTGGTGTTCGTGGTTCTGGTGGGCTGGCAATGGCCTGCGCGACGCACCATGCCGCTGTGTTACCTTGCCACCCTGCTGATCGGACTGTTTTACTGGCAGATGACCTGGTCGCGGATCCTTGCGGCGACAGTCGAGGGCCTGATCATCACGATGATGCTGCTGTACATTGTGTTTGGGGCATTGCTTCTGCTGGCGATGTTGAAGCATTCCGGGGCAGTTTCGGCGATTCGTGATGGTTTCCGCAAGATTTCACCGGATCCTCGCATTCAGGCCGTGATCGTCGGTTGGGCCTTCGGCAGTTTCATCGAGGGTGCCGCGGGATTTGGGACTCCGGCGGCCGTGGCCGGTCCGCTCCTGGTGATCCTGGGATTTCCTCCGCTTGCGGCAGCGACCGCCTCGGTGACGATCCAGAGCACTCCCGTTTCTTTCGGCGCAGTGGGGACACCTATCCTGGTCGGCGTCAATAAGGGCCTTCAGGACCAACCAGCGGTTCTCGACTATCTTGCGGACCACGCCGTGACAAGTGGCTTGACGGGATCGGTGGCCTATGAACAGTTGCTCTTCGAAATCGGGCGGCGCGTCGCGCTGCTTCATGGGGTGATCGGCCTGCTCATCCCGTTTTTTGTCGTTTGCCTGTTGACTCGCTTTTTCGGCGCCCGACGATCATGGCGGGAAGGCCTACCCGTCTGGAAGTTCTGCCTGTTTTCCGGACTCGCCTTCTGTATCCCTTATGCGATCTTTGCCTGGACGCTGGGGCCGAAGTTCCCCTCGCTTCTCGGCGGTCCCGTGGCCCTGGTTTTGACCACGTTGGCCGCCCGCGCCGGCTGGTTCCAACCGAAGGTCACCTGGGATTTTGCCGAGACAGCTTCGCCCAATTCGGGACAGGCCACCGCGGAGGAAACAGCGATGCCCTCCTGGAGTCTGGGAGTCCGCATGGCCTGGCTTCCTTATGCCGTTGTGGCGGGACTGCTGGTCCTGGAACAATGGGGTCCCCTCAAGAATCTCCTGGCGCGGGCAAACTGGGAATGGACCATCACCTCTGCGGACGTGGCCAGTCAGGCAATTGTGGCACGCTGGAATGTCCTCACATCGCCGGGGACGGCTTTTCTCCTGGCCGTTCTTTTCACCGTGGTGGTGTTCGCGGTGCCACGCCAGGGGGTTCGGAACGCATTTTCTGAAGCAGGGCAAAAGACACTGGCGGCGGCACTAGCCCTTATCTTTGCCGTCCCGGCAGTGCGAATTTTCATTCATTCCAATGTCAACGGGGCCGGCCTGGCCGGAATGCCGCAGGAGCTTGCCCTGGCCGTCTCGCAGTGGGTTGGACAGATCTGGCCGGCCTTCGCTGCGGGAATTGGTGCCCTGGAGGCCTTCATTGCCGGTAGCAATACAATCAGCAACATGACGTTTGCCCTCTTTCAATTTGAAGTTGCCCTGAAGACGGCCCTGGACCCGCTCTGGATCGTTGCCCTTCAGGCTGTCGGTGGCGCGGCAGGAAATATGGTGTGTGTCCACAACGTCGTGGCTGCCGCGGCAACGGTGGGCCTCGTCGGCCAGGAAGGAAAGATCATCCGCCAGACAATCATCCCAACGGTCTATTACCTCCTTGCCGCGGGCCTGCTGGGCCTCGCTTTTTGCCACCCAAGAGGTTAACCGTTCAACGTGATCACACTTCCCCGGAAAACCCCAAGGCGACCATTTGGCAGGTGGCCTCCAGAGTACGCTGAAGTTCACCCAGAATGGCGGCAAATGATAGCGCGGGAAATCGCAAAAAGGCCAGTCCTCCGAGTAGGGACAGTTCATGAACTGCCCCTGCGAAATCCGATCCATTTGGCCATGATCGCCGTATCGTAGGGGCGATTCACCAATCGCCCGTACCAATGCTTATGACCCTCACATGTCTAAGTGTATTCGGACTCGGGAGGGACCTGCTTCGGAGGAACCTGCTTGTCAGGTCCGCATATTCGGAGGGACCCGCTTGTCGGGTCCGCTCTCGCACGTTCGCTTATCGATCTCATCCCACCGGGCACGACAGGCGTGCCCCTCCGAAAAAATTCCGGAGGGACCCGCTTGTGGGGTCCGTTTATCAACGTTCGATGTTCGATCATGAATTCCATTTCAGCGGGGACT
>ERZ795043.1557-NODE-1557-length-10981-cov-4.316859_pt1 | contig 10981 bp, 10 predicted proteins | sample MGYA00375127_ERZ795043 | MGnify/ENA primary metagenome ERZ795043 (study PRJEB30172, sample SAMN05518447) | compost metagenome | isolation source: Feedstock adapted compost from Newby Island compost facility, Milpitas, CA | place: USA:Newby Island compost... | reverse complement strand
GTCTACACAAGGGATGACGGGCATTTCATTTACCTAGCAACTGTCGAACTCGGGTCGATACAAGGGTCCCTTCCGTCCACCATGAAGGAGGATGAAGTGAATGCACAGGAAATGGGCGTTTGGAGCGGCTGTGTTGTTGATCGTGATGATGATGGCGGCATGCGGTGGCAACAGAGACGGGACGGATACCGGCAACGGAGGGAATGGCGGAAACAACGCTGCGGACAATGCCGGGGGCACCAACGCAGGCGGCACTAACGGTGATGGGCAGACGGTCGATGCGGAAGCGATTTACAAACAAAACTGCGTTTCCTGCCATGGTACGGATCTGAAGGGCGTGATGGGAGGAAAGACGAATCTCACCCAGGTCGGAGCCAGACTAAGCAGGGACGAGATCGCCCAGACGATCAACAATGGAAGAAGCAGCGGCATGCCCGCGTTCCAAAACCGGCTGAGTGAAGAAGAAGTGGCGGCGCTGGCCGATTGGCTGTCGGCAAAAAAATAATCCGCAATCACGAATCCCTTTGTACGACCAGTACGACCTCCCCGATATATAATCAAATGGGGAGGTCGTTTTTGTGCACTATGGTGAGGTCATTTTATTTGAATCAACATCGATGTGTCGTCAGGGCGTGATCAACGTTGGTGAGGTTTGATTGGCCCCGGTTACCAAGCCACTAATTTGATCCGGCTAAATACGTCAAATGGTGTCAGCCGGTCTCGGCATCGGCGCGGCCGTACGGTACACCTTGCCGGCTGTCAGGGAACGAGCCGCGGACCCGAAAAAGCGGCAACGAACCCGGGGAATCATGGGAATTATGCCGATCTCACACCAATAGACGAGAATGTGACGCCATTCTCTTTACATCGAAAATATTCACGAAAAAAATACAAAAAAAGACAAAAAAAGCTCGTTTACATAGGTAGAATGGCCTTGTATAATGCTGGTATCAACAGGAAATACAGGGTGTATGCACCAATTCTTGTTCATGCAAGTTCGATCTATTTACGGTTCCTGGGCTGCATACCCATGCAATAACTGAAGTCCATGCATTCTTCGATAAATCGATCTATTTATGGTCCTGGGCTGCAAGTCCATGTATTCAATTAAAGTTCACGCAGTAGTCATAACAACCCTTGAAGAGACAGGAGGGAGCAGCAAATGGAAGAGGTAAAAATGAAAGAAGATCAAGAAGTTATCGTTCTTGATGTATGCACGGTCCTTGATCAGTTGGGCATTCGACGTGAAATCCTGGAAAAACTGTTTTTGACGCCGACTAGCGGCCATCGTAACCGTCTGGCTGGACAAAATGCGGCCGGCGGCGATGTCACTTCAATGAGCGCTCTGCACGAATAAAGGCAATGAACCGTTTGGTTTCTTCAGGAGTCAGCTTGCATCCGTCAACGGTCAGTTCGAACTTCTCCATCACACTTTCGTCCGAAAGTTCCACTCTCCTCAAAAATTCGGAAACATGTGCGTCCAGCGTTTGCTGCTCGTTGTCCGTTCTTCCCATTAAATAATCGACCGAAACGTGAAAGAAATCGGCGATTTTCATCAATGTTTCGAAATCCGGCTCTCTCCGGTCCGTTTCATAATGGGATAGCGAGGCGCGCGTAATGTTGAGTTTGCCGGCCAGTTCTTCCTGACTCATTCCCCTTTTGCTCCTTAGTATGGCAATTCGCTCTCCGCATTTTTTCATGAAATGCCGTTCCTTCCTTCCTTCCTTCCGAAAAATACGAAGGTTCTCTCTATATATAAATTAAATATTCCCCAGTAATTACATTATTCCTTGACTGGATACAAAATGTAACATATAGTAATAGTTAGAAGTTCGTTCATTGGGCGCCGTAACGGCTTTGAAATCAGGGATGGACGGGTCGATTCGAGAAACGATCCATCGCATGATGATACAAAATGGAACTGGAGAGAGGGGACGCATGAAAAACAAACGATGGATTGCCGGTCTGATCGCCTTATTGCTTGTCGGCAGTTTAGCGGGAATGCCAAGCGGAGCGGGGACGTGGGAAACGTTTATCCGTACCGCAGAAATCGCACACGCCGCAACGCAGCCGAATGAGCAGCTGCTGGAGTATATGAGGGCATTTCGTAATGCCGCCCTACCGGAACATATCACCGCCATGGCCAATGCACGAACCAAAGCGGACGCGCTGATCGGACAGTCTGCGACCAAAAAAGGTCTGACTGCCACCATTTGGAACCGAATCGTCGCGAAGCTAACTTCAACTTCGGATTATCCGGATGTGACGGAAGAAAACGTATTCAAACTGTTTGTCGACCTGGCGACAATCCAATTTGATCCGGACGACAGCCATCTGAACGATTTCATTCAAAATGAGACTCACCGGAAATTAATGAATCAACTGGTCAAATTGAGCAAAAACGATCCAACGCTCGGTTCTGATCTGATCGAATTTGCCGACGCCATCGAGTTTATCCAAACCTTTGAGAGTCAAGCCGCCAGCCGTCTGGTGACCCTCACTCCGGATCAGATGCTGGTCCTTTTCCTGGACAGCGGTGCGAGAAGAGCCTGGATGCGTGCGGAACTGGAAGCCGTGATCAACAATGGTTCCAAGATGAGCGATGTCCTCAAAGGGCTGGGCATTCAGGCAGACGATCTGCTCCAATTTTACGACAAGCTGGCCAAGGAAATTGACGCCCATGCCAACTTCACACAAAGCGCGCGCTTTGCCGCAGTGTTTACATACGCCCGCATGAAGGTTGTTTTCTCAAAAGAAGTTACCGCAAACGGTACAAGATTGACTCCGAAACTGTCCATATTGGACAAGGAAGTTGACAAAACCTTCTTGAGGTGGACCGTCAGCGGCAGCAATACGGTCACGGTAGAGGATAGCACCGATACGCTGGTACTGCAGGGGAACGGGCCGGCCACCGTTACGGTGACGGGTCATTTCGGGGTGCCGGGTTTGTTCGAAAAACCGCTGTACACGGGCCAGGTAACCATGTCCGCCACAGGAACAGGTGGCAGCGGAGTGATCATCATTCCGCAAGATCCTGTGCAGGAAACGGAGGATGGCATCCGCCTAGGGGATTCCGCGGCAACCGTTACCCGAAGCGAACAGAGCGTCAAATACCAATTTGATTCTTCGGCATTGGCGGACGCGTTTGCTCTCGCTAAGGAAAATAAAAAGCCGGTAGTGCTGGAAGTGCCGGTTGATGCTGCCCAAATTGACGTCAGTATGGATTTGGCCGTCCTTCGCGATGCCGCTGCGGATGAACCGGAAGCCGTCTTGGTGTTCAGGTTCGGTGACACCTTGGAGTACGAATTGCCGCTCCAAGCGGCGGATTTTGCTCAACTGGCGGAACAACTCGGCGGCGATGTAGCCATCACGTTGCAGGTGGAATTTGTGGAACCGCCGGAATCGGTACCGCCGACCATGGAACTGGTCAGCGAATTGGTCAAGTTTTCGTTCATCGCGGAAGGAAACGGTCAACGTGTGGAAATCACGAGTTTCGGCAACGTGTACGTTACCCGCGTCATTCGCTTTTCAGGGGAGTATCCGCTGCAGCAGTTAACCGCTTTTTATCTCGAAGAGGAAGGAAGCGAGCCGCAATTCGTGCCATCCGTCATCGAGGAGTCGGACGGACAATACCGCGCCGTGATCATGCGTCCGGGCAACAGTATTTATGGGGTTGCGGTAAACGAAGCCGATTTTTCGGATCTGTCCGGCCATTGGTCGGAGCGGGATGTGGAACGGATGGCATCCAAGTTCCTTGTCAAGGGAGTCGGTCAAGACCGGTTCGCTCCGGACCGGCCGATTACAAGGGCGGAATTTGCCGCGCTGCTGATCAGAGCTTTGGGCAATCCTGAGCCGTCGGGGCAAACGGTTTCGTTCATTGATTTGAAGGACAATGCCTGGTACGCTCAGACCGTCCGGGTGGCGGCAGCCATCGGGCTCGTTCAAGGTTTCACAGATGGAACGTTCCGACCCAATGATTCGATTACCCGTGAGCAGATGGCGGTCATGATTGCGAGGGCGCGCGTTTTCGCCGGCAAGCAAAATGCCGTGCTGTCCAACCCCCAAAGCGTGTTGTCCCGTTTCCATGACGCTGCAAAAGTTCAGCCCTGGGCGGTGGAAGCGCTGGCCGATGCGGTGAACTCGGGAATCATACAGGGGACGTCCGCCGACAGCTTGAGTCCGGATCGTCAAGCGACAAGAGCGCAGGCGGTGGTCATGTTGAAACGTTTGCTCGAGCAAATCGGGTTTATGTGATCCCGTCTTGTTATTCATTTTGAATGTTCGATTCTGCGAAATCCCGTCCCGGGTTTTCGCAGGTTTTCTTCTTGTCGGTTCCGCCCCGGAGATTCATGAGCGTGAATGAACTGGCGCATTCATTCCGCTGTAACGCTTCGCCACGGTTGGCGGAACGATCTTGGCGGAAGATCGGTTCATTCGCAGTGTATGACAGCAACGTTGCGGATATGATCAACATCCGGGAAGAAAGGAGGAAGGGATGCATGAGTCACTGGATCGACATGCATTCCCACATCCTGCCCGGGATGGATGACGGGGCGCCGACGGACGAGGTCGCGATCAATATGGCGATCGCCGCCATGAGGGACGGCGTGGATGCGGTGATTGCGACGCCGCATCATGCCAACGGCATATACGAAAATGAGGCGCCAGCGATCATGCGGGCGGTTGACCGGTTGAACGAGCTTTTGCAGCAGCGGGGAATTTCTCTGCAAGTCCTGCCGGGACAGGAAATTCGGATCCATGACCGTCTGCTGGACGACCTGGCGCAGATGAAGTTGATGGGACTGAACCGGACACGCTACCTGCTGGTCGAATTTCCGTACGGTCACCTTCCTTCGGCATCGGAGGACTTGTTCCATGAACTTCTGGTGCAGGATTATGTGCCGGTGATCGCTCATCCGGAACGGAACGAGGTGCTTTCATCCAATCCCGATATTTTGGCCCGTTTCATTGCGATGGGCGCCTTGAGCCAGGTCACCTCCCGTTCGCTGAACGGGGGATTCGGTTTCAAAGCCCAAAAAAGCGCCTTCGTGATGTGCCGGAGAAAACTTTGCCATTTTGTCGCTTCGGACGCGCACAACGATGGTTCCCGTACGATCGGGCTTCGTGAAGCGTACGAGCTGCTTGTGCGCCGTTTGGGGACCGGGATCGTGGAATATTTCGTTCAAAACGCGGAATCCCTCCGACACGGAAGAGAGATTGCACCTCCCCTTTTCAAGGTCGTCCGGAAAAGGTGGTTTTTTTTGCAAAAAAGACGGGAGTAAACACGTTCCGCAGTCAACAACAGCGGAATCGAATCGGCCCAGCAATGCGGTTATTCTAAGAATCGGATCTCATCCTGCTCTCCAACGGGTATAGGAGCGAGTCGAATTCTTGGCACATCAGAGCGGAGGATTGAAAAGTGAACACCGAGTTGGAGTTAAAGGATTACATACTCATCGTCCGAAAACGCATCTGGCTGATTGCCGTCCTGACTGCCGTCGCGGTGGTGGCGACGGGAGCGGTCAGTTATGTGTTTTTGGATCCGGTCTACGAAGCGTCGACAAAGCTCATCGTCAATAAAACGAGCTCGACGTCTTTGCAACCGTTGGATCTCAACGATGTGAATTTGAACATTCGCCTGATCGACACGTACAAGGAAATCATTAAAACCAACGCGATCATGGATAAAGTGGCCGAAGAGAACCCCGAGTTTCAACTGACGGGAGATCAGTTGATTGCCAAAGTCAAGATCGAATCGGTCAACAATTCCCAGGTCATGACCGTGAAAGTACAGGATAACTCGTATCGGCGAGCCGCCGAAATCGCGAACGCCATCTCCCGGGTATTCCAACGGGAAGTGCCACACATTCTCAGTGTGGACAATGTCACCATTCTGAACGAAGCCGATGTCGACAAGGCCGCCGCGCCGGTAAAACCGAAACCTTTGCTCAATATGGTGATTGCTTTCATTGTGGCTGTGATGGCCGGTGTCGGCCTGGCGCTGCTGCTTGAATATCTTGACGACACGATTAAAACGGAAGAGGATGTCACCCGCGTCCTCGGTTTGCCGACTTTAGCCGTGATCTATCAATACAGCAAAGAAGATTTACAATTCGTCGCCCGAGATCAGCGCGCTATCACACGAGTGGGAGAGAAAGCCAATGCCACCATCCACCATTAATCGGTCGATCATCGCGTTGAATAATCCGAAGTCGCCGGCGTCCGAAGCTTATCGGGGGCTTCGCACGAACATTTTATTTTCCGCAGTGGATCAAGCGTTTCAGGTTATCATGCTGACATCCGCAGGAACGGCGGAGGGAAAATCGACCACGACGGCCAATCTGGCTGTCACATACGCCCAGGCGGGTCAGAAAGTGCTCATTCTGGACTGCGACCTGCGCAAGCCGGTCATGCATCGGATATTCGGTCTTTCCAATCGTTTCGGGATGAGCAATGCGCTGGCAGGCCAGGTGCCGTTCCGGGAAGTGATTCGCGACACCGAAATTCCAAACTTGTCTGTCATCACGGCGGGGCCGACTCCTCCCAACCCGTCCGAGATGCTCATGTCCAATCGAATGAAGGAACTGGTCGAAGAGCTGAGGAGCGAATTCGATATCATGATCGTCGATACTCCTCCGGCTCTGGCGTTGACGGATGCGCAGATTGTCGCCACCTTGTGCGACGGCGTCTTGCTGGTGCTGGAGTCGGGCAGGGTGAAGCGGGAGGCGGCGATCAAAGTTCGTCAAGCTCTGGAGCATGTCAACGCGAAAATCATCGGGGCGGTCTTGAACAAGGTTTCGAAAAAGGCGAACAGCTACTATCAGTATTATTACGCTTACGGGGAAGAATGACGGCAGCAAGACGGGCAATGGACCGACGGGGAGGTAAGGGAGCTCATGAGACGGTGGAAGCGTAAAATACTGCTGATCGGCACAGATACTTTGGTAGTTTGTTCAAGCATTGTCACCGCGTATTGGTTTCGGTTCGTCGGGAACATACCCGCGCATTACCAGATCCAGATGCTTTACGGTTTGTTATTTTCGACAGCGGCGATCCTGTTCTGCATGTCCGTGTTCAATCTTTACAGCCGCGCCTGGGAGTTTGCCAGCGTGGGCGAAGTCATGTCGATATTCAAAGCAGTGACCGTCGGAACGGCCGCTTCCGTCGTCCTGACCATCGTCGTGACCGGCATGTCCGTTCCGCTGTCCATTGTGCTGCGAACATATGAAACCAACCTGTTGCTGATGGGCGGTTCCCGTTTTGTTTTGCGGATAGCCAAAGATACATACAAAAAAAGAAAATGCGGCCAGCGCAATGCGCTGATTATCGGAGCGGGAGCTTGCGGAACGATGATCGCCAAGGAAATGAAATTGAATCGCGCTTCCCGGTTGTATCCTGCCGCCTTCATTGACGACGACAAACAAAAGCACAATACGCGCGTTTGCGGCATTCCGGTGGTGGGAGGAAGAGAATCGATCCCTCACATGGTGGAGAAATACAAGGCCAAAGATATCATCATCGCGATTCCGTCGGCGTCCAAGAAAGCCATTTCGGAATTGATCAATTTTTGCAAGCAAACGGACGCCAATTTGAAAATTGTGCCTCCGATCCAGGATTTCATCGAAGGCAAAATTTCCTTAAAGGAAATGCGCGACGTAAACATAGAAGATTTGCTCGGAAGGGATCCTATCAAGACGGACCTTGAGGAAATCGCGGGATATGTTTCCGGCAAGTCGGTATTGGTCACCGGCGCGGGCGGCTCGATCGGATCGGAACTGTGCCGGCAGATCGCGCCGTTCCAGCCGTCGGAGCTTCTCCTGTTGGGCCACGGGGAAAACAGCATTTATACGATCGAGATGGAGCTGAGACAAGAATATCCGCTGCTGAATGCAGTGCCCATCATCGCGGATATTCAGGATCGGGAACGGCTGGAGGACGTCTTTCGAACTTTTTCTCCCCAGGTCGTCTTCCACGCCGCAGCCCACAAGCATGTCCCGCTCATGGAGGCCAACCCGGCGGAAGCCGTGAAAAACAACATTTTCGGCACCATGAATGTGGCGGAGTGCGCGCACGAGTTCAAGTCGGAAATATTCGTCCTGATCTCAACCGACAAAGCGGTCAATCCGACCAGCATTATGGGGACGACCAAACGCGTGGCGGAAATGATCGTCCAAAGCCTGGGGGCTGTCAGCCAAACAAAGTTCGTCGCCGTCCGTTTCGGGAACGTGCTCGGAAGCCGAGGAAGCGTCATTCCAAGATTTAAGGAGCAAATAGCGAAAGGCGGCCCCGTCACGGTGACCCATCCCGAAATGGTTCGCTATTTCATGACTATTCCGGAAGCGGTGCAATTGGTCATCCAGGCGGGGTCCTTCGCCAAAGGCGGAGAAATCTTTATTCTGGACATGGGACAACCCGTCAAAATCGTGCAGCTGGCCGAAGATTTGATTCGCCTGTCCGGGTTCAAGCCTTATGAAGACATCGATATTCAGTTCACGGGCATACGCCCCGGCGAGAAGTTGTTCGAGGAACTGCTGACCGATGAAGAGGGAATCACGTCGACATTGCATGAGAGGATCTTCATTGAAAAACCGGTACCAATTAACATTGAAGATTTGGAGATGAACCTCCAAAGACTGTACCAAGCGTTGAGAGCCGGGCCGTATGCGGTCAGAGCTGTTTTGAGGGATATTGTTCCCGCATATCGCGGGAATAACATAGACGAAAATGAAGTTATGGTTCTTGTGAGGTAAAGATAGTTTCTCAACAAATGAGGTTAACCAGATGAGCATAAATGCACTGAGAAACATTCCATTTTCCCCTCCGGATATTACAGATGCAGAGATTGCGGAAGTCATACAAACCATGAAATCCGGTTGGATTACAACAGGACCGAAAACAAAACTATTTGAACATAAAATAGCTGAGTATGTTGGCGTAAATAAAGCGGTTTGTCTTAATTCTGCAACTGCCGCGATGGAGCTTACACTCCGAATTTTGGGTATCGGTCCCGGTGATGAAGTCATCACTTCGGCTTATACATATACGGCATCCGCTGCCGTGATAGACCATGTAGGAGCAAAAATCGTGTTAGTTGATGTGGCGCCGGATTCGTTTGAAATGGACTATTCTAAGCTGGCGGAAGCAATTACAGAAAGAACCAAGGCGATCATTCCGGTAGATATTGCTGGGAATATGTGCGATTACGATGCAATATATGAAGCGGTGGAAAGCAAGCGAGGATTATTTAAGCCGAATAATGAACTGCAACGGCTGTTTAATAGGGTGATAGTAATTGCTGATGCCGCGCATGCTTTTGGTGCAGAGAGAAACGGATTAAAGTGCGGCCAAGTGGCGGATTTCACCTGCTTTTCCTTCCATGCTGTGAAGAATTTGACGACGGCAGAAGGGGGAGCGGTAGTTTGGCGTGGCGATAATGGACTGGACGATGACTGGCTTTACGATCAATACATGCTCTATTCGCTTCATGGACAGTCAAAGGATGCATTAGCCAAAACGCAAAAAGGTGCGTGGGAGTACGATATCAAATATCTGGGGTATAAATGCAATATGACCGACATTTTGGCTAGTTTTGGCCTGATGCAGTTAAGCAGATATGAAGCCCTCATGAAGAGACGTCGAGAGATCATAGAGATGTATGATAGGGTGCTGCTGCCGATGGGTATTCAGAGTTTGCAGCATTATGGTAAAGACTTTACCTCCTCAGGGCATCTCTATTTAGCAAGGATACCGGGAATTAGCGAAACTAATAGAAATGAAATTATAATAAAGATGGCTGAGGCGGGCATTGCATGCAACGTCCACTATAAGCCATTGCCAATGTTTACGGCTTATAAGAATTTGGGGTTTGATATTGATAATTATCCAAATGCTTATAATCAATATGCTAATGAAATCACTTTGCCTTTACATACATTAATGAAAGATGAGGATGTGGAATATGTGTGTGAGTGTCTTAAATCTGCGATGAAAGAAGTGATGAAATGAAGAGAATAGCAATACTTGGATCCGGTGATGCCCTGAAACCTAAGATAATAATTGAAACACTTGTTGAAATGAATCTGTTGCTTGATAGGGAACTTGTTTTATTTACAGATAAAGATAGTGGAATATGTACAGATTATTGCAAAGAGCAAGGAATTGAGGTTATTGTATTCAGCAATACAAAACTAGACGACTCAGTCAGCGCTAAAGTGGCTTTAGATGCTAAGACCGACATTTTAATAAGTGCAGGATGGCCGTACAAAGTTCCTATAGGTTTTCTTCAATTGTTTAAATTCAATCCTGTCAATTGCCATGGATCAATATTGCCGGATTATAGGGGAAGCAGAGCCTATATGCACTACTGGGCAAACTGTGAAGATTATTACGGCGCAACAATTCATTACATGAATGAGAAGTTTGATGACGGAAAAATTATTGTCCAGGGGAGATTGAAATCCTTTCCTGAAGAGACGCCGATCATGATGCATAGAAGAACGGCTGAACTATGTGCGTATCTTTTGCCGACGGCTTTGATGTTAATCGAGAAGGGTTATGTGGGGAAGCAAATCAATGGTTTAAAACGATATTTTTCAAAATTGTCACCAGAAGAGTTTGAGCAATACCGGGCATATAATGTTAATCGTTCTGTTTCGGATAGAAAATTAACTCCCCATAAAATACTATAGGAATTTTAGAAAGGAGCAAAATATTACAAGTTGACCTTAAAGTATATCCAAACTCTCTATAGTGAACGTGTTTTCAGATTTTATAAAAAAGAGGTTTTGAAATTATTTGGACTGCACCGACCAGATAATGAAATTTTATTTAAAAGAAGAATATTTCATTTTTTTAAACAATAACAAGGGGGGATGTAATTTAGATGAAAACAGTACTGATAATCGGTGCTGGGTTTCTTCAAACTTTTGTCATAAAAAAAGCAAATGAGATGGGATATCGTACAATAACAATAGATAAGAAT
>ERZ795043.1554-NODE-1554-length-11004-cov-36.838341_pt1 | contig 11004 bp, 13 predicted proteins | sample MGYA00375127_ERZ795043 | MGnify/ENA primary metagenome ERZ795043 (study PRJEB30172, sample SAMN05518447) | compost metagenome | isolation source: Feedstock adapted compost from Newby Island compost facility, Milpitas, CA | place: USA:Newby Island compost... | reverse complement strand
TTACAAAGGATAACGATACGCTTTCTCCGTCAAACAATATTTGCGGTAGCGCTCTTCACCGTTGCCGGCAGGTGAAAGCAAACGTTTATCTGTCATCTTTTTTAATATTTTATAAGCTGTTTGTCTCCCGCACCCCAGGCAATATATCACATCCCCGGGCTTCAGCGGCCGCAGCAAAAGCTTGCCGTACCGGATCACTTCCCGCTCCAATACGGTCAGTTCCGCATAGACCTGTCCCAACCCCGCCCCTTTGAACCGGCCGATCAATTCGGCCAAAGAACCGCTGCATTCCTCCGGCCTTTGCTCCAACTCATCCCTGCTAAACGGGACATAGATCAGGTTGTTTGCCGCAATGGTCCGCACTTTGCGCCTTTCAAACGCAAACCTTTCCCGCGAGATGTTTTGCGCATGCGGCACATAACCTTCCGATTCCAGCGCCAGCCTCGACTCGGGTTCCACCGCGTCCACATACAACTATACGCCGGAGCGGCTGACCCGCTCGTACTCCAGGATCAAACCTTTGAGCGACTTCAGCACGGGCCAGACGGCGACGCGCAGCATCTCCTTGGTGCCGGCCAAGTCCCTGTGCAGCATCTCCAGCCTTTGCCCGGAAGCGCGGCTCCTTTGCTCCTCCAGAAGGGCCGCAAACTCCAGTTCGAATCGGTCGTCTGCCTGCCTGAATTTCATGCTTTATCCCAACCTTTTCTCAATTTTTATGGCGTCCGCCAAAGGAGCGGCATATAACGTCCGCAAAAGGGGCAAATGTTTGTCGCACCCGCAAAGTCTCTCGCACCCGCGAAAGGGAAAGCGCCCATGCGAGAGCGAATAAAAAAGCCGCCTGCACCTATTCAAGGTGCAGACGGCGTGTGCTTCACGTCCCGTTGCATCTACCACAGCCGCGGCCGGCGCAACATCAGCCAGGCGCCGCCGACAATCAGGACGAAGGCGATCAGATAAGCGGCCCATGTCCACAGCAAGGTCAGCAAAAACAGCAAGATGGACACCCCCGCCAGCGACACGGAGGCAAGCCAGACGGTCTGGGACCGCGAATAGCTGAACACGTAATATTCATACAGCCCCACGGCCACCGCAAACAGGAAAAACGGCCACAGATATCGCATCAGGTCCCAGCCAAACCAGTTCCCGATCAGAAGCACCAGGGATACCACCGTCAAAATGCCGGCCGGCACCAGCACGATGGAAGGAAGCATCCTGCCGAAAAACAGCACGTGCAAAAGCACGCCGGGAATCAAAATGAACAAAGGCCAAAACACGTTCCCGATGAACGCAAATACGCCCAGCTTGCCGAGCAGAATGATCAGCCCCGCGGCGAGGATTAGCATGCCCACGGTGGCGGATTGCTTGTTCAATGAAGGCCCCCCCACTCTGACTACACATCTCTCGGCGCCGGCGGCGGTGTGAGCCGATGGCACCATTTTCATTTTAGTGTACTGGAAGTTTGCAAAAAAAACCAGACGGATTTGGCCGCAAATGCGTGGAAACGGGGCGTGTAACGCACCCTATACGGCAGCGGGGTCAAGCACATTCAACCGGGATACGCAAGAAACGTTCAATCGGGCTTGCGCGGCGCGCTGCGCCGGTTCACCGCCAGCGCCAGCGCCAGCATCGCCGATGCGAAAAGCCAGGGCAAAGCCTCGGAAATTCGTCCGTCCGCCAGCGGCGGCAGCCATGCCGAAAGACCGGCGTCGTGGCGCACCATTTTGCCCGCCGTGTACGCCAACAGGGCGCCGCCCGCATAGACGAGCCAGGGTGCCCTGTCCATCAGCCGCATAAAAAATGAACTGCCCCAGAGGACAATGGGGATGCTCATGGCGATGCCGATCAGAAGCAGCGGAATATCGCCGCCGGCGACGGCGGTCACCGCCAGCACGTTGTCAAGGCTCATGACAAAATCGGCCGTCACAATGGTCCACACGGCCCCGGACAAGGACAGCGCCGCGGCGGAGGCCAGCGCATGCTCCTTTTCCTTGCGCTCCGCCATCAGCCGGAACGCGATCAGCAATAGCAACAGCGCGCCCGCCGTCTGAAGGAAAGGGATGCGAAGGAGCGCGACAGCCCCAAGGGTGAGTACGCAGCGCAAAAACACGGCGGCGGCCGTTCCCCACACAACCGCCCGCCGGCGCTGGCGGTGCGGGAGACGGCGGGCCGCCATGGCGATGACGATGGCGTTGTCACCGCTGAGCAGCAAGTTGATCAGTGCGATTTCGAGCAGGATCGCTCCCTGTTCCAGCAAGCCCAAATCGGATTCCCCCTCACCTCAGATGTATGTCCAAGCCGGCGCGGATATGTGGGACGAATAAAATGAATCCATTTCGGCCTTCATTACGTATTACTTCTTGCTTGAATTTAAGGGGGAACAAAAGTGGAATGGTTATCGAACTTCATCGCGGACCTGGGCACGCTGCAATTTTGGTCCAGCCTCATCACGATCGTTTTCATTGATCTGCTTTTGGCGGGCGACAACGCCATCGTCATCGGCCTGGCCGCCCGCAATTTGCCGCGGGAGAAACAGAAGCAGGCGATCATTCTGGGGACGGCGGGAGCCGTGTTGGTCCGGATTGTGGCCACGATCATCGTCGTCTGGCTGCTGAAAATTCCGTTTTTGCTGGCGGTGGGCGGCGTTTTGCTGCTCTGGATCGCCTACAAGCTCCTCGTCCAGGAGGAAGAGCACGACAGCATCAAACCGGCCGCCACGCTGTGGGGCTCCATCCGCACAATCATCATCGCCGATGCGGCCATGGGGCTCGACAACGTGATCGCGGTGGCGGGCGCGGCCCACGGCAGCATTGTTCTGGTCGTGCTGGGGCTTCTGATCAGCATCCCCATTGTCGTCTGGGGAAGCACGCTTTTCATCCGGCTGATCGAGCGCTTCAAATGGATCATATACCTGGGCGCAGGCGTGCTGGCCTACACCGCCGCCAAAATGATCACCCACGAGCCGCGTTTTGAAGCCTTCTTCGGTGCAAGCCCCTGGATCGTGTATGCCTTTGAAGCTGTGATGATCGTCGGCGTCATTGTGGCGGGCTACCGGACCAACGCCGTCAAAGCGCGGAAAGAGCGCACAACTGAAGCATCCGCAGTGAAGGAAGATGCGGGTGAAGGTGCGGCCCATCCGCAAACGGAGCCGGCAATCCCGCACACGGAACCGGCAAAAGCGGAATCGGCATCCGGGCAAAACGGGGCGGAAACCCCGGACGGCGGTGCGCAAGAGGAAAAACCGCAAGACGAAGCCGCGCCGGAAACGGAAGCGGAAGCCGGCGAATCCAAAGTGAAAACCGGGCAGCGCGCGTGAAATCCGGCCAAACCAATTAACCCCCGTTATAAAAACAAAAACCAAGGAATAAGGGCGATTCGGCAAGCCCCGTTTCCTTGGTTTTTTTGCGTAAATACCCGGTTTCAAAACCACTTGTCCGTTTCGTCTTCCGCGGCGTCCGAGCGGCTGGTTTCCGTCAGGCGGATCAGCTCGGTGCCGGCCACGGCTTCGTCTATAAGGCGCTCATATTCTTCGCCAATTTGTTTCTCGATGTTTTTGACGACGCGCAGGCTCGGATTGGTCGCCGGATTTTTGGGCACAAACAGCGTGCAGCAGTCTTCGTAGGGCAGGATCGAGATGTCATAGGTGCCGATCTTTTCGGCGATGCGGATGATTTCCAGCTTGTCCATCATGACGAGCGGCCGCAGGATCGGCAGCAGCGTATCGCGGCCGATGACGTTCATGCTGCTCAGCGTCTGGCTCGCCACCTGCCCCAGGCTGTCGCCGGTCACGATGGCCAGCGCCCTCCGTTTGAGGGCCAGCTTTTCGGCGATGCGCAGCATCGCGCGCCGCATCAGCGTGACGATCAGATGCTCCTGGCCGGTTTGGGCGAGGCGCGTCTGGATTTCGGTAAACGGCACCAGGTGCAGATAAATGTGTCCGGCGTAATAGGCAAGCCGCTGGGCCAGCTTGATGACCTTCTCCTTGGCTTGCTCGCTGGTAAACGGGTAGCTGTGAAAATGAACCGCTTCAATCTCAAGCCCTTTGCGCATCGACATCCATCCGGCAACGGGGCTGTCGATGCCTCCGGACAAAAGCAAAACGGCCTTGCCGTTCATGCCCAGCGGAAATCCGCCGGCCGCCTGCTCGGTCGCGGCGTACACGTAGACGGCTTCCTGTTGGATGTCCACCTTGATTTCCGCCTCGGGCTGGCGCACGTTGACCGTCAGCTCCGGCGTGTTGCGCAGCACGTGCGATCCGACCAGGTGGTTCATTTCCTGGGATTTGTGGGGAAACCCTTTCCAGGAGCGGCGGGCGTTGACTTTGAACGTGCGGGGAGCCGGCACGATCCCCCTCAGCACCTGAAGGGCCGCATCGCGAATTTCTTCCAGGTCGTGGCGGCATTTGACGACAGGGCTGAAAGACACGATGCCGAACACGTCCTTCAGCCGGTTGGCCACGTCGCGGTAAGGCTCCCCGTTCAGCTTGATGAACAGCCTGCCAAACGTTTTTTCGTATTCGAGCCGAGGAAAAGCCGCCAGCGCCTCCCGAATCCGACGGGCCATGAGGTTTTCAAATCGCCCGCGGTTTTTGCCCTTGATGGTCAGTTCCCCGAAACGGACCAAAATCAGCTCTTCTTTCATGACAAGCTCCTCTCGAGCGGTTTTAATTCCCGGACCGCCTCCTTCAGCCGGTCCGCCAGCACGTCAATGTGTTCCTCCGTATGCTCGTCGCCCAGGCTGATCCGGATGCTGCCCGAAGCCCTGGCTTCGTCCAGTCCCATGGCCGTCAGAATGCGGCTGGGCTGCTGGCTTTTGGATGAACAAGCGGACTGGGTGGAAACGTACACGCCGTGCTTTTCCAGCATGTGGACCAAAACTTCCGGTTTCATGCCGGGATACGAGACGTTGACGATATGGGGCGCCGTCCGCTCCTCGTCATCGCCGATGCCGTTGAGCACCAGTTCCGGAATGGCTTCGATGTGCTTAAGCAGCCTGCGCCGCAGCCGGTACATTCTTTCCCGCCGCTCCGGCATCGACTCCGTGGCAAGGCGGAAAGCCTGCGCCATGCCGACGATGCCGGGCACGTTATGGGTGCCGCTGCGCCGGCCGTCCTCCTGGCCGCCGCCCGCCAGCTGCGGCTCCAGCTTCAGCCCTTCCCGCACAAGCAAAAAGCCGACGCCCTTCGGCCCCCTGAACTTGTGGGCCGAGGCGCTGTAAAGGTGAATGCCCCATTCGTGAAATTTGATGGGCACCTTGCCGATGGCCTGGACGCCGTCGACGTGAAACCGGACATGCGGAAAGCGGGCCAGCGCCGCGCCGATTTCCCGGATCGGCTGCACGGCGCCCATTTCGTTATTGACGTGCATAACGCTGACGAGGGCGGTGTCGTCCCGCACCGCGCCGATCACGTCCTCCACCCGCACCCTGCCGTCGGCGCCCACGGGCACCCATGTGACCTCCACGCCGGATTGTTCCAGTTGCCGGGCGCATTGGTATACCGACGGGTGCTCCACCGTGCTGACCACCATGTGCCGGGCCTTGCGGCCCAGCGCTCCCCAGATGCCTTTGAGGGCCAGATTGTTGCTTTCGGTACCGCCCGACGTAAAGACGACCTCTTCCGGCTTGGCGCCGAAACCGGCCGCGATGACCGAGCGGGCCCGATCCACGAGCTTCATCGCCTCGGTGCCGGCGCGGTGGAGGGAAGCGGCGTTGGCATAGTGCAGCTTCATCACTTCGCACACCGTTTCGAGCACCTTGCTATGTATCGGCGTCGAGGCGCTATGGTCAAAATACAGCATTTCCGTTTTCATGTTCGCATCTCCATCTTGTTGATCTCGCCAAGCGCGCAAAATGCGCACCATAATGTACACAAAAGAGGATCAAAACATGCGGCGCAGCCTTGGCGCCCGTTTTGACCCCCATTCGCTCAGGTTATTCAAAAATTGAAGCCCCAATACCGTGCGAATTGCAACACCTTGGGAATGTAATTCCGGGTTTCTTCGGGCAATTCCGCAAAGCGGGCGAGCACCTCATCGTCCGTCGTCAGCCCGAGCCGGTCCACCCTGCCCGGCCCCGCGTTGTAGGCGGCCAGCGCCGGATACAGGTGGCCATCATATTTCCGCAGCAGATACGACAGATAGCGTGTGCCGGCGTCGATGTTTTGCGCAGGGTCCCACGGATTGCGAACGCCCAGCATGCGGGCGGTGTCATCCATGAGCTGCATCAGCCCCTTGGCGCCTGCCGGGGAAACGGCATCGGCGTCAAACCCGGATTCCGCCTGAATGACGCCTTTGATCAGCGCCTGGTGCACGCCGTATTGGGCTGCGGCCGCGGAAATGAACGCGTCGTATGCGTCAGCGGCTTTCGTGCCGGCGCCCGGATTCAGCGGATCGGCTTCAGATGCGGGGTTGAGCGTGCGGCCCAAAAGCGAAATGCCGGCCAGCGCGGAACCCGGCCAGTATGAAGGCCAAGCGGAATACGGCCAGCCTTGCGCGGCAAAAGAAGCGTAGCCGGAAAGCATGGACGCTTCCGGAACGATGGCCGCAGCAGGCAGGCCAGCCGCCGTCACGGACGGGCTGGCCGTGTCCGAAAGCAGGCCCGAAAGAAGCAGGGCAAACAAGCTGCCATCCTGCTGAACCGTCTGATCGTCGCCGCCGAGAATGCCGGCCGGATTGATCCATTGATACGACAAGAGTTGCTGGATCATTCGCGGATCCATGGATACGTTCAAGTCCGATCTCTCCCAGACATGCGCATCTTTTTTTATTGTACCGCATGTCCGCCGGTTCGACCAGACCTTGATGCGCGCAATGTCGTCAGACAGCGCGATTGTTCGGCTCTTTGCGGCCGTTTACTTCTTCTGGCGGGGACGGAACGTCAGGCAGCAAGTGGCGGAAGAATCCGGCGCCTTGTCCTGCGTGTCCTTCTGGCGGCCGATTTCCTCGGCAAACTCCTGGTCCCAGTTCTTTTTGCTGCGGGCATCAATCTCAATGGTAATTTTGTCAGCCACGCAGCGGTTGCCTTCCGCCCAGTATGCGCAGTTGCTTACGCCGCATGCGACTCCCTGTGGCACAGCGATCACCCCCTGCTGCTAGTGTGCGCCGCATCAGGCGGGGTATGCGGTCCGAATATTTTTCCGGCGAAAAATTCAACCTAACGGGAAAAAGCCGCATTTTGCCTGCAGCCAATGCCTTTGCAGGCTTGTTCAGGCACGCGGCATGCGGCTTTTGCGCCAGCTTGCTACCAGGGAGGTGCGCTCCTAACATGCGCAACATGCACAGGCTACGCGCGGCCGGAATCGCGATGCTGGTATGCGCGACGGCCGTTCTGCCATCCTGCACGAACATCGGCAAACAAACCCAGCCGTCTCCGCCTCCCGATGCGCGCCAGGAAACCCAATACAAAGAAAAAACCGTCGCTCGGGACGTCCAGGCCACCGCCTATCTGATCCGGGCGCAGGGTGCGCGGGACACGCGGAATTTCGTGATGCAAATGAGCGAAACCCCGGCGAAATTGGCCGATCTGAAGCGGGGCGTGCGGCAGTTCCTGAAGGAACATCCGGAACTGAAAGCCGCCGCATGGGTCGGACGAAACGGCATCCTGGCCCAAACGGCCGCAGGGTGGCCTGAAGGCATGGACCCGGGCGCCCACGCCGAAGTGAAAAAAGCCGTTTCCGCCGTACGGGGCGGCGCATCCTACGCTTCCGAGCTCTTCAGCTACCGCGGCGAGCCGTATTTTGCCATCGGCGAACCGTCGTCCTCGCGCAAAGGGGAAGGCGCCGTCGTGCTGGTGCCCGCGGACGAGGTGCGGCGCGTGGAAATCCATCAGCGGCAAAACCTGCGCCTCGTCCCCTATCCGGCCGAAGGCCGCTATAAAACGGAATCGGCGGACCCCGGCACCGGCCGGGACGTGACGGTGCGCACAGGCGAGGACAACCAGAACGCCAGCCACTATGCCGTCGACGAAATCGTCGTGAAGTTTCCGCGAAAGCTGGATAGCGGCGAACTCCTCAAAATCCGCAAGGATCTGGATGTGACGGTCGTCAAAAACACCGGCACGATCTACGTGTTCCGTTCCAAGACCCGCCGCATGGAGGACATGCGGGAATATTTCAAGGCGTGGAAGCCCATTTACACCGAGCCGCATTATCTGTATCTCACCAATCTCACCCATGAGCGGGATGACGGCGCGGCGGAGGCGCAGGAGATTGTCCCCAACGATACGCTGTACTCGAAATATCAGTGGAACCTGCCGCAAATCGCCACCGAACGGGGATGGAACCTGAGCAAAGGCAGCCAGGACGTCATCGTGGCGGTCGTCGACACCGGCGTCGAGCTGGATCATCCCGACCTTAAAGGAAGGCTTGTGGAAGGCTTCAATGTGGTGGACCCTTCCAGCCCGCCCAATGACGACGTGGGGCACGGCACCCATGTGGCCGGCATCATCGCCGCGCAAGTCAACAACGGGGAAGGCGTGGCCGGCATGACCTGGTACACCCGCATCATGCCGATCAAAGCGCTGGACAGCACCGGAGCGGGCTCCGCCTATGCCGTGGCCGAAGGCGTCATTTGGGCCGCCGACCACGGCGCCCAGGTGATCAATTTAAGCCTTGGCAACTATGCGCAGGCCCAGTTCCTCCATGACGCCATACGCTATGCCGTGGACAAAGGCGTCGTGGTGGTGGCCGCCAGCGGCAACGACAACACCGATCGGCCGGGTTACCCGGCAGCCTATCCGGAAGTGATCGCCGTGGCGGCAACGGACCCGGGAGGCGGCAAGGCAGCCTACTCCAACTACGGCGATTACATCGACGTTTCCGCTCCCGGCACCTCCATCGCCAGCACCTATCCCGGCAGCAAATATGCGGCCCTCTCCGGCACCTCCATGGCCTGCCCGCACGTGGCGGCGCTCGCCGCCCTCATCAAGGCGGCGGATCCGAACCTTACGCCGGAGCAAGTGGCCGGGATCATCCGCAGCACGGCCAGCGATCTGGGAGATCCGGGCAAAGACCCCTATTTCGGGCATGGCGAAATCAACGTGCAAAAAGCCCTCGAGACCGTTCGCCAGCAGACGGTGGTACCCCAGTATGTGGCGCCCCGGCTTTGGCCCAATTTAAACCGCATCGGCATCCGCTGAAGCGCAAAAAGGGTCCGACGTGTGAACATTCGAACGCAAAAAAGTGTCTGCCGTGTGAACATTTCGCGCGGCAGACGCTTTTTTCATGTTCTTTTAATGTATTTCCGATAGAATGGTTTTCCGATAAAATGAGATGGAAATGGGAGATATGAGAGAAAAGGGGCTTGATTGAGTGGAAAAAACGAGAGCGCAAATCAAAAAAGAAGAGCGCCTGAAACGCCAGCTCCGCAAAGAGCGCAAAAAACGGGTCACCCGAACGCTCGTGTGGGCTTCATCGGCCCTCATCGTTGCCTTGCTGGTGGTGCTGATCATCGTTTGGCCGAAACCGGGCCCGGTGGAATTTGCCTACGACCGGATTCCGACTTACGGGTCACCGGACGCGAAAGTGAAACTGGTGGAGTTCGGGGATTTCAAGTGCCCGACCTGCGCCTGGTTCAGTCAGACGATGCTGTCCAAGCTGAAAACCGAACCGTTTTTTGAAAACGGTGACGTGTCTTTCTCCTACCTGAACTGGACGATCATTTACGAAGATTCGGTCACGGCCGCCCTGGCCGGCTTGGCCGTTTTTCATCAAAACCCGGAGGAGTTCTGGAAATTTTACGAGTATATGTACGAAAACCAGCAGCCCGAAGAATTTAAAGTTTGGGCAACGCCGGATTATCTCGTCGACGCCGCCCGGGCGGCCGGGCTGAACATCGATTTTGACCTGCTCCGCAAGGATATCGAGGAAGCGACCTACCGGGACGAGCTGGACGAACAGAACGCATTGGCGCGCAAGCTGAATCTGTCCGGCACGCCCACGCTGTTCCTCAACGGCAAAAAGCTGGACTGGGAGACCACCAGCAACTACGACAAGCTGAAAGCCGCCATCGAAAAAGCCCTGAATGAAGCCGGCGATTGAGGAGGGCTTGGCATGCGGTCAGCGCTGCGCACGTACGGTCTCGCCTTTGCGTTTGTCGTTTCCCTGGTCGCCACGGGAGGCAGCCTGTTCTTGAGCGAAGTGTTGGGCTTTATTCCATGCGATTTGTGCTGGTTCCAGCGAATATTCATGTACCCGCAGGTATTGATTCTCGGGCGCGCGGCGCTGAAAGACGACTGGAGCGCCGCCGGTTACGCGCTGCCGCTCAACATGATCGGCGGGGGCATCTCCGCCTGGCATTACGCGCTGCAGAAAGTGCCGGCTCTGGCGGACATGGGACCGTGCCGCTCCGGCATTCCCTGCAACGCGGATTATCTGGACTGGTTCGGCGTCATTACGATTCCCTTGCTGGCCCTCATCGCGTTCATCCTCATCACGGTGATTTTGATCGCGGGCAAGCGCGCCCAAGCCCCGGAACAGGCGTGAGGCGGATGTCCGCTGGCCGGAAAGAAAAGCGCCCAAAAAGCATCATGCAGCGCAAAAAAGCCAAAACCCGCAAAGCGCTCCGCTTTGCGGGTTTTGGCACTCTTCGGAAAGTTTGCCATAAGCCGGGTTCTGTACTTCTTCGCGGTATCGCGGACCGCGCGGGGCGGCCCTTCCGCTACTTCTGAAGCGACAATCATCTTTCTAGGCCATCCATTACTGAATGGCTCAAGCGACCAACCCAACGCGCCCCGGGCCAGGGCTTGCGGCTCGCATGACGCGTCCGCTGCGTTCTTTTGGTCTTGCTCCGGATGGGGTTTACCAGGAACATGGTCGCCCATGCCCCTCGTGGTCTCTTACACCACGGTTCCACCCTTGCCTGTGACTGCGCGCGCCGCCACGGTGCGCCTGACGCGGGCTCGTTAAGCCCAAGGCGCCCGCATGGCGAAAAATCTCAAACGCATGAGTGCGGCAGTCCATCGGCGGTCCATTTCTGTGGCACTTTCCTTCGGCTCGCGCCGACTGGACGT
>ERZ795043.1551-NODE-1551-length-11009-cov-3.746668_pt1 | contig 11009 bp, 9 predicted proteins | sample MGYA00375127_ERZ795043 | MGnify/ENA primary metagenome ERZ795043 (study PRJEB30172, sample SAMN05518447) | compost metagenome | isolation source: Feedstock adapted compost from Newby Island compost facility, Milpitas, CA | place: USA:Newby Island compost facility... | reverse complement strand
TCTAAAATCTTTTTCTTACTGATTCGTTTTTTCGTTTTGTAAGGTTGAACATCGGAGAGTTGGTCGACGGGGAAAATTTTCTTCTTTTCCTCCTCCAGGTCAAAGCCTTCCAACAGCCAGAGGTCTTTTTCGCGATAGAGGTGCAAAAGATATATAGGATAAGACTTTAGTGCTCCCTCTTCTTCGACAGTAATCAATAAATAGCGATCCAAAAGCAGGTTTTGGATTAGTTTTTCGAGAATAGGATGAGGGAGGTCCGATAGCTCAAGCAAGTCGGGATGATTGGGGTTGGTCCCTTCAAAAATAAAGATTTCATTTAAAAGAAGTAGATCATCCTGCTGGGTTTCCGAGATGAGCCCGAGCAGTTTTTCGGCTAAAGACTGGCGGCTTTTTAAAAAAGGAAGCTGTTGATTCCTTGTCGCCATAAAGGCAATAAAAAGCGCTTTGACTTCATTATCGGTAAAATGCACATCGGGCAGGACGGAGTTATGCATGACAAAATAACCCCCGGCCCTGCCCACTTCAGTGACAAGCGGCATGCCCATGGCTTCAATTTCCTTGATATCTCTAATCGCCGTGGAGCGGGAAATGTTAAATTCCCGCATGATTTCAGAAATGGTAAAATGGGAACGGTTATTGATATAGCGCATGATGGTATTGATCCGTTCAACTTTTTTCATCGGTCCTCCTAAATGGTGTCACTTTTTGACATGGTTTAAGGTTATTATATACCCATCAAGACCAATTAAAAAAGAAGGAAGGTTATCCGTATGGCGAATTTTACTTTGGAGGAAAAGGACAGCTTTATCGTAATAGGTTTGGGGACGGAGCTTAAGAGCCATTACACCGATTTTGCCGGCATCAATAAGGAAAAAGCCGACTTTTGGCAGGCAGTCCGCACTGATGGCCGGCTCGATGCTTTAAAAGCCATTGCTGCAAATGACTACCTTTTCGCCGTCAACGAAGCCGTGAATAACAAGATGATGCACTATGCGGGTGTCATGGTGGAGTCTTTGGCATCGGTACCTGAAGAAGCCCGTGTGATTCAATTTCCTAAAGGGGAATATGTCGTCGTTAAAGGGGAAGCGGAAACTTTTGATGACTTGAATAATCAGCTTCCTGGAATCGCCTTTATGAAAGCCTTGCCGGAAGCTAAAGATGTCGCTTATGTCGGCGGGCCGAATACAGCCGTTGTCATGGGACAGAAAGACGGCAAGGTGTTTGGTGAAATGTGGATTCCTGTTATAAGAAAATAAGGGAGAATGAAGATGGCTTATATCGTTGATTTTAAAAATGTGTCAACGGTTGGTTTGGAGTCGTCACCCGTTGCCGAAGCGCTTGCCGGCCTGCGCGCGAATGAAGCCCGGTACTTTTATAACAAATACAAACATTCATTTACGGTTGTACCGGCTGATGAAAGCCCGGAGACCATTGAATATGTGAACCGAATTTTGAGAGAGGAACGCGGTATTGAGCTTTCCGCCAGACCATTAGAAACGTCACGGTTTCAAGTGGAAAATATCAAATGGACCTACGTCTTTTATGAAGATGGTCTCGTTGTCAACGTCTTGTATACGTTAGATGATCCAAAGAAGCGGGCTGTCGGTTTTAAACTTTCGGAAGGAATGGAGATTCCAAAGGAGCTTGAAGGAAAGTTTAAATTTGCCAAGCAGAAGTCGAAACTGGCCGGTACCATTCGGGGTTCATTCTTTGTGATTAAAGGGGAATATTAATCATTGAACGAAGGCAATGGTCAGTTTCCAAGGATATTGTCTCTTCCAAAGAAACTCGGCTTGGCTAAGCTTTAAGATGATGGCCGAGCCTATCTTAAGATGTCCTAAAAATGATGCCCTTTCTTACGCGATTACAAGCCATTTGATCCTTGAAAAAGCATAGACTTTCTAATCAGCACAAAAAATCTCCACGACCATTTAAAAGTGATCGAGGAGATTTTTTTCACTTTAGGTTTGCTTCGTTCTTCTTGTACCGCTTTGTGTATGGATTTCGCTTTTTAATCCTTTTAGTAGTGAGAAGCACATGATGACCATGATGACAGCAAAAGGAAGAGCGGCAGCGATCGAGGCGGTTTGTAAGACATTCAACCCACCGGCCAGAAGCAGAACACTGGCAACTGCCGATTGGATCACGCCCCATATCACTTTAATTTTATTGGACGGGTTTAAAGTTCCGCCTTCACTTAACATACCAAGTACGAAGGTTGCCGTGTCAGCTACCGTGATGTAGTAGATGGCAACGACCGCAAAGCCAATGAGGCTTAACACTGTGCTTAAGGGAAGCTGGTCAAAGAATGTAAAAATGGACAGGGAAACGTTTTTAACAATATAGGTGGCGAGATGGTGATCATGAGCCGTTTGTATGATTTTTAAGGCTGACCCGCCGAAAATCGACATCCAAAGGCATGTGCCGAGCGTCGGAAAAATGAGCACGCCAATAACGAACTCGCGGATCGTCCGCCCTTTCGACACCCGTGCAATGAACATGCCGACAAACGGCGCCCAGGCAATCCACCAGGCCCAGTAGAATAACGTCCAAGAGGCAATCCACTCATCTTTTTGAAAAGGGTTTAACCTTAAACTCATATGAAGAAAGTCGCTTAGATAAAGCCCCGTTGTATTAAAGAAAACTTTAATAATGGTTAACGTTGGCCCGAGTACAAAAACAAACAGTAAGATGACAAACGATAAAATCATTGCGGCGTTCGATAAATACTGAATACCTCGTTCCAAACCGGTGTTAATGGAAATGATGAATAGGACGGTGGCAACAGCCACAACGATCAAGTCAATCAACAACGTGTTTGGAATGCCAAAGATATTGTGCATTCCAGCGGTTACTTGCATCGCTCCGAGGCCTAGAGAAGTGGCGATGCCGAAGACCGTCGCAAAGATGGACAGGATATCGATGGTTTTTCCGATTGGTCCGTAAATGCGGTCGCCGAGGACCGGATAAAACGCCGAGCTGATTGCGGCTGGGAGTTTTTTATTGTATTGGAAAAAGGCAAGCGCGAGGCCGATAACGGTATAGATGGCCCATGGGTCCAAACCCCAATGGAAAAATGTGTATTTCATCGCTGTATTGGCGGCATCGATGGTAAATGGCTTCCCGTATGGCGGGTCGGTGTAATGAGTGACGGGTTCGGCTACGCCCCAATAAACAATGCCGATCCCCATTCCGGCCCCAAATAACATGGCCAACCACGAACCTGTGTTAAAATCCGGCCGGTCCGTGGGTTTACCAAGGCGAATGTTGCCGTATTTGGAAAACAACAAAAAGACGGAGAAGATGACGAAGAACAATGTGGCACTCAAGTACACCCAGCCAAGGTAATCAATGGAGCCGTTATAAATGGCGTTGATCACGGTGGCAAGGTTATCGGTAAAAAGAGTCCCCCATATGATGAAGATGACGGTGATTCCCAAAGAAATCCAAAAGACACTGCTTCCTGATTGTTTTTCTTTTTCCATAGATACCTCCTGTTGAAATCTTGGCTACATCTATTTTTCAAGAAAGTTATAAAGAAATTCCCATTTGTCTGCGTCCATTAAATCCTCTTTGACGATTTCCGTCCCGTCACCGAGATAAACCGTTTGTCCTTTTATGGCTGTGACCATGACTTCGCTATAGTCGGAACCATCCCTTTTTATATAAATATCTCCTAATTGGGGGATGCGCTGTTCGACTGGCGGAGGCGTTAATGCCTCATCGCTATCCGCACCTAAGGCATAATCTTTAAAGTCGATGGGATGGCAGTCTTGTAGGCGCCCCGGAATCATTAACATATATTCATGGTGTTTTACCCCGTGAGAGTTGCCCGTTATGACACCTTTGGCATCAGACTTTTCGACGACTTCAATTTCATTTAAGGTATAGGTGTCCAAGGCGTCAGGCCTTGGGTTATGGATTAAGATGTAATCCCCCTCAACGGCACGCCTGTCCTTTGAGAGTGTGTATGGTTGATGATTAAAAACAAAACTGTCCCCTTCCTTCGGCTTGTATCGCTCCACCTCAATGGCCTTGGCTAAGTGTTGGCTTAAGTCTCTCAACCTTAAAAGGTGAACAGACTTTTTATACATCGGTTTAACCCCGTACACCTTATGTAGCTCGTTATTGAAATAGACAAATTGTCCTTTTCTCACTTGATACAGCTTCACAGGAAAACTCCTTTCCGGACCAAAGGATTTAATTATAATATGTGCCATCACTGGTTTGAAAATGTTCAGGACAACAAATACCCACCTAAAAATATGCTAACATCTTCAAAGGGTGCTGTTAAAGCGATGTGCCCAAAGGGTAGCTGGGATGCGTGATGACATGTATTCCCATCGGCATGCATAGCTTTTAACTATAATTCCTACAATAATTTTGATAAAATAGATTAAGGAAATCGGTACGACAGAAAGCTGTGCGATGGTTTTTCCATGGCTGCTTTTCTAGAATTTTTAAATAAGGATGTATAAAAATGGGTAACAGAGAAACCAAAACAGACGTCATCCTCATTGGTGCCGGCATCATGAGTGCCACATTAGGCACACTCCTCAAGCAATTGGCACCGGAATGGGAGATTCAAGTATTTGAAAAACTTGAAGAACCCGGCGAAGAAAGTTCCAACGAATGGAACAATGCCGGAACAGGTCACTCGGCCCTATGCGAGCTCAATTACACACCAGAACGGCCTGACGGTTCCGTAGATATTAAAAAAGCGATCACCATTAACGAACAATTCCAAGTATCGAAGCAATTTTGGGCTTTTCTCGTTCAAAGTGGCGTGTTGGAAAACCCAGAAGATTTCATACGGCCATTGCCGCATATGAGTTTGGTACGTGGAGAAAAAGACGTGGCGTTTCTCAAAAAACGTTACGAAGCCCTGTCACAAGTGCCTTTATTTGAAGGTATGGCGTTTTCCGATGACCCTGATACACTGAAAGAATGGATTCCACTCATTATGGAGGGCCGCACAGTTAACGAGCCGATGGCGGCAACCAAAATTGACACCGGTACGGATGTTAACTTCGGCGCTTTAACGCGCAAGTTGTTTAAACATCTAGAAAAGAAAAACGTCGCCATTCATTATAGGCATTTAGTGAAGACGATTAAGCGCACAAATGACGGCAACTGGCTATTAAAAGTGAAAAACCTTCAGGATGGAACGGTGGAACGTCACGTCGCCAAATTTGTGTTTATCGGTGCGGGCGGTGGCAGTTTGCCTTTATTACAAAAAACAGGCATCCCGGAATCGAAGCATATTGGCGGCTTTCCTGTCAGCGGCCTCTTTATGGTCTGCCATAACCCAGAGGTCATTGAAAAGCATCATGCCAAAGTGTACGGAAAGGCAAAGGTTGGCGCGCCGCCTATGTCGGTGCCGCATTTGGATACCCGCTATATTGACAATAAAAGATCATTATTGTTCGGTCCGTTTGCCGGCTTTTCACCCAAGTTTTTAAAGACGGGGTCTTATTTCGACCTGATCCGTTCCGTGAAATGGAACAATATTTTGACGATGCTTGCGGCTGGGATTAAAGAAATGGCGCTGACAAAATACTTGATCCAACAAGTATTATTGTCAGATGACAAGCGCATGGAGGAACTGCGTGAGTTTGTGCCGACGGCTCGGAAAGAAGATTGGGAAATCATCGTTGCGGGCCAGCGCGTGCAAGTCATTAAAGATACGCCTACGGGCGGTAAAGGAACGCTGCAATTCGGCACCGAGGTCGTGACCAGTGCGGACGGTTCAGTGGCGGCTCTGCTCGGGGCTTCACCCGGTGCTTCCACGGCTGTTCATGTTATGCTGGATGTCATCAAGAGATGTTTCCCGAACCAAATGAAAGAATGGGAGCCAAAAATTAAAGAAATGATCCCGTCTTATGGTCAATCGCTTGCCGAACAACCCGAGTTGTTTAAAGAAATCCATGCGATGACGTCGGAATCACTTCGTCTTAACCAACGAGCGGAAAGCGAACAATAAAACAAAAGAGGCTGCTCTATCAAGGGATTCTCTTGATGTGGCGGCCTCTTTTTATACTGGTAATGTCAAATAAAGGCAACGAAGGCTCTGCCTTCACCAAAAAGACTAGGCAGAGCCACGTTTTCTTTACCTTCATGCAAGACTGAATCCATATGTGGAACAATCTATACAGGAAGAGAGTCTATAAACGCTTGGATTTGTTCCTTTGTTTTCCGGTCTTTATTGACGAATCGGCCGATTTCTTCGCCTTGGTGATAAGCGATGAAACTCGGAATGCCGTAGACATTTAACTCAGTGCACAGATCGATAAACTGATCCCGATCGATGTAATAAAAAGTAAACCGCTCATTTTCCGCTTCAATTTCGGGGAGTGCCGGTGCAATGAAACGGCAATCGGGGCACCAGTCCGCAGAAAACAAGAGAATAACCCTATCATTTTTAATAATATCATCGAATTGCTTGCGCGATTCTAATTTTTTCATGATGACAACCTCCATCGGGTGTTCGTTGGTTTGCCTTGATTATAGACGGTTTTTTTCGTTTTGCAAAAAAGTCTGCTCACCCGGTTCTCCACTCATTCCTCTCTCGTGACGTGTATGTGAAAAAAAGATGCGGTTCATGGTTTTCTAAATAAGGTGTTAGGCTATTGTACCACCCTTTTGTGTCTTGCTATGATAAAGAAGTGTTGTTGTGTCAAACTTATTGGATAAGGAAAGGAACAGATATGAAAAACGTCTATTTCAATCACGATGGTGGGGTTGATGATCTCGTTTCCTTGTTTTTATTGTTGCAAATGGATTCTATCAATCTTACCGGGGTTTCCGTCATCCCTGCGGATTGCTATTTGGAGCCTGCGGTTTCTGCGAGCCGGAAAATCATTGATCGCTTTGGGAGCGGCGATTTGACGGTGGCGAATTCCACTTCGCGCGGGAAAAACCCTTTTCCGAAGGACTGGCGGCTCCATGCCTTTTTTGTCGATGCTTTACCGATTTTAAATGAATCAGGAAAAATCCTGACACCGATGGCGTACCAACCGGCCCATCGCCATCTCATCGAAGCCCTTCATGCTTATGAGGAGAAAACGACCCTGTTGTTTACCGGTCCGCTGACTGACCTCGCCCGTGCCCTTGATGAAGATCCTTCCATTGAAGAAAAAATCGAGCGGTTGGTTTGGATGGGCGGGACTTTTGGTGAGGTGGGTAATGTCGAAGAGCCGGAACACGATGGAACGGCGGAATGGAATGCATTTTGGGACCCGGAAGCTGTTGGACGGGTATGGGCGTCCCAAATGGTGATTGACATTGTGGCACTGGAAAGCACGAATCAAGTCCCTCTGACTTTAGATATACGTCAACGCTGGGCATCCGAACGCAAACACATTGGTGTGGATTTTATCGGACAATGTTATGCGCTCTGCCCTCCGCTTGTCCATTTTTCCACGAACTCAACTTATTATTTATGGGATGTTTTAACAACTGCCTATGTTGGCTGCCCCGACCTTGTTAAAACTAAAACTGTACATGCAATCGTCCATACGGATGGTCCGAGCCAGGGGCGCACGGAAGAAAAAGAAGATGGGCGTCCGGTAAATGTGGTTTATGATGTGAATCGCGATGCATTTTTTGACTACATCACTGATCTCGCAAAAAAGGCGCAAGACAGACTGCCCATAATCGCTGAATGAAAAGATTTGGAAAATGAAATGACCGTCTCAGGTTTTGAATGCCTAAGACGGTCATCTTATTTTATGCTAACCGCATTTTAAAATCTTGGTATCCGAATTCGCGGACGATTCGACAGTCCCCGTTTTTATCTTGAATGGCGATGGCGGGTAATGGCATGCCGTTAAACGTCGTATTTTTAACCATTGTATAGATAGCCATGTCGCCAAAAATCAAACGGTCCCCGCTTTTTAGCGGTTGGTCAAAGGAATAATCGCCAATGACGTCACCGGTCAGGCATGTTTGGCCGCCAAGGCGATACGTATAAGGCTTTTCACCCGGCATTCCCGAACCAAGTAGCGGTGGGCGGTACGGCATTTCCAAAACATCAGGCATATGGCACGATGCCGACGTATCCAAAATAGCAATATCCATACCGTTTTTATGCGTGTCCAAAACCGTGGTGACGAGATACCCTGCATTAAGGGCAACGGCTTCCCCTGGTTCAAGATACACCTCAAGGCCATACTTCTCTTGCATCCTTTTGATGCAAGATTCAAGGAGCGGGATATCATAATCCTCTCTTGTGATGTGATGGCCGCCTCCGAAGTTAATCCACTCCATTTGGGAAAGCCACGGTCCGAACTTTTCTTCGACCGCCGCTAAAGTGGTCGCCAAGTCGTCCGAATTTTGTTCGCAAAGCGTATGAAAATGGAGTCCGGAAACGCCATCCAACTCGTCCGGCCGGAAATTTTCCAGCGTCACGCCAAAGCGCGAACCGGGGGAACAAGGATCGTAAATGGCATGGCCGACTTGTGTCGAACATTCCGGGTTAATGCGCAAACCGACTTTTTTACCGGCTTTCAGCACTTTGTCTTTAAACTTTTCGAGTTGTGAGAAGGAGTTAAAGATAATATGATCGCAGATGGAAACAATTTCATCCATTTCTTCTTCGCGATACGCTGGTGCAAAAATATGGTTTTCCTTCCCCATTTCTTCATATCCTAATCGGGCTTCAAATAGACCACTGGCCGTTGTGCCGCTTAAATATTGGCCGATCAGTGGGTACATCGTATACATGGAAAAAGCTTTTTGGGCTAAAACGATTTTGCATCCGGTACGTTTCATGACCCCATTTAAAATCTTCAAGTTTTTCTCAAGCAAGCTTTCATTGACTACATAGCATGGGGTCGGTAAATCTTCGATGCGCATCTTATTTGATTAGCTCCGGTTCTAAAACTTTAATGGGTTCGTCGTCCACTAATGCCGGATTAAAATCTTCTTTCCATGGGAGGCCCCATTTATTTAAAGCTTCCATGAATGGATCTGGATCAAACTCTTCGATGTTGTAGACGCCCGGTTTATTCCAGGTGCCGGTCATCAACATCATGGCGCCGATCATAGCCGGGACGCCGGTGGTGTAGGCAACGGCTTGCGATCCGACTTCCTTGTAGCAGGCTTCGTGATCACAAACATTATAGAGATAATACGTTTTCTCTTTGCCGTCTTTTTTACCTTTAAAAATGCACCCGATATTCGTTTTCCCTTTTGTGCGCGGGCCAAGTGATGCCGGGTCCGGCAAGACCGCTTTGAGAAACTGCAGCGGTACAATTTGTTTTCCTTCAAACTCGATCGGTTCAATCGATGTCATGCCGACGTTTTCCAGGCATTTTAAATGGGTCAAATAGCTTTGGCTAAACGTCATGAAAAAGCGGATGCGTTTGATTCCCGGTATATTAAGGGCGAGTGACTCGAGTTCTTCATGATGCAGCAGGTACATTTCCCTTTCGCCGATTTCCGGGAAATTATAAACGCGTTTAATTTCCATGGGCTCGGTTTCAATCCAACGACCGTTTTCCCAATAGCTGCCTTTTGCCGACACTTCCCGGATGTTAATTTCGGGATTGAAGTTCGTCGCAAAAGGATAGCCGTGGTCACCGGCGTTGCAGTCAAGAATGTCGATGTATTCAATTTCATCAAAATGGTGTTTCAGCGCATAAGCGGAAAAGACACCGGTCACACCTGGATCAAAACCGCTGCCTAATAAAGCGGTAATCCCAGCTTCTTTAAAGCGCTCACGGTACGCCCACTGCCATTTATATTCGAATTTGGCGGTATCTTCCGGTTCGTAGTTAGCCGTGTCTAAATAGTGCGTTTTCGTCGCCAGGCAAGCTTCCATAATCGTGAGATCTTGGTACGGCAAGGCCAAATTGACGACAACATCAGGTTTTTCTTTTTCAATTAAAGCTACCAACTCATCCACATTGTTGGCGTCAACTTGAGCGGTCGTAATTTTGGTTTTGCCCCCATCGAGTTTTGCTTTTAACGCATCACATTTGGATTTGGTGCGGCTTGCGATGCATACTTCTTCAAAAACTTCACTGTTTTGGACCATTTTATGAACGGCCACCGATGCCACGCCGCCGCAACCGACGACAAGTGCTTTCCCCATTATTCTATCCCCTTACTTAATAGATTTAAAAAAATGTGAGAATCATTACCCGGTATGCATAAAATTTTCCAAAGAAAAAAGCAAGTGACAAACGCATGACCCGCGCACGCCACTTGCTTTTGATATCATCTCTCATATTAAAGTGGGCATTATGACAAAAAGTCATAAGTCTACCATAAAGACAATTATGATAGAAAGGTCTTTAATATTCGATATATCATATGATCAGAGTCTATATAGCAAATAATTACTTTTAATACTCTTATTGATCGTTTCACAAGTTGATGTGCTTAGGGCACCGGTTATAAAGTTACCAACTTATAAAATTTGAGCTTTTAACTCAATCAATAAGGCAACTAAAAGTTGCCGATCGGCATTTGACCCGGCACGCCTATGCCTTAACTTCCTCTTATTTCAAAAGGAAGTGGTCAAAAATTATCTGCTTGGAAAGACTCGCGATATATTGAATATTAGCCTTCCAATTACGCTTATTTATACTATCAGTAAATAAGGAAAATAGCAATAGGCATTTTCAAATTTTATTTAAAAAACTTGTGCTTTTTTATATTGGTAAGAAAGGTCTTGGTCCAAAAGATATTTGCATTCGCAGCGTTAAGAGTTTGGAACTATCTTAAAAAGGTTATCTTTAGGTGTTTAGCAACCTTCGTACACACATGCCCCTTGAGATTCCGGATGGAGGAGGTCAATGGTGTAATTCGGAAAGCGATGGGCAAGTTTTTCGCGAATCGCTTCTCCTTTGTTTTTTTTCGTAAGGATGGCGATGCTAGGGCCGGCGCCGCTGAGGGCAACGCCGCACGGCTCGCCGGATAGATAAGCGGTGACGGTTTCAAGGTCGGGTACGGCTTTTATCCGATAAGGTTGGTGAAACACATCGCAAGCCATGATGTGGGAT
>ERZ795043.1550-NODE-1550-length-11027-cov-5.041560_pt1 | contig 11027 bp, 7 predicted proteins | sample MGYA00375127_ERZ795043 | MGnify/ENA primary metagenome ERZ795043 (study PRJEB30172, sample SAMN05518447) | compost metagenome | isolation source: Feedstock adapted compost from Newby Island compost facility, Milpitas, CA | place: USA:Newby Island compost facility... | reverse complement strand
TTCAAAACTTTGCGTTTGTCGTCGACCCCCGGGGGTTTTTGCGCTGCCGGAGGTCGACGACAATCTTTCCGATTCCCGACCGCGGAAATCGTATCGCCAGGTTGTAATCAATCAATTTTTCCCATAAAGATCATACCACTTTTTCAAATCCGACCATCTCTCATCGATCGGCTTGAATGCCCGGGATTTGGACTGCTGCCGATTGCTCGGTTTTTCCGAACTCGTGCTTTTTTCTTTTTGATGTTGCAGATTCGGGTGGATTTCCTCCTGCTTGCCGGCAGCAACTTCTTCCGCAGCCATGTCCACTGTCATCTCATTCTCCAGTAATCGATCCACCGTCGGCAGAGGCAACATGGATTGATAGGTCGGCCAAACATCTTTGCCCGACAGTGGCATGTACTGTTTCTTGATATGGTCGTAGACTTTCTCCCGCATGGCCAGATAAATCCGGACAGGAGTCGATTGCTTCACATCATCGCAGATCGATTTCATTTGCTTGCAGAACTTCAGGATGTACTCATCGAACCTTTCACGCGGCACTTCCTTTGGTTCATCTGCGAAGAATTGATCCAGCCGATACGTCACGTTGTCGAGGTAAAGCCGGATATCCTCGAATGTCACGCATCCGGCTCCGTAAGGTTTCCCCATGCCGATTGTCTGGTGTTTCGGCCATGTCAGGGCGGCGAGGAGCAGTCCGAGCTCGTCCTCGTGCAGCCGCTCAAAACGGATCGACGTGCTGAAGACCGTACCTTTGGGCAGCAGGTGCAGGACCGTCTTCACTTTCTTGTTGTTATTTTGCGAGTCATTCGAGTTCTTCTCCGGCCGTTCGAAGTCCGACTTCAACCAATACTGCTTGATCCCACGCCATTCGTACTTGTCGTTCAAAGTCTTGAGATCGTTCGGATTGTCCTGCTTGATATACATGGCCACCGCGGTCATCATGGGCTGCCCGGCAACGACTTCTTCCATCCGCACTTGAACGGCATTGGAGTCGCCTTCCATCACTGCCGAACGAAAGTTCAGTCGTCCCGCATAACCCACACGGTCTTTTGTTCCTGCAAACCCGAACATGGCCTGTACGTAATCGTATCCGCCTTCGGGATAATCCGGCAAACCCGCTCCGATCGTATTTCGATAATATACTCTCAAGTATGGTGTAAACCCGAAATAGGTAAACCCGCCTTCCGTTACATAAAAACATGGTTTGAGTTCGCCCTTGCGTTCGGGCAATTTATAATATTCTTTGAATTTCAGCCTGTTTCCTTTCACTTTCTGGTCGTAGCGATACCAATGCACCTCTTTTTCGCTAAGTGTAATGGTCGCGCTGTCCCTTGCAGGAGGATGAATCAAGTAATGGGATTGCTTCTTCTGTATGTATCCGGACGACATCAAATAACAGTCGTATCGTTTACCCCGGCCGGGTTGGAAGAAATACTCGCCGTTGCCCGTGATGTACACGGTTCTTCGTGAAAAATACGGTTTATAGTCACTTGAATGGCATGCATTCAAATAACTGTAGAACATACGATATAAATCGTTGTATTCTTTTATGAGCTCGTTCTGTTTCTCCGGATTATCTTTTTGATCAACTGATTCTCTCAACCGGTTATGATAGTCTGTCAACCGCTTTTCGTAACGATGCAAATATGCCTGCTTGTCCACAATCTTCTCGGTATTTTCAACACTCGGAGGACCCATTTTATCTTTTGGAGCCTTGGGCCTTCCGATCTTTTCGATATCCAAAATCTCCCGGGTATACATGGCGTTGATGCCGTCATCGGGAAGAACGCCTTCCTTGTAGAGTCTCTGCTCCCGTACGAACGTGAATGTCCGGCCGCTGATGATTTGCGCAGGGATGATTTCATAGCTGTCTTTGCCAGTCTTGTGGATGTATCCGGCCTGGACCGTTTTCTTGCTGACAATTTGCTCATAGGCTTCCTTTCTGGCATTCAATCCCTTGATCTTTGCATCTGCCAGCCCTCGGTACATCAGAGTGTATTCCCGTTGTTCCTTGCTTGCCACCCCATCCCGCAAATCGCTGTGCCCGATGATGCCGACGGCGCTGCGGATCAAACCGCGCAAGGTGGAACCCGGAATCTCGTAACGGGAATCAACGTCTTTGTTAAATTTTGGGTTGCGGCTTTCCTTACCTTTATCCCCTTGTTTTTTATTCCCCTCTGCCACGAGAATCGGAGTCCGGGCCACAATGCGGAACGTCACTTCTCCGCTGAGCAGACCGTCAGTGCCTGGGCCTGCTTCGTCATGCTTGGGCAATTGCTCAAAATCCTCGTAACGGACCATCCGTTTCTCGGGAAAAGGCACAAAATTGTAAGGGGCATACGCCCAAGCCGATTCCGCACCGTTTCTGCCGCTTTGCATCTTCCGACTACCCCTTCACGCCAGATTGATCGGACAGGAATAGGCAACGAACGCCTGACCGTCATTGTCAAATTCAATCAGCTCGTGAATCAGCAAATACTGGGCATTGAACCCCGCAGATTTAAGCTTCTTTACGGTCGGATCAGACAGGAGTTGCCGCTCTTCCACTACAAGCCGCTTGTCCACGCTGTCGGAATCATACCTGGTACAAAACCAATCATCGTCCCACTGCCACATATGCCAGGATGACGTTCCGTCGAAAGCCCATGCTTCGTACAACTTGGCGAACTCCAGCGGCTCTGGTCCCTTCTTGAGCAGCAGATCACTGTGGGTATAGGCCAGCAGCCAAGCGTCATTCGGCACTTCGGACGGCCATGCCAGTATGCCGTTTCTGGCTTCAACTTGCATTGTCTTCATCCGCAACACCTTCCCTGACTACGGAACAATCCAATGCTTCCTGCAAATTAACCAGCCATTTGTCCGGATCTTCAACGCAGCGCTTGCCGAATACAATCTCTGCTGTCCTGTCCCCATGTATCTTGCTCTTGTGAGACATCTTGAGCCTGGACAAACGCACTCTTCCGCGGCCGATGCCCTGACCGCTTCCGAGCGTCTGGCGCCCTGCCGCAAAATCCCGAAGCGCGAACAGGAGCAACGCCGCGGCTGCCCGATCTTCCACAGATTGATCGTCATATTTGAGTTTCAGACTGAAGGTGAATTTGCCCGATACCGTCTCTTCCTCCACCAGCGCCCCGTCCTTGTACCCCCCCGTAATGGGGTTGATGGCTATACGATGGTAGATTTTCGTCTTTGGTTCTTTCAGGACGATGTCTTCCAACATGATCCGGCCGTTGAAGATATGATCCTCGAGTTCGGGCTTGACTGACAGCGTCCGGATGATGCGCGCCACTTGGTGACGCAACGCTCCCTTGAAACTGGTGGCGGGAATGATGTAGCGGGATTGTCCCTCATGCATCGACTGGATCGGGGTACGATCCGGCTTGCCGCTGTCATGCGGATATTGACCGGCGATGAGCAACGGGCTGACCAGCTCGCCCTCAATTTCCATGTTCATGAAATCTGATCCGACCGCAAATTCCGGGCTCCATGACGTTACAGTCCAAGACTTGCCGGATTTGGACTGTTCCACAAACGCCTCCAAATCTTCAGGATTGCTGAAATCGTAGCAGACATATTGCCCGTCCGTGATTTCAACCCTTCCGCCGCCTGTGGATTTATATGCCCCAAGACGAATCAACCCGTGGTGCAGGGCGTTCAACATGAATTCCACCCGATCCTTGTCCGAATCATTCCGGGCGCGCAGCGTCAACTTGACCTTGAAGCGGGCGCCAGCGGCAACCGTCATCTGGTCGAATTTTTCCTCGTGCACGGTCTTTGTCGCCCGGTCCAGATGAACGCGCGGACGAATCTCAAACGGCTGGGGCGTAATGCAAATCCCGTCACTGAACATCAGCCGGCTGCCATGTTGAATTCCTCCGGTCCCCTGGGTGCCGAACAGTTCCTCGTAGGACTTGTCCAGTGAAAGCATATAGGCCCGGCAGGCGCCCGCCCAAGACGTGCCGGGCAGAAAGGGCCGGCCATCGTCGTCCAGCAGCAGTTCATCGTCATCCGTGCCGATTCTCAGCGGGGACTTGGAGACGAGAACAAACGACCACTCGTGCAACTTGTTCATTGCTCCGCCACCTTCCTGCCCGATTTGGAGCGAACCTTCTGCCGGAAGAAGAGTTCCAGCGCACGCACATTCCAATACATGCTGCGTTCTTTCGCCAACAGCCAGTCATCCAGCTTGTAGGTATGGGACAATTGGTCATGGATGAAATCCATCAATAGTAATCTTCCGACCCTGACTTTCTTCGTCCAGTCTTCCGGCTTGTTTTCCGTACGGTTTTTCACATCCTGCCAGAAGCGAGTCCAGCGGTCCGCCGCCATTTCCGGCCTGATATGCCCGGCGTCAACGGCTGTCCGAATTTCATTGGATATATGCCACAGGAGCCCCCACTTCGAGTTGCTGATGGGAGCCCCGCGAACATTCCTGATCCACTCGGCAACCCTGTCCCGGGTGAGGGCCAGCAGCCGCATGTCGGTCAGATTCCTGCGGATTCGTTCAATCTGCATTCCGTCCGATTCCGCATTGCCGCGAATAACCTTCTCTTCCTCAATCATGACATCGGGCTCACGCTCTTCCATCTCGGCATACGGCCAATTCGTGAACAGAATCAACCTCCCGAATCCCTCGTTCACCCGCGCGCCGACTCCCTGCTCCATCAGTCTCTTCACGCGCTGCACATCCAACTCGCCGGCCAGCATCCGGTATTTGTAGACGGAACCTGCCTGAACGGCGGAAATAGCCGGTTGATAAGCCTGCCATTGAGAGATGAACCCGCCGCTGAGCTGCGTATTGATCACCTGATCCGCCAGTTCGAGCTCCACTCCGAGCTGCTCGCCCAGCCACCCGGCATCCGGCGCGCTGCACAGCCTTCCGTTCCGGTCCCGGATGATCCAGTCGGAAGTCGCCAACACGTACAACTCGCCGGTGGGTTTCAGCGACGCGGCGTCGATGCGTTCCGGCGATTCCTGCAAGGCTTCAATCTTTACTGTCGTCCGGCCGTACCCGCTGTTTCTGGCTCCTCCCAACCACAGGGGCATTGTCTTCTGCCGGGACAGCCACTCGGAAAAGCCGGTTTTGACCGGCGCATAGACCACCGCCTTGAACACCTGTCCGGCGTTCAGCGCCTCATACCGGTAAATGCGGGAACGATACTCTCCCATCCGGCCAGAGCGCCGCGCATCTTCGACCAGGCTCAAATGCAGCGAGGAAGTCTTCCTGACTTTCGCCGCAAGCAACACATCCTTGTCCATTACCATGAAATCGCGCGATATCCGGACGGGTGAATCATGGCGGATTTCGGAAAACCGCTTTTCATCCATTGATTGAAAAATCGATCGCCGCTTCCTCGATTCCTTGGCATCCTTTTTCCTTTCAAACAGATGCTGAGCAAATGGCAGCCCGCGCTTTCCGTTCACTGCCGGATAGCCGTTCCAGAATTGCACCTTGCGGGGGTCGAAAACGTCTTCCGTTTCCAGTTCCTCTGTCTTTTTTCCCGTGGATTGCAGGTAAGCTTGTACCAGAGCGCCTCGCAAGACGTAACCGGGGATATGGCCCAGCGCGTGCGAAGAATCGCTCGTCCCGAGCACCTGGCTGATCTTGAGCGGCTCATGGGCGTAAATCGTAAGCTCATAATACAGGCCTTCTCTCGCCTGTGCTTGAACGCTTTCATGTTCGTTCACCCAAGTCAACCGGCACTTGACTTCGCCTTTTCCACGATTGCGCATGACGCCGACATGCCGAACGAGCTTCACGGCTTTCTCGAAAAGCTCCCGCTCCCGTTCCGACAACTCCGCATTGGCGAACACTGGAGCGTAAAGCCTGAATCCCGGTTTCATCACGCGAACCTGCCGAAGGGTCCCATTGGCCGCCTTGCCCGTTTCGTCAATACTGGTCATCGATCGCACATTGGTGACAGCGTTCAAAACCTCAACGGCTTCGATATGATGCTTCTTGACAAACTCATAAATGGCGTCGGCAAGTTTCGCAGGGCCAAACTTAAGCCCATCGTGGTTGTCCTTCCGGGGCTCCCCGAACAGCCGCAAAATCTCCTGATCCAACCGTTTCTCCTTCGGCAAGAAGCTGTTGTACCATTCCGCCTGTTCCCGGATCAGCCCCTTCAGCGTGCGTCCGGCCATATAAGGGAGCCCATACTCGTCCGTCTGGATCTCAATGTCGGCGGTTCCGAGAACGGAGCCATCCCCGCCGAACACCGTCTCCGACTTCAGCTCGATCTCGATGATCGCCTTCAGGCTCATTGCACGCTCACCTCATCCAGCCGGATGATATGGTTCATGACCTCGATGGCATCGTAGAAGTAAGCCGAAACTTTACCATCGCGATTCGGCACATTCACGTAGAGGAACTGTCCCGTCTTAAACCGGTTCTGTGTCGCCCACTGTTCCGCCGCCGTTCTGCCAAGGTGATATACGGAGCGCAGCGCTTTCCACTTGCTGCGAGCCATATTGGATTTCGAAGTATGGTCCGTTTCGCCTTTGATGGTCTTCAACGCGGGGAGGAACGCCGTCATGTAATTCGACGGGTGTTTATACCGACCGTCCCCGTTGTCGCGGAACAGGTAATAGGGACGGTTCAGCAGCGGACCTTCATCCGTCAGGTAGATGCGTTCCCGGCGACGCTCAATGTCCGGATCCACGTCTCCGGAAGTCACGACTTCCCAGTCGATGAGCGATGCTTCGGTCGACGACCAAAACTTCTCTTCCCGTTTCAGGCGCTTCTTCGCGTTGGCGCACAATCCCTCCGCCAGTTCATAAGCCAGCCAAAAGGGAAATTTGCGTCGGACAATGGCCACGCCGGCGCAGGCATCAAACAGGAATTGGCATCCATTTATTGTCATGGATGTCTGTTGCAGATACTGGAGAAAGATGCGCGCCATCTCGATTCCCAGTTGCCCGAGGGCGATGAAGGTGACGTCGTCGCCGGACTGTACGACAGGACGCAGCGGCACGACATGCGCGTACTTTTCCATCTGCGCCTTGTCGCCGCCGTAAATCACCTCGGCCCAGCTATCGTATTTGCGCATGACATGCGCAATCATTTGCCGCATCGCGGTTTGATACGCATCATCAATGGTTTTCGTGAACTGTGCGTATTCCTTCAAATAATGGTCGTTGTTAGGAAATTTCTTCTCTAGAAACGCCTCAACCTTTTTACCCATCGCGTTCCCGTCGATATGTACGATGGCTACATAATTTTTCGCGGATTTCTCTTTGTCCAACACCTCCTCCAGATATTCCTGGGTCATGAACTCCAATTTTTTGCCGTTGTCCGGAACCACGTCCAGTCCCTTGAGGAACCGGTCATCAAAATCCTTCAGGGATTTTCGACCGAATTCTTCTTTCACGATCAGCTCCTTCGCGCGGGCGACGGGCTTGTCCGAATCCGGCATTTCAACCAGATCGTTCGCAGGCATGCCGCTGTCCGCACACAGTTGGTGAATCCCCCAGGTGTATTGCCGGATGGCATGCTCGCGACGATTCTTCTTGGCCGCCAGCCTGTTCCGCATATGGCCGATCACATTGGTCCGGCCGTCTTCCGCTGCACCTTCCGAGCCATACAACCTGTCCATGTCCCAATCCATCGATTCCGTGACAAGGAACAACTCCAACCCCGGCAAATGTTTTAGCACGCCGAAGGACAGCTCGTTCGCAAAGGCCTTCGCCTCTTCTTGCGATTCAAACACATAGAGGGCATTCCCGCCGCCGACGGTACTATGCAGCCACTCCGGCTTGCGCACATGCCATTCCTGGAAAAAAAGCTCGGGAGTTTCCGTCAACCAGCGGATTATCGTGGAAGCGCCGATATTTTCCCGCAGCCGGTTGGAGCGAAAAATGTAACGCTGCTTCTGGGAAATCTCATACATGACCAGCCATCTCTTGCTCAACCTGAGTCCCTCCCGACCGTTTCAATCCATGAAGCAGACCGTGTTCGGCAGATCCGGATACGTGCTTAACCGCTCCTTGTTCTTGCTGAAATGCGGATCGGCTTCGTCGCACTGCCTGATGAATTCCGTCAGAACGGTGTGGAATCGCTCGTAATCTTCCTTTCTGACCGGTTTGTAGCCGTGGGCGAGCCAGCTCATGTTGCGGAATTGAATCACATCCATGATCTGCGCCTTGTGTTGATCCCAGATCCGGCCGACCGGCTCATCCAGTCCGCTCAGCAACTCATAGCTTTCGAACAGGCCGATCGCCAGCCGTCCTTCCGCATCCCGTTTCTGCTCCAGCCGTCCGCGATGTTCCGCGTTCAATCGGGCAAGCGTCTCTTCCGTTATGTTCGCGGTGGAAATATCCCGCCTTCGAAGCGCGAACTGCGCATACAGTTCGGTCGCCCGATAGAGCCGGGCCACGGCGTCGTCGTACTGCTCCATCCTGGCTCTTCGCTCGGCGTTGCGGATGAGATCATAGACAGGCAGCGGCGCTTCCTTCCACGGATCGGCTACGGTGTAAGGAACGTTCGCCGGAGTCTCTGTTTTGTCCGCAGAGAAGTCGGTTCCTTTTTTAAGCCAGTTGACAATGCCGGCCAGACGCCCTGCCGTAATCTTGAACTGGATCATGTGCTGATTCGGCCGATAACTCCGGGTGAAGTAATCGAGGTCTTCCCATGCCCGGCCGTACTCGAACCGATCCCACAGATCGAAGGCGTTCATCGCGAGATTGGCACGATCCAGGAATTCTTCATCATTCTTGTCTGTCCCGATCCGGCCAATGGCGCGAATGATGTCCCGGGCCCCGCCGTAGTCCTGACGATTCAGCAAGTCTTCGAACGTGCGCTTGAACCGGCTGATCATGACATTGTACCGATTGATCATGAACACCCGGCTCCGATCGCCGGTGACTTTGACCAGATCGGCACGGGGACCTTTGATCAGGAGGGGATGGCAGTAGTCGAACTCCAATGCGGCCATCAACAGACCGGAAGCCATGGATTTCGTTCCGCCGGTGTAATCGGCATACACCGTGTGTCCCTCGCAGCCGGCAATGATCTCCTTGGCCACGGCATAGACCTCGCCGGGATCATCCGGATCCGTTTCCACGATGGTGGTCCTGTCCTTCGGAAAACCGGTCTGCACCAGAATGTTGGGTCTGACCGGCGCTCCGTCCTTGTCTCTTCCGCAAACCAGGCCATTCCCCTCAACCATCACCCGACTTGATTTTTGACCGGAGGAACAAATGAAGTAGATATGATCCGGCTTCATCTCCCTTATCGACAATACCAACGGGACGTCTTCTCCGCCCACGGTCATGACGAGGATGTTCATGTGTCTTGCTCCTTCCAATTGTCGGCTCCGGGAAACTCGTGCAATCTGGCGAACAATCTTGCCGCTTTGTCGCGGAATTCTGGCAGCCAATCAACCAGTTCATGGTATGTAAAATTGGGGCCGGTTGCCTGAGCATGATCGAGGCTGTTGCGGCAATCAGACAACATAGCTATAAATTCCAATTCAGGCTTGAAGATTGCCCATTTTCCGGCTAATTTCTTCATGTTTGGACCTAAGCGCTTATTGTTTCTTCCCAATATTTCATTGATCACTTCCTTAACCTTCTGGCGTTTCTTATAGTCATGGGGATCCAAGCCTGCAAGCCGGGTCATTAATGTCAAAATACCATCATTCAGAAAAGTATATCCCTGTTGATAAAGATGATGTTTGATGCACCAATCCACGATGAACAGCAAACTTTCCTCATAACTGCCCGGCTTGTAGCCCTTCAATTTCTCGGAAATTCGATCCAGCAGTTTTTGAAACGGTTTGAGCCTGCCGGAGGGATCATCCTTCATGTAATCAAGTTGTTCCAATGCTTCACGAATAGCTTCTTCCACCATTCGCCCCCGGCAAGTCTCGATTGCCATGCTCACCCTATTCAGCCGTTCAGCCAGTTCCAGGAATTGACGATCCACTTCATGGACCGGAGCGATTTCATTCACGGTGTTGACCAACAGTTGGGCATTGCCCGTACGAAGATAGGCGTCAATGGCCTGGGACCATTTGTACAAATTCAACATTTCCGTCATTTCGAAGATGACGGCTTTGGAATATTCAGATTGTAATTTGGCGTCCACCTTGCCGTAATACAGACCTTGCAGCTTGACGTTACGCAACACGCTCACATAATTGCTGATGATCAACAACAAAGCGGGAGTGGAGCGGAAACTGTAGGTGATGTCAAGATAGATTTCGTCGTTTTCTTCCGCCTCTTCAGCCATCAACTCAAACAGTTGCCACAGTGATTCTTCCGACTCACTGGAAGTAATATCCACTTCTTTGATCCGGACGCTGCTTTCACCGAACCTCGCTTTCAAGGCATCCCGGAGTCCCCGGATCGTCCGACCTTCCGAATCGCTGCCATTTATCCAATTGGATTCCCGTGCTTCCGGCGTTAAGAAAATGACGAATTCCTCCAGCGGCTTTTCCGTACGTTCGAGCATTTCCATGATGGCGAGTTGCGCATATCTCGTGGGCGAAGACACGCCCAGATTGCCTGGCAAGATGTACGAGCATTCGCTGTAACTTTGAGTTCCCAGAAATGTGAACAGTTTTCGCATTCGTCACCCACTCCAAGAATTCAATTTTGTCAATCGACATCAATTTCTTTGACCCGGAGCTTATGCCTATTCCTGGCCTCATGCGTCGGGAGCATAAGGATGAATCTTAAGTCCTAATTATTTCAACAACCTCACACGAAATTCCTTCCATTGAAATATAAGGGTTGCCGAAAATGAGGAATCAGGCGGGCGGAATTGGTGAAAAACCGGGGTTCATGCGGATGTGGGACCTGCTGAAGCATGAGGATCGATTAGCACAATCGGGACATCCTTAGGATCGCAGCATGGTTCCATGAGGGATGAGGAGGAACAAATCTGGGTTTCCAATAGACATGGATAAAACACACACAGAAAGGTCAGAGTGCAGTTTCAATCCCTCATAGGTATGATTAAAACGCGGCTACTGATGCTAGACTAAATAGTGGACACCGAGAATCGAGAATGCAACAATAAACCT
>ERZ795043.1549-NODE-1549-length-11036-cov-5.972407_pt1 | contig 11036 bp, 10 predicted proteins | sample MGYA00375127_ERZ795043 | MGnify/ENA primary metagenome ERZ795043 (study PRJEB30172, sample SAMN05518447) | compost metagenome | isolation source: Feedstock adapted compost from Newby Island compost facility, Milpitas, CA | place: USA:Newby Island compost... | reverse complement strand
TCTCTTTGAGTTCGACGGTGAATCCGGCCGGCACGTTTTCCTTCAGCCAATCCGCGACAGCCTGCATGCCGTTCGGGAAATATTGCGAATTGTCGTCGACGGTCCCGTTGTTGTCCGGTTTTTGCACGTGGTCTTTCAACACTTCGATATACACGACTTTCGTCCCGGCTCCCGCCTCCGATGTAATCGTCAGCGTCGAGTACACTTCTCCCGCCCAGCATCCGGACAACAGCACCGCAACCATCGCAAAAATCGCCTGCACACCAACGTTTCTTTTCATGATCATACACCTCCGACGCTCAAATGAATTCGCTTTCATTATTTTCGAATCCAGTGTAATCGGTCGGAAGCGGAAAATCTTTTCCATAATATGACATGCTTTTATAAAATGAGGACATTTGAGGCTCCGGTCCCGAACGACCGACTCCAAAATGAGCTTTTTTGAGACTCCGGTGCCGCATGACTGCAGAACGGGCATTTTTTTGAGTCTCCGCTCCCGAGCGAGGCGGACACGAAACCGGCATAGGCCGCCGGTTTCCGCCGGAATCAAGCCCTCGTCGGAGTTTCCCGTTCATCTGCCGCGGCGAATGATAAACCCGTTTTCCACTTTCTCAAAACCGATTTTCGGGTAATACTCCATGGCTCCGGGGGCGGAAAGCAAGATCAGCGCGGTTTCGTCGCCGATGACGTCCCGGATTTTGCCGATCATCGTTTTGCCGATGCCGTTTTTTTGGTAAAGTTTGTCCACGGCGAGATCGGAAAGGTAGCAGCAGTAGCAAAAATCCGTCAACGCCCGGGCAATGCCGATCAAACGGTCGCCGTCCCAGGCCGTGACCGTGAGGTTCGCGTGTTCGAGCATTTTCCGTATGCGCTGTTTTTGTTCCACCGGCCGGTTGATGCCGCTCGCGCGGAATACGCGGATTACTTCGTCAACGCTGACGGGTTCGTTGATCTTATAAATAATGTCCATGGCCGCACCTCCTTGGTTATATGCCTCTATTTACGTTATATTCTATACCCTCAGGCAGGCGATGGCGAAAAAAATGTCCCGCCGTCCTGCGGCGGGACCGTACAGCGGAACCGGACATTCCGGCAAACCGGCCCCCGTCCCCGAAATATCTGTCCGTCCGGACGATCATTCCGACATCCGGTTCAGATCCGACGCCAGTTTGTCCAGTTCCAAAAAGCTTTCCTTGATCTCGTTGATGCGCTCGTTTTGGGTCGTCATGCTGGCGGCCATCTGTTCGAAGGCGGCCATGTTTTGCTCCGTCAGGCGGGAAATGGTCTCCATTTCGCCGGCGATGCGCTCATACTGCCGCTGCATGTCCACCGCCGCCGCTTCCACCCGGGCGGATTGTTGGTCCACCTTCCACGCGTCGTCGGAAAGCGCGCGGATCGCCGCCACGACCCGTTCCGCGGACTCGCGGCTTTCCTGAATCGTTTCCCGGCCCTGCATCACCTGTTCCGCAGCCATGTCGGTTTTCGTACGGATCGACTCGAGAATCCGCTCGATCTGCTCGGTGGACTGCTGGGACGATTCCGCCAGCTTGCGAATTTCGTTGGACACGACGACGAATCCGCGGCCGTGTTCTCCGGCGCGAGCCGCTTCAATCGCCGCGTTCAGCGCCAGCAAATGGGTTTGCGCGGAAATGTCCCGGATGGCGGCGACAATGTCGCGGATATGCCTGTTCTGTTCGTTCAGGTCGTTCATCAGCGCGACGGACCGTTCGATCATATCCCGCGCCATGTTCATTTTGTCGGCCAGCGTTTGAGCCTCGCGGTCGCCGTTTTGGGTCAGCCGGACCGAATTTTCCGACAGCGCCCGCATCTCGTTCGACTGTTTCGCGAGCGACGACACCGTTTCCTCGACGACGCGGATGGAGTCGCCGATGTCGGTAATGCTGCCGGTTTGCGTTTCGATGCTGGACGTCACTTCGGCAAAGGCGTCGGTGACTTCCCGGGAAATCGCGCTCGTCGTCGTCACGTTCGACTTGAGCTTTCCGCTGAAGTCGTTCAAGGTGCGCAGCGAAGCGGCGATGCGTCCCATGAGATCCCGCGTCCGATTGTTTTCGTTGATCGCTTTTTCCCGTTCTTGGGCCGCTTCCGTCTGCAGCCGCTGACTGAACGAAGACGATGCCAACAGCGGCGCGGCGATCATGGCCAAATACAGCCCAATCGTCAGCGGGCTGTTGTCGCCCAATACCGCTTCATGATAAGGACTGACAAACAAATACACCGTCAGCGCGGCGCCCACCAGCGTGGCGAACAGCTGCGCGCGGAATTGATTGTACAGCGTCATGATGGCCAAATTCACGTACACGAGAAAATAGGTGGTGATGATCGGCGCGGTCATGATCATCAGAAGGGTGAGTACGGCGATGACGACAGGGATGTAGTACATCACATACGATTCCATCCATCGTCTGAACGTCATGAACGTGGCGCCCGCACAGCAAATCAAGCCGACCACGGCCAGGACGATGATCGAGTCCGTTTCGGCGCCGGTCAACAGACTGACGGCGATGCCGAGCGCGAGCATTCCCCAGATGATGTAGACGAGCAAACGATTGCGGCGGTACAAAGTGTCCGCGTGATTCATTGCAGCCATCCTCTCTGTATCCACATAAGAAAAAATATCCATGACCACGATATCATATTTGGCGAATCGAAGTAAATGGACGGTTCCGTTTTCGTGCGCATGGTACTCAGGTCCCGCATTCTGCGGATATTCGGGCGCGGGCGTCGGCGCTCGGACACGGACCGGACGATGCTCTCCCTGACGAAGATTTCGAATTGACAAATATATCGAATCGATATATATTTTATATCGAAACGATCTAAATGCTTGGGGTTTCAATTCGCGGAATGACCGGAGGCTACAATGTACGAACTGTTTATCCTGGGCGAACTGACGGCGGGCAGCAAACACGGGTATGTTTTGCAGGACATTTTGAAAAACGCGATGGGCCCTTTCCGCCAGATCAGCGCGGGCACGCTGTATCCGCTGCTCACGCGTCTGGTCCGGCAAGGCTTGATTCGTCAGCGGCCGGAAAACGGTCGGGCGGGGGCGAGGGAACGCAAAGTGTACGAAATTACCGACGCCGGCCGCGCGCGGTTTCGAGCGCTGATGGAATCGCCGCTGGAATACGGGGCGGAGACGGAGCTGGTTTTTCAATGTAAATTGGTGTACTTCCGGTTTGTTCCGAAGGAAGTCCGTCTCGCGTGTCTGGAGCAGTATTTGCGCTTTCTGCGCCATAATTGGAAACACGTCGACGACTGCGAATTCCTGCTGAACATGCAGCTGCCGGAGCCCGAAGCGCAGCGCGTGCAGCTGCTCCGCGTCTTCGACCGCCGCAAACGGGTCATTGCCGCCGACATCGCCTGGGTGGAAAACGAACTCGAACGAACCCGCGCGGAGGAAGAAGACGGGGAAGCAAATCCGGGCGGAGAAAGGGAAAGCCGAACAACAAGGGAGGGAAAATGAAGGTTTCGAACAAGATCCCGCACAACAATCCCAATCGGGAAAGGAGATTCCGAATGAATACGGGCGGAAACATATAAATCTGGAATGAAGCCGGATCAAGAATCGCTTCCAACCGGATGCGGACCGGTAAATGGAAAGTGGCGGAACTAACGGGAACATTCGTATGGGGAGATGAGAACATGCAGCGACTGTGGACAAAAGAGTTCGTCAGCTTGACAGCGGCGATGGTGTTTCTCGGCACGGGATTTTACATGCTGCTGCCGACGCTGCCGTTGTACATACAAGAGTTGGGAGGCAGCGAAGCGCAGGTGGGACTGGTGGCCGGGATTTTTACGTTGACGGCGGTCGTGTTTCGGCTGATCGTCGGCGGGCTGCTGGACCGTTACGGCAGAAGGATATTTCTGCTGCTCGGCCTGCTCGTTTTTGCCGTTTGCGTTTATTTGTACAATTGGGTAGGCGGTATCGCGGTGCTCCTCGCGCTGCGCATGGTGCACGGGGCGAGCTGGGCGGTTTGCACCACTTCCATCGGCACGACGGTGACGGATGTCATTCCGGAATCCCGCCGCGGGGAAGGGATGGGATGGTTCGGCATGTCGATGACGATCGCGATGGCGCTCGGACCGATGCTCGGGACACGGGTGATGCAGTCGCAATCATTCCATGACGTTTTTCTGATTGCAGCGGCGCTGAGCGCCGTCGCGCTCGCGATGGCGTTTGCGACGCGGGTTCCGTTTCAGTCCGGCGCGGGCGCCCGCCGCGTCGATTTCGTGGAAAAACCGCTGATTCCCTTAATGCTCGCCCTGCTCCTGCTGACGGTTTCCTACGGCGGAATTACCGCGTTCATTCCCTTGTGGTCGGAGACGATTTCCGTTAATCCCGGTCTGTATTTTTTGGTGTTCGCGATCATGATTACGGCGGTCAGACCGGTTGCGGGCAAAATGGCCGACCGGTACGGAGAAGCCGCGGTGATTTTGCCGTCGCTGGCCGTCGTCACCGTTGCCCTGATCATCCTGTGCCTGTTCCAAGATATCTTCGGCATCGTCGCCTCCGCCGTACTGTACGGAATCGGGTTCGGCGCCGCCCAGCCCGCCTTCCAGGCGATGGCCTTGCGGCTCGCGCGGCCGGATCGGAAAGGCGTCGCAAACGCCTCGATTTTCACCGCCTTCGACCTGGGCATCAGCGTCGGGTCGATCGCGCTCGGATGGATTTTTCCGTACACGGGGTATCCCGGCATGTTTGCGGTCAGCGCGCTGGCCGTCGCCGGCTCTCTGGTGCTGTTCGGCGTGTTCGCCCGGAAACGAATGAAACAGCGGCAGCCGGAAGAACCATCGGTATCGTAACCCCCTCACTGTGGAGCAAGGCGGACCGGTGGAAAACAAGAGGAGGAACGGTCGAAACCGCTCCTCCTCTCCCTTATTTTGTCTTGTCAGGACGACGATTCCGGCTGCCGATGGGCGGCCTGCGCTTCGGCGGCCTGCGCTTCGGCTTTTGTCCGGTGTATCGTTCCGAACGGATGCTCGGGCGGGGCATAAATGGAATACAGCTTCAGAGGAACATGCCCGATGTTGATCACATTGTGCCAGGTCCCGGCAGGGATCATGATCGCATCGTCATCGGACACGGTTCTTTCCAGTTCCACACGGTCTTTGCTCGGTCCCATCCTCACCAGTCCCCGCCCCTGTTCGATGCGGATGAATTGATCGACATTGGGGTGCACTTCCAGACCGATGTCTTCGCCTACGCCAAGGCTCATCAACGTCACCTGCAAATGTCTGCCCGTCCATAACGCCGTGCGAAAATACGGATTCCGCTCGGCGGCCTGTTCGATATTGACCACGAACGGTTTTCCGCCGTAATCTTTCCATTCGATCGGACGGTTCCCGTCGTTGCGCCAGTGGCCGGCATAACCTCCAACGTACGCGTACGGGTTCCTCCAGCCTTCATACGGGGGCCAGTACCCGGGCGTTGGGAAGCTCCACTGTGTATGGAAATACGGATAATACGGATGCAAATGATAACGGTGCATTCCCGTGTTCGCACTCCTTCGCTTGGGGTCGTTTCGCTGCAGTTATTGTATGCGGCTGCCCAGCACGGCGTGCCGACGCACGGAAACGATCGACACCGTTCGAAACCGACAAAGCGAAATTGTCGTATGCCCCCAAGGTTCGCTGAACGCGAGCATCCCTTCATACGAGCGCCACTTGCTCAACGTGACCGCCTCTCGAACGCCACGACCACCCAATATATGTGCCGCTCAACGTTTCGCGACCTGGAACCTTAGCACCGTTTTGAGTTTGGCCGGCGCGGTTTTGCGGGGATCGGACAAATAAATTTCGCGATGCGTTTTGCTCGCGCGGACGTAGCCCTGCGCTTCGCAGTACGCTTCCATGCGCGCGAAGCTTTCCGGCTCCTCGTCGTAACTCCCGATATGCATCATTTGACAGCTCCATCCGTCCGCCACTTGCTCAAAACGGACATGGTCCAGATACGGATTGGGCTTTTTGCGTTTGGTCAGTTCCAGAAAACGTTCGAATTCCGCTTCGGTCAAAAAATCCGGCTGACGGATCATGATCGTGTACTTCAGATTGCTTTTGTCCGTCGCGGGCTTGGAGTAATCGACCAAGTCCCACACCCCTTCCAGCGGAAACACCTTGTATTCGTAATAGCCGGCGGGCGCCGTGCCGTTTTTGTACGACATTTTGACCGCATAACTCAAACTGTACAGCGCTTCCGTCTGTCTCGCGAATTCCTCGCCGTTCGGGTCCCCGGCGCCGCTCAGCGTAATGAAAGGCATCGGCGGCACTTCCACGATTTCCGGCGATGCGGACGGAACATAGAGGTGCTTGAAATCTTTTTTGTAATCGACCATTTTCATCCATGCCGTTCCTCCTTGCGGCCTGAATAGCCTGATTGATTGAGAACAGCATAACTTATCAAATATGTCATAAGGATGTCATATTTATCCGGAGTTCATACAAAGTTGATTGCGATATGTTCCTCGAATGGTGCCGTTTTATATGATTTCTCGCATAAAAAGTTCCCCGGAATGCGCCGCACACGTCCTTTTGTGCGAATTTTCACACAAAACATATACCCCCATCGGTATATCTTGGTTAGATTATGCGAATTTTCACACAAAATGCGTTCCCGCACTACATCTCCTCGTGCTTTTATGCGAAATTTCATCCAAAACGCGTTCCCATGTCGCACTCCTGCACTTCTGCGTTCTTTTTTGCGAAACAATGCTCATAGACGATGCGAAGGCAATCCATCCCCGCGCAATCAACGTTCGAACGCCATCTCCCCGATCATCCGTCTTCGCGGTTGTGACAACGACGCCGAGACGCGGCCTTGCAACGACGCGGGCCGCAACCGTTACAATGACACCGAGCCGCAGCCGTTGCAACGCCGACCTCAACCGTTACAACGACACCGACCGCAGCCGTTTCAACGGCTATTAATCATCGTCCAACTTCCCCGCCATTCGGTTGAATTTTCACCGGCCCCCGGCTTGCGGACGTTCCTCACGATAGAGCAGCAGCATGTTCTCCAGCCTCGTTCCGATATTGTCCCTGACCTGTTTCGGCGCGATCACTTCCGCGCGGTCGCCGAAGGACAGCACATAGCCGTACACCCATTCATCTTCCGGAAACGTCACCCGAACCGTAAAACTGCCGTCCTCATGCTTAAGGATTTCGGATTCGTCAAATTCGTCGTAAACCCGATGGGCGGCGGAAGGATACAGGCGCAGCGTCAACTCCACCATGGGGCCGGGATGGACATTTTCCGGTTCCGGCCACGAGGCGTCGCTCCAGGTCCGCTCGAACGTCCGGGACGTCACGCGCACTTGTTTCATGCGGCTCAATTTGAAAACGCGGTACGCCTGCTTGGTCAAGCAAAACGCTTTGACATACCATGACCGGTTTTTGAACCAAAGCTGCAGCGGTTCCGCCTCGCGGATCGATTTCTCCCCGGCGGAATTCACATATTCGAAGACGATCGTCCGGCGCTGAACGACCGCCGTCTTCAAGGGCGCAAAGACGTCTTCCAGCCGGTTACCCCAATGGGAAAAATCGACGTCCATCCACTGGTAATCGCGGCGGCCGAACAGCGCCCCCAATTTCGACAGCACCGAACCGGCATCCGGGTCGCGGATCGCCTGCAAACTGTGCAGCGCGGACAAAATCTCGTTTTGTTCGTGTTCGGACAGCACGGATTTGTTCAGCACGAAGGAATCGAGCAGACGAATGCCGCCGCCCCGGCCCTTGCTCATATAAACGGGAACGCCCGAAGCGCTCAGCGTTTCGATATCGCGGTAAACGGTTCGCACCGACACTTCCAACCGTTCGGACAACTGTTTGGCGGTGACCGTTTTTTGATCCAGCAGGACATACACGATTTCAAACAACCGGTTCACTCTCATCCGCGCCACCCGATTTCCCGCTCAAGACGGAAGTTTTTTTTCATCTCGCTCTAATGCTTCTTTCACATAATCCCTGGGAGGGATTTTGGAGTGGACATGAAGCAGCAACGCGATAATGATGACGAGCAAAAAAATCTAAATCCATGATCTCCCCTCTTTCATTCCGGGGTTTGAAAAAAACGGTGCGCTATAGGTCAACTATAGCGCACCTTAGGAGTTGTGTTAAATTCCAAATGTGTATTTTCTGCAATGATATAAAAACCGCTATTTTCAACCGCCCTGTAAATACCCCGTCGCTTTCCCGCTTCCGTTCAGTTCAATTTGTACATCATGCCGGTAACGACGCCGTCGGCATCCCGTGCGAAGCGAACGGCAAAACGCTCGTGTTCGTCGCCGAAGACGCTGGTCATCTTGGAAAAACCGGTCTGCCCTTCCTCGAACAAAGCGTGCAGGGCGATTTCGATGAAATAGTTCCCGTATTCATAGATCCCCATTCCATTCTCGTCAAAGTGCATGACCCGTACCGATTCCGGTATCAACACGCCTTGGGCAACCTCCGCCTCGACATCCGGTTCCGTTCCCGCCGCATCCGGGGCATGATCGGCATTTTGGGGACTCAACAGCTGCTGCAAATAGGCCTCCGCCCGGACCGGGTCCGCCTTGGCCGGATCGAGGGGCAGCTCAAACAGCGCATTCACCCCGTCATACTCCGGGTTCACGCGGATTTCGCCGGTGGCTTCATCGTAACGAAACGCCTCGGTGTCGTAAAACCGGCTGCTGCTCACGGCCAAGTACAGCCCCCTGTCGGCAAACATTTCGATGCCGTCCGTTTCGATCAAGCGGTACATGATCCCGTCTTTGACGATTTCCCGATAACCTCCGTTCATCGTGGCGATATTCAACTGCCAGGGTTTCACCCCCTTGACCAACGGGGTGACGAAAAACGGAGTTTCCGCGTAGGCTTCATCGCCGGTATCCGGCATGGCGCCGCCGTCCCGTTTCGCGATGGAAACGACGGCATACGTTCGCTCCGCCTGGAAGGTGTCGGCAGAACCGGACATGACAAAGTCGCTAATTCCCTCTCCGGAGACAATGCCGTGCAGCGTGATGAGATAATCGCCCGAAGCGACGGATTCGTCGATCCGTATGGCTTGTTGATCCGCAAAGGCTTGGGCCAGCGCCCGGTCGCCGATGGAATCGGCCACCTGTTCGGGACCCAGGTAGTTCCAAGCGGCATAGGCCGTGAACGACATCGTGACCAGCAGCGCCACCGAAGCTGCGGCAGTAGCCAGTTTCTTGCGAATTCGGTTTTTGGATGATCTCATGGAACCGGTCGCCTCCTTCAATTGTCGGATCAGCTGCACATTCAACCGTTCATCCGGCTCAACGGTTGGAGTAAGAGCTTGCTTCAACAGCCGTTCCCATCGATCTTGTTGCACCATGTTCCCGAACCTCCAATCTTTTTTCCAACAATTTGCGCGCTTTGTGAAGCCGACTTTTGACCGTACCCTGGGGAATGTTCAACGCCTTGGCAATTTCGCCCAAGGACAATTCCGCCGTATAAAACATCAACAAGGGAAAACGGTACTTGTCAGGCAATTGGTCCACGGCGTCCCGAATCATAGCGCTCAATTCATTGTGAATGGCGATTTCCTCCGGGGATGAGGGCCGGCCGTTTCCGACCGCCCGTTCCGGCACCGCGTCGTCCCAGTCTTTCGCGGGAGCGATCCGTTGGCGCCGAAACCATTTGCGGCGTTTGTTTTTCCATAATCGCACGGCGATCCCGATCAAATAACTTTTGGGGTTAAGGGTATCGTCCAGTTTGGGCTGAAGTTCCAGCGCCTTCAAAAACGTCTCCTGATACAAGTCGTCCGCATCGGCTTGGTTCCCCGCAAGTTTATAACAAAACCGATAGACCGCATGCCCGTGCCGCCACACCAATTCTTCCAAAGCAGCGTCCTCCAAAGGTTCCCCTCCTTTCCTTGCAGCCTGTGTGCGGCTGACGCATTCACCCATGTATTGTCCTGTCGGGGGAAAAGGTTCATTTTTCATGAAAAAAAACCTGCAGAAACCTTGTTCCGGTCCGCAGGCAGAAGCCGCTTGAATTGTGCTTTCGGTGTCGCTTGACCGTAACCGTTGGTTTGGGAAACGGCGGCTTCCCGTCCCGACACACCCGGAATAGCGTTCGTCGAAAAACGTCACTGCAGAAGCTGTCGATTTCGTGCGGATCACAGTCAGGGCATCTCAATCGGGTATGGATTCAATAAGGTGTATTTTTGCATTATATTTGTACCGGTTTCATAGATTTCGGGCGAAACTGATGTAAATTTGCATTAGTATGAGACTTATCCGCCCGTTCTCACTCGAATATGCTGTACTTTTACATTATATCACTCATCCATCCTGTCATCGGCAGCTACATGATCAACAATCCCCAATTCATCGACAGATTCCTCTGTTGCGCAAGCACCTCTCAGATCGGAAGGCCGACACCATCCGCGACTGCCCCCGCTTCCGCCAACGGCAACAATCTGGTGAAAACAGAGATGTATGATCACGGCGTATCGGGCGGTCGTTTGTCCAAAATATACGTCCCCCCAAAATATGCGTTTACAGGAATATTCTATTTGGGTTATATTATATGCAGTCCAGTCTTACAGAAGGAGGAAAAAAGATGAGCCAAACGCAGGATCGCGAAATCACCGTAACCCGCGTGTTTGACGCGCCGCGCGAGCTGGTGTGGGAAGCGTGGACGAAACAGGATCATTTGGCCCGGTGGTGGGGACCGAAAGGATTTTCCATCACGACCCGCGAATTTCATGCGGCGCCGGGCGGCGTATGGCGCTTCATCATGCACGGTCCGGACGGCACGGATTACCCGAACAAGATCGTTTTTCTCGAAATGGAGAAGCCTGAGCGAATCGTATATGTCGCCAGCGACGATAACGAGGAAAATACCGGTCAATTCCAAACGACGGTCACTTTTGCCGAAGAAGGAAAGCGAACGGCGTTGACGATGAGATTGCTGTTTCCGACCCCCGAAGCCCGCGATTTCGCGATCAAAGAATACGGAGCCATCGAAGGCGGGCGGCAAACCCTGGACCGTCTCGCGGCACTTCTCGCCACCCT
>ERZ795043.1545-NODE-1545-length-11057-cov-142.772132_pt1 | contig 11057 bp, 7 predicted proteins | sample MGYA00375127_ERZ795043 | MGnify/ENA primary metagenome ERZ795043 (study PRJEB30172, sample SAMN05518447) | compost metagenome | isolation source: Feedstock adapted compost from Newby Island compost facility, Milpitas, CA | place: USA:Newby Island compost... | reverse complement strand
CCGGCCGGTCCGGATGACGGAAGGGAACCGTCCTTGCGGGAAAATCGCGGTTGTGGCACTCTATGGACAGGACCACGTTGGCAACGAGCGTTTGACAAGGGAGAGTTACGGGATGAACTTGAACGGCATGAACATTCGGGTTTTTGAAACCGAGGAGCTTGTGGATGAAGCGGCGGCCGGGTTGATCCGCGGGCTTGTCGTCCTCAACCCCCGGGCGGTGCTCGGCCTGGCCACCGGATCGACGCCGCTGGGCATTTACCGGCGGCTGATCCGCGACTGCAAGGCGGGACTCATCAGTTTCCGGCACGTCACCACGTTCAATCTGGATGAATACGTGGGCCTGGCGCCGGATCATCCGGCCAGCTATCACGCTTTCATGCGGGAGCATCTGTTTGACCACGTCGATCTGCCGTCGGACGCCAGCCACCTTCCCGACGGCGCGGCGGATGACCTGGAGGCGGAATGCCGGCGCTACGAGGCGCTGCTTGCGGAGAAGGGGCCGATTGACCTGCAGATTCTCGGCATCGGCAACAACGGCCACATCGCGTTCAACGAACCGGCCCGGGAGCTTGCATTCGGCGTCCATGTCGTGGAACTGGCGGAAGCGACGCGGCAGGCGAACGCCCGCTTTTTCGACGATCCGCGGGACGTGCCGAAGCGGGCGCTGACAATGGGCGTCGGCAACATTCTGAAGGCGCGGACGATTTTGCTTGTGGCCAAGGGCCGAAGCAAGGCGGAGGCCGTCCGCCGGGCGCTGAAAGGGCCCGTGACGACGGAATGTCCGGCTTCCCTGCTGCAGCTTCATCCCCGGGTCGTCATCATGCTGGACAAGGAAGCGGGTGCGTTGCTGTGACGGCCAAAGAATGGCTGATCGACAATGTTCGTCTGGTGACCGGCCTCGACGGGGAAAGCGAGCGGCCGGGCTGGCTGTGGCTGAAGGACGGGAAAATTGCCGCCGTCGGCGGCGCCGGCGATCCGGTGCCTGACGGCGCGGCCGGCGCGGAGCGGGTGGACGGCGCGGGCGGATGGGCCCTTCCCGGCTTCATCGACGTGCACGTGCATGGCGGCGCCGGTTTCGATTTCATGGAAGCGGATGCCGGGAAATGGGAAAAAATCGCCCGTTTCCATGCGGAGCACGGCACGACCGCCCTGCTGGCCACAACGGTGACGGCGACGAAGGAGGAGCTGGACGCCGTGCTCGACACCGCCGCGCAATGCATCCGCGACGGCTTCCGCCGGCCGGCTGCCCGGCTGCTTGGCGTGCACCTGGAAGGCCCGTTCATCAACCCGGCGAAAAAAGGCGCGCAAAACCCGGCGGCCATCGTGCCGCCCCGGCCGGACTGGCTTGCGTCGTGGACGGAGCGGCATCCCGGCCTGATCCGCATCCTGACGCTGGCGCCGGAGATGGAAGGCGCGCTGCCTTTTGTCGAGCAGCTGACGGCGCTCGGCATCATCCCGTCCTGCGGCCACACCGACGCCACCTGGCATGTCATCCGCCGGGCGGCGGACCGGGGGCTCCGGCATGCCGTCCACACGTTCAACGCGATGCGCCCGCTCCATCACCGGGAACCCGGCACGCTCGGCGCCGTGCTGACCGATGACCGGATCACGGCCGAAGTGATCGCGGACGGGGAGCACGTCCATCCCGCCGCCATCGACCTGCTCGTCCGGGCCAAGGGGAAAGACCGCGTCATCCTCGTCACCGACGCCATCTCGGCGGCGGGCATGCCGGACGGCCAGTACGAACTCGGCGGACTGCCCGTCACGATGACGGGCGGAGCGGCCCGGCTGGCCGACGGGACGCTGGCGGGCAGCACGCTGACGATGATCGGCGCGTTCCGCTTCATGGTGAAGGAAGTCGGCGTTTCCGTGGCCGTCGCCAGCCGCATGGCCAGCGGCAACCCGGCCCGCCGGCTGGGCATCGACGGGGAGACGGGCCGGCTCGCGCCGGGGCTTCGGGCGGACGTGCTGCTGGTCGACCGGGAGTTGAATCTCAAGCGGGTGTGGATCGGCGGAGAAGCGCTTGGAGACTGAGGAGCGACATATGGTCGTGCGATCCGGCCGGGACGCCGCGCACGGGGCGTCCCGGCCGGCGCGCGGAACCGGACTTCGGGGATGACGGCCGCGACGCGGCCTTTCTTTTTTGGCCAAAGTGAAGATTTTCGAAAAGTTTTGTAGTATGATAAAACAATAAAAAATTTTGCGACAGTCCATGTGGATGCCAGTTTGGGGTGAGAGGAATCATGCCGGATTCCGCGCAACACAGCAATGCCGGCCTTTACAACACGCTGAATCCCTTGCGGCGGGACATCCGCTTTCTCGGCAATATATTGGGCGAAGTGCTGATCCACCAGGGCGGAACGAAACTGTTCGAGACGGTGGAGCGCATCCGCGAGATGTCGAAGTCGCTGCGCATGGACGACAGCGACGCCGGGCTTTTTGAAACGTTCAAAGATACGATCCGTTCGCTGGATCCTGCTTTGCGCCACCAGGTCATCCGCGCGTTTTCGATCTACTTTCACCTGGTCAACATTGCCGAGCAGATTCACCGGATCCGGCGGAAAAGGGATTACGAGCGGTCGGCCGGCGAGGCCGTGCAGCCCGGTTCCATCGAAAGCGCGATCCAGGAATTGCGGGCCAAAAACCTGTCGCCGGAGGACGTGAAAGTCATTTTGCAGGGCATGTCGCTGGAACTGGTCATGACGGCGCATCCGACGGAAGCGACCCGCCGGGCCATCCTCGACATCCACAAGCGGATCGGCGACCTGCTGATGAAGCTTGACGATCCGACGCTGACCTACCGGGAACGCCAGCAGCTCCGGGAAGGCCTGCTCAGCGAAGTGATGATCCTGTGGCAGACCGACGAGCTGCGCGACCGCAAGCCGACGGTGCTGGACGAGGTGCGCAACGGCCTCTACTATTTCGACGAAACGCTGTTTGACGTGCTGCCGGACGTCTACGCCGTGCTGGAGCGGTGCCTCGAGAAATATTATCCGGAAGAGAAATGGCACGTGCCGCTTTTTTTGCGCTTCGGGTCGTGGATCGGCGGCGACCGGGACGGCAATCCGGCGTGCACCGCGGCCGTCACCTGGGAGACGTTCCGCCTGCACCGCGCGCTGGCGCTGCGCAAATACGAGGAATCGCTGACCGCCCTCATGCGGATCATGAGCTTCAGCAAAAACGTGGTCAACGTTTCGCAGGAACTGCTGGATTCGATCGAGCGCGACCGGGAGCAGGTGGAGCTGCCGGAGGACATGGTCTGGCACAACGAGAAGGAGCCGTACCGGATCAAGCTGTCGTACATGCGGCAGCGCATCCGCAACACCGGCTCGCTGCCGCCGGGGCCCCATCCGGCCAAATACAATTCGCCCGCCGAGTTCGTCGAGGACCTGAAAATCATCGACCGCAGCCTGCGCGGGCACTTCGCCGATTACGTGGCGGAAATCCATCTGAAGAAGATCATCCGCCAGGCGGAACTGTTCGGCTTCCATCTCGCCCAGCTGGACATCCGCCAGCACAGCAAGGAGCACGAAACGGCCCTGGCCGAAATTTTGGCGCGGACGGGCGTGGAACCGCACTACGAAATGCTTCCCGAAGAAGACAAGGTGCGTCTTCTCGCTTCGCTTCTGGAGCGCAGGGAACCGCTGGTGACGGACGATGCCGGCCTGTCCGAAAGCACGCGGGAATGCCTCGACGTGTACCGGACGATGAAGCGGGCGCAGGAAGAGTTCGGCCGGGAGTGCACCAACAGCTACCTGATCAGCATGACCCAGGGAGCTTCCGACATTCTGGAAGTGCTTCTGCTCGGCAAGGAAGCCGGGTTGTTCGCCATCGGGGAAGACGGCGCCGTCACCTGCACGTTCCAGCCCGTGCCGCTGTTCGAGACGATCGACGACCTGCACGCGGCGCCCTCCATCATGCGCACCGTGCTCGATCTGCCGGTGTACCGCGCCAGCGTCGCGGCCCTCGGCGACGTGCATGAAATCATGCTCGGCTATTCGGACAGCAACAAGGACGGCGGCATGCTGACCGCCAACTGGGAGTTGCGCAACGCCCTGTACCGGCTCACCGAAGTGCTGGGCGAATACGGCGTCGAGCCGAAGTTTTTCCACGGCCGGGGCGGCGCCCTCGGGCGCGGCGGCATGCCGCTCAACCGCAGCATACTGGCCCAGCCGCCCAGCACGCTGGGCGTCGGCATCAAGATCACCGAGCAGGGCGAAGTGCTGTCAAGCCGCTATTCGATGAAAGGCATCGCCTACCGCAGCCTGGAACAGGCCACGAGCGCGCTCATCACCGCGGAATGGATGTCGCTCAACCCGCACAGCGATCTGCACGAGCACCGGTTCGAGCCCGTCATGGACGAAATTTCCGCCGTGGCGCTCAAAACGTATCAGGACCTGGTGTTCGGCGACAACGATTTCTTCGAATTTTTCAAGGAGTCGACGCCGCTGCCGGAAATCGGCGAGCTGAACATCGGCTCCCGCCCGGCGAAACGGAAAAACAGCGAACGGTTCGAAGACTTGCGGGCCATCCCGTGGGTGTTCGCCTGGACGCAAAGCCGCTATCTGTTCCCGGCGTGGTATGCGGCGGGAACCGGGCTGATGGCGTATTACGCCGACCGGGAGGACCGGCTGCAGGTGCTCCGCCAGATGTACCAGCGCTGGACGTTTTTCCGCATGATGATCGACAGCCTGCAGATGGCGCTGGCCAAGGCGGACCTGCGGATCGCGCGGGAGTACGCCGCGATGGCCCGCAACCGGGAAGCGGCGGAACGGATTTTTGCAAAGATCGAACAGGAATACGCCCTGACGGAAAAACTCATTCTGAAAATCACCGGGCAGCAGGACATTCTCGACAACACGCCGGTCATCCAGGAATCGATCCGCCTGCGGAACCCCTACGTGGACCCGCTCAGCTACCTGCAGGTCAAACTGCTCAAGGAACTGCGGGAGATCCGCGAAAAGGGCGGCGACGATGCCGAATTGCTCCGCGAAGTGCTGCTGACCGTCAACGGCATTGCCGCCGGCCTGCGCAACACGGGCTGACGGAAAGCGCGGGAACCTTCGGGCGGCGGGGCGGATGACCGGAAAGGAACAGGCCGTTTTTTGCCAAGTCGCGCCGGATGCGCGTGCATCCGCGCTTTCAGCTTTTTGGAGGGGAAATCATGGAGGCCAGGCTAGTCGCCCTTGCCCGCGAAGGCCATCGCGGCGCGTTTGCCGAACTGGTCGAACTGTACAAGAACAAAATTTTCCACCTCGCCTGCCGCATGCTGGGCAATTCCCAGGAAGCGGAGGACGTGGTGCAGGAAACGTTCATGCGCATGTATGAACATTTGGCCAGTTACGACAGTTCGCGCAAATTTTCCACCTGGCTGTACCGGATTGCCACCAACCTGTGCATCGACCGGCTTCGCCGGCGGCGGAACGTCTATTCCCTGGATGCGGAGCTGAACGAAGGGGAAGGCGTGGACGGACACGCCGTTCTCCGCTCGGGCGACCCCGGCCCGGAGGAATCGCTGATGCTGACGGAACGCCAGCGGATCATCATCGAAGCCGTCGCTTCGCTGCCGGACAAGTACAAATCGGCGGTGGCCCTGAAATATTACCAGGATCTTTCCCTGCAGGAGATCAGCGAAATTTTGCAGGTGCCGGTTTCCACCGTCAAAACCCGCATCCACCGCGGCCGGGAGTATCTGCGGCGGAAGCTGGAACGGGAACTGGCCAAAAGCGGACAGGCGCACCCGCTTTCTTGAAACTATTTTTTCGATCGCGCGTACAGTACTGTACGAAACCGAGTGTGACGAAAGGAGCAGGAAGGTCATGGACTGCAGGGATGCGCGCCGCCTCATGCACGACTACCTGGACGGCACCCTGGATGCCGGCCGGCTGCGCATGTTGAAACAGCATCTGTCCGCATGTTCCGCGTGCGAATCCCATCTGGACCGCCTGGAATTGACGGAGGCCATGCTCTTCGCCGTGCCGGCGCCCGACGCTCCGGACGGCCTGACGGAGAGGGTGATGGCGTCGCTGCCCCGGCCGAGCCGGCGCTCCGTGTTCATGCAGTGGCTGAAACGGCATCCCGCCATCGCGGTGGCGACGGTCTTCCTGCTCGTGATGACCTGGAGCCTGGCCACGCTGTGGGAAAAGGACGCCACCCTGGCGATCAGGGGAACCGATCTCGAGGATGTGATCATCGAGGGCGATTTGGTCATCATTCCGGAAGGGACCGTCGTGGAGGGCGACTTGACGGTGGAAAACGGCCGCCTTCGCGTGGAAGGGGAAATCCGGGGCAACGTGACGGTGATCGACGGCAGCCTGAACCTGGCTTCCACGGCCCAGATCGCCGGACAGGTGACCAGCATCAACGAGGCCATCGACTATTTCTGGTTCCGGATCAAATCGTTTTTGGCAGGATTTGGCGGGGGTCGACAACTGACCGCGAAGATTGTCCTGGCGCAGGCGGGGCAATCTTTTTTTTCGTCCGGGGACGGGATGCCCGGCCTGATTTGAGCAATTTGTCCCATGTATATCAGCCCCCCGATTTATGATATGATGGTGGTAATTGGACTTGGGGGAAGCCGCCGTGCTCGAGTTGTTGTCCCAGATCAAACCGACCGACGTCATCGACATCCTGATCGTCAGTTATGTCATCTACAAGGGAATCATGCTGATTCGCGGCACCCGGGCGGTGCAGCTGCTCAAGGGCATTTTCGTCGTGCTCATCGCGTGGGGCCTCAGCGTCGTGTTCAACCTGAACACGCTCCAGTGGATGATGAATCAGGCGTTCACCTTCGGTGTTCTGGCGCTCATCATCATTTTTCAGCCGGAACTGCGGCGGATGCTGGAACAGCTGGGCCGGGGCAAGCTGTTTTCCCGGGCGGGCGGCGACGATGCCGGCGCGTACACGGAGAAGCTGGCGGACGTGATCAAGGCGGTCAACCACCTGGCCGGGAAACGGATCGGGGCGCTCATCGTGTTCGAGCGGAAAACCGGCCTGACGGACTACATGGAATCCGGAACCGAAATCGGCGCCGTCATCAGCGCGGAGCTCCTGATCAACCTGTTCATTCCGAACACCCCGCTCCACGACGGCGCCGTCATCATCCGGCGCAACACCATCGCGGCGGCCGGCTGCTACCTGCCCCTGTCGGAAAATCCGTTCATCAGCCGGGAACTCGGCACGCGGCACCGGGCGGCCATCGGGCTGTCCGAAGTATCCGACGCCGTCTGCGTCGTGGTGTCGGAGGAAACGGGGCAGGTTTCGCTGGTCATGAACGGGCAGATCGTGCGGGACATCAAGGAAGAATCGCTGATCGCCAAACTGTTTGAAGAGTTGCGCCCGGAAAGCCGGGCGAAAGACAAGCCGGCGTGGCCGTTCTGGAAGAAATGGAGGTCGCGCGGCGATGGATAGATGGCTCAGAAACCCCAACGTGGTGAGGGTGATCGCGCTGGCGCTGGGCGTGCTGCTGTGGTTCGTCGTCCACATGGAAAGCCAGCAGGCGCCGGTGCAGACGAGCTGGTCCGGACGGAGCACGAGCAAGGAAATCGAAGGGGTCGGCATCGAAGTGGTCGGCCTGGACGAAAGCCGGTATGAACTGGTGTCCATCGAACCGTCGCTCGTGCGGGTCCGGGTGAGCGGCCTGCCCAACATTTTGTCCCGCGTGACGACCCAGACGGCGCGGGTCCGGCTGGATCTCGGCTCGGCGACGAGCGGCGTGCAGCAGATGCAGCTGGAGCCGGTCGGCTTTCCCGAACAGGTGGAGGTGGAGATTTTCCCCTCCAGCGTGACGGTCACCATCGAGGAAAAACTGGTCCGGGAAATGCCCGTCGTCATCGACGTGACCGGCGAGCCCGCCGAAGGGTTCGTGGCGGGGACGCCGACGGTGACGCCGAACCGGGTGTACGTCACGTACCGGGAAAGCGGCATCGACGACATCGCCGTCGTGCGCGGCACGGTGGATGTCAGCGGCGCCGGCGGGCCCGTCCGGAAGCAAATCCGGCTGTTCGCATATAATGGCAAAGGCGAACGCGTGGAAGCGCTCATTGAGCCGTCCGTCGTGGAAGTGGAGGTGCCCGTCTCGCATCCGGCCGTCACGCTGCCGCTCAAAATCGGGATCACCGGCGAGCCGGCCGGCGGCTACAGCGTCGCCGGCGTCGAACAGAAACCGCTCGAGGTGGCGGTGTTCGGCGAAGAGCGGGTGCTCAGCCGGCTGGAGTTTTATGACGGCGGCTCGGTGGACGTGACGGGATTGAAGCAGGACGCCGCACTCAACCTGACGCTGCCGAAAATCGACGGCGTGTCGCAGGTGGAGCCGGAGACGGTCCAGGTGAAGGTGCGCATCGTGCCCTCGGCGCGCAAGACGTTCACCGGCGTGAAGCTGAACGTGTCCGGCGTGCGCAGCGGGTTTGCGGCGTCCATCCGCGAACCGCGGGAAGGCGTCATGCCGGTCACGCTGGAAGGCGCCGCGGACATTCTGGACCATCTCGACGCCGGCGACATCGATCTGATCGTCGATGTCAGCAACCTGGCGGAGGGCGTTCACCAGGTCGACGTCACCTACGGCCTGCCGGCTTTCGTCCGCGTCGTCCACGACGGGGCGCCGCCCGCCGTGACCGTGGAAATCCGGCCGGCCGCCGCGGACGAAACGGGCGCAAGCCCGGAGGCGCCGCCGGATGACGGCGGCGGTGCGGGCGGTGCAGCCGGTCCGGGCGGTTCGGGCGACGGCGCGGGCGGCCCGGACGGCGGTCCGGGCGAGGAATCCGCCGGCCGGGGAAGCGGCGACAGCGGGGAGTCGGGCCGGGGACCCGCCAGCGACGGCAACGAAACCTGAAAATTTGGGAGAGTCGAAAACGGCATGGGGAAATATTTCGGAACTGACGGCGTGCGGGGCGTGGCCAACGTCGGGCTCACGCCGGAACTGGCGTTCAAAATCGGCAGATGCGGCGGCCAGGTGCTGACCCGGGAGGCGAAGGGAACAAAGCCGACCGTCTGCATCGGCATGGACACGAGAATTTCCGGGCCGATGCTGGAAGCGGCCATCACGGCGGGGCTTCTGTCCATCGGCTGCAACGTGATCCGGCTCGGCGTGGTGACGACGCCGGCCGTGGCCTATTTGACGAAGGCGCTGAACCTGCAGGCGGGCGTCATGATTTCCGCCTCCCACAACCCGGTGGAAGACAACGGCATCAAGTTTTTCGGGGCGGACGGATTCAAGCTGTCGGATGAAACGGAAGAAGAAATCGAGCGGCTGATCGACGAAGCGGAAGACCGGCTGCCGCGGCCGGCGGGCGGCGGAATCGGCGTCGTGAGCGACCGGCCGGACGCGGTGTCGCAATATGTCGACTACCTCCAATCGACGGTGGACGTCCGGTTCGACGGCATGCGCATCGTGCTGGACTGCGCCCACGGCGCGGCGCATGAACTTGCGCCTCGCGTGTTTCGGGAACTCGGCGCGGACGTCCATCTGATCGGCGCTTCGCCGGACGGTTTGAACATCAACGACGGATGCGGCTCCACCCATCCGGAACAATTGCAGGCCGAAGTGGTGCGCCTCGGCGCCGATCTGGGCCTGTCCTACGACGGCGATGCGGACCGGCTGATCGCCGTGGACGAGCGGGGTGAAATCACCGACGGCGACTACGTCATGGCCATCCTGGGCGATCACCTGAACCGGCAGGGCCGGCTGAAGCGCTCCACGGTGGTCAGCACCGTCATGAGCAATCTCGGCTTTTACAAAGCGCTGGAAAGCCTCGGCCTCAAGTCGCTGCAGACGGCCGTCGGCGACCGGTACGTCATGGAAGCGATGCGCGAAGGCGGCTACAACCTGGGCGGCGAGCAGTCCGGGCACGTCATCTTTCTCGATTACAGCACGACGGGCGACGGCATCCTGACGAGCCTGCAGCTGGCCCAGGTGGTGCGCAAAACGGGCAAGCCGCTGTCCGAACTGAAGACGATCATGCGCAAGTATCCGCAGGTGCTCGTCAACGTGCGCGTGGCCGACAAATCCCGGCTGAAGGGCAATGCGGCCATCGAGCGGGCGATCCGGGATGCGGAGGAACGGCTGGCCGGCAACGGGCGCGTGCTGGTGCGGCCGTCGGGCACGGAAGCTCTCGTGCGCGTCATGGTGGAAGGGCCGGACGAGGCATCCATCAACCGGATCGCCCGGGAGATTGCGGACGTGGTGCAGGTTGAGCTGTCGTCCCCGGCAACGGCGTAAGGACGGATGCCGGCCGGACGCGGGAAACCTTTCCATGCGCACCATGCGGAAAATCCAGGCCCGGCCGGACCATCCGGCGGGCTTTTTTTTGCAAATTTCGCCGGCATTCCCCGGGAACCCGATGTTTGTTGTTGCGCGATGGGCTTGGAAAGCATATCATGATGGTATTCAAAAACGAAAGGAGGATCGGCAGTCCGTCAAATCAAGCGCCTGAACTCGGATGCCGGCGGGTTTGGCCGGAAGCGGCGCAAGCGCCTGCTCTCCGCATGCCGCGGCGCGCCGCCGGGCGGTGAAAGCGGCCGGCAGCCGCCCGGAGTTCGTTCCGGAACGGGACGGAGCGCGTCTGCCCGGCGCATCCGAGTTGACGAGGTGGAGGTGTTCGGAGTTTTCGGCGGGGACCTCCCGGCAACGACATCCTTGCCGCAAGTTGGAAGGGAAACCGGCGCGGGCGACCGGCCGAACAAGATTCCAACGGGATGTTGCGCAGCTTGTGCTGGGTGTCAACATGTCAGAGCTTGCTGCCCAGATTCATCTTGGGAGGAAGCACCATGTGCGGAATTGTCGGCTATATCGGGAACAGGGATTCCCAGCAGATTTTGCTGAACGGTTTGAAAAAGCTGGAGTACCGGGGGTATGATTCGGCGGGCGTCGCCGTCTGCACGGAAGACGGGAAGCTCCGCATCGCCAAGTCCGAAGGCCGGATTTCCATTCTCGAATCGCGTCTGAAGGGCTCGCCGCTCAAGGGCACCATCGGCATCGGACACACCCGCTGGGCGACCCACGGCAAACCGTCGGACATCAACTCGCATCCCCACACGGACGATTCGCGCAAAATCTCCGT
>ERZ795043.1543-NODE-1543-length-11072-cov-4.536716_pt1 | contig 11072 bp, 9 predicted proteins | sample MGYA00375127_ERZ795043 | MGnify/ENA primary metagenome ERZ795043 (study PRJEB30172, sample SAMN05518447) | compost metagenome | isolation source: Feedstock adapted compost from Newby Island compost facility, Milpitas, CA | place: USA:Newby Island compost facility... | reverse complement strand
CGTCTTGCCAAAAACGGTTGATGTGCGGGGAGGCTGCCTATGGAGAACAAACTGACGAAATTCGCCGTGTACAACAACAAGGGCGGCGTCGGCAAGAGCACCCTGGCCGTGCATCTCGCCCACGGTCTTGCGCGGGCAGGGTACAAGGTATTGCTGCTCGACGCGGACGGCCAGAACGACGCGAGCCTGTTCCTGGGCATCGGAGACGAGGATATCCGGAAGACGCTGTACGACATCATTTGCGGCAGCCGCAAAGTCGGGCTGGAAGAATGCATCATCCGGGCCCGGGACAATCTGGACCTGCTTCCCTCCGCCCGGCTGGATCTCATCAACATGGAACTGTACCGGCAGCCGCTCGACATCCTGCATGAGAAGCTGATGCCGCTGGAGGCGCTCGGCTACGAGATCGTGATCATCGATTGCGGGCCCCAGCGGACCAAGGTGAACGACGCGATCCTGCATTACGCGGACGGACTGATTGTGCCCGTGCAGATGCAGGCCGCGTCCGTCCGGGCGATCGGCAACATGTACGAGTACCTGTTCGATCTGAAGCGGGATGCGGGCCTGATCAAGCTGTTCGTGCCGATGATGTACGACCGGCGGCTCAGCGACGCCCGCGAGAACATGGAGATTTTGAAGGAATTTTGCGCAAGCGACGATCTGCTCGCCGCGCCCGTCCATCGCAGAACCCGCATCGCGGAGGCCGGGAAGCTGGGGAAGACCGTGTACGAGTATGACGAAGAATCCGCCCGGCAGTTCGACAGCATCGTGGAAAGGGTGATGTCCCATGTCCCGCGGAAAGTCGAATCGAAATGACCGGTCCAACCTCGAGAAAATGAAGCGCGAGATGCGAAGGAAGAAGGAGAAGGCGGAATCGCTGGCGGGCGGGGCGGGCGGATCTCCTGCCCCGCCGGAGCCGCCGGAGCCGCCGGAATTTCCGGCGCAAGCCAAGCCGCCGAAACCGTCGAAGCCGGCGAAGCAGACGAAGCCGGAGGAATCGCCGGAGCTTCGGACGCTTCCGGCGCGGCCGGAACCGTCCGTCGCGGCGGACGAAGCGGCGGCCGATGGTACCGCCTCCGTCGTCGCTGAAGTCGCCGCCGCTTCCGCCATTGTCGCAGAGGGCGCCGCCTCCGAGATCGTCGTCTCCGAGGCTGTCACCGCCGAGAGCGTCGTCTCCGAGGCCGCCACCGCCGAGAGCGTCGTCTTCGAGACTGCCGCCGCCGAAACTGTCGTCTCCGAGGCCGCCACCGCCGAAAATGTCGTCTCCGAGAGCGTCGTTTCCGAGACCGCCTCTGCAGTGGAAGCCGTTGCTTTCGAGATTGCTGCCTCCGCTTCCGCCGCCGACGTTCCGCAAGAGCGGGAAGTTTCGATCGAAGCGGCACGGGACCGCAAGCTCGATCTTGTCATTTTCCAGACGGGGGCGGAGAAGTTCGCGTTCCGGCTGACGCATGTGCGGGAGATCGTCAGGGTGGAAGGGCTGAGGTCCGTTCCCGGCGCGCCGGCGCATGTGGTCGGGCTGCGCAACCTGAGGGGCGCAGTCCTGCCGGTCATCGACCTCCGCATCTGCTTCCGCATGCCACCCGAGGCGTATGACGACGACAGCCGGATGATCGTCGTCGACGTCCACGGCCGTCCGGCGGGCGTCATCACGGACGGGATCTCGGAAGTGGCGGCCGTGGACCTCTCCGATGTGACGGAGCCGCCCGTCCACATCGGCAGGATCAACGGGGGCATCGTATCCGGCATCGTGGCGAGGGGTCGGGACCTCATCATGGTGCTGGACGCGGAGAAATGGATCGGGACGCTGCTTGCGGACCGCGCGGCCGGCCCGGCGGACGAACGCGGCGGACGGGACGAGGCGCGGGATGCGCGACGCGGTCTCGGCCGGGAGCTGGTCGTTTTCCAGGCGGGCGGGGAGAGCTATGCACTGCACATCGGGCATGTGCGGGAAATCTTGCGATACGGCGAGCTTCTCCATGTGCCGAACGCCCATCCGGCCGTGGAAGGCGTCATGACGGTCAGGAACCGCCTGCTGGCCGTGATCAATCCGGGCGTCATCTTCGGCCTTCGCGATCACCGGATTTGCGAGTCAGCCCGGATCGTCGTCGTGCAGACGGAGGAGCTGACCTTCGGCATCGTGGTGGACCAGGTGTCGGAGGTGGCCCGCGTTCCGGAGGAGCGGTTCCACAAGCCGGTTCGCATCGCAAGCGCCGGCGGCGCGGATCTCGTGAGCGATATCGTCGAGCTGGCGCGCGGCCGGCGAATGGCGATGGTGCTCGATCCCCGCATGCTGACGGCCTTCGCGGATCTGGGCGGGCTGTATGCCGGACTCGGACAGGCGCGTCACGGGAGCGGCGGAGCGGATCAGGGGAGCGGCGTATCGGATAAAGGGAGCGGTGCAACGGACCACGGGAGAATCGATGCGGATCATGGGGCGGATTTTTCCCGGGATAAGGCACATCAGGAAAAAATCGTCACCTTCCGCGTCGACGGCGGCGAATATGGCATCGGCATGGACCGCGTCCGCGAGATCAACCATCCGGACCGGATCGTCGGCATTCCGGGAACGCCCGGCCACATTCCCGGCATGGCGAGCCTGAGGGGCGATCTGATCCCGCTCGTGCATCTGGGGGCGCTGTTCGGGTTCCCCGATCACGCGGAGCTCGCGAAGTCCAGGCTCCTGGTCGTGGAGCACGGCGGACAGCAGGCCGGCCTGCTCGTGGACGAGGTGTCCGACGTCCTCGATGTGGACCGGGATCAGTTCGAGCCCGTTTCCCGCCTGGCGGAGGCGGCGGACCGAAGGAAGTACGTGGACCGGTTCTGCAAGCTGGACGGGGGAAGAACGACCGTGCTGATGGTCAATCTGGACGCGGCGCTGGAAGGCGTGTTCTGAGCCGGCGGAGCCCAACCGCGGCAAGGTCCGACCGGTTCGAGCCATTGATCCGCGCCATGCTGGCGGCCAAAGCCTGCATCGAGAGCAGAATCGGCGATCGCCGGGCGTGACGGCGGGCGGAGCAAAGTGATGAGGTGCATTTTGCACCAGGAGGAAATTTCCGCCGGGGGCGGACGATGGTCGGGAGCGGGCGAACGGGCCCGCTTTTTTGATGCGTACCGGTGAAGTCGGCAATTTTTATCAATCCTTCGACTTGCGGCGGTGTATAGTGGTATCAGGGGGACGAGGGGGTGCCGCACACCGCATGGATTACAGGGAGCATATCGCCAGAGCCGTCGCGTACATCGAACAGAACCTGACGGGCGACATCGACCTGGCCGCATGCGCCCGGGCGGCCGGCTACTCGAAGTACTATTTCCTGCGCGTGTTCAGGGAAGCGACGGGAATGACGCCGGCCGACTACATCCGCAAGAGGCGCCTGAGCGAGATCGCCAAGCGGATCTGCGAGAGCGACGGGCCGATCGCGGACATCGCCTTCGCCTACGGGTTCAACTCCAAGGAAAATTTCATCCGCGCGTTCCGGAACGAGCATCACATCCTGCCGTCGGAATACCGAAAGGCCGGGAACAGTCTGAACCTGCTGGAGCCGATCGCCTTCGAAGAAAAGCCGTTCTCCGTCACGCCCGACATCGTCGCCATCTCCGCGTTCTCCCTCACCGTCTTCAAGAGCGACGAGGACGAGCCGCCGAAGTTCTGGAACAAATACAATGCCGGGAAATGGTCCATGCGCTTGTCGGGCGGCCGCGTCTGCGAGGATTACGGCGTGAGCATCCGGAACCCTGACGAGAACCGGCTGGACTACTATATCGGCATACGCACGGAAATGGCCACGGGAGATGTCGCGGGCACGATGGAACTGCACATTCCGGGCGGAATGTACGCCGTGTTCCGGACCCCTGTCGCGTCCCACGCCAATTTCGTCAACACCATTCGGCGCACGTGGGACTACATCCATTCCGTCTGGCTGCCGCGGAGCGGCTACCGATACACGGGCGGCTGTCAGTTCGAGACGTACCTGGAACAGAGCCGCGCCTTCACCGAGACCATCCATATCCCGATCGAGGAGGCACATGACCGATGAAAAAGCTTGACGTGACCTGGGACGGCATTCCGGACAGCACCGGTTATCTGTTCTCCTTCGCCAAGTCGCTGGCCTGCGCCGTAAAGCGCAGTCCGTGGCCGGAATATGCGGAGGATATCGTCGCGACCAGCGGATTTGCGTTCCGCATGTGGGTGTCGTCCGATCTCTGCGTGTCGGCGACCAGCATCTGGGAGTTCGACCGCCAGAAGGAATGGGTCGAAAACGGCGGCCTGACCTGCGATTACGTCGGCCGCTATTGGGGGCAGGACGAGATCGAGGAGGCGAGGCGCCTCGAGGCGATCGCGAACATCAAGCGCTCCATCGACAGCGGCATTCCCGCGATCGCGTGGGACATCGGCGTGCCGGAGTGGGGACTGATCACCGGCTGCGACGATGATGCGCGGCAGTTCGCCACGCTTGACATTACGGGCCGGTCGGACACCATGCCCTTTGACCTTCTCGGCAAGCGCGAAATCCCGATTCTGTCGGTGCTGACCGTGACCGGGACGAGCGGGAAGTCGCGGGAGGAGATTTTGCGCGATACGAAGAAGCTTGCGGTCACCCACCTGACCGGCGGCGAATGGTGCGAGAACGCGAAGGGATTGGACGCCTATCCCGCGCTGATCGCGCATGTCGGGGAGCGGTTCAATCCGGACGCGTCGTGGAATCTCGAATATTTCCTCGGCACCTACGGGGCGCTGAAGCGCTACGCCTGGACGTATTTCGAAAAGGCGGGCGAGGGCGAATTGGCCGCCCTGTACCGGGACGTCCATACGGCGTGGCAGGAGTCGTTCGAGCTCAAGAGGAGCCGGGACATCGGCATGCCGGACGTTCGCGCGCGGATTGCGGCGTTGCTCCGGTCGGCGCACGAGAAGGAGAGCCGGGCCGTGGAACTCATGAGCCGCGGCGCCTGACGAAGCTTCGGCGCGATGATGAGCCGGCAGACCCGCTTCCGCCGGCTCAAACGCCGCGTCAATGCACCAGCGGCCGCCGGGCGACGGCATCCGGGCCGCCCTCGGAAATGCCGAACCGGTCGTACACGGCCCGCAGCGGCCTCGGCAGCCACCAGTTCGCGCGCCCGGCCAGCTTCATGAAGGCGGGCACCAGCACGGCCCGGATCAGCGTGGCGTCGACCAGGATGGCCAGCGTCATGCCGACGCCGAGCATTTTCAGGAACACCACATCCCCGAACGCGTACGCGGCGAACGTGAAGGCGAGAATGCCCGCGGCCGTCGTGACGAGCGAACCGCTTTTCTGCAGGCCGGCGGCCACCGCGTGTTCCAGATCCCCCGACCGTTCATACTCCTCCTTGATCCGCGAGAGAATGAACACCTCGTAGTCCATCGACAGCCCGTAGGCGATGCAGAACATGAGAATCGGAATGCTCGGCTCGACCGATCCGGCCGGCGTGAACCCGAGCAAGCCGGCCAGATTGCCCTCCTGGAACACCCACACCAGCGCGCCGAACATGATGGTCAGGCTCAGCATGTTGAGCACCGTGGCCTTGAGCGGCAGGAGCAGACTGCCGGTCATCAGGAACAGCAGGATGAACGTCGCCGCGAAGATGAGGGCGATCGCCGGCGGCACCCGCTCCAGCAGCGCGTCGCGGAAGTCGGTCAGGTCGGCCGGGTAACCACCGACGAGCACATCGAACGGCGCTTCCGCCGCCCGGACTTCCCGCACGATGTCCGATGCCCGCTCGCCGATGGCCGCTCCGGACGGAATCACGGTCAAAAAGGTCCCGCCGTCGCTCCCCGCAAACCGTTCGTGCCACCCGCTCGGCTCCAGCACCAGGCGTCCGTCCGCGTAGGAACCCGCCAGCGAATCGACCTGCACGATGCCGTCGATCCGCGACAGGCGGGCGGCATAGTCGGCGATGGCCGCCGTCAGGGAGGCGGGATCGGCGACCGCCGGCGCGACCACCCGGATTGCGTCGGTTTCCTCCGCGGCGAAGTTCGCGTTCTTCTGATCTTCCACGACGCGGCTGGAAGCATCCGGCGGAAGCACGCGATGGTCGGGCAGGCCGAAGCGCAGGCCGAGGACGGGGGAGGCAAGCAGCAGCAGCGCCACTGCCGCGGACGCGCCATAAAGTCCGGGCCGCTTCATCACCTGCCGGGCGTACCGGCTCCACCGGCCCGGACGGACCGCCGGCCCGGCCGCGGACGCCCCGCGCCTGCGGGCCAGCCGATCGCCGAGGATCGCGAACCATGCCGGCAGAATGATGATCGAGCCGATCAGCCCGAACAGGACGACGAGTACGCCCGTCCAGGCGAAGGACTGCAGGAACGGAAACGGAAACACGAACAGCACCGCGCAGGCGGCCGCCACCGTCACCCCGCTGAACAGCACCGTCCGGCCCGCCGTGCCCGCCGTCCGGATCACGGCTTCCTCCACGGAACGGCCGGCCGCCAGTTCTTCGCGGAAGCGCGTGATCATGAACAGGCCGTAGTCGATGCCGAGCCCGAGCCCCATGACGAGCGCCAGATTCAGCGCGAACGTCGACACTTCGGTGAAGGCGACGATGCCCGCAAGTCCGGCGAGCGTCCCGACCATCGCGTACAGGCCGGTGAAGATCGTCAGCGCCGTCGCCCGGAAGCGGCGGTACACGAGAAAGAGCAGCAGCGCCACGCCCGGCAGGATGATCAGTTCAGCGCGGACGAAATCCTGACGGGCGAGCGCCGCGGCCTGGCGGAAAATCTCGTCCTGCCCGCCGACTTCCATCTTGAGCAGCCCGTTGTCGCGCATGTAGCGCGGCGACAGCTCGGCGAGCGCCGTCCGGGCTTCGGTCACGGTGCCGTTCAGCGAGGCGAGGATGAGCGCCTGCCGGCCGTCCTCGCTCCGCAACGTCGGGGAACCGCCGCGCAGCCAATAGGAGTCGGCCTGCCGCACGGCCGGTTCCGCCGCCAGCTCGGCCGTCAGCGCCAGACCCGCCTCCCTCACGGCGGGGTCGTCCACCGATCCGGACCCGGCGGTGACGAGCAGCACGAGCGTCGGGCTTGCGGCGTCGAATTGTCGCTCCAGCAGCCGCCCGGCTTCGAACGATTCCGATCCGGGCACCTCCCACCGGCTCAGGGAGAGTTGACTCACGCCGCCGCCCCGATGACGGCCAGCAGCACGAACTGGACAATGCCCATGATGGCGATGGTCCTTCGGTTCCTCGCAATGAAGCTTCCGAGTCTGTTCAAGCGGATCTCCTCCTTGATAATAAGTGATTTGGATTTGTTTGATCAATCAAACAAACCGGCTGTATAGAAAAAGGCTGCAGCAGCCTGGGCACCACCGGTGAACGTGCTAACGAAACTGTATATCGTTATGCTTTCGAAAGCGGCAAGATCTGTATCGATAACGAAACTGAGCCGCCTAATTTGCCGTTTGCGAACCGAATTCGGCAGGTTTCGGCGCGAATAGCGTGTCTCCGTTTCGTTACGATTCCAAAACCGCATGAGTGGTCACAATGAACGATTGACCGTTTCGTTGGCAAGATCAGAGGCCATGGGTCACTATATTGTTTGAACGTTCAAACAAATATCCGCGACAAAAGATCAGGGGTTGCCCCCGGTTGCGCGCTTGACATAGGCTTCGAGCATATCGGCCAACACGTCGTAGGCGCCGTCGTAGTCGAAGTCATCGTCGCACAGGTGCTGCATGCCCAGGCCGTCGAAGACGGCGAGCAGGATCGGCGCGAGCGCGCGGGCCTTGTCCTCCGGCAGCTTGCCGACGAGCCGGATCAGTCCGGTCAGATGTTCGCGCTTGCGCTCGAGGGTGTCCCGGATGTTGGCGGAGACGGCATCGTTGCGCATGCCGAGCGCATACAGCTCATAGCGCAGCTTGATCCATGACGGATCGTCCTTCGCCCTCGACTTCGGCACGCTCAGCACGGCGCGGATCGTCTCCGCGCTCACCTCGCGCTCTCCCTGTTCGCGGATGAACGGGAGCGATTCACAATACCGCTCGGACTCGCGGCGGAACACCTCGGCGAACAGCATGTCTTTGCTTGCGAAGTAGTATCCGATCAGCCCCTGGGCCACGCCGGCCTCCCGGGCGATCTCCTTCGTGGACGCCGCGTCGTAGCCCCGCTCGGCCAGCACCCGATACGCGGCCTGGATGATGTTCTCCCGCTTCTCTTGCTCCTTCATGATGCCACCCCGCAGGCGTCCGGATATTGATTGTTCGATCAAACAAAATATATGCGACGCCGGCCATGTTTGTCAAGCGCGTGCGGAGACGGCCGTGCCCGTCCAGAGGCTGCTGCGGCTGTCGGGGCTGATTTGAAAGGGCCGGCGGCGTCGGAAGACGGCATACACGCGGGATGGGAGCCGACGGCTCCCGTCCTCTCTTTTTTGCCGGACAAAGAGATGCCAAATTCGACAAACTGCGATATTATGGACGTTGCAAGGCACCCATCCGGGAAATGAAGCCATGCTTTATTTCAAGATCGGCCCGGCTGAAGCCGGGAACCGGTATGATCTGGTCATCACCGGCTTGAAGTTGTCGGGTTCCTCCGAAGACATGGGAACCCTCAGGATCCGAATCAGCCGATAAGCGCAATTGTACAAGAACCGCTCGACGATCCGTCGGGCGGTTTTTTCATATGGTGGCCGCAGTGAGAGGAGGGGAAATGCCGAATCGGTTTGCAACGTGGATACCACGGAACAGTGGCCGTGAAGCCGGGAAGCTGCTGCTGCAGACAAGATTTTTTCACCATTTCCGTGTTGCAAATCATGAGAGGCGTTGCTATAATCACGTTTGTGCGAATGATATTCATTATCAATTGGGGGAAGAAGAAGCAATGAAACGTTATGCAATCCTTCTGCTCATGGCTGTACTGGTTCTGGCCCTCGCGGCATGCGGCAGCGCGAACAGCAACTCCGGAAGCGGCAGCTCCGACGCCAATGACACGACCGCCGCTGCAGGCTCCGATGCCGCGTCTTCCGAAACGGTCGCAACCGAACAAGCCGAGCCCGAGAAACCGGCAACCGTCGAATATACGGACGAGAACGGCAACACGATCACCATTCCGGTCAATCCGAAAAACGTGGTGGCGCTTGACAACCGGACGTTCGAAACGCTCGAAGCCTGGGGCATTCAGCTTTCTGCGGTCCCGAAAGGGGTCATGAATAAAGACTCCGCGTATGTGCAGGATGAGTCGGTGCTGGATATCGGCAACCACCGTGAGCCGAACCTTGAGGTGATCGCGGCGGTCAATCCGGAGCTCGTCATCGTCGGTCAACGCTTCGCCAACTTCTATGAAGACATCAAGAAGCTGGTTCCGAACGCAGCGGTCATCAATCTGAACATTGACGTGTCCGCCGCCGACGGCACTGCGGGCGAGAAGCTGGTGAACGGCTTCAAGGACATCACGACGCTGCTCGGACAGATCTTCGACAAGAACGACGAAGCGAAAGCGCTGAACGAGCAGTTCGATCAGGCGCTGGAAGCCGCCAAGTCGGCTTACAACGGCACGGACACCGTGATGAGCGTCATCGTGTCGGGCGGCAACATCGGCTACTCGTCGCCGCACAATGGACGCGTATGGGGTCCGCTGTACGACATCTTTGGCTGGGTGCCCGCGCTGGAAGTCGAGAATGCGACGACCGACCACCAGGGCGACGAAGTCTCGGTGGAAGCGATCGCCCAGAGCAACCCTGACTGGCTGTTCGTTCTGGACCGCGACGCTTCGATCAGCAACACGGAAAGCGTACCGGCACAGGACGTCATCGCGAATGCTCCTGCGCTGCAGAACACGACGGCCGTATCGAAGGGTCAAATCTACATCGCCCCTGCGGATACGTACACCAACGAATCGATCCAGACGTTCATCGAGATCTTCCAAGGAATCGCCGATCTGATGAAGAAGTAAACCGAGGAGCAAACGCGCCGTGCCCATGCATGCGGTGAATGAAGTTGAAATCCGGTCTCAACCCCGGATTTCCGAACAGAAAAACAAATCCGGACGCATCTTGACCGTCCCGTTCGCGCTTGCCGTTCTCGCCGTAATCGCCCTCGGTGTCGTCTCGCTGTTTACCGGCGTGTACGACATCTGGGGGCAGGCGGACGGCAGGGATATGTTCTTCATCACCCGGGTGCCCCGCACCATCGCCCTGATGCTGACCGGTGCCGCGATGTCGATGACCGGACTGATCATGCACCTGGTCACCCGGAACAAAATGGTGGAGCCGACCACGATCGGAACGAACGAGTGGGCGGGCCTGGGGCTGCTGGCGGTATATCTTCTGATCCCGAGTCCGACGCTCGTCATGCGCATGACCGGCGCCATCGTGTTCTCATTTGTCGGGACGATGGTCTTCTTTCTCTTCCTTCGGCGGGTCAGACTGCGTTCGTCGTTGATCGTGCCGATCATTGGCCTGATGCTGGGCGCGGTCATCTCGGCATTCTCCACGTTCGTGACGCTCTGGTTCAACATGTCGCAGGTGATCGAGAACTGGTTCATCGGTTCGTTCGCGCCCGTCCAGGCCGGAAGGTACGAATATCTGTGGATCATCGTGATTGTCACCGTCTTCATTTTCCTGTACGCGAACCGGCTGACGATCGCGGGCCTGGGCGAAGATGTGGCGACGACGCTGGGCGTCAATTACAACCGGCTGATTCTGTTGGCCAACGCGCTGATCGCCGTCTGCGTCGGCATCGTCGCCGCCGTTATCGGCAACATCCCGTTCCTGGGGCTGATCGTCCCGAACATCATCTCCATGGTCCGGGGCGACGATCTGCGGAGCAATCTGCCGTGGGTATGCCTGACGGGAATGGGAACGATCACGCTGTGCGACATCATCGCCCGCGTCGTGATTATGCCCTTCGAAGTACCGGTCTCGCTGATTCTCGGCACGGTCGGCGCGATCGTCTTCATTCTGATTTTGCTGCGGCAGCGAAGAAGCAGGAGGCTGCGATGAGCGCAATCGATATTGGATTCACCCCGGACCGCGCCGCCGGCGGCAGCCTTGGCGCCCGCACGACGGGCGCGTTCCGCTCCCGGCGGGACGAGCGGCGCTACCGGCTGCTGCTCGCCCTGCAGGACTCCGG
>ERZ795043.1542-NODE-1542-length-11073-cov-4.554547_pt1 | contig 11073 bp, 12 predicted proteins | sample MGYA00375127_ERZ795043 | MGnify/ENA primary metagenome ERZ795043 (study PRJEB30172, sample SAMN05518447) | compost metagenome | isolation source: Feedstock adapted compost from Newby Island compost facility, Milpitas, CA | place: USA:Newby Island compost... | reverse complement strand
CGTCGAAGGGCAACGCCTCCAGACCGCGTTCGGCGAAATGCGCAACCCTCTGTTTCGTCACGTCCGGGTCGGCCAAGTCCGCCTTGTTCAACAGCACGAGCCGGGCTTTGTCCCGCAATATGGCGTCGATCATGGGGTTCCGGCTGGCGAGCGGAATGCGGGCGTCCAACAGTTCGATGGCGATGTCGATCAGTTTCAGCTTTTCTTCGATTTGCCGCTTCGCTTTCGTCATATGACCGGGAAACCATTGGATCGTCACTTCGGGCGTTCCCTCCTTTCGCCGGCGCCGCGCTGAAGTTCCTTCAGGCGGCCGCCCCTTGACGGACGCGCGCTAATGGATGAGCCGGAATTCGCCGATCGGCCAAAACAACAGGTCGGCCCTTCCGACGATCCGATCGTACGGGATCGGTCCGAGCATCGGGCTGCGGCTGTCGGTGCTGTCGGAACGGTTGTCGCCCATGACGAACACGGTACCTTCCGGAACCGTGATTTCCGGCATGTCGATGCGATTATATGGTTTGTTGTTGCGATGCGCCTGTTCCACCGCTTCGCGAATGTACGGTTCGTCGAGCGGCTTGCCGTTGACGAGCACCTCGTCGCCCTGCACCTTGACCGTTTCCCCGGGAAGCGCGATGACGCGTTTGATATAGTCTTTGTCTTTGGTGGCGTGGAACACGATCACTTCCCCGCGTTTCGGTTTCCGAATCGCGTAAATGATTTTGTTGACGATCAACCGTTCGCCGGTATGAAAATTCGGTTGCATGGACGGACCGTCGACAATAAACGGAGCAAACAAAAATTGACGAATGAGGAAGACGAGGCCGAGCGCGATCAAAAGCGCCTTCGTCCATTCCCAAATTTCGTTTTTCGCTTGCTTCGTTTTCGTACCGTCGCCGGACGGCGATTCGCCGTTTTCGACTGCGTCGGCCGATCCGGCGGAGGAAGTTCGGCCGTATTGGTCCATTTCGCTCATCCTGGCATCCCTCATTTCGGCATCGGTAGACAAAAAGGGACTTGTCGCCCAAGCCCCCTTCCCGTTAGCGAATTTCTTGAATTCTTGCCGCTTTGCCCCGCAGGTTGCGCAAATAGTACAGTTTCGCGCGGCGCACTTTACCCCGGCGGACCACTTCGATTTTTTCGATTCGCGGCGAATGCAGCGGGAACGTCCGTTCCACGCCGACGCCGTACGAAACTTTGCGAACCGTAAACGTTTCGCTGATTCCGCCGCCCCGACGCTTGATGACGACGCCTTCGAACACCTGGATCCGTTCGCGGGATCCTTCGATGACTTTGACGTGAACTTTCAGCGTATCGCCGGGACGAAAAGCGGGAATGTCTTTCCGCAATTGTTCCTGCACAACTTCACGAACGATTTGATTCATGGATGAACCCTCCCTTCCGCTCGCAATGTTCGTATCCGTTTCCGATGGACCGTAGCCGTTCGGTCACATGCGGTGAGCGCCGAATTCATACAAAAAACGCAACGGATGATATTTTACCATTTACCGCCGGCCAAAGCAATCGAAACGGTGGTTCCATGCGGAGCGGCCTTTATCAACCGGCCTTTCGGCGGCGCTTCAATGGCCGTCCTCCATTTCCCGTCTGGCCGATTCCAGCCATTCCCGTTCCTCGGGCGTCAGTTCGGCGCGCTCCAGCAAATCCGGACGCCTTCTTAACGTTCGGATGAGCGACTGCTGCCTTCGCCATCGCTCAATATTGGCGTGATGTCCGGACAAAAGCACCTCAGGAACGCTCCATTCCCGAAACTTCGCCGGCCGGGTGTACTGCGGATATTCCAATAGGCCGTTGCTGAACGAATCCGTTACCGCCGAGCGCTCGTTGCCCAGCGCTCCCGGAAGCAGTCGGACGACGCAGTCGATGACGACCATCGCCGGCAGTTCTCCACCGGTCAACACGTAGTCGCCGATCGAAATTTCATCGGTCGCCAAATGTTCCCGAATCCGCTCGTCGTAACCTTCGTAATGGCCGCAAATAAACACGAGATGCCGTTCCCGCGCCAGTTCCTCCGCCTTCCGTTGCGTGAAAGGCTCGCCTTGCGGACACATCAAAATGATGCGGGGTTTCGGCTCGTCCGGTTCGATCACGCTTTCGACGGCCGCAAACACCGGCTCCGGCTTGAGCACCATGCCGCCGCCACCCCCGTACGGGTAGTCGTCGACCGAGCCGTGCTTGTTGTTCGCAAAATCGCGAAAGTTGACCGTACGCAAGGAAACGATGCCTTTTTCCCGCGCTTTGCCGAGAATGCTCGCTTCGAATACGCCGGTAAACATCGAGGGAAATACCGTGATGACGTCGATTTTCATTCGCCCGTCGTTTCCTCCTCGAGCAGCCCTTCGAGCAAATGGACCGTCACGAGCTTGCGATCAACGTCCACATCCAAAATGACGTCGTCGATGACGGGCAGAAGAACCGGTTTTCCGCGCGGACGCCGCACGACCCAGACGTGATTGGCGCCGGGAGTCAATATTTCTTCGATGGTGCCGAGTTCCCGGCCGTCATCGGTCGCGACGGAACAGCCGATAATTTGGTGATAATAGTATTCGCCTTCCGGCAGTTCCTTCATGTGCTCTTCGGAAACTTTCAGCATCCATCCCTTGTAACGTTCCACATCGTTTATGTTGTCGAAACCCGACAACTTGACAATATAGACGTTCTTGTGCGGCCGGGACGACTCAACCCTGACCGGAACCGTCGCGCCGGTCGCCGGATCGCACAATACGAGGGAACTCCCTTTTCCGAACCGTTCGTCCGGAAAATCGGTTTTCGGCAACACTTTCAACTCGCCGCGGATGCCGTGGGTGTTCACCACTTTGCCGACATTGTACAGTTTGCCGCCGCTCAAGTCGGATCCCTCCACATACGATCAAGCAAAACGGCCGCCTTAACGCCGGCTGGAACGTCGCGATTCCGCCCGGCATCGTAAAACGTCCGGTCGTCCGAACCGTTTTCGGATTCGCGCCGGCGCTGTTCAGCACACAATTTCGACGGATACCCGTTTGTTTTCTTTTACGGCTGCCGAAGCGACAACGGTGCGCAACGCCTTGGCGATGCGCCCCTGCTTGCCGATAATTTTGCCGACGTCCGACGGATGGACGGACAATCGGTACACGAACGCGTTGTTCTGTTCCACTTCATCCACAACGACGTCGTCCGGATGGTCGACCAACGCCTTGGCGATAACGGTGATCAGCTCTTTCATGCCTACCTCCGCAGATTGGCAGACTATTTTTGATGCCTGATTTCATGAAACTTTTTCAGGACGCCGGCTTTGCTCAGCAAATTGCGAACCGTGTCGGAAGCTTGCGCTCCGATTTGCAGCCATTTCAGCGCTTTTTCTTCGTCGATCGTAACGGCGGCCGGTTGAACGAGCGGGTTGTACGTGCCGATCTCTTCAATAAACCGACCGTCGCGCGGAGAACGGGAATCGGAAACGACAATGCGGTAATACGGCCTTTTGTGAGCGCCCATACGCTTCAGACGAATGCGAACTGCCATGCGGTCATCACCTCCTTCAAAGCGACGTTCGTTTGCCGGTAACGTGCCGGTCAACCGAACGGAAATTTGAATCCTTTGCCGAACCGGCCTTTGAACCCTTTCGGTCCTTTCGGTCCCATCATCGAGGACATCTGTTTCATCATTTTGCGCATTTCCTCGAACTGCTTGATGAGCCGGTTTACGTCTTGGATCGTCGTGCCGCTGCCCGCGGCGATCCGTTTGCGCCGGCTGGCGTTCAAAATTTCCGGCTTCCGTTTTTCCTCTTTCGTCATAGACTGCACGATGGCGATCACGCGCGCCATCTGCCTTTCGTCGACTTTGAAATTTTGCATTCCCTTGATTTTTTGGGCACCGGGCAACATGTCGAGCAGTTGGTCCAAAGGCCCCAACTTTTTAACCTGTTCCATTTGCTCCAAAAAATCTTCGAACGTAAATTCCGCTCTGCGCATTTTGCGTTCCATCTCGGCCGCTTTTTCGGCGTCGATGGCGGCCTGCGCCTTCTCGATGAGCGACAGCATGTCGCCCATGCCGAGGATGCGGGATGCCATCCGGTCGGGATGAAACGGTTCGAGCGCGTCGATTTTTTCGCCGAGCGAAGCGAATTTGATCGGGCAACCGGTAACCGCCTTGACCGAAAGCGCGGCGCCCCCGCGCGTGTCGCTGTCCAGTTTCGTCAGCACGACGCCGGTAAGCTGCAGTTGGGCGTGAAAACTTTCGGCGACGTTGACCGCTTCCTGGCCGGTCATGGCGTCGACGACCAGCAATATTTCGTCGGGACGCACCGTGTCGCGGATCCGCTTCAGTTCGTCCATCAACTGTTCGTCGATATGGAGCCGTCCGGCCGTGTCGATGATGACGTAGTCGTTGCCTTTCTCTTTGGCGTGGGCGATCGCTTTCTCGGCGATTTCCACCGGGTCCGCCTTGTCGCCCAGCGAAAAGACCGGTACTTGAATTTGTTCGCCGAGCACCTGCAGCTGTTTGATGGCGGCGGGCCGGTAAATGTCGCAGGCGACGAGGAGCGGCCGGTGGTTTTGCTTGCTCAAATATTTGGCCAGTTTTCCGGACGTCGTCGTTTTGCCGGCGCCCTGCAGGCCGACCATCAAAATCACCGTCGGCGGCTTGGCGGCTTTGGCCAGCTTGCTGTGCGTGTCGCCCATGAGCGCCGTCAACTCTTTGTTGACGATGTCGACGACGACCATGCCGGGCGTAAAACTTTTGAGCACTTCCTGGCCGACCGCTTTTTCTTTGACGCTGGCGATAAATTGTTTGACCACTTTAAAGTTGACGTCCGCTTCGAGCAGCGCGAGTCTCACTTCGCGCAACGCCTCGTTCACGTCGTCTTCCGTCAGCTTGCCTTTGCCGCGCAGTTTGCTGAACACTTGTTGCAGGCGGCTTGTTAAACTTTCGAACGCCATAGGTCCACCTCGTTTCCGCCGTTTGCGGAATGGTCGAAAAGGCCCCGATAAGCGCGGGCGTCCGGAGCCGGATCGACTTCGCGCGACTTCGTTCAATCGATTTCGTACAACTCGGCAAGCAGCCGTTTGAACCGGTCTTTCATCGGAAACGCCGACGCGCCCTGTTCGTCGAGCAGCCGCCCGATCTCGTCGGCCAATTGTTTGCGGCGTTCGTGTTTGGCCAAAAGGTTCAGCTTCGCCTCGTAGTCTTCCAGCGTCTGCTCCGCGCGTTTGAGATGTTCGTACACGGCCTGCCGGCTGATGTTGAATTCGGCGGCTATTTCCCCGAGGGAAAAGTCGTCGTGAAAATAGTATGTGAGAAACGTCCGCTGTTTTTCGGTCAGCAGCGGTCCGTAAAAATCGAACAGCATATTGATGCGGTTCGTTTTTTCGAGCAACCGGTCTTCGGACACGGCGTCCGCCTCCCGTCAAGGAAAAGCACTTGACACCAACAACAAACACTATCATACCGAACGCCGCGCCCGCTGTCAAGTGTTGGAGACGACGAAAAAGGCGCCCGTCATCCGATGAAGGGCGCCGTCGGGGAATGGCCATGATGCGTTCATGATTCGCCGAAAACACGCAACGTCGGCCGAAGCTGAATCTTCGCCGGCAATCCGTCTCAATTCCTCTCCACGACAACTTCTTTGCCAAGTTCGTGCGAAAGATAGACGGCGTCGATGGCCGCAACGACAGTTCGCGCATACGCCATGCCGCATTCCGGTTCTTTTCCGCTTTCGATGCAGTCGATCAAATCGCGGAACTGCAAGACGAACGGCTTGTCTTCCCGCTCCACGGGCACTTCAACGTATTTCCCACCGTCGCTTACCCACAGGCTTTGTCCGGTCATCAGCTTCAACATGCCGTCCGTAAAAATAAACTCCGTTTCATCCTGGGGAACGCCCCCGTAACCGGATTGGGCGATCGTCGCCGGAACGCCGCCGTCGGTTTCCATAAACACGAGCCCGCTTCCTTCCACGTCCCCTTTCGGGCCGAAATGGCTGAGCGCCGCTCTCACTTTCGATATTTTGCTTCCGGTCAACCATTGGATTTTGTCGATGGAATGTGAACCGAGATTGGTCAATATGCCTCCGCCCGCCTTCGCTTTTTCGAAAAACCATCCCGGGCGCGTATCCCTGTAGTAATGAACATGGCGCTTGTCGTTGACCATGACGAGACGTCCCAACGCGCCGGATTCAATCAGCTGTTTGGCCTTGCGGTTTTCGGCGATATAATGTTGCGTATGGCCCACCAACACTTTCACCCGGCTTCGGCGAACCGCTTCGATCATCTCGTCGCATTCCCGCGCGTTTAAAGCCATCGGTTTTTCCAGCAACATATGGCACCCTTGCCCGGCGCAATGGATCACCGCTTCTTTGTGGAGGAAATGCGGAAGCGTAATGACGGCGATATCCGGTTTTTCTTTCTTGATCATTTCTTTGTAATCGGTGTAAGGACGCGCATCGTGCCGTTCCGCAAGTTCCGCCGCCCTTTCCGGCCGCAGATCGGCGACGCCGACCAGTTTGAGCCGGCCCGTTTCCGGGATCGCTTCCGCATGCCTTTCGGCAATGCTTCCCGCTCCGATCAACGCAACCCGATAAGTCATGTCCGCACGCCCCTTTTGGCGAAAATGTTGTTTCGGCTTACAAAGAACCCCCGAACATTCGGGGGAGTTGCATGTCGTGCGCCGACGCGGCGCCATCTTTATTTGAGATCGACTTTCTCTGCCCGTTCGAACGCCGTCTTATGAATATCGAGCACCTGCTGCAATCCGAGTTTCTTCACTTCGTCGACGTATTTGTCCCATTCGGTCAAACTTCTTTCGCCGAGAATAAATTTGGCGATCGTCTCGTTGCGGTGTTTGTCGATGGCCTGGCCGACGGTAGACATAATCTCGAATTCTTGCTCGTTAAACGAAGGATTCGGTCTGTACACATCGTCGTATTTCCGCGCTTCGACGTAGGCCGCCTGCAGTTCCGGGGAAGCGAGCGACAGATGGGCGTCGTAATCGATCCACGTGTAAGTTCCGTTGGTCGCAAGACCCGTCTTTTTGCGCAAATCGGCCACGTCGATAAAGTCGGACTTCATCTTTTTCTTGCCGTTTTCAACCGTGTAGGTGACGCCTTCTTTCCCCCAGCTCGCAATGTCGCGGCCTTCCTCCGTATAGTAAAAATCCATGAATTTCATAATGTCTTTGATGTTTTTCGATGTGGAGGAGATGGTCAACCCGGACTCCAGGTAATGCGTATAGGCGTTCAACTGTTTTCCTCCCGGCTGTCCCGCGGGCGGAGGCATAAACGCAATGTTAAACTCCGGATTGTCTTTGCGCAGCGATTGGTTGAAGAAATCGATCCGGCCGATATAGTCCACCGTAACGAACGATTTGTTGGTGGAAATCATGTCTTGCCATTGCTTCGTTTCGATCGTCAACCAATCCGGCGGCATGAGCCCTTCCTTGTAAAATTTGTTCAACCAGGAAATCATCGTCTTGTAGTTGTCTTCGATCGGCCCGTAACGGACTTCTTTCGTATTCTCGTCGTAGTAAAAGCCCGGATTGGTGGCAAAGTTCGGACTCAGATTGATCAAAATGGCCAGATTCGGCCCGAATCGGAACGTAAACGGATAACTGTCCGGATAAATCTCTTTCAACTTTTTGAGAACAGTATACAGTTCATCGTACGTTTTCGGTACCGTCAAATTGTGTTTTTTGAAAATGTCTTCGCGATACAGCCAGATCATCCGGTTCGTTTCGCCGAATCCTTGGTTCGGGAACATGTACATTTTCCCGTCGGCCGCGACCGCCGCTTTGGCTTCCTCCGGGTATTTCGCCATCCATTTCACGAAATTGGGCATCAAGTCCTTGTAATCGAGAATGTTGACGAGGGCGCCTTGCTTGCCGTATTTGTTCGCTTGCTGCCGGCTGAGCATGAACATCAGATCGGGCATGTTGCCGGAAGCGACGATCAGGTTGATCGTGTCCTCCAACTTTCCGGAAGGAAGCTGCACATCAAACGTAACGCCCGTCTTTTCCTCGATCAAATCCCAAATGAGCCAATCTTTGTTATACGGCCAGCTCGGATGAGACTCGGTCAGCATCGTAAACGTTTTTTTCACCGGGCCCGCCGGTCCCGTATTTTGTCCGTTTTCATTGGCCTGCCCGCCTCCGTTTTGTTTTCCGGCGCATCCGGCGATGACCGAAACGGCCATCATCAGGGTGAGCAGGATCGACAACCCTCTCTTCATTCACAACCTCTCCTTGTTGCTTTTTGTATATCAAAGCGACCGGCGCTTCGATATCAACCTTTGACCGCCCCGATCAAGACACCTTTGACAAAATATTTCTGAAGGAACGGATACACCAAAAGGATGGGAACGGTGGAAACCATGATCGTGGCGAACTTCAACGATTCTTCAACGATCATGTTGTCGGCGCCCACACTCGTCGCTTCCGCCGAATTCGTTTGCCCAGCCAGAACGATATTGCGCAACACGACTTGCAGCGGAAACATGTCCGGATCGCGCAAGTACAAAAGCGGAAGCATGAAATTGTTCCATAGCCCGACGGCGTAAAACAAGCCGATCGTGGCGAAAACGGCCTTGGACAACGGAAACACGATGCGGAAAAAAATGCCGAGTTCCGTAAGACCGTCAATTCGCCCGGATTCCTCCAGTTCCGACGGGAAAGCGGAAAAAAACGTCCGCATCACGAGCAAATTCCAGGTGCTGACCGCCCCCGGAAGCACCATCGCCCATACGGTGTCCATAATGCCGTACGATTTGACGACGAGAAAGGTCGGAATCATGCCGCCGCTGAAAAACATCGTAAAGATGATCAGCAAGGTGAACCCTTTGGAAAAAAACATCTCTCTTTTGGACAGGGCGTACGCGCCCATCGACGTAACCGTCAGGGCGACCGCCGTGCCCAATGTGACGTAAACGATCGTGTTGAGATAAGCTTGCGAAATTCGCGGATCTTTCAGCACCAGCTTGTACATGTCCAAGGTGAACCCTTTCGGGTACAGGCCGACTTCCCCTTTCAGCACGTAAGTGCTGGAACTTAACGAAACGGCGGCCATATAGATGAACGGATATAATGTCACGACCACGACCATCAGCAGGATGATCGTGTTGACAATGGTGAACGGACCGACTTTGCGCCTCATCGACCTTCCCCCCGTCTACCAAAGGCTTGTTTTCCCGAGTTTGCGGCTCAAGTAATTGGTGGACCAGATGAATACGAGACTGACGACGCCCGTAAACAGGTCGATCGCGGAAGCGTAACTGAAGTTCCCCTGCATCAGGCCGACCCGGTACACGTAAGTGCTGATGATGTCCGCCGTTTCATAAACGGCCGGATTGTACAGAAGAAAAACTTTTTCAAACCCGATCTCCAATATTTTTCCGACATTGAGTATAAAGATGACGACGATCGCCGGCGCGATTCCCGGCAACGTGACGTACTTCAGCTTTTGCCAACGCGTGGCCCCGTCGATCTCCGCCGCTTCGTACAGCATCGGATCGATGGCGGTCAAAGCCGCCAAATAGATGATCGCTTCCCATCCGAAATGCTGCCATATTTCCGAGGCGACGTAGATGGAACGGAACAAACCCGGCTTCACCATGAAGTTGACCGGTTCGAAACCGAGCCACTCGATGATTTTATTGACCAGACCGCCGGACGGCGACAGGAACATGACGACCATGCTCGCCACGACCACATTCGATATAAAGTGAGGCAAATAGCTGACGGACTGGACGAAGCGCTTGAATACGGCGTTTTTCACCTCGTTCAAAAGGAGCGCCAACATAATCGGCGCCGGAAAACCGAACACCAGTTTGTACAATCCCAAAAGGAACGTATTGCGCAGCAAGATGAAAAAGTCGTGATTTTTGAAAAACATGACGTAATATTTGAACCCGACCCAGTCGCTTGCCCATATGCCTTTGTACAGGTTGTAATTTTTGAACGAAATGACGATCCCGAACATGGGCACGTATTTGAACAACACATAATATAAGAAACAGGGAAGGAACAACAGCAGCAAATAACGGCTTTTGCGCATCCGTTTTACCGTCTGTCCCAACCAAACGCCCGTCTTGCGTTTCGCTTTCATTTCACCCTGATCCGTATCGGACAAGGCCGGTGTCGATGCGGGCTGCAACTTGGCCATAAGCTCCTCCTTCGGTTCAAAAGCTCGCGAATCCGTTTGTTCCCATCATACAGAAGTCAGAGCCTGGTCTAAATGTTCAACTTTTCCAAAACTTCGCATTTCTTTAAAAAACGATAAAAATGTTAACAATCCGAAAAAATGCACATCCCGCAAACATGAACCGCTTCTTCAAGCGGACGGCCTCTCCGTGGTATAATCTCACTACGCAATGGGAAAAAAGAGGGGTTCTCCGTGTTAAGGAACAAATTGCGCTTTAACAACAGCAGATCGTTGTTTTTCAAATTGCTGACGAGCTTCACGGTCGTGATTTTGCTGCTTGTTTCTTTTAACACGCTCTCCTACACGTTTTTCCGAAACAACATCCAGCAAGAAATCATCATCAACAACAGCCTGAACTTGAACAAAACGGTCAACAATTACGAATATCACATCCGACAAATCAAAAACATCGCCTTAAGTTTTTATCTCAACCCGAAAACGGAAATTTTGAAAACGACATCGTCGCAACCGAACTACTACGTTGTCTCCCAACTGCTTCAAGACATCCGTTTAACCGTGTCGAATCAATTTTTGCACTTGAACAATTTGATTCTTTTCATGAAAGACAGCGCTTTCATCATTGAAAAGGAAGGCACGAGCCGGGCGGAAGACATGTTTTCCAAATTTTATTACAGCCCGGAGTACGGTCCGGATTTTTGGATTAAAGAGCTGGAAAACCCGGTCAACTTCAAAATATACCCCGCCGCCCAGTTCGTGGAACGCGGGACAAATCATGATGAAATCAATAAAGGGCTCTTGACGCCGATCCTTGTCAAAAACATTTACAATCCGCATTTTGCCGTCATCGCCTTGCTGAACAGCTACGAAGCTTTTTACGACTTTCACCGTTCTTCGCCCGGCGACCGGTTTGTCATTTTCGACGAATCGTTGAA
>ERZ795043.1539-NODE-1539-length-11085-cov-4.917951_pt1 | contig 11085 bp, 10 predicted proteins | sample MGYA00375127_ERZ795043 | MGnify/ENA primary metagenome ERZ795043 (study PRJEB30172, sample SAMN05518447) | compost metagenome | isolation source: Feedstock adapted compost from Newby Island compost facility, Milpitas, CA | place: USA:Newby Island compost... | reverse complement strand
TTTCCGAACGATGGGAACTCGCGGAGGAACACATCCATGTCCGGTCCGCGGAGGAGCGGTGACATTTCGCCGGAACGGCGGACCGGCACGTGACAGATCCGACAAGTTGAACCCGTTGCAAACCCGTAACGTCGCCGCGAACGGTCATGGACGGCGCAAAAAAAGGGGGAGAACGCCGTGAAGGAGGTGAGGCCTTTGTGGGGAAATGGCTGCAGGCGCTGGAAAAATGGTTGGGTGGCGGGCCGCAGGGGACGAAGCGCGCGCAAACGTTCCGCTGGCTGCTGATCGCCGGATTGGCGGGCATCGGCTTCATGCTCCTGAATTCGTTTTTCCACGTCGAAAACGTCGGTTCTTACGACAACGCCGGCGAAGCCGCGGCGTCCGGAAACGAACAGGAGGTGTTCATGGGCAAAGACAAGGAAGGATCGCCTTTCCAGGAATACGAGTCGGCTTACGAGCAGCGTTTGCGCGGCATCCTGGAGCAGATCGTCGGCACGGGCCGGGTGGACGTCATGGTGACCATCGACTCCACAGAGGAAATTGTCGTGTACCGCAACGTGCAGGCCAATGAACAGCGTACCGACGAAACGGACCGCTATGGGGCGACCCGGCACATCACCAATTTGACGCGCAGCGGCCAAATTGTCCTGTATGAAGTTTCCGGCGAGCAGCAGCCGATCGTGTTGAAAAAAATCCGGCCCAAAATTCGCGGCGTCATCATCGTCGCCGAAGGTGCCGAAAATTTGGCGGTGCAGAAATGGATCAGGGAAGTCGTTTCGCGCGGACTCGAGGTGCCGGTGCACCGCATCTCCGTCGCTCCGCGCAAGCGGCAGTGAGCCGCGGCCGGCCGGCCGTCACAACAATAAGGGGAGGAATGAACGATGAACAAGAAACGGCAAACCGTCTGGCTTGTGTCCATGCTCAGCATCATGGTGGTGCTGTCCGCGTACTATCTGTTTACGGACGACGGGGGCGACGTGGACCAAGCCGCAAACGGGGACGCGAACAGCATTGTCGTCGACTTGTTGAACGACGAGGGCATGCTGGAATGGACGGACGATATGACGACCGCTTTGGAAGACGCGAATCCGACGGGAGACAAGGCCGCCGAGGAAACCGCGCTGACCGACGAAGACATTCTCGAACGGGTGGACGCCTGGGAAGTGTCGGGCATGAACGAGTTTTTGACGATGGAAATGCTGCAGGAAGACGAGTTCGCCCGGGAACTGGAAGAATGGAACGCGATCGTCAACGACGCGGAAAAGAGCGAAGCGGAAATCGCGGAGGCGATGGAAAAAATCAGCGAGCTGCAGATGCAGCAGGACGCGATCGACGAGATCGAAGGCCGGCTGAAAAGCCAGTACGCCAACGCCGTCGTGCTGCGGCAAAACGACGCGTGGAAAGTCGTCGTGCAGGCCGAAAAACTGGAGAAAAGCGAGGCGCTCAGCATCATTGAGCTCGTCATGGACAAACTCGGCGCGCATCCTTCGGACATTCGCGTCGAACTGAAGGTGTGACCGCGAATGATGCGCCCGGGCGACATCACCGGTGCGCAAGCGGAAATCGCCGAAGTGCGGGGCAGTACCCGCGTTGGTGCCAGCTCACCGTGTGCACGGGCAGGAAGTCGGTACACCTACCACGCAGTTGCCATTGCGGATGAGTGAAGCATACCAGCCTGTATGGCCGAACAACATGTGGACGTCAGGCAAACGATACGGTTTGGAGGCACAGCATGGAATTCCCGCTGACGGGAACTCTCGGCTGTGGCTTTTTTTTCTGACATGATGAAATTTATTGGATTTCCGAGTGGAGCAGAGGCTTCCCCGCCAAACATGAGCCGGTGAGGACGGAAGGACATGGCAAATTTCAAAATAACGATCAAGGCTTTTCTTGACAGATATTCCGGACCGAAATATATTATTAATATCATGAAAATAAATGATGTGAATTTTTGAGATTTTAAACGTTGTATTTGAGTTTTTTGTTTCTTTTTTTCGTCCATTAATAACATGATGAAAGAAATGGGCTGGTGTTCGATTGCTGCTGGAAAAACACGACCGGGAACTGATGAAAAAGAATAACCGGATGCTCGTATTTGACATGATCCTGAAATGCCGGCCGATTTCCCGGGCGGAAATCGCCAAGAAAACCGGGATGAGCGCGGCTTCGGCCGGGCGAATTGTGGCGGACCTGATCGAATTCGGCCTGGTCAAGGAAACGGAGCAGTACTCCTCGGGCGTCGGACGCAAAGCGACGATGCTCGATATCGATGTCGACGCGTTTATCGCGATCGGCATCCATGTGGACCGAAATGTGGTGAAGGTCGGGCTGGTCAATCTGGACGGGCAGATCATAGCGGAAGAAAAACGGCACATGCGCAAGGAGGAAAGCGGCCCGTCCGCGGTGGCCGATCACGCCGCCGATCTTGTGCGCCGGCTTTTGGCGCGGCATCCGCTCGGATCTTCCAAGCTCATCGGTGTCGGCGTGGGGCTGCCGGGCATTATGAACACTGCGGAAGGGACGGTCGTGTTTTCGGCCCAATTGGAATGGAGAAACGCCCGTTTCGCAAAAGAACTGGAAGCGAGACTTCATCTGCCCGTTGTACTGGACAACGATCTGAAAGTGAAAGCCCTCGCGGAAAGCGCGGCGCGTTCCATCGGAACCGAAGGCACCACGGCGCTCGTCAGCATCGGCAGCGGCGTCGGTTCCGCGCTGATTATCGGCCAGCAAATTTATCGCGGCGCGAACAATTTTGCCGGCGAAATCGGGCATTCGACGGTGGATCCGAACGGCCGGTTGTGCGAATGCGGCAAGCGCGGATGCCTGCAAACCTACATTACCGATTTGGCGATGCTGCAAGAAGCGAACCAGGTCAAACCCGTTTCCGATATGAACGAGCTGTTGGAGATGATGCGCAGCGGAGAGCACTGGGCGAGGAATATCATTGAGCGCGCCTGCACGTACGCCGCGGTGACGATCAACAACGTCGTGTGCGTGTACAATCCGGACACGATTATCTTGACCGGCGAATTCATCGAAGACCATGCCGGCATTTTCGAAATGATCCAGCAAAAGCTGGCGGAACTCGTATGGGGACCGTTCGGCGGCACTTTCCAAGTCGTCCGCTCGCAGCTTCGGGACAAATCGGTCATGATCGGAGCCGCCCGGCTCGTTTTGCAGCAGCGGTTCGATCAGGGCCTTGACATATCCATCTGAAAGGGAAGAAGGGGGATTCATGGAAGCCGTACTGGTCAAAGAGTACCGAGGGGGAATCGAGGAATGTTCGCACAGCGGTCATATTTGCGGTGTGAACGAAAAAGGTCGGGTGCAGTACTGGGCGGGCGAACCGGAGACGGTGACGTTTTTGCGTTCGTCGGGAAAACCGTTTCAGGCCATTCCGGTCGTCCGGGCGGGTGCTGACGCGGAGTTCGGCTTGACCGACGCGGAGGCGGCGATTTTCATCGGTTCGCACCGGGCGGAGCCGTTTCATGTCGCGGCGCTGGAATCGATCATGCGGAAAACCGGAATCCGCGAAGACCAGCTGATTTGCCATCCGACGTATCCGCTCAGCGCGTATGCGACCGAACAGCTTCTCCGCCGGCAGCAGCCGAAGCGGTCCATCTACCACAACTGCTCGGGCAAGCATTTGGGCATTCTGGCCTTGTGCAAAAAGAAAGGCTATCCGCTGGAAAGCTATTTCGAGCCGGAGCATCCGGCGCAGCAGGAAATCCTGGAAACCTTGAGCTATTTGGCGGAACTGCCCAAGGAAAAAATCGGTCTCGGCACCGACGGCTGCGGATTTCCGGTATTCGCCATGCCGTTGCGATCGCTCGCCGTCGCCTATTTGAAACTGGCGTGCCCCGATTTGATCGACGATCCTTCGATCCGCAGCGCCGCGGAAACCGTCGTTCGCCGGATGAACGCCCACGGCGAAATGGTGGCGGGCACCGACCGCATCTGCTCCAGCCTGCTGATGGATCCGAACATCGTCGCCAAAGGCGGGGCGAAAGGAGTGTATTGCTTTCGCGCTGAAAGTGCTGGACGGATCGGAGGAGGAGTGGCCGCTGATCGTGGCGTCCATTTTGGAGCAGATCGGGTACGCCAACCGCGAAACCATCGATCGCATGCGCCGATTGCAGCCCGTCGAAATCCGCAATGACAACCGGCGTGTCGTCGGCGAAAACCGCCCCGTCTTTACGCTGCAAACGAGACAATGAGAAGGAGGACATTACACATGAACAAACGCGTTTCCAGTCTTTTGTTGGCAAGTTTGCTGGCGGTCTTCTCCCTGTTGTCGGCTTGCGGCGGCAACAGCGGCAATTCGGAGAATGCCGGGGACAAAAACACTACAAACAATGGCGGAAGCAACAAGCAGGTGAAAATCTCGTATCTCGATCCGCTGCCCAGCCCCCAACGGACGGAAATGATGCAAAGCCTGATCGACAAATTCGAGTCCGAGAACCCGGACATCAAGGTGGAATATATGTCCGTTCCCTGGGAAGAAGCCCACACCAAATGGATGGCAATGGGCGCATCCAAGACGCTGCCCGACGTCATCAGCATTGACGACACTTCGCTTGCCGGGCTAGCCGCGGCCGGTTACATTACCAGCTTGCAATCCTATTACGACAATTGGTCCGAGAAAGAGAACCTGACGGAAGCGGCCAAGCAGGCGAGAAACAAGTATAACGGAGAAGTGTACGCGATCCCGGACGCGTTTCTCCTTCAAGGGTTGTTTATCCGCAGCGACTGGTTCAAGGAAAAAGGGCTGCCGGAGACGATCGAGACGTGGGACGACTATTTTAAACTCGCGGAAGTGTTGACCGACGAATCCAAAAACAGATACGGCATTTCGTTCCGGGGCGGCGCCCACGGCATCATCCGCGCGATGGAATACGTGATGGCCGCCGTTCATGCCGACAGCTGGTTTGACGAAGACGGCAAGTCGATTTTGTACCGTCCGGAAGCCAAAGAAGCGTTCAAAAGATTTTACGATTTGTACCTGAACGGATACGCGCCGAAGGAATCGGTGAACTGGGGCTTCAATGAGATGGTGCAGGGCTTCATGAACGGCCAGGCGGGCATCTTGAACCAGACGCCGGAAGTGATCGCGGTCGCCGAGGAAAATATGGAGCCCGGCACATGGAATGTGGTGCCGATGCCCAAATCCGACGACGGCAAACGGTATATTTTCTGGGGATTCACGGCCGCTTACGCGATCGCCTCGAATTCGGAACATAAAGACGCGGCCTGGAAGTTCATCGAATTTTTGAGCTCTCCGGAAAACAACCTGGAGTACAGCAAGAAAAGCACCAGCATCCCGATTTTCAAGCAAAACCTGGAGGATCCGTTCTTCAGCTCCGGTCCGATCGCGGGGTATGCGGGATCCATGGCCGATTCGAACATCGTCTTTGCCGGTCCTCCCAGCCATTTGACCACGCTTAGCGAGTTCACGGGCAGCTTCGCGGTGCAGGAAACCCAAAAATACATGATGGGTGCCCAATCGCTGGATGAAACCGTTGAACATTTGGCCGATTATTTGACGAAAGAGCAAACCGAGTATTTGAAAAACAACCCGCAATAATCGTTTCCACATATTCAAAAAACGCGCATAACCGGACACGACCGGTTATGCGTGTTTTAATCAGGCAGGTGGCATCGCATGTTTTCGCGCAGTTTGACCGGAAGGCGACGGCTTCGCGCCTTGCAGCCTTATTTGCTGCTGCTTCCCGCGTTCGTGATCGTTCTCGCTTTTTTCGCGTATCCGGTGGCCAAAGCGTTTCAGCTGTCGTTTATGCGTTATGTTTTGTACAGACCGAATGATATCGGATTTGCCGGTCTGGAAAATTATCGCGCGCTCCTGACGGATCCCAATTTGTTGCGGATCTTGTGGAATTCCTTGATCTGGGTCGTCGCCACCGTCGGATTGCAGTTCCTGCTTGGATTCGTGCTGGCTTTGGCGTTGAACCGGCCGTTTCGGGGCAAAAACGCGTACCAGGCCGTCGTCTTTTTGCCCTGGTCCGTTTCCGCGTTTTTGATCGGCATGATTTTCAAGTGGATGTTCAGCGAGCATAACGGGTTGATCAACCACCTGCTGCTGCAGATCGGACTGCTGGACAAACCGGTCGCTTTTCTGGCGATGATGAACGTCTCCATCATTCCCGTCATTATCGCGATGGTTTGGTACGGGGTTCCTTTTTTCGGCATGATGATTTTGGCGGCGCTGCAGTCGATTCCCCACGAGATGATGGAAGCGGCGGACATTGACGGCGCCGGCAAAATGCGCAAATTGTTCTCGATCGTCATTCCCTATATCAAACCGACGCTGATTCTTACGGTGCTGTTGAGAGTCATCTGGGTGTTCAATTCCGCCGAGCTGATCTATGTCATGACAAATGGCGGGCCGGTCAACAGCTCGCATAATTTGCCTTCCTACACGTTTGACAAAATCGGCTATTCCGCGGACTACGGACAGGCGTCCGCGCTGGGCGTCATGATGCTGATCATCATGGCCGTTTACACGGTGTTTTTCTTGAAGGCGACCAAATATAACGAAGCGGGTGATATTTGATGAGACTTTTTCGCCACAGCGGGTCAAGTTTCATCCGGTTCGTCACGCTGGCGCTGTTTCCGGCCGGCACGCTGCTGCCGTTTTACTGGATGTTGGTCACTTCCCTCAAGTCCAGAAAGGAAATCTACGGGGACACGTTGACGATTTGGCCGAAACAGCTGACGTGGGCCAACTATGCGACGACGTTTCAAAATTCCAATTTCCCGCAATATTTCGCGAACAGCGCGCTGGTCAGCATCGTCACGGCGCTGCTCGTGATCGTCGTCTCCATCCTCGGCGGTTACGGCCTGGCGAGGTATCGCTTTAGGGGCAAAGGATTGATCATGCTCGTGTTCTTGTCCACCCAGATGATCCCCGTCATGGTCATGCTGATTCCGCTGTTTATGATGTTCGGCGAACTGAAGCTGCTCGATACGCTGGCGGCTTTGATCATTACGTATACGGCGATCAACATTCCTTTTTGTTTGATCATGATGTCGGGCTTTTTTCAGAGAATCCCTTATGTGCTGGAAGAAGCGGCGATGATCGACGGCTGCGGACGATTCCGCACCGTCGTGCAGATCGTCCTGCCCGTCATGCTGCCGGGAATCGTGGCGACGTTCGTCTTTGCGTTTACGGCGGCGTGGAACGACTTGTTTTTCGGCGTCATGTTCGCCAACAGCGACAAGGTGAAAACGGTGCCGGTCGGACTCAACAGTTTTATTCAGAAGTTCGACATCAATTGGGGAGAAATGAGCGCCGCCGGCATATTGTCGCTGATTCCGGTCGTGTTCATGTTCGGATTCGTGCAGCGTTACATCGTGGCCGGCTTGTCCCAAGGGGCGGTCAAAGGATGACGGCAACCCGACAACAACCGATGTTGGAAGTGATCGCCGTTTCGGCGGAGGACGCGCTGCGCGCCGAATCGGGAGGAGCGGACCGCATCGAACTCGTCGCGGCCATGAACGAGGGCGGACTGACCCCGAGCGTCCGGACGATGGCGGAGACGATAGCTTCCGTGGCGATTCCGGTCCGCGTCATGATACGGCCTCACAGCCGATCGTTCCGTTATGATGTGCCGGATTTGCACGAGATGGTGACAAGCATTGCGGCCGCCCGAAGAGCGGGAGCCGACGGCGTGGTGCTGGGGGTGCTGGATGCGGAAAACCGCGTGGATCAAGAATCGCTCAAGCGATTGCTGGATGCGGCGGAAGACATGCCGGTCACCTTCCACCGGGCGTTCGACGAAACGCGCGATCTGGACGAAGCGTTCGAACAGCTGCTGGAATTTCCGCAAATCGACCGCGTCCTGACTTCCGGCGGAAAGCCGAGCGTGCTCGCAGCGGAAGAGACCATCGCCCGTTTGGTTGAACGTTCCCGAGAAACGGCCGTTCGCATCATGGCCGGAAGCGGTTTGAGCGAGGAGAGCGTTGCCGGCTTTGTCGCTCGCACCGGCGTGGGCGAAGTGCATTTCGGCAGGGGAGTGCGCTGCGGGATGCGGGTGGACGCCCCGGTGGATCCCGGGAAAGTGCGCCGGATCAAGCAATTGTTGGCGGAAAGCTGGAAAACGGTGACGCGGGACAACGGAGAGACAAAGGCAAGGAAAACATGAGAGCGAACAAGTGAAGCATGAGAAGAGTAAGTGAAGGTAAGAGAGAAACAAGCGCAATAAAAGAGACAAGTGCAATATGGGAAAAACAAGCGAAGAAGAGAGACAAGCAAATAATGAGAAAGATATAAGTGTGTATAAGAGACAAGTGGACGAGAAAGATAATTGAGTAAGAGAGACAAGTGAAGTATCTGAGAAAGACGGATGAAGGAGACAAATGGGAGAGGTTTTTGACAACATGAGAGAGGTCTATTTGGGGATCGATCTGGGCGCGACCAAAATGCTGGCGGTGTTAATGGATGAAGACGGCCGGATTCTCGCGAAGGAAAAGCGTCCCACCTTGCCGGAGCGCGGGCCGGATGACGTGATCGGTCGTTTGATCGATTTGGGACAGTCTTTGATGAATGAAACGTTTCCGGGAGAACAGGGGTTGCACGCGGTGCGCGGGATCGGCGTCGCGGTGGCGGGCGTCATCGAACCGGAAAGCGGCGCTGTATCGCTGGCCACAAATCTCGGATGGAAAAACGTGGAGTTGGGCCGCCGGCTCATGGAGCGGTTTCCGTGCCGAGTGTTGATCATGAACGACGCCAATGCCGCGGCGTTGGGCGAGTGGAAATTCGGCGAAGGAGCCGGTTCGGACGATATGATCTACATCAGCGTGTCCACGGGGATCGGCGCCGGCATGGTCAGCGGCGGGCGGCTCATTCTCGGTTCGACGCACAGCGCCGCGGAGTTGGGCCATATCAGCATTGATCCCGAGGGGCCGCCGTGTTTTTGCGGCAACCGCGGGTGCGTCGAAATGTATACGGCCGGCCACTCCATCGCGCAAAAAGCCAGGGAAGCCATCCACCAGCATCTTCCGGGTTCGTCGGACATCCTGGCGCTGGCGGGTTCCGACCCCGATCTCGTAACCGCCGAGCATGTCGCCGCGGCAGCCAAAAGCGGCAACGTCCTGGCGGTGCGGCTGTTGGCCGAAGCGGGCACGGCTTTGGGAAGAGGATTGGTTACGCTGGTGCATTTGATGAATCCGGAAGTGGTCGTGCTGGGCGGCAGCGTATCGAAATCGGGTCCGCCGTTGTTCGAACCGATGCTGGAAACGGTGCGCCGTTATGGAATCCCCGGACTCGTAGGCCATGTGCGGTTTGCGGAAAGCAGCCTTGGCGAAAAAGCGGCAGCCATGGGAGCGGCGTTTTGGTGCCGCGAACATCAACATTCGTTGACGGCCGTTTAAAGGGAATCAGGCGCAAATTTTTCCCGATCGGCGAAGAAGCCGGGGGACGCCATGCAGAGTCACAGCAGCATTCTTTCCGCCGGAACGTCGGCGGTCCGCTTCGGCGAAGAATGTTGACTGTGGCTTTCTTTTTAGAAATCCTAACGGTCACGGGTGTCCATTAGCGCGTGTTTTGAGCCATTGCGCTCGTGTATCGGACATCCATGTCCACAAAAGACCCAAAAACTCGGAAAAGAGCCATGATGAGGGCGCTAACGGACGCCGGTGTCCGTTAGAATGGAAAGAGAGCGGAAATTGGCGGCTAACGGTCATGGATGACCGTTAGATTTCCGAGCCGCACGCGTCATGTGCGGGAGAGTACCGCCGCCCGGCTGCGGACTTCAGCCGCTGGTGCGGGCACCTGCCGCCGCGCTGCGGGCATCTGCCGCTGGTGCGGGCACCCTCCGTTGCCCGGCCGCGGACACCTGCTGCCGTTTCGGGTGCGATCATGTCACCACTTGGGCGGGCACATGCCATCGCACGGGTACGAACACATGCCACCGCTCGGTGCGGGCGCCTTCCGCCGCCCAGGAAGCGGAAGGTTTGCCGCACTCGCCCACTATCGCCGACACACCGCCTTCTGCCCGCAAATGCCGCATGAAAATATGCAAAACTCGTCCGGCGCGTCGGTTTTATGTTATAATACAAGAGTTATGCGGTTGCATAATCGTGGAAAGGACGAATCTATTTGCCTATTGGCAAGGAGTGAAACGCAATCCATGTTTAAATTGGGCGAGATCAAGGAACTGATCAAGCTGATCGATCAAACTTCGATTCACGAATTGGAAATTGAAAAAGAAGGCTTCCGCCTTGCCATCCGGAAACCGGGCCAACCGGAAACGGCGGAGGTGCATCAGGCGCCTGCGCAAACGATGCCCGTGGTGCCGGTGCCCACCGTCATTCCGGCGCAGCCGCCCGCGGCTTCTTTCCCGGCTGCACCGGCGGTCCAACCGCCGTCCGCATCCCAAACTCCCGACGCCCCCGCGGCAGCGCCGGCGGAGTCCGCGGACAACCTGCACACGATCACGTCTCCCATGGTCGGCACCTTTTACGCCGCGCCGTCGCCGACGTCGCCTCCCTATGTGCAAAAGGGGGACAAGGTGACGCCCAAAACGATCGTCTGCATCGTGGAAGCGATGAAACTGATGAACGAAATCGAGGCGGAGGTCAGCGGCGAGATTGTCGAAGTGCTGGTCGAGAACGGCCAGCTCGTGGAATTCGGGCAACCGCTGTTCTTGGTTAAGCTGGCTTAATCTCGTGTGGGAGGACTCGAAAGCGATGAAGTTTCAGAAAATCTTGATCGCCAACCGCGGAGAGATCGCCGTCCGCATTATCCGGGCGTGCCGCGAAATGGGCATCGCCACCGTGGCGGTATATTCGGAGGCGGATCGCGACGCGCTGCACGTCCGCATGGCGGATGAGGCGTACTGCATCGGTCCGGCGGCGAGCAAGGACAGCTACCTGAACATTACCAATATCATGTCGATCGCGACGCTGACCGAAGTCGACGCCATTCACCCCGGTTACGGTTTCTTGGCGGAAAACGCGGATTTTGCGGAGATTTGCGAGCAGTGCAATATCGCGTTTATCGGGCCTTCCCCCGAGGCGATCAGCCGCATGGGCGACAAGTCTGAAGCCAAACGGACGATGAAGGAA
>ERZ795043.1537-NODE-1537-length-11091-cov-3.956144_pt1 | contig 11091 bp, 10 predicted proteins | sample MGYA00375127_ERZ795043 | MGnify/ENA primary metagenome ERZ795043 (study PRJEB30172, sample SAMN05518447) | compost metagenome | isolation source: Feedstock adapted compost from Newby Island compost facility, Milpitas, CA | place: USA:Newby Island compost... | reverse complement strand
GGGTTCGAATGGCACAAGCATGTGCGCACGACCATCCGGATCCGGCGCGAGCACCGCCGTCAGCAGCTCGAGGAGGCTCGGGCTTATGCTCTGGAAGGACTGAAAAGTGCAGGCCGAGCGGGATTGGCCGTCGTGGGCGCTTGGCTGAGCCTTATTGGCCGGCTTGTTATGTCAGCCGGGCATTTCGTAGGTCGGCTGGCTAGGTCTGCCGCAAACAGCTTTCAGTCCGGCATTCTCCGCCTCATCGAAGGTTTGCCTGCGGTCTGGGAGGGAGCGCGCCTTTACGCCTCGCAAGCATTGGCGGCCGCGTGGAGAATCATTCGCCGCTCCGCAGAAGTTGGGGCGTACGCCCTGCTTTGGACATCGAAAGCAGTGGCTGAAATCGCTTCTCACGGACTGTCAGCCTTTGGCGCAATCTTCAGCGCGTCCCTCGTGAGGGCATGCGGTCCCATCCAGAGCAGGGGCGTGCAGCCGCTACTGATCATCGTTGGCGCGATTGCGACCGTGGCTGCGCTAGTGCGACTTGTTTCGGCTGGGCTTTCGGCAGACGCAATTCTTACGCTGGTGATCGGGCTCGCGTCGCTGCTAACAGCGGCTCTGCCGCGATTGCTCGGCGTGTCGACCACCACCAGCGAGTCCTGGGGCGCCCATCCACAGCCGGCGTGGCAAGGCGGAAGGCTGACAATTCCTCGGCCGTCCATTCCCGATCCCGAGTGCCCGGACGGCAGGGGGCATAGTTGCAGTCGTCCTCGTCGTAACGGTTGTGGTGGGCGGTGGATGGATGATCTTGCGGGGAGCGAGCCAACTGGTGACCGCCACCGCTTCGACGAGTCTGTTCGGCCGAACCGTCACTGGCCGGGCAGAGGCCGTCACTGGCGACATCCTGCGCATCAATGGCACGGAAATCCGCCTCGCAGGGATCGAGGCGCCAGATCCCGAACAACGCTGCTTGATTCCCGGTAATCACCGCTGGCGTTGCGGTATTGCTGCTCGTACGGTGCTGGGCCAGAGCGTGCGGGGGCAGACGGTGACGTGCCGGATCTCGGGCAGCGACGATACTGGGCGCGAGCTCGGCACGTGCCTGGTCGGAGATCAGGACGTCGCGCAGAGGCTCGTGCGCGCGGGTCTCGCCTTCGCCCAAACCGGATTGTTCGCCAAGTACGACGCGGACGAGGAAAAGGCCCGAGAGGAGAAGGTCGGCGTCTGGCGTGGGAAGGTGGAGCGGCCCTCCGAATACCGCGCGAGGATCGAACGGGAGATGGCAGCTGCCTGGGAAGCCGCGAAGCGGAGAGCGCCGGGTGGCTGTCCCATCAAAGGTCGCATCGTTTCTGGCCGCAAATACTACGTGCTCCCCGGCACGGCCGACTACCACCGGGTTCGCATAAGGACCCGTCGTGGTGAACGGTGGTTCTGCAGCGAGGAAGAGGCAGTGGCCGCCGGCTGGAAACGTTCTCCAAGATCTTAGGACGAGAAGTTAACCACTAGGAGACTGAAGGGTTTTTTCGCTTGGGTGCTGTGAAACCACCGGTGCCTTCGCGCGTTTGTGTTTCATCGCATTGCGCGGAGGCAGCGATGACGGATGCAACCACTCCCACCCGGGCTCACGCGATGAACGAGGAGCTCGTCCGCAGGATCGTCGAGCGGAGAACTGAGTTTTTCTGGATCGGCGTGGCCATGGTCATCATCGGGGCGCTGGCAATCTTCTTCCCGGTGATCGCCACGTTGACGGTCGAGTTTATGGTCGGCTGGCTCCTTCTGCTTTTCGGGCTGGTCACGTTTTTCAGCTCTTTTCGCATGGAGGGGACGGGCCCCTTCTTCGGTACGCTGCTTCTCTCTCTCCTCGAGATGGGGCTCGGCGTCTATCTCCTGACGCATCCTGCTATTGGCGTCGTGTCGCTCACCCTTTTGCTGGCGGCGATATTCCTCGTCGAAGGCGCCGTTCAGATCAGCTTCGCTTTCGAGATGAGCAGACATCAGAGCTGGATCTGGATGCTGCTGTCGGGCCTCGTCAGCATCGCTGTGGGCCTCATCATTGCAGCTGGCCTGCCGGGAATATCGCTGATAGCATTGGGCTTGGTGGTCGGCATCAATTTCGTGAGCACAGGAATTGCCTTCATTCTGCTTTCGCAGTCCGCCCCCGAGGGTGTCACTCGGGAAGGCTCGGTTGCAGGCTCGACGTCAACATCAACACAAAGGTAGCTTGGGCGAGTTAGCCCAGCTCCTTGGCGCGTTCGCGCAGAATGAATTTTTGAATTTTGCCGGTCGACGTCTTGGGCAATGGGCCGAAGACGACCGTTTTCGGCACCTTGAACCCGGCGAGATTGGCACGGCAGTAGGCGATGATGTCCTCTGCTGTTACCGGCCCCGCATCAGGCTTCAGGGTGACGAAGGCACAAGGGGTCTCTCCCCAGTGTGGGTCCGGTTTCGCGACGACAGCCGCCTCCATGATCTGCGGATGGCGATAAAGGACCTCCTCCAGCTCCAGCGATGAAATGTTCTCGCCTCCGGAGATGATGATGTCCTTCGAACGGTCCTTCACCTCGATGTATCCGTCCGGATGCCACACAGCGAGATCGCCGGAGTGGTAAAGGCCACCCGCGAAAGCTTCCTCCGTCGCCGCCGGATTTTTCAGATATCCCTTCATCAGCGTGTTGCCGCGAAGCATGATCTCGCCGATCGTCTGAGCGTCGCGGGCAACGGGCTGCAGCGTTTCGGGAGACGCGACCGTCATCTCCTCGATCAGCACGTGAGGAACGCCCTGCCGCGCCATGTTGGCAAAGCGCTGCTCCTCGGGACCGGTGTCCCACTCGGGCAGGTGCACACACGTCGTCGACGGGCCATAGCTCTCGGTGGTACCGTAGGCGTGCAGCACCTCGAACCCCATTGCCTCCATGTTGCGGATCACAGCTGATGGTGGAGCGGCGCCCCCGGTCATTACCTTTGGCCTGGTCGGCAACGGACGCTTCACCTCGGCCGGCGCGTGAATGAGCGTATTCAGCACGATCGGTGCACCGCACATGTGCGTGACACGGTGCTCGGCAATGAGATCGAAAATGCGCTTCGGGTCGACCTTTCTCAGGCAAATGTGCATTCCGGCCGTAGCGGTGACCGCCCACGTATAGGTCCACCCCGAGCAGTGGAACATGGGCAACGTCCAAAGATAACGGGTGTTGTGGTCGAGCTTGAACGTCAGTGCATTCGCCAGGGCGTTGAGGTAAGCGCCGCGATGGCTGTAGACGGCGCCTTTCGGGTTCCCGGTGGTGCCGGAAGTATAGAGAAGGCAAATGGAATCCCACTCATCCTCCGGCCCAGGATAGGCGAAATCGGGGTCGCCGGTCGCCAGAAACTCCTCGTATTCAATCGTGCCTAAGCTGGGCGCTCCCGGCGCCTCATCGTCGGATATGTCGACAACGAGTGGGCTCGTTTTCAATTTTTCCAGCGCAGGCCGCACGCTGTGTGCGAACTCACGATCGGCCAGAAGCACCTTTGCCTCACCGTGCTCCATGCAAAAAGCGATCGTCGCCGGATCGAGCCGAATATTGATGGGGTTCAGCACGGCGCCAATCATCGGCACGGCATAATGGGCTTCCAGAAGGGCCGGTACGTTGGGAGCCAGGATGGCCACTGTGTCCCCGCGTTTCACGCCTGCTTTCGTCAAGGCGTGGGCCAGCCGGCGCGATCGCGCGTAGAACTCGGCATAGGTGAACCGGCGTGCGCCGTGAATGACAGCTGTTCGGCTGGCAAAGAATGTCGCCGCTCGGCTGAGAAAGCTGATGGGTGTCAGTGGAACGAAGTTGGCTGAACGCTTCCTGAGCTCGGGCCGCTCCTCGATCATTGCCGTTTCCTCCCGCTTCGTATCGGCGAGTTCAATTGTCGCTTCGTGTTCGTCTAATCTGTCACTTCGCCCGGACTCTCACGGGATTTCAAGAACCGCGGATTACGCACGCGAAGCTCCTCGACAAGAATGGCCCGCAGCCGCTCGTGCAAATCCGGCTTATTATTCGTGTTGACCTTCCCGGAGCGAATATCGAGCGCAAGCCGCTTCATGTCCCCGTCGCCGTCAGGATAAAGCTCGTCGAGTAGCCGCCAACGGGCCGTATCGTCGTCGGCAAGAATCTCACGCCGTGCGATCTCGAGCGCATTCGCGATCATTGCAGCCGTGTAGCGATGCTCGGGCGGAAGGGTAGGATAGATCTCCGCGCGCAAGGTATCGACAGCCAATTCGATCAAGGTCTCTGCTGCGATGCGCTTCACCGCCATCGTGGATCTCCTGACGCAGCAAGGGCGGCGATGCCGTCAAGGGCATCCAGCTCCATCTCTGGCGGCATCAGCCCGGTCAAAGCCAGCTCGATGGAGTTCTCGCCTCCTTTACGGTAGCGGTCTCCCTGCAGCACGGCGACAGTCGCCCATCTCGCCGCCGCCATGATCTCCCAATAGGGGACCACCGCCTCATTGAGCGGAAGCTTCGCAACGCTCCGGTAGCCTCGATAGAACGCCTCCCGGCTGCCGATGCCGCCCGCCTCGAGGGTATCGTTCCCGAAGCGCCAGCAGCGCGCCATGATCCAGCCGATGTCTTCGTGCCGGTCGCCCCAGTGGGCGAACTCCCAATCGAGCACGGCGCCGAGCTTGCCCTCGTTCACGATGTAGTTGCCCGTGCGATAATCTCCGTGGACAAGCGTGATCGGCTCGGGGTCTGGCGCATGGGCATCAAGCCACGCCAGCACATATTCGAGCGCCGGGCGGGGCTCGGCAGCGCTCGACAGCGCATTTCGGAGCTTTGCCACCTCATTACGGGCCGGCGGCAGCATCGGAATGGGCAAGAAGTTGAGATCATCGCGGGGCGGCGTGATGGAGTGAATTTTGGCCAGCTCCGCACCGAGGCGTTCGGCCAGGCTTTCACCGTAGTCCTTCAGGGCAGGATCCCGCACGATGCGCCGCGCCTGGGTCACTCCTGGGACGAAAGCTTGAACGAGAAAAGGTGCTCCGATGATCTCGGGATCGGAGCAGCGTGCGATTGGCTCGGCTACTGCAATCCCAGCTGCGTGCGCCGCTTTCAACACGCCGAACTCAGCGGTGCGGTCCAGGCTCAGCGACAGCCGGGCAACGGCGTCAGTCCGCAGAACCCAAGCGTGACGCCCTTCGCGCGGCCCACCCTCGACATCGACCACGAGTCGCCAGTTCTCTTGCACGGCACCGCCGGTGAGCAGCGTTGCCTCGGCGAACGTCACGCGACGGGCGCCGACCGCTCCGGCTAGCCAGCCCGCCAGGGAGCCGAGATTATCCGGATCAAGCGTGCGCGAACGGACGACCTGCATGCACCGATGTCTCTATGCCAGGGTGTTAGATGGTAAGGAGCGTACCACCATCCACGACCAGTACGCTGCCAGTCATATAGGAGCCCGCCTCGGAGGCGAGGAGCAGGAGAGGGCCGTCGAGCTCGTGCAGATCGGCAGCACGGCCGAATGGCACGCGAGCGAGGAGCTTCTTGCCGGCGTCGCTGGTCAGGAAGGCCTCGTTCAGCTCCGTCACCACGTACCCCGGCGCGAGGGCATTGACCCTGATGCGGTCGCGCGAGAGCTCGAGCGCCATCGCCTTGGTGAGTTGGATCACTGCGGCTTTCGAGGCCGCATACGGAGCAACCGCCTTCAGCACACCCAGTCCGAGCACCGAGGAGACATTGATGATCGAGCCGCCTCCGCCGGCCTTGATCATTCGCCGCGCCGCTTCCTGACCGACCCGGAACACCCCGTCCAGGTTGACGTCCATGACGTGGCGCCAATCCTCCTCGGTCAGCTGGGTGAAAAAGGTGTTCGAGGGGACGCCAGCGTTGTTTACGAGAATTTTGACAGGGCCGAATGCTGATTGAGCAGTATCGAATGCCGCTGCGATTTTTTCTGGTTTCGTGACGTCCAGGCCAACAGCTATTGCCTCGCCACCATCAGCACGGATTTCATTTGTCAGCGCCTCGAGGCGATCGAGGCGTCGCGCGGCAGCAACCACCCGCGCCCCGGCGCGGGCGAGCACACGAGCGAAGTGCCGGCCAAGGCCGGAGGAGGCGCCGGTCACCAGCGCCGTCTTTCCTTTGAGGGAAAACGCTTCGAATGCCATGCCTCCGCGTGCTCCATCAACCCGACACTGGTGCTAAACTGGTCGCCCAAGAACGCAACGATACACGACGGCCGGGCTGCCACAAGGCTCAGCCAGAACAGATATCGGGCTCCGGCTGGTCGATTCATCACGGCCGTTCCCGTTTACGAGACGCGGTGTATCAGATACAGATAGAGCACCAACTCACCGCTAGACCTCACGAATAAAGCTGCCACTCATCGGGGAAAAACAGTGTCGAAAATTCCGCACTTTCTCGTGCACAGTCCGAAGGACAATGTCGGTGTGGTCGTCGTAGAGGGCCTCAAGGCCGGCACGCACATGTTCGGCGTCATCACGGAAAATGATACGACGACTGAGCTTGTTGCCAAGCACGACATTCCGATCGGTCACAAGGTTGCCTTGAAAGAGCTGAAGGCCGGCGACACCGTCATCAAGTATGGCGAGGATATCGGCCGGATGATCGCCGACGTAAAACCCGGCGAGCACGTTCACGTCCACAATCTCAAGACGAAGCGCTGGTAAGCCCCGAGAGGAATTGCATCATGGCGGGAAAGACGAACGGAAATCTCACATTTTGGGGCTGGCGCCGCGAGAACGGCCGGGTTGGCGTACGCAACCACGTGATCATTCTGCCGCTGGACGACCTCTCCAACGCCGCATGCGAGGCGGTGGCCAACAACATCAAGGGCACGATGGCACTGCCGCACGCTTACGGCCGCCTCCAGTTCGGAGCCGACCTGGAGCTCCACTTCCGCACGCTGATCGGCATCGGGAGCAATCCGAACGTTGCTGCCGTTGTTGTCATCGGCATCGAGGAAGGATGGACCAACAGGGTCGTCGAGGGCATCGCCAAGACCGGCAAGCCAGTCGTTGGGTTTGGCATCGAGCTGCACGGCGACATCAACACCATCATGCGCGCCTCCTATGAGGCGAAGAAGCTGGTGCAGTGGGCGTCCGAGCTGAAGCGGGAGGAATGCCACATCTCCGAGCTGTGGGTTTCGACCAAGTGCGGCGAGAGCGACACCACGACGGGCCTCGGCTCCTGCCCGACGGTCGGCAATATGTACGACAAGCTCATCCCACAAGGCATCTACGGGGTGTTTGGCGAAACGTCCGAGATCACGGGAGCCGAGCACATTTGCAAAGCCCGTGCTGCCACGCCCGAAATCGGCGAGAAATTCTACCGCGTCTGGAAGGCTTACCAGGAGGAGGTCATCGAGGCGCACAAGACCGACGACCTCTCGGAGAGCCAGCCGACCAAGGGCAATATCGCTGGCGGGCTGACCACGATCGAGGAGAAGGCGCTCGGGAACCTCGAAAAGATCGGCAAGACCTGCCGCTACATCGACGTGCTTGAGCCTGCCGAGACGCCCTCGAAAGGGCCTGGCCTCTATTTCATGGACACGTCCTCGGCCGCAGCCGAGTGCGTGACACTGATGGCTGCAGCGGGCTTCACCGTCCACACCTTCCCGACAGGGCAGGGCAACGTCATCGGCAACCCGATCCTGCCGGTCATCAAGATTACCGCGAACCCGCGGACAGTGCGGACGATGCAGGAGCACATCGATCTTGACGTGTCCGGCATCCTGCGCCGTGAGCAGACGATCGACCAGGCCGGCGACGCTTTGATCGACATGATCATCCGCACAGCCAACGGGCGTCTGACCTGCGCCGAGATCCTCGGCCACCGCGAGTTCGTGATGACGAAGCTCTATCGGAGCGCGTGATCCGAGCTGGATTTTTCGGGCCTCTCCGATCCCCGAAATTGTCATAATTGACCAGGTCACTTGACCTGCAGTCCAACCATCAAGAGCATCCCGGGCCTCGCGCCCGGGATCGACATTTTCACCGATGCGCAACCCCGTCTGGAGCTGGACGACCCATGGCCGACATCGTCGTCACGGAGTTTCTCGATCCCGGGCCGATCGAGCTTCTGAAACAGAAGTATTCCGTCCATGTCGACACCGACCTTTGGAATAAGCGGTCCGAGCTGGAGAAGCTTGTCGGCGACGCGATTGCCTTGATCGTCCGGAATCGCACGCGCGTCGATGCAGCGCTGCTCGATGAGGCGCCAAAGCTCAAGGTGATCGGCCGTCTTGGCGTTGGTCTCGACAACATCGACATGGAGGCCTGCAAGGCGCGCAACATCGTGGTCTGCCCGGCCGTCGGCGCCAACGCGGTCGCAGTGGCCGAGCACGTCATTGCCACGACACTCATCCTGCTGCGTGGGGATGCCTATCTCAGCACATCCCGCGTCACCGCCGGGGAGTGGCCGCGAGAGGAGCTGAGCCGCGGACATGAAGCTGCCGGCCGCCGCTTCGGCATCATCGGCTACGGCTCTATCGGGCAGCAGGTCGGCGCTAGGGCGCGGGCGCTCGGGATGCATATTGTCGCCTATGACAGATACCTGCCTCCCGACAGTCCGGCCTGGGAGAATGCCGAGCGGGCCAGTTTGGACGAAGTGCTTGAGATTTGCGATGTGGTCACGCTGCACTGTCCGCTGACTCCGGAAACACGCGGCCTGATCGGTGCTCGCGAGCTTGCCCGCATGAAGAAGGGCGCGATCCTGATCAATACTGCCCGCGGCGGCATCGTGGACGAGCAGGCTCTGGCCGATGCGCTGCGCTCAGGTCATCTCGGCGGCGCCGCCATCGACGTGTTCACGACGGAGCCGATCGACGAAGACACGGCCGCGATTTTCCGCAACGTCCCGAACCTGATCCTGACACCGCATATCGCCGGCGTGACGATCGAGAGCAACGCACGGATCAGCACCGTGACAGTGGACAACGTCTTGCGTGAGCTGAAGGCGGCCGGTCTATGAGCGAAACGGTTACACTCACCCAGGCAGAGCTGGAGAAGATCATCACCGCGGCATTCGTCGCCTCGCGCACCAGCGAGGCGAATGCCCGCTCGGTAGCGGCTGCCCTCGTGCAGGCGGAGGTCGATGGCCAGAAGGGCCATGGCTTGAGCCGCGTGCCCAGCTACGCAGCACAGGCGAAATCCGGAAAGGTCGACGGGTTTGCGGTGCCGGATGTTCGGCAGACGCGCCCTGGCAGCTTGATCGTCGACGCCAAGCACGGCTTTGCTTATCCGGCGCTCGATGCGGCCATTGCCCGACTGCCGGAGCTGGCACGCAACTGCGGCGTTGCGGCCGCTGGCATCACCCGCTCGCATCATTTCGGTGTCGCCGGGCGGATAGTAGAGCGGCTGGCGGAGCAAGGCATGGTCGCACTCGTGTTCGGCAACACGCCGCAAGCCATGGCCGCCTGGGGTGGTCGTCGGCCGGTTTTCGGAACCAACCCAATCGCGTTTGCAGCGCCACAACGAGGCAGGCCTCCGGTTGTCGTGGATCTGGCGCTGAGCCAGGTCGCGCGCGGCAAGATCATGGTGGCGGCGCAAAAGGGCGAGGCCATTCCTTCCGGCTGGGCGTTCGATGAGCACGGAGAGCCGACGACGGATGCCAAGGCTGCGCTGAAAGGCACCCTCGTGCCTCTCGGCGGCGCCAAGGGTGCCGCGCTCGCCTTGATGGTCGAGGTCCTAGCCGTGGCGCTGACAGGAGCAAACTTCGCATTCGAGGCGACGTCCTTCTTCGACGACAAGGGACCGCCTCCGGGCGTCGGTCAGCTGCTGTTGGCCATCGATCCGGCTGCCTTCGCCGGCTCCGATGTGTTCCTCGATCGCTTCGCCGTTCTCGCCTCCGCGATCGAGGAAGATCCCGGCGCCCGCCTTCCCGGCACACGCCGGCTTGCCCTTAGGGAAGCAGCTGCCAGGGACGGCGTGACGGTTGATGCGAAGCTGCTTGATGAGGTGCGCCGGCTGGGAGCGGGCGCAGGCTAAGAGCAAACCTTCTCACTCAAGTGCCACGATCTTCCCGGGGTTCATGATGTTCAGCGGATCGAGCGCGCGCTTGATCTGCCGCATCACCTCGAGGCCGGCACCCAGCTCCGATTCCAGGTATTTCATCTTCCCCTGGCCAACGCCGTGCTCGCCGGTGCAAGTGCCATCCATAGCGATGGCGCGCTCCGCAAGGCGCTGCAAGAAGGCTTCGACCTTGGGGCGGTCAGCTGGCTCGAATGCAGGGGAGGTATGGAAGTTGCCGTCGCCGACATGGCCCACAATCGGCGCAACCAGGCCGCTTTCCTTGATGTCTTTCTGCGTCTCCAGCACGCACTCGGCCAGCCGGGAGATCGGCACGCAAACGTCGGTTGCCAGCACTTCCCGCCCTGCCCACGTCGTTTTGACGGCCCAATAGGCATCGTGGCGGGCCTTCCAAAGCCGACGCCGATCCTCCTCCTTCTCGGCCCAGTCGAAGCGAATGGCGCCTTCAGAAAGAGCGATCTGCTTGAACTGCTCTACCTGATCGCGCGCTGATGCTTCTGTTCCATGAAATTCGAGGAACAGGGTTGGGCTCTCCTCGAAGTTGGTCTTGGAGTGCATGTTCACCGCGTAGATCTGTGCCTCGTCGAGCAGCTCTATTCGAGCAATGCCGAGGCCCAGCTGAATCGATTGAATGACCGCGTTGCACGCGCCCTCGAGCGTCTTGAAGGGGCAAACGGCAGCCAGGATCACCTCGGGAATGCCATAGAGCCGAACGGTCAGCTCGGTGATGATGCCGAGCGTCCCTTCCGCTCCGATCAGCAGGCGCGTGAGGTCGTAGCCTGCGGCGGATTTCCGAGCCCGCCGGGCCGTGCGGACGACCGAGCCGTCGGGCATGACCGCGGTGAGGTTCAGCACGTTCTCGCGCATAGTGCCGTAGCGCACGGCGTTGGTGCCCGAGGCGCGCGTCGACGCCATGCCGCCGAGCGTGGCTTCCTCCGCTCCGGGGTCTATCGGAAAGAATAGACCCATGTCGCGAAGGTAATCGTTGATCTGCTTCCGGGAGACACCCGCCTGGACGACGCAATCGAGATCCCGCTCGTTCACCTGGAGAATTCGGTTCATGCGGGACATGTCGACAGAAATGCCACCGAAGGGTGCGTT
>ERZ795043.1535-NODE-1535-length-11102-cov-4.157780_pt1 | contig 11102 bp, 5 predicted proteins | sample MGYA00375127_ERZ795043 | MGnify/ENA primary metagenome ERZ795043 (study PRJEB30172, sample SAMN05518447) | compost metagenome | isolation source: Feedstock adapted compost from Newby Island compost facility, Milpitas, CA | place: USA:Newby Island compost facility... | reverse complement strand
CTTTCAACCGCCGATACAACTCTTCGTAAAACAGGATCACGCGATTCCAGTCTTCGGGTTTGATCCTCTCAAAATCGATTTCAACGCCATTCAGAGGAAACGCGGCCGCGATTTCCAATATTTGCCCGATCAGAGAGCTGCGGCTTTCTTCGGACGCCATCAACCGGGATATGAGCGCCGCATCCTTTTGCGACGACGATCCGTCGGCGAATACGATATCGTTGACGAACGTCAAGTATACCCGGATCGAATTCGCCCCCGCCGCCTCCCGAATCGCGGCAATGGCCTGTTTCCACTCTTTTGTCTGAAACGGTCGGTCGTTCTCATCAAAATAAACGGCAAACGCCTGAACGCTGTCGATCCGCGAGGCCAACGCCCGGAAATCCGCAAATCCTTCATCCCATTGCCAATCCGCAATCCAAGCCGACAACTCTTCTTCCGGCTTCTCGTTCCGGTAAAACAACAGACCGAATCCCACCAATACGACGACGATTAGCAATGCTACAGCCAATACCGCTTTGATCGCAGGACGTCCCATCGTTCCTCCTAGAATGTCTCGACCGCCCAATCAATGATGGCTGAGACAAAAGATTTTCCACGATGGATCCATTCCACGATGCCGGTATGATTGCTGCTGAATATGATGGAGCCCGTCTCTTCCGCGCCCGGTTGCAAATTCCGGATCGTAACATTTTGAAAGATGGCGTCGTAAATGTCGTCTTTCTTGTTCTGTTCATTCCTTTCCGCCGCGAGAGCAATGCCTCCTCCCGCAGGGACATCGCTCATCTCCAAGTCCTCGAGCAACACCGTGTTGTCCACGACCACCCGCAACTTATCGTTTTGCACCGTAATTTCGAAATTGCGCGTATGGCGAATATTGATCGGATAATCCGGCTCCTCCAACCGGCCGAGGATGACATATTCCAAAGGATACACGCTCGCTTTATCAAAAGCCACCTCCCGGCCGTCCCAATGAATTTCGCTCAATTTTTGCGAGAACACGCGTTCTTCCGGTTTCCCCGGCAATTTCCGGTCCACATGAAGCCGATTGTTTTCCAGCATAATTCGAAGATAGGAATTTTTGTCGCGATCATACCGTAAATAAATGGACTGCCTGCCGATGACGTTGCCCGACAGTTTCCCGGTCCAGCGCAAATCTGTCAGCCCTTCGAACGCAGGTAAGTAGATCATCCCTTCCTTCGACGGCGGAGAAGTGACGATGATCGAATGGTCCTTGAATTCCGCCGCGCCGCTAATGACGTTCCACTGATCGGACATCTCCTCGACGCCCGTCACAAACGGCAAATCCCATCCGGTATCTTGGCGAATTTTCATCAGCAAATGATTCGTCGACCAGTAAGGCGCCGGCTGTAAACGGGTCAAATTGTAAATATTGTCATCCTTGCTGTTGTATACATGGCCTTCGCGATTGAAATGAATCTGAAACAAAGACCGGATCTGTTCGTCGTTGACCTGTTCGACTCTCTCGTTCATTCCGTTATACAAAGCGTTGGCATGCATAATCATGTACACGGGAGGGACGAACCCCAACGTTTTCGAATAAACCTGTTCCATCAACCGGTAATCTTCCCTGATTCTTTCCGCCATTTCATCGCGGGTTTCCACCGGAACCATATGTTCGTCGCGAATGTAATCCATGAGATAATGATTATAGTATTCAAAGTGCGATTTGTCCGAAATGTCGCTCTCGTCGATCACTCCCAAATGCTTCCCGTTTTCATCAAAAATGTTGATGTAAGTCAACCGATATCCGTTCGTCCCGAGCTCCCAGTATCCGGTTTTTTGCATCTTCAACAAATCGTTCGGCTGCACGAATTTGTTTTCGCCGTTGCCCATCTTGTTCGCGTAAGAGAGGAATGTCGCCTTAAAATTATACTTTTCCAGCAACTGTTGCCCGTAAAGCCCGGAATCAATACGACCGTCTTCGAAAGAAAGAAACAGCGCTCTCTCCGGAAGCGGACGGCCCGACTTGTAAAAATCCAAAATGTCCTGCTGGGAGATCGTCTCAAATCCAAGATCGTGCAACACTTTGAACTGTTCATCCAATTGGTCCTTCGGGATCAGTTTCGACGAACCTTTCCGATCCACCCCGAAGTAAGAAAGCGCGATGAAACCGTCCCGATTCGTCCAGGTTGACCGATCCGGTTCCGCATACCGACCGGCATCGACAACCACGTGAAACAGCGAATATCCGGTTACCAGCAAAACGAGCCACTGTATCACGGATTTTGCGACTTTCCAACGATTTTTCTTTTTGACATCATACTTTAATTTTCTCGTCATTTTGATACAACCCAATACCCTTTTTTTGTTTTCTTACCGCAACTTTTTTGCGTACCGCAATTTTTTCGCGAGCTTCGACATCCCGCGGCGTATCTCGTGTTCCCCATGTGGACTTCCAAAACGTCACCCATGCGACCGGCATTTGCCACAACAGCACAAACTCGTAAAACAGAACAAAGACAAATCCGAACAGCCACAATTTGCTTTTCTTGAAGAACAAATGCGCCAAACTCATCATTGCGGCCATCAACGTTAACCCCATCAAATAGGTGCTCGGGACCACGTGGTGCACAAGCGGGACATAGACGAGATTGTATAACACAACGACCGGCGCGGCGATGGGAACAACGAGACCGATGTAGAAAAATAGCGCCATGAGAGGTTCCTTTTTCCAGATGAATCCCGTCGCCCGGATCGATTCCCGCAGCCAGGAGCGTTTCCATCTCATCTGTTGCTTCAAAAAAACGCTCACTTTGGACGGGACAATCGTCGAACAAACCGCCGAATCCTGATATCCCACCCGGTGCTCCCGCAACAAAAAGTTTGTCATGCTGCGGTCATCGCCGAATGTCGCCCGGTAACCCAAAAATCTCTGGTTGATCCATTGGTCGGCATATTTCAAAACGAGATCTTTGCGGTAGCAGGCCAACGGCCCCGACAAGCATGTCACACTGTCGAACCAAGCCTCCGCCGCTTTAAAAACCCGGAAAGCGATATAGTAACGTACCGTTTGCAGCTTGGTGAGGGCGTTCGTATATTTGTTTTCGACTTCGGTCCGGCCCGCAACCCCGCCGATCTTCGGATCTTGGAACGGCTGCACGAGGTGCTTGATCGCCGTCGGTTCGAGAAAACTGTCCGAATCCACAAAGACGACCAGATCGTGCTTGGCGATTTTCACTCCTTCGATCAAAGCGAATCTTTTTCCCCGATTTTCCTCCAGAAAGATCGCTTTCAATCGCTCCTTCGTCTTGAAACGATCGGCTTTTTGATGCAACTCGTCCACGATCTCCCGAATCTTCTCGGCGGAATTGTCCGTAGAATGGTCATCGACGACAATGACCTCCAGCTTGTCGATCGGATAATCCTGGTTCAAGCAATTTACGATCGTTTTTTGTATCCACTTTTCTTCGTTGAAGCAGGGAATGACGATCGACACTCCCGGAGTGTAATCGGGATTCACGGGAACCTCTCGGTATAACATGCCGAAAAAGTACCGGGAGAGCAAAAGCAGCGCCGCCGCGATGCTGTACAAATACAGGGACGTGTGGTACTTGAGGTAGATCAAACTTTCCGTCCGCATCAGCAAGACCACAAATACCACGAGAAACATTAAACCGCTGCTCATGAACAGGGAATAACTCCACCTTCTTTTCCGGAAATATTCCGTTAGCGGTTTTTTAAACTGAAATGCGATGAACGTTTTCTCAACGCCATCTTCCTGGCGAACAAAAGTTCTCACCATGACCGCGCGTTGATCAACCCGCGATTCAAACCCTTCAGGCATCGTTCCCGGAGGAATTTTGAAGCGCAATCGGCATGAACGACCGATCTGGTCCGGGAGTGAGGGATCCGGCACTTCGAGCAGGATTCCGGTTGACGAAATATCGACCGCGCGGGCAGTCGTCAGCTTCTTGTTTTTTCCGCCCGTTTGCATTTGGACCGGAAAATCCGCTTTATACCGCGTGCCGAGCAACCGGACCTTGTTCAAATACGCCGGATCATCTTGTTGTTGACCGGCCTCACGCGCTCCTCTGCGATCCTTCAGGTTGCGCATATTTTCCGGATCCGGAACATAAGGCAGAAGTCTCCGATCCGGCTTGGGAACCGCCAACACTTCGTCCGATTTTGTCTCAATCAATATTTTTTCCATTTTTCTCCTCGAACCCATAATTTATAAGCTCCAGTACACGAACCCTGAGCGTTCGTAATCCGACGGGGGGAAAACCCCTTTGACATCGATGAAATATTTCGGTTGTCCCGGGCCGAACAACCGGCTCATATCCAACTCGACAAAATGTTGGTGAGGGACCGCAAGCACAATCATGTCGACATTACGGATCTCGGACAGCGGGACAAGCTCGATCCCGTATTCTTCATAGACGAGCCGGGGATCGGCCAACGGGTCGGCCACTTGCGGAACAATGCCGTATTCCGTCAACTCCCGGATAATATCGATCACCTTGGAATTGCGAATATCCCGGCAATTTTCCTTGTACGTAACGCCCAAAACGCCTATTTTCACGTTTTTAAAGTCCGTTTGGGCTTGAACCAACATTTTAATGATTTGTCCCGCGACATATTTGCCCATATTTTCATTGATTTGTCGGGCGGTCGTCATCAACTTCGAATAAAATCCCACGGTTTCCGCCTTGTAAGTCAAATAATAGGGGTCGACGCCGATGCAATGTCCGCCCACCAACCCGGGGGTAAATTTTAAAAAATTCCACTTCGTTTGGGCGGCCGCAAGAACGGCCTTCGTCGAAATGCCCATTTGATGAAGCAACATGGATACTTCGTTCATAAAGGCGATGTTAATATCCCGCTGGGCATTTTCAATGACTTTGGCCGCCTCCGCCACTTTGATGCTTTCGGCCCGGTACACCCCCGCATGAATAATCAGCTCATAGATGCTGGATATGATCTCCACCGTTTCCTCATCGATTCCCGCGACAATTTTGACGATGTTGTCGAGACGGTGTACTTTATCCCCGGGATTGATTCGTTCCGGAGAATATCCGACCTTGAAATCTTCTCCGCATTTGAGGCCGGATTCGGCTTCCAGGAGCGGAATGCAAATTTCTTCCGTCGTGCCGGGGTAAACCGTCGATTCGTAGATCACGACGGCATCTTTGCTTAACCTTTTCCCAATCGTGCGGCTGGCTCTCTTCACGAGGCTTAAATCCGGAATATGGCCTTCATGAATCGGAGTCGGCACCGTAACGATGAACACCTTCGCTTCGTTCAGCCGGTCTTCATTCGCGGTGAAATCGACGGCACTTTGTCTGATCGCCTCATCGCCCATCTCCCCCGTAACATCGATTCCTCCCCGGTAACGCGCGATTTTGCCCTCATCCAGATCGAAACCGATGACGTCGACTTTCTTCGATAAGGCCAATGCGATCGGAAGTCCGACGTAGCCCAGTCCAACCACCGCAAGTTTTGTTTTCCTTTCTATCAACTGCCGATACACATTCGTTGTTGCATTTCCAAATTCCACTGCGTCTTTAGTTTTCTCCTCTACCAACTTCACATTCATTGTTGCATCTCCAATTCTATCGGGTATTTCTCGATCAGTTCGGAAACTTTGATGAACGTATAACCTTGACCCAATAAATACTCGATGATTCTGGGCAGCGCCTCCAGCGACGGCAAATCGTCCAAAATGTGGAGCAAAATGATGCTTCCGGGCGTCGTCTTTTCTTCGATCGTTTGGAAAATATCGTCGGGACTGTGACTCGTATCCCAATCGAAGGTGGTTACGTCGTAGTTCACTATCGTCGAATACCCGGTCGCGGCTACAATACGGGCGGAAGTTTCATCAATAACCCGTTTGGGCGGACGGAACAACATCGTCGGCTGTTGCTGCAACGCTTCCGTCAAAATCCGGTGGGCTTTGACGACCTCCTCTTGCAATTGCTCGGGAGTTAAAGTTGTAATCTCGGGATGACTGAATGTATGATTGCCCACATCATGGCCTTCCCGGAGAATCGACCTCGCCAAATTCGGATTGTTTTTCACCCCGTTCACCCGCACAAAAAACGTCGCAGGGATACCGTACTGGCGCAATATGTCGAGAACCTTGGTGACGGTATAATCCGTCCCCCAATCATCAAACGTCAGACTCACAACTTTGTCGTTGGTGATTGCTTTGCGCACGACTTTAAACGTCACATTTTTGTAATCCGGCGAGTATTTTGCCGCGTCATAACCGGGGATCTGTTCCATCGGCTTTAAATGTTCTTCCCGCTCGATCAGTTCGCTCAACGGGACGATTTGATAATGGATGCCCGCCGCCTCCTCGATGATCAATCGCAGCGTTTCCGCCGCTTCCGGATTATTGTTGCTAAGGACGGAGATAATGCCGCCGCGCGTGATGCGTTTTCGGATGTAATCTCTCATGTCCACTTTGGTTGTGTTGCCGCCGATCCGCAAACTGCCCGACACGACTGCCTTCATACCCAACTGGGCCGTGACGAGGCGAACGTCGTCCGTGTACTCTCCATTACGCGTCGCGACGTATTGCGGCTCCTTGCCTGTCGCTTTCCGGATCACTTCGTTCGCCAGGTTAATCTCCTGATAAACATGCGCATAGTCCAGCTTGCTCATATCGAGCCCGTTCAGCGTTTCATTGCCGATTTCATGCCCGCGGGCCGCAATCTCTTGCGCGACATCAGGCTCTTCGGCGACTCGCATACCCGGTAAAAAAAAAGTCGCTTTGGTTTGAGTTTCATCGAGCACATCCAAAATGCGCATCATCGATTCCCGGTCCGCCATCCCGTGCACGGTCAAGGAAAAGATTTTGTCCGTCGTGGGCACATAAGAATACGCCTTGCTCATTTCGCCAGTATAACGATTGATTTGCCGGATGGCGGACGTGTCGGCCGGTTGCCCGACATTTTCCGATTTTTGGCTTAACGCCCAACTGATCGACCACGTGAGCGTTGTGAAAATGACCACAATGATAACCGCTCCAAGCGCCCGTCGTTGTTTTACTCCGGATGATACATTTCTCATCATCTTTCTCCTTAAGATCACTTTGTTTTACCTTTTCCGTTGCCGGATCGGTACAAAACTTCCGTCAAGTAAAGCGGAACGTGCTCAGAAAAACGGTGGCTTTTCCCTGCTTTTTTCCATGTTGCAACGGCAATCCGCCATCATTCCAATCCCCCTCCTTCCCGGCAATGAACGACCTAGTTCTTCTCCTGAACAGCTGCTTTCTTGAGTTGATGCACAGGCACGGTGTTTCGCAAACCAACTACACCTTACCCAAGGACTTTCAACAGCTTTTGAACAAATCGCCGACGTTTGGTTAGGAAGTGTCGAGTCATATCCGTATAATCAAATCACCCGAATTTACAGTCGGCTGTCGCACAAATCGTCAAAGGGGGGATTGTATGGGTCGGACTTTTTCTTTGAAAAAAAATAAAGCTCCCCTCGCGGTTATTTTGTTTATCGCCATGTTGACCGGCGGGCACATCCTTTGGCTTGAAATGTTCGAGCCGAAGGAACAACCGTATGCGAAAAAAGGACTTTTGGATGTTAGAAATTGGGAATGGGACTCCGGTCGTACGATTACATTGGACGGCGAGTGGGAGTTTTATCCAGAGGTTTTTTTGATGGCCGACGATCAAGTACATACATCCCCAAAGCATACCGCCCAATATGTGAAAGTTCCCGGGGATTGGAATACATACCGGCACGATTCATCGTCGCCCTATGGATACGGATCTTATCGGTTGAGGATTTTGCTGGAACCTGAGGATCACCGTGTATACGGCATTTACGTTCCAAATGTGCGGAGTTCATCGCAATTGTTCGTAAACGGAAGGTTAATCCGTTCATCGGGTCAGCCGGCAGCGCAGGCCGAAGATTATTTGGCGAAAAATGTTCCTTATACGGCTTCTTTTACATCCGAAGGAAACGGCGTCGTCGAGATTGTGCTGCAAGCGGCCAACTTTGACGATCCGCGCGGCGGCGGGTTGATCCGTTCTCTCAAATTCGGATTGGAAGAGGCTGTCCAGCATGAACGGCACGTCTCCGTATCCATGCAGTTGCTCGTTGCGTGCGCGTTGCTGTTTCAAGCGTCTTGCTTTCTTGTCCTGTACATCATCGACAGAAACAAAAGATGGTTTTATTTTTCCCTGGTGCTTTTCAGCATGACTTTACTCATCACCAACAGCAGCGAAGACAAATTGTTGCAGTTCTTCTTCCCGATCGATTTTCAGTGGAGCTTCAAAATATTAAACTTGTCGATCGTTCTGCTTTTGTATTCGTGGATACGCTTTCACATCGGGGAATTTCCCAAAGCCTGGCGTCCCAAATTGCTTTTGTGGCTCCGGTTGGTGTGCGTCGCGACAGGGGGCCTTACTTTCCTGTTACCCGTTACGTACCAAATCCCGCTTCGGAATTGGACTGTCGGGCTCGTCAGCCCGCTGTTCGCGTTGTCGGTCGTTTACGCGCTGAAAAAGGCTCTTCAAGGAATGTCGGGCAATCAGTTTTTATTTCTTTCCTTTCTCGCTTTGTTGAATCATTTGATTTGGTGGCTCTATTTAACGGTTAAAGGAATCAAAATCATCTTTTATCCGTTTGATCTCATCGTCGCGCTCATTACGTTCTCCTCCGTTTTGTTCAATCGATATTATCATTTGTACCACGAACAGAAAAAAATGACGGCCGAACTGAAAGAAGCCGAAAAAAAGAAAGAGGAGTTTCTGATCAAAACATCGCATGAGCTCCGGAATCCGCTCCACGGCATGATTAACATTTCGCAAATGGTGCTCGAACGGGAACGGAAGACGTTGAGCGCAAACAGCGTTCAGGAATTGGATACCGTCCTTTCGATCGGGCGCCGGATGTCTTTGATGCTGGACGACCTGCTCGATGTTGCGCAATTAAGAAACGGCCGCATCCGGCTTCACATGCAGAGGTGTTCTCTTCCTTCGATCATACAAGGCGTCATGGATATGGTCCGTTATATGACGGACGGAAAGCCCATTGTCATCTCAAACCGGATACCCGACCATTTTCCCGACGTGCTGGGCGATGAAAACCGGATCATTCAAATTATGTTCAATCTGGTGCACAACGCCATCAAGTATACGAATAAAGGCGAAATTTCCATTGATGCCCACATGAAAGATGGGAAGGCGTATGTGACCGTTTCCGACACGGGAATCGGCATGGATGAGACGACCGTGCAACGAATTTTCGAACCGTTTTATCGGGCTTCCAACGGGGTCGATGGAGGGATCGGCCTGGGACTGAGCATTTGCAAACAGTTGGTGGAATTGCATGGAGGAACGATACACGTTCAGTCCGCTCCGGAGCAAGGATCACGCTTAACGTTCAGTCTGCTGTTGTACGATCCTGTCTCCATTGAACGCGTTCCTGAAAACATGGAAACGGACACCGCCGTTCAGGCGCCAGCTCTTCTCAATCCGTCAAACGAGCGAAACGTCGCGATTCCGGACCGTTTGCAAGGCTTCGTCCAAGATCGGCCAAGAATTTTGATTGTGGATGACGACTGCATCAACCTGAAGATCCTGAAGGCCATTCTTTCGCGCGAGAAATATGACGTCGCCACGGTGACGAATGGCGAGGAAGCGCTGGCCATGCTCGATGATCGGGAATGGGATCTGATCATATCCGATGTTATGATGCCGCGCATGTCGGGTTACGAATTGGCGAGAAATATCCGAAAACGTTATGGAATGACGGAACTTCCCATTCTTTTGCTAACCGCGAGAAGCCGCCCGGAAGATATCGAAAACGGGTTTCTTTCCGGCGCAAACGATTATGTGACCAAACCGGTGGACCCGCGCGTATTGCTTGTAAGGGTAAACGCGTTAACTTATCTGAAAAAATCAACCAGAGAACGGATTCGGATGGAAGTCGCATGGCTTCAGGCGCAAATCGAACCGCATTTCTTTTTTAACACTTTGAATTCGATCGCAGCGTTGCATAGCGTTGATCCGGATCAAATGATGGAACTGATCGGACACTTCGAAAACTTCCTGAGGGAAAAGTTCAAATTTCAAAATGCCGATGAACTGGTTCCCCTGGAAAACGAATGCAGTCTTGTGCGCTCTTATCTGTTTATCGAGCAAGTCCGATTCGGAGACAGACTGCAGATTCATTGGGAAATCGACCATCCGGGGCCATGGAAAGTTCCGCCTTACACGTTGCAGCCGCTGGTGGAAAACGCCATCAAACATGGAATTATGCGGCGCAGCAAGGGAGGGGCGATATGGATCAGGCTTGTCCATCATGACGGGTATGCGGTATTATCCGTTACCGACAATGGAATCGGAATGCCGGAAGAAGTGATTCAGCGTTTGAAGGAACCGTGCAACGATTCATCGTTCGGAATCGGTTTACGGAACGTGGATTATCGTTTGAGGCGATTGTACGGCACGGGACTCCGGTTCGAAAGCAAACCGGGAGAAGGGACGACGGTTTCCTTTGTGATCAAGCGGGTTTCGGAATGTATGAATCTGGCCTCGGTAGTGTAATTTGTGAAAAACGGCGATCCAATCTCCAAATACCCCGCGGACTCTCTCCCCGGAGGGAGAGAATCCGCGATAGTCCGAAATGGGGAGTTCAGGTCGACTGGGACGGCTTCAGGCGTATGGGAACGAGAAGCCGATGCGACTGTATGCACTCGTCATGATGAAAGGTCGCTCCCGCATCATGAACGTCGTATTCACGGAGGATGAAAAACTCGATACGCGCAAAGGCTGTCATCTGCGGACGTTCGAATGTTTCGGCCGACGTCCGGAAGTCGTTTAAGCACGACCATGTTTTTTCACGACTGCTCACGATCTGGCGACACTTCGGCAGTCGCACCGGAACTACTCGATCCGGCGTAAGCAAAAGTATTCATCAAGCCGAATTTGCTCAACATTTGCGAAATCGGGTAAAAAAGGATGGAGGATACGTTCGTTGATGTCTTGTTCCGGATCGTATCCGAGCGATATGAGACCGGATTGATCGCCCGGACGTCGAACAAGCCGACGGCGCGAGGCGGGTGTTTTTTGCAAGTAGAAAATGCTCAGTTTTGCAGCGAAAAATGCCAAGGC
>ERZ795043.1533-NODE-1533-length-11107-cov-4.285469_pt1 | contig 11107 bp, 10 predicted proteins | sample MGYA00375127_ERZ795043 | MGnify/ENA primary metagenome ERZ795043 (study PRJEB30172, sample SAMN05518447) | compost metagenome | isolation source: Feedstock adapted compost from Newby Island compost facility, Milpitas, CA | place: USA:Newby Island compost... | reverse complement strand
AGCGTAATAGTGAGACTAGTAACGCTTATGAGGCTGAAGACTCTTCTTCTCTTGTGTTTGAACCTTTTAATTATAGCAGATTGAATAATTATAATTCACTTAGAGAGTCTATTATAAAAGCAGAAAGTGGAGAAGTTATTTCTGATGAAGTAACTGATAAGAGAGAGCGTCTTAACTCTAGTTTGCCTAGTATAAACGTAAATAGTGAGAAAGAAGTTAAAGTAATTTTAGTAAGTGGAAATAGGAAGAGTGGAGTTAGCACTCATTGTGTAGCTTTTGCTGCTTCAGTTGCTTCTTTAGGAAAGAAAGTACTCATATTTGACCTATCTGCTAATAAAGGTATCTCTGAAATAATGGAAGTAACAGATGTACCTTATAATAAAGTAGATGTTAGAGAGTATTTAACAAAACCTTTTATTGAGTTTGATTTTGGTATCAATCTTATTATACCACCAGATAAGGGAATCGCATTGCACTTACTTAGAAACGTACATTCTAATATCAAAAAATCTAACGTAGATGTTTTTATTATAGATTGTTCTAAAGAGAATTTCAGTTCCTCATATAAAATATTGTCTGTTGGTTCATTGAGTGTTTATTTCATTTCTTCGATGCTCAGATCAGACCTATTAGAGATAAGAGAAATGTTCTCTATAGTGAAACAAGCGGATTTAATTATTAGTTGTAGTACAATTAATTCATTCGGAATAAATAATGTTAAACCAGAAGAGATTAGATCTATATTAAAGAATTGTAAAAGGGTATTTGATTATATGAAATTCCCTCATATGGCGATGGATGGTTATCTTTCTGAGGTATTGTTGGGAGTGAAGTAGATGTCGGACAGGAAACTTTTAAAGGTAAATCTTTTATTGGACGATATAAGTAGAATTAAAATGAGAAGTAATTTGCATGACATGGTTATATATGGGGTAAATATTATCTCTGACTTAAGAGAGTTAGATGACCAAGCTCTTAATAAATCTAGGATAGTAATAATTTTGGAAGATGCTCTTAAAAAGGGCGGATTATATTCAGACTTGTTGTTGTACAAAGAAATATTTTCTTTAGAGTATATATTTATTGGAACTGATCCTGTACTTTTAAAGAAAATGGAATCTATAGCTGAATGTTCGTCTATGGATGTAAGTGTTTTAGATTATAATAAGTTGTATGCTGTGATATATAATGATCGTACTGCTAAAAAAGAATTCTCTAAGATAGAAACCTTAGACTATTTGGTTCTTGCTAATGACATACTTAAATCTGAATACGATTCTAGAGTAAAAAGACTAGCTTCTGCATTTATATCTCTATATCAAATGCTAGATTCAGAACAAGATAGAAATAGGAGTTTACAAGAAGAATTAAATACTTGTAATCTAGAATTAGCAAATTTAAGAGATAGATGCGAAATTCTGACTCAATTACAAATAGAGACTTTAGATAGATCTAGAGAAGTTAATTCTAGTTTAAAACAGTTAGAAGTTATTTTATCTAAAGATGTTTATGATAAAGTACAGCTGAATAGATATCCAAACAAACCTAAGATACTTTACTTTAAAGAGTATGAAGAAATCCTACATATTAATAGTTTTATTAGTACTTTGTTTGAATTATTTAAAATTCAAGCAAAGTTATCAGTAAAAGTATTAAGGCTTTATGATAGTAGTGGATCTAGGAAGATAATGACTTTGCCAAAGTATTATAAAATAATTCAGAACACTTTTATAAGGCGTGATGTAATTTCTTCTGATTTCGTGGCTAAAGTTGGAGGGTATAAGGAAATTTTGGATATAATTTTAACAAACCATGTTGGACTTGATCTATTAATTATTGTGGACTGTAAAGATCATTCTGACACTATTTTAAATGGAAATTTTATCAGCTATGCAATGTGTAGAAATCCAGATAATTTAAGTGTATTTAATTTAGATAAGAATAGTACTATTGTTAGTTGGGGAGATAGTAGGCTTTGTTGGGAGTCCTATCAAAATTATTCCAGTCTTAATGACAAAGAGAGATTTTTGTTTTTATCATCTAGAACTGTGATGCAAGATATTTATGAGACGACAGTTAGTAGGTGAGTAAGATGACTCCTTGGCATTTATATATGGAGTATATTGCTAATTACATTAGTTCAGGGGCTTTTATTTTAAGAGAGAAAATTTCCTCTCTTGGGATAAGAGCAGTTTTTGATAGATTCTTAACTAAGAAAGCAATTACCAAAGTTTGGCTCATAAGATCGTTGCCTGTCGATTTTAATTATAATTTAACCCATTTCATCAGGGATGAAATGTTTAAGGTTTTCCCGGAAGTGAAAACTACTTTATATTTTTATTCTATTCCAACTGAGATAAGAACTGAAAGTGAAACTTTCAAGAGGATGTTTGGACGTGCTAGAGAAAGATATGAACGATATAAAGATCTATATGAAAATTTAAATGAGAACGATAAGTTAACTGGCAAAAAGTTTTATATTGGTGGAGGTAAAACTTTCACTTTAAGGAAATCAGATATTGAAAAGCTTAAGAGTAGATATGATTCTTTCTCGTATGTTTATGAACATAAATCGAATGGAGGAAGATTCTTTAAAACATACGTTTTTATTCAAGCTTCTGCAGATGACAATAGTTTATTACAAAGATATAGAAAGCACTTGCATGATCTGTTAGTGGGTAGGGATATATTTTTTCAAGAAATTAAAGGGAATGTGTCTAAGTATTTGTCTAATTTTGGACCTGCTAGCTATATTAATGAGGAAGTAAAAGAATACCCTCATAATTTATTTAGTGATGAAAACTTAGCCCATATAATACCTACTCATACTAGAGGACTTATTGGTGGGCAAGGGGTTTTGTTTGGACTGGATGTATTAAGTAAGTTTCCAGTGATACTTAACCCTATTGAAACTTCTGCGGCTCAAGTATTTTTATGGATAGGGAAGTCTGGCTCTGGTAAAACTTTTGCAGCTCAAATGGCTACACTAGGATTTTTATCTGACGAGTTATTCCATGCATCAGCTGTCTGTATAAAAGGTGGAGAGTGGGATAAGTTACGTCCTTTAGTTGGTAATATTATGTTGGTCATATCTATGGATGATACACATGGGAATTTTGTTAATGTTATGCGCATTGATGACATGGATGTAGATGAAGACAATTGTGAATATGTATATAATTTAGCTGTTCATGCTACGGTACAACTGTTTTCTATTGCAGTAAATTTAACAAAAGAAGAAGGTAACCTTTCCGATTTAGAATTTATATTGGATACAGCTGTTAGAAAAGTATACTCTCAACTTAATGGGTTTAATTATAAAAATCCTAAGACATTTCATTTAACGAAGCAATTAAAATATGAAGATGTTGTGGATACTTTGGTTGAGTTAAGCGAGACTACTCAATCTCTTTCTGATGCACAACGAAAAATGATACCTCTTATAGTAACCAGAGCGTCTACGTATTTTAAAGGGCATGGTAGATTTTCGAAGTCCCTGAGGAATGAGATAACTGTTAAAGAGGTATATAACAGCAGACTTGTAGTTTTCTCTATGAATAAGAATGCTGGGGATATTATGGATACTTCAGATGATATTAAAGTTTATATGGCTCAACATCTAATTCGTAAAAAACATCATATGCGTGGTAGGCATAAATTACATTCTATTGAAGTGTATGATGAAGGCCAGAGAGCAGATGATATTGGAACTAGAATGGGAGGTCATTCTAGTCAGTTAATTAAAGGTATATCTCATGCAGTATCCGGTAGCCGTAGTGACAATGTTACAATCCATATAATTACTAACTCCATGGCATCACTAAAAGGAGACGATAAAGCTGCTATTAGAAGTAACATAACTAGTGTAGTAGCTGGTAAGATGAATAAAGAAGATATCGATGAGTTAGTAGAGAATTACGGATGTTCAGATATAAAGAAGTACATGGAAAGTATATCCAATGATGAAAATCCAAAGTTGGAAAATTGTTTTGCGTTGAAGTTTGATAATGGTCGCAGAGTTCTTAGAACTATTTATAAGGCTGTAGTACCGCCTTATATTGAAGAGGAGTTGCGACAGAGGGATGTGGCTTCTGTTATTTTGGAAGAAGCGTAAGTTTCTTTTGTTTATTTTGATTGGAATTGTTTCTTTGTCGGTTCTTTTCTTATCAGTATTTCTTTTTATGACTGCAATGTTTAACCAAAATCGACTTGCTTATTTTCTATTGAAACAAAGAGCGGACAAGGCCGTAGAGGATATAAAAAGGGAAATTGGGGATCGGTATAATTCCGATCCCCGTTCTCGTTATAGAGAAATAGAAAATATTGAAGATGGAGACCGAGGTAATGGCATAAATCTTCTTTTAATAGATAGAATTGCAACTGAAGGCTACGTTAAAGAATTACTCCAACTATATAGAGACTCTGCAGATGGAAAGTTATTTGACAGTGCTTATAGTTTAACTTTTGAAGGTCTTTTAGGTATGCATAAGAATGAGAGCGGGTTTTATCCTAATACAAGTGGAGTTTTATTGAAGAGTTATTTGCCTATTGATAATGGTAAAGTAAAATGGAAAGAACCAATTAACGGTGATGATGGTTCGGGCATGACCTTAAAGACTTTTACTTCTCAAGTAGCTGGTAAGGTAGGTATAGATACTTACTACAACGGACTTAGACGACGTGGCGCTCCCTATACAGGCCCCTTCCAGATTAATATAAACTATTTCGATTCTTCATTTAGATCCAAATTAAGTGGTAAAGGGCACTCCTCTAATAGTAGAAATTCAGACCCAATGTATTTGCCTGACAGTTTAGCATATATGAATTTACATTATAGTAAGATGGTAAAATCTTTAGGGTTAGAAGGTAAAGATAGGAAAATTTTAGATGGATTGTATAGCGCTTATCATAACGGTGGGATAGGGCACTTGTCGTACACTATGTCATTTGGTGTGGGGTATGACACAAAAAGATTAATCTTAGAACATCAAAATGCTAACGGTAAAAGCAATTCTGAAGTTAAAAGTGAATATTCTAAACATGTAGCAGAAATAGCAACTATTTTACTAGAAGGTATCACAAAGTATGGTCGTAAAATAAAAGGATTGGACCCTTCAGCTTCTGCGGCTATAATACTTTTGGATAATGGTTACTATTTGTCGGAGACTGCATATAATGGATATGCTTGTAGATTTAATGGTAATCGTTCTGTATGTGGAAATGATAATGGTTGGGATAGATCTGATGCCATGGTCAAGGCTTGGGAGGTTCTTAAAGGAGAGAAACTTTCTAAACAGGAAATGTCTCAAGTGCTGTTAAGATATAAAAAGACTTTTTCTGAAGCCTATCCTGATTATATTAGTAGTTCAGATTTAAACAGGATTTATGGAAAATCTAACAGTATGGACTCTGATCCAAAAGGTGCTATTTGGAAATTGTCTAATGATACTTCTTTTGTATATAAGAATAAAATAAACGGGCAAGACCCAAGAGTTTTACACATGACTAATATGGAAGTTATAGGTCATATGTGGGATACTATGGGGTCTGGCATTTTTGTTTATGAGAATTTGTTAAAATTAATGGGGATAAATGAGGATCCTACTAACCCATATGATTATATCAATCGTATAAAAAATGAGTATATACCAAGGTCTACTTCATTTGATGCTATTTTATATAAGATGGGAGTTACTGATATAGACCCTAAAGCGAGAGATATGTTGAAAGCAGGTTATGAGATAAGCGGTTTCTGGTATTATCTTGGAGGTCAGGGTCTTCCAGTATCAGAAGCAAATTGGTCGACTCATTTAGCTTGGAGTGATAAATCTTCTCCTACTGCATATGCTGTAGCAGGTGAAAAGTCTAGACAAGCTTTTGAGATTATATATGAAACAAAAGATGGTACTTCCCCATTTAAAAGAGAGAATATACGTGATAGTAACTTGGTAAATTTAGGAAGAATTTTATTAGATTGTAGTCAATTAGTCTATCAAGCATACAATAGATCCATAGCAAAAATTACAGGGAAACCTTTAGATGCAAAAACATCTGCTGAACAACTAAAATCATCTTTTTTAGTTACTATACAGAATTGGGATGAAGCTAAGCCGGGGGATATTTTTGTAAAGAATGGGCATGTATTTTTCTTTATAACTAGAAATAAAGGGTATAGTGCTATGACTCTATCTTCTGGAGAGACTCTTACTGAAAAAGATCATAGGGTTGCTGTAGGTGGTTATTGGGTTTTAGAAGCTGCAGACTATGGCAAGAAGGTAGGTATCCGTGCAAGACATCAGATAGACCCTAAAGTTTATACTCTTAGGAGATTTAAAGAGTTAATGCAGTAGGAAGCTTAAACCCTATAATTTTCTTAGAAATATTTATAATTAATTGAGGTTGAGGGAAAGGAGGGATCGCATGCCTTTTAGTGGGGAGGTAAGTACACAAGAAGAGTTGCTCAGAAAGTTAAGAGGGCACTTGGCTTACAAAGCAGGTGTCGAACCTTATGTAGTTTTCAATGATCAAAGTCTAGCTGAAATTTTACAAGTAAAACCAAAAACTTTGGATGATCTATCTAAGGTTAAAGGGTTTCCTAGAGAAGGTAAAAGAATCTCTAATTGGGGAGAAGCAATTATAGCTATTTTTAATTCAGCTGATAAAATTGAGTCTTTTGAGGTTAAAGGGTCTTCATTGGAGGATATGAAAGTAGTTGCTCATTTGAAAAAATTGGATTTATTTAAATGAAGTTATGAGTAGTCTTGGAGGAGTTTAATGAAGTACAGAGTTTTTTGGGTTATTTTGCTTTTGGTTATTTGGGGTCGTGCTACGGTGCATTCAGAGATTTCGGAAGTAAAAGAATTTGAAGAGTCCAAATCAGTCCAAGATGTTAGGGGACTTGAACATATTGATGAAATCAAGCCCCCTGAATATGTGAAAATTTTATCTCATGAGAAATTAGAAGATGCAAAGACTTCGTTGGAAGAAAGTCAAGAAGATTTTGTGGACAAAGGTGAATATCTAGGAGAATTTAATATGACTGCTTATGATTTGAATGAAAAATGTTGTTCTAAATCACGCAGTCACCCAGCTTTCGGTATAACTGCAAGTGGATTCGACCTTAAAGGGTTATCCAGAGAAGAAGCTCAAACTGTAGCAGTAGATCCTAAGATCATTCCCCTTGGATCTAAACTTTACTTAGAGTTTGAAGGTAAATACGAATTGTTTTCCGGAATTTACTATGCTAGAGACACAGGTAGCGCTATTAAAGGAAAGAAATTAGATTTGTTTATGGGAGATTTTGGACAAGATGAACCAGACTCTAGAGTTTGGGAATTTGGGAACAGTCAAATAGCTAAAGTATATTTGTTAGAGGAGGGAGATTGACTTGGGCTATAAGCCCGTACATATAGGGTGTATAAGCGCGCCTTATAACTAGCAAAAATCAGGAGGTATTTATTGTGCGAGGTCTAGTAAAAGGTGCGGTTTTTGAATCAGAAGTTTCTTATACTCTAGAACAGTTTGAACGAGCAATTGTAATATCGAACTTGGTTTTATACTCCCACTATCTTGAATCTCCTACAGAGATTGATAAATTGATAATAAGCCCTCACGGTATTTTTGTAGTAGAAGTTAAATCCTTTTCTACGTCTTTACATGGTAGATTTTCTGACGAGTTTTGGACTGGTATAACAGGCAAAACTTCTACAAAAATATATAGTCCTGTACGACAAAATTTTGAACATATAAGAACTCTAAATAATGCATTGCATAGAATTGGCGGTAAATTTTATCCACTAGAAAATATAGTGATTGTGCCGGATTCAAGCAAAATAAATTCTGACTGCAATCAGGTAATGAATTTATCAAATTTTGTAAGTTATTTTGCTGGACGTTCTGTAGAAGGTATCAAATTTTCTGATATTAAAGCGATGATTTCTGATTTGCAGGAAGTAGTCAAACAACAATCTAAAAACGATATTAAAAGTAAAAATAAGAGTAGGCGGTAATAATGGAATATTGTTTTACATGTGGGAATTATGGGTTTCCTGATAGAGAGTGTCCTGAATGTGGACGAAGACCTAAGTCCTTGAATCTTTCAAAACTAGAGCCTGAAGATATAGAACAGTTTAGTAGGGAAGTAAAATCGGTAAAAATTCCTGAGCCTTATGTGGGCAATGAATGGTCTTCTATAAAGTTTTGGAGAAATCATAGCGATAAATTAGGATCTGAAGGAAAACCTAAGGATAAATTGTTAGAACACTTTGTCAATACCTTGGAAAAAGTTCATAACATTTTTGCAAGTGGAGAAGTTCCTAAAAAAAGTGCTATTGTGGTAGCTCCCAGTACTTATTCTAAACTCACATGGGCATTTAGTTGTATGCAGCATGCTATAAAGAGTAAACGAACTGTTGCCCCTTTTCTTGATACTTTGGAAGCTCATAGACTGGTTGTATTATCAAGCCAAGATCCTAAATATAAGTTGTATGGGTCAATAGATTATGATTCTTATATTACATCGGAAGTTTTGTTTTTAACAGTAACTAAGACTGAATATAGAAAACATGCGTATTCGCTTATTCAGGATATTTTTGATAAAAGAACAAGGTTAGGTTTGAGCACTTTTGTTGTCTCTAGATATTCTATAGAGGAGTTGGCTCGTTGGGATAGGTCAGGCAATTTTATAAAGATTAAAGAAGAGTCTCCAGATGAAAACAATATGAAGACCCCAGTAATTCTCACCTATAAGGAGGCCTTTACGTGAGAGAGATAAGCGAGGTAACTAAACTTAGACTTGAAGCTCGACTACAAAATATAAACAAAGTGTTGGATGAAGTAGGCAAGAAAATGGAAGAAGCTAGAGGACATGGCGACTTAAGAGAGAATGAAGAGTATACTTCTTCGTTGGAAACCTATACGAAATTATCTAGGGATAAAATACAAATAGAATCCATTTTGGAATCAGCTAAAATAGTTAAATCCTACCCCAACAGTATTTCTGTTGGTACTTTGTTAAGTGTGAAAATAATTTATCCTGATGGGACTGTATCGGATGAAGGCCTTCAAATGTTTGACGATAAGGGAAGTGGCTTTTTTGATGGGACTATCAGTCCTGATAGTCCATTAGGTAGAGCAATTTATGGTACAGTCGGAGGGGAGTTTAAAGTACAAGCTTTGAACGGCTCAGAACTTACGTACATTGTAAATATAGAACCAAAGGAAAGAATTAAAGAGTATTTGGAGCTTTATCCTCCAGATAGAAATGAAATGCTTAGAAGGGTGTTCCCTTCATGAGTAGAAATCAATCTATCAGTAGATCTTCAGTTTTGAAGTTTTTAACTGCTGTGGTATTTAGTTTTTCAGTTGGAGTTTTAATTTTGTTTTTAGCATCATATGATAGAGAAGGATTAGAAGATGATATTGGAATAAAAGCTGTAAAATATATGTATCAGTTCACTACTATAGCTGAATTAGATGCTAATATGGAAGGATTGAAGTTAATAACTTCAGACGAGGTATATAATTATTTGACCTTTGATAGAACAGACAAAGCCCTTAATGTGTACTTGAAATTTCATAATAAACCTGTTTTTGTGAATATAGAAGATACAGGGCCGGGATTTGTAATCTATACATTAAACACAGAATCTATATCTGCCGACAGACGATTTGTGTTTTTCTTTAAAGTGAAAAGTGGGAAAATTGTATATGCAAGAGAGGGTGAGTTTCTTGATTTTAACGATACTCTCCCTACTAGTTAAGTGTATTTGTTTCTTTTTATTTGTAATAGTAACATCTTACGTGCTACTTTACGGAAAGAGAGGGACTGGTATTAAAAGAGACTATCTTTTTACTGCTTTTATGTTACTTATTACTATGGTGGTGCTAAAATGAGATATACCGAAGAGCCAGATAAAGAAAGTATAGGAGATATATTTGATTTAATACGATTTCTTGTGGTGTCAGTATTTTTAGCGCCATATAGATTGATTAATGAGATAAGTAAGAAGGTAATGTATCTTAACAGAGAACCTATAGAGAAATTAGTTACAACAAGCATATTTATTTCTTTAGGGTTTTTATTGTGGGATTTTGTTTGGTTTATAGTAACAGGAAAGATAAATCTGATTGATGGGTTTATTCCTGTTTCAGCAAAGTTTATAGTTATTGTGTTTATTGTTTTAACATCCATGTATATGTTGGAGCAATTTGATAAATCTACTCGTACTTACATTTACATTGAAGAAAGAATTACATTACAGTCTTCAACAGAGGAATTATCTCCTGTTGTTACAGAAGAGACTAATAATATTGAAACTGTATCTGTTGGGGAGGTGTTTAACAAAGCTGAGCAAATTATTGAGAATTCACCTATATTAAGTTCAGGTGCTGAAAATGATGAACTTAATTTTGACTTTAATCTTGACTCTCTGAAAGGTGAATCTCCTGTATCTGATGAAGAAATTGTACGAGATAACTTAGATAGTCCTTTATCATTTTTTAAGGATATAGATCCCGATGAACTTATTACGAGCATAGAAGAAAGCGATTCTTATTTAAATTTGCGTGGGGGTTCTCGTCCTAGATTAGATAGGGATAGATTAATAGCCCTACTTAGCGAAGATAGTAATAGGGAGGGTTTAGTATGAGAATTCTTGCATCTGCTGTTAATGAATTGATGACTAAAATGCCCCAAGGTAGACTTGCTTTGATTGCTTCTGAGTGTCGTGATATATTGCAGTATTATGGTGATTTGGAAAAAGAATTGAATAAAAAAGAACCTGATTCTTCGGATGTTTTGGATCTTATTGAAGCTATTGATTTTAATGTAAGATATGATAATTTGCGTATGTTTGCCCGTGGGTGCTGTGCCGGCAGTCAAGTTCTTAATAAACGCGCTCAATCTGCTATACATTATTTGGATAATGCAACCGAGTTTATCAATCAAGCATCTAAAGCATATATCCCCTTGAACAGTGAGCAAGAGAAGGATTTGAGCAAGCTGGTATATAAAATTATTGGTGAGGTTTCTGTTTTCTTGTATTATCAGTTCCAACTTAATGAAACTAAAGCAACCTTAGATAAAGAAGTAGCTATGGATGTAGCT
>ERZ795043.1526-NODE-1526-length-11159-cov-20.205692_pt1 | contig 11159 bp, 8 predicted proteins | sample MGYA00375127_ERZ795043 | MGnify/ENA primary metagenome ERZ795043 (study PRJEB30172, sample SAMN05518447) | compost metagenome | isolation source: Feedstock adapted compost from Newby Island compost facility, Milpitas, CA | place: USA:Newby Island compost... | reverse complement strand
TCACGGTGAGCCGGAGCCCGCTCCGGCCGACGGTGAGGGCGATCGACACCACCCGGGCCCCGCTGTGCCGCTCCACGTTGTCGAGCGCCTCGCGCACGGTCGCGTACACGTTGTCCGCCACCTTCGGCGGCACCTCTCGCTCCGGGAGGGCCCACACCTCGACCGCGATTCCGGTGCGTTCGGACCACTCCGTCAGGTGATCGCGCAGCATCTGCGAGAGCCCCCCGTTCTCCCGCATGCGCCGCTGTTCGGCCACGTGCCTCCCCCAACCGTGTGAGCGCATCTCGGCGGCGACGATCCCCTCCCCCCTCGCCGAACGGGTTTGACTGCGACGGTAACGCCCGACCGGCCGCCGCGAAACCGCCGATTCGCCCGCACGGCTGCGCGGCCCGGCGTCCGTGCAGGTCGGCCGTAGTGCAGACGCTACCCAAAGGCGGGTGACGCCACGCCGGAAACGCCGGCACGCGTCCCTGCGCGCGCGGATCGGGGCGGCGGCGGGCGGAACCGCGGCGGGGAGGCACCGGACGCGGGCGGAGGGCTCCCGCCGGGCCGAGGCGGGCTACGCGATCACTCGGCGCCGGCGGCCTTGTTCAGCCGGCGCAGGTACTCGTTGTAGGCGTCGAGCTCGGCGTCGCCCGTCCCGCCCGTCTTCGCCGCCCGCGCGTCGGCGCGGCGCTCGGCCTGCCGGGCCCGGCGCTCGTCGTTCCGGTACCACTGGAAGGCGAGCGCGATCACGACGATCAGGGTGGGGATCTCGCCGAACGCCCAGGCGATCGCGCCGCCGTTCGACTGGTCGGCGAGCGCGGACGGCCCCCAGGTACGGCCGAGCTGGTCGTACCACTCGGGCGCGATCACGTCGGACATGCTCATCAGCGCCACGCCGAAGAACGCGTGGAACGGCATGGTGACGAACAGCAGCAGCAGCCGGTAGACGTGCGACAGCCCGTGCGGCGCCGGGTCCACCCCGATGATCACCCAGAAGAACAGGCAGCCCGCGGCGAGGAAGTGCGCGGTCATCGCGAGGTGGCCGATGTGCTCCTGCATCATCGCCCCGAAGATCGGGGTGAAGTACAGCGCGTAGGTGGAGCCGACGAAGACCACGGTGGCGTACGCCGGGTGGCCGATCACCCGGGCCACCCGGCTGTGCAGGATCGCGGTGAGCCACTCGCGAGGGCCGCGGTCGCCCCGGCGGCGGGCCGGCTTGAGCGCGCGCAGCGCGAGCGTGACCGGTGCGCCCAGCACCAGGAAGATCGGCACGAGCATGGACAGCACCATGTGCTCGACCATGTGCACGCTGAACAGCACCGGCGAGTAGCGGGCGAGGCCGCTCTGGGTGGCGAACACGAGGATGGCCACGCCGGTGTACCAGGACAGGGTGCGGCCCACCGGCCAGCGGTCGCCGCGGCGGCGCAGCCGCAGCACGCCCGCGCCGTACAGTCCGGCGAGCACCGCGGCGACCACCGCGAACAGCAGGTTGAACCACCACAGGGTGAGCACGTTGCCGAGCGAGAGCGGCGGCGGCACCGGGTAGCCGAGCAGCTCGAACGCCCGGTCCGCGGGCACCTCCACCGGCGGCGGCGCGGTGCGGGACAGCGCCACGGCCACGCCCATCGTGCCCGCCATCACCAGCACCTCGCCGGTGGCGAGCCCGAGGAACGCGCCCCGCCGCCCGGCGGCGAGCTCCGGCAGCGTGCGCCGGCGGTGCCACCAGCCGAGCACGCCCAGCGCGCAGAAGGCGACCACCTTCGCCACGATGAGCAGGCCGTACGTCGAGGTGACCAGGTCGGTCACCGAGGCCAGCCGGGCGACGGCGGCGAACACCCCGGACAGTCCCACGCCGATCAGGCACCACAGCGCCATCGCGGAGAACCGCCGGGCCGCCTCGTCGAGGTGCCGCTCCCCGCGCAGCGCGTGCACGCACAGCACGGCGAGCCCGCCGATCCACAGCGCGAGCGCGATGACGTGGAAGGCGACCGAGGTGATCGCGAGGCCGTGGTTGGGAGAGCTCGCCGAGTGGCCGGTGAGCGGCGGCGGCAGCAGGGTGATCAGCGAGAGCAGCAGCAGCCACGCCGCGGCGCCCGCGGTGATCGCGCCCCGGGCGAAGAACGCGATCGCGATCGCGAACAGCACCACGAGCACGAGCGCCACGCCCTGCTCGGTCTGCCCGGCGTAGCTGGAGAACTCGCTGCCCGCGAGCACGTCGCCCACCGGCATGCCGAGCACGTCGGAGGCGCTGAACACGAGCGTGGCGCCCGCGGCCCCGGACCAGACCAGGGCCGACCAGGAGGCGGCCTTGACGTAGCCGAGCGCCGCCGGGCGCAGCACGCCCTTGTCGCTCGGGAGCAGCATGGTGGCGGTGAGCAGCAGGCCCACGGTGAGCACGCCGGCGGCGTCCATGGCGAGCTTCGCCACCGGCAGCATCCAGCGGGTGAACATGCCCTGGTCGGGCAGCCCGGGGATGATGCGCGGGTTCGCCGCGCCCCCGGCCACCATCGCCACCACGAGCGCGCCCGCGGCGACGCACGCCGCCGCGATGATCAGCCGTACGGCTCCGCTCCGTCCCTGGGCGGTCGCCACCCGCTCGTCCCGCCCGCTCGCCGTCTTCATCGTCCCGTCGCCACCGTCTTCCGGTACTCAGCGCCGCGCGTCGCGGCCGCTCATCGGTCCTTCGCGGCCGTGGTGTCCTCGCCCGTCGTCTTCTTCGGGCGTAGGCTGATGGCCATGCCGATGCCGATGCCGGCGAGGCCGAAGACGACCATCCACACCCAGACGGGCACGCCGCCGGAGCCCTGCTCGGTGGACGCCGGGGCGGTGCTCCCGGCGCCGCCCGCCGCGTCATCCGCCGCGTCGTCCGCGGCGTCACCCGCGGCCGCGCCCGTGGGGCCGGCGGACGGCTCGGCCGAGGCCGTGGCCGCCGGGGTCGCCTCGCCGGACGCGCCCTCGCCCTCCTCGGGGGTGGAAGGGGTCTCGGCCGGCTCGGGCGCGACGATCTTGAACGGGATCTCGCCCTCGACCGGGTGCCCGTCCTCCGACACCACGCGGAAGGCGATCGTGTAGGACCCCGCGGGCAGGTCGTCGGCGACGTCCTGGGTGACCACCGCGCCGTCGACCTTCGGCTTGCCGGTGTGGTAGGTCTCCCCGCCGGGGCCGCGGAGGATCACCGTGGGCAGCCGCACCGGCTGGTTGAACTCCAGCTCCACCCGCTCCAGGCTCTCGACCTTGGCGTTCTTCTCCGGGTCGCTGCGCTTGAGCGCGGCGTGGGCGAGCGCGGGGGTGGCCGAGACGACGCCGAGCGCGGCGGCGAGCAGCACGCCGAGGATCGCCGCCAGGGCACGACGGGGCCCGGCCGCAAGGAAGGAGGTCTTCATAACGCTCAAGGCTACCCACGCGGGTGTGAGGTCCCCACCCCAACCGGGGAACCGCCCAGGCCCTCCAACGCCGGCGGGGCGTCCCGGGTACGGCGCCGCGACACGACGGCGGGGCGGGGCCCGTCGCGGTCCCCGCCCCGCCGCGGTCCGGCGTCACAGTCCGGCGCCGGCGAGGGCACGCTGGTAGGCGGTGGTGCTCCCCTCCACGTCCTGCAGGCGCTCCAGCGCCGTGGCGGCCACCACCCAGCTCTGCGTATTCGACCGGGAGACCGGGGCCTTGTCGAGCCACTCGGCCGCGGCGGCGAGCTCGGCCGCGGCCTCCGCAGTCCGGCCGAGACCCATGTAGGCGTGGCCGAGCATGAGGCGCGCCTCGGCCCGAATGCCCCGGGCGCTCTGGGTGAGCGTGTCCAGCGCGGCCTTGGCGTACTCGGCGGCCTTCGCGTTGTCGCCGAGGATGAGCTCCGCCCGGGCGAGCTCGACGTCGCACAGCGCGCGGTCGTTGCGGCTCGCCGACGACTCGGTCAGCTCCCGCCTCACCCGCAGCAGCAGGTCGCGGGCGGTCTCGGCCTCCTCGGGCCGGACGCGCAGCAGCAGGCCCGCGTACGCGCCGCGGACCCGGGCGAGGTTGCGGGCGTCCCCGTTCTCCGAGTGGATGGCGAGGGCGCGCTCGGCGAGGGCGAGCGCCTCGTCGCCGCGCCGGGTCTGCTCGGCGAGGATTGCCGCGTTCCAACACGCGGCGACGATCGCCCGCGGCGTGCCCAGCCGGTCGGCGGCGGCGAGCAGCTCCCCGGAGAACTGCCGGGCGCGCAGCAGGTCGCCGCGCTCGATGTACGCCATGAGCAGCGTGGCGCCCAGCTCGACGAGCCCGTCGTTCCAGTTGATCTCGTCCGGCCGGCCGAGGGCCTGCTCCCCGATCCGCACCGCGGCGGTCAGGTCGCCGATGTCGCGGTAGCAGCGGCACAGGGCGAGCGAGATCGCGACCCGGCGCTCCTCGGTGAGCTCCTCGTCGGTGGACTCCAGCAGCCGCTTGTGGATCTCGATCGCCTCGGCGAGGTCGCCGCACGCCTCGAGGGCAAGCGCGTAGCCGTACTCGGTGTCGAGGCGGAGCCGGGCGAGGCCCGCGAGCTTGGGGTCGGCCCGCAGCTCGGCGTACCGGGTGCGCGCCTCCTCGACCTCACCGTTCTCCAGGGAGAGCCGGGCGTACCGCAGCTTCAGCTCGAGCTCCTCCATCTCCTCGGCGGTCACGCCGTTGAGCAAGTAGGTGAGCGAGCACTGCAGCTTGGCGGCGAGCAGCTCGAGGACGGCCGGAGTCGGCGTGCGCTTTCCGCTCTCGATCAGGGATACATAGCTGTCCGACAGTTCCGGATGCGCGAGCTGTGCCTGCGACATACCACGCTGGCGGCGAATCGCCTTGATTCGCTGGCCCACTAGATCTTGACTGCCCACCGGCACCCCTAAAATGCTCAAAGCCGTAACACACGATGGAGGTCAACATGCGTCGACGCATTGCCTTGATCGGCGCGATCGTAGCGGCCGTGTTGTCGATCCCCACCGCAGGAGCTAATGCTACGACTAACACAGCCAACGACGCGACGCTTTCCCGGTCGCCGATCGCCGCCCTCGGAAACATCTGGGCCTGCTGCTGATCGGCGGCAACGCCCGTCCGGGACGCCACGGCAGGCCGAAACAATCCGCGATTGAAGCGCGGTTTCGGCGGGCGCTCCCCGTGGCGCGGCGAATTCGATATCCGACCGTGTTCACATCTATATGCGGAAGGTCGGCTCGGGCGAACGGAGGCCCGGCGGATAACGGGCCGGAGGGGTCGCCCGGAGAGCCCGACCGGCGCGCCGTTCCCGTCGGATAAACGGTCGCGCGGATCCGGGCGGCGCAGGAATGCCGGACCCGCCGGGGACGAGCGGGCGAGGCCGCGGAAACGCGCCTTCCGCCGCCCGCCGCACCCCGCCGGGCCGCGGTCCGGCCGCCGTGAGACCGCCGCAGCGCCGCACGGCGCGCACACTCCCGGGGCCGCACTCGCACCGGTCCTCGCCGGGGCGGGCGCGGCCTCCCCTTTTGCCGCTTCCCCGACTCCAGGGACGGCGTAGGCCCGCGCCGTGTTGCACGCACGGGGAAACTATCGTTACCGAAGTTCGTTCTGGCGGTCGCGACGCCGGCGGGCGCGGAATCGCCCCCGGATCGCCGCCGGGGACCGGCCGTACGGCCCGGCGGACCGCGTGGCCGGGTTACGGGGTGGGAGCGCCGCCGCCGGGCCGCCCGTCGTCCGCGGGCCCGGGGCCGGTGGGCCCGTTGGTCGGCGTGGTCGCCGGCCCGGTGCCCGGCGCCGCCGGGTCGGACGGCGTGCCGGGCTGCGTGTCCGGGGCGGTGCCGGGGGCCTCGGGCGACGTTCCCGCCGGGGTGCCGAGGAGGCGGGCGACCAGGGCCTCGGCGCTCTCCTTGGTGAGGCCCGCGATGCTCAGGCTGTCCCGGGTGATCGCCTGGCTGACCCGCGGCGCGGTGACCACCTTGTCGCCCATCACGAGGGCGAGCTGCCGCTCCACCGTCTCCCGGGTGAGGTCCTCGATCAGGTCCCGGCTCTCCGGCGCGAGCACGATCCGGACCGCGTAGGCGCCGTTGCGCTCCTGCAGCGTCTCGATCTTCTGCACCGTGGTCACGGTGACCCCGGCCTCCACCTGGTAGCAGGTGGTGCCCGCCTCGTCGAGCACGGCCTCCGCGCCGGGGCAGGGCGCCTGCTTCACCGCCCGCACCGGGGCGAAGTGCATCGGCGTCGCCAGGCGGCGCAGCTGGATCGTGGTGAGCGGCGGCGCGTGCGGGTTGCGGGTCATCAGCACCGCGAGGGTCGCCGCCACGCCGGTGAGCACCACCACGAGCACGAGCGACACGGCGAGGATGATCGTGGCCGCGCGGGGAGCCCGCGGCGCCGCCACGGGGCCGCCGGTGCCGTCCGCCGCCGCGGCCGGTTGCGCCGGAGCCGCGGGCGCGCCCGCGGGCGCCGCCTCCTGCGCTCCCGGCACGAATGCGCCCCCTGCCTGCGGGTCGTGCGCCTGCGGCCCCGCCGCGGGGGCGCCTTTTGGCCGCGCGCCCGGTGCCGGACTGTCGTGCATGCGCTCCCTCTATTCGCCCGCCGGTCGCCCGCTCCGGAAAGCGGGCGTCCTGCCGCATCCGGGGCAGAGCCTAGCGAGATGGGAGAAAACCGGGGTAACCGGCCGGGCTCCGCCACCGCCGCGGCGGAGGCCGTCCTGACCGCCTCGCCAGGACGGAGCCGAACGAACATTTCACGCCGATTGTGCGCCTGTGCCGTACCGGTGGGAAGCAGGGCGGTATGAAGGTGGCGGTTCCCCGCGAGGTGATGAGCCAGGAGTACCGCGTCGCCCTCACCCCGGCGGGCGCCTACGAGCTCACCCGGCACGGCCACCGGGTGCTGGTGGAGCGCGGCGCGGGCGCGGGCTCGTCGATCACGGACGCGGACTTCGCCGCCGCGGGGGCGACGATCGTCGAGTCGGCGGACGACGTGTGGGCCGAGGGCGAGCTCGTGCTCAAGGTCAAGGAGCCGGTCCCCGCCGAGTACGGGCGGCTGCGCCCCGGCCAGATCCTCTTCACCTACCTCCACCTCGCCGCCTCGGCCGAGCTCACCCGGGCGATGCTCGGCTCCGGCGTCACCGGCGTGGCGTACGAGACCGTGCAGACCGCGGACGGGCGGCTGCCGCTGCTCGCCCCGATGTCCGAGGTGGCCGGGCGGCTCGCCCCGCAGGTCGGCGCCCACCACCTGGCGCGGCAGGCCGGCGGGCGCGGGGTGCTCATGGGCGGGGTGCCCGGCGTGTACCCGGCGAGGACGGTGGTGCTCGGCGCCGGGGTGGCCGGCCGGAACGCCACCGCGGTCGCGCTCGGCATGGGCGCGGAGGTGTTGCTGCTCGACAAGGACGCCGACCGGCTGCGCCAGGCCGACGCCCTGTACCGGGGCCGGTGCCGGACCGTGGCGTCGAACGCGTACGAGATCGAGCGGGCGGTGCGCGACGCCGACCTGGTGATCGGCGCGGTGCTGGTGCCGGGGGCGCGGGCGCCCACGCTGGTCGACGACGACCTGGTGGCGCGGATGAAGCCCGGCTCGGTGCTCGTGGACGTCTCGATCGACCAGGGCGGATGCTTCGCGAGCTCCCGCCCCACCACGCACGACGACCCGGCGTTCCGGGTGCACGGGTCGATCTTCTACTGCGTGAAGAACATGCCCGGCGTGGTGCCGCACACCTCGACGTACGCGCTCACCAACGTGACCCTGCGGTACGCGCTCGCGATCGCGGAACTGGGCCTGGAGGGCGCGATGCGGGCCGATCCGGCCCTCGCCCGCGGGCTCAACGCGCACCGGGGCGTGCTCACCAACGCCGCGGTCGCCGAGGCGCACGGCCTGGCCGCGGTGCCCGTGGCGCAGGCCCTCGGCTGACCGGGCGGGCCGTCACTCCTCGCCGCTCTCCGACGGGGACGGCGACGGCGTGGCGCTCGGGCCGGGCGACGCGTTCTGCTCCGCCTCGGCATGCGGGTCGCCGGTGGGCGTGGGCAGCGGCGCCTCGTCCGCGGTCGCGTCGGTGCCGCCCTGGCAGGCCGCGCCGAGCTCCGGCGTGAAGGTGGCGTTCTGCTTGTACTTGGCGATGTACCGCGGCAGCCGCGGGTCGTCGGCGCCGTCGAGGACGAGCTGGTTGTTCCAGGAGCTCACCACGACCGGTGCGGGCAGGCCGGGGTACGGGCTGAGCAGGATGTAGTCGCCGGTGACGTGCTTCTTGAGCTTCTCCACCTCGGAGGCGGGCAGGTCCGGCCGGTAGGTGATCCAGACGGCGCCGTGCTCCAGCGAGTGCACCGCCGTCTCGTTGTTGATCGGCTTGTCGTAGACGCCGCAGTTCTGCCAGACCGGGTTGTGCGGCCCGCCGACCGGCGGCGTCTCCTTGTAGGTGATCCTGGTCGTCTGGTGGATCGCGCCCTCGTAGTTGTAGGTGCGGACGGCGTCGAGCGAGGCGACCGAGCGCTCCCTGATCAGGTAGAAGCCGACCATCCCGATCAGCAGGACGATGACGAAGCCTCCGGCACCCCACATGAGGAACGCGGCACGGCGCTCCCGGCGCCGCTGCTCGGCACGCATCCTGGCCAGGTGCTCGCGCCGGGCCCGCGACCTGTCGTTCGCCATCAACCCTCCACCGAGTGCCCGCGGCCGTGCGCGGCCGGAGATCACATAGTTGAAGTGAGGATAATGTGTCGGCAACGTGAGAGAGTTCGTGGACCGGGAAAGATGAGGCGGCCACCGGAAAAGCACCCGGAACGGCACGCCCCCCGGTAGCCTGACGGCGATGATCCGGCAAAAACGCACCCTGCTCTTCGCCGCCGGGACGGTCTTCCTGGTGGCGGGTCTGGTGCTGTTCCTCGTGCTGCGCGGGTCGGGCACGCCGGGCGACGCCTCGGCGGACGCCGGGTTCGCCCGCGACATGGCCGTGCACCACGCCCAGGCCGTGGAGATGTCGTTCATCGTCCGGGACGCGAGCACCGATCCGAAGATCCGCACGCTCGCCTACGACATCATCGTCACCCAGTCGGCGCAGCGCGGCATGTTCATGGGCTGGCTGCAGCAGTGGGGCCTCGACCAGGCCGGGACCCGGCCGCCGATGGCCTGGATGGCCGGGCACGGCTCCCACGGCGGCACCGCGCGGCCGGCCTCCCCGTCCCCGGGCGCCGACCTCTCCTCGGTCATGCCGGGCATGGCGAGCGCGGAGGAGCTGGCGCGGCTCAAGGCGGCGAAGGGCAAGGACGCCGAGATCCTCTTCCTGCAGCTGATGATCCGCCACCACGAGGGCGGCGTGGACATGGCCCGTGCCGCGCTGCGGCTCGCCGAGCGGCCCGAGGTACGGACCATGGCCCGGCACATCGTCTCCTCGCAGAACTCCGAGATCGGCCTGATGACCCGGATGCTCAAGGAGCGCGGCGCCGAGCCGCTCCCCTCGATCCTGAACCCCCGCTCCTGAACGGGCGCGGCCGGCCACCCGAGCGCGCCGCCGCCCGCCCCGCCGTACCGGCGCACCCCGGCGAGAGATCGCCTTGCGGTGACAGGGTGCAAAGACATGTCGGTACGGAATGACGTCTTGTCCGGTACCTCCCCCGCTGCGACTCTGAAAGGGAGTACGTCAGTGAGGAGACGCCGGATGCCACGCCTGCACTCCCTCATCGCGGGACTCGTCGTCCTCGGCGCGTTCGTGCCGCCTCCGCTGCACGAGCATCCGAGCGGCTCGACCGACCGGGTGACCCCGGCTGCGGTGCGCGTCGAGGCGGTGGCGCGGGTCTCGATCACGCTGTACGACGACCGTGGTGTCATCCGCCGGGTGCGCCGGGAGTACGAGGTCCCGATCGGCGAGGGCAGCGGCTTCACCGTGACGCCGGACGGCGCCGTGGTCACCGCCACCGGCGTGGTGAAGAGCGACCGCGACCCGCGCGTCTACGCCGCGAACCGGATCTTCGCCGAGTACTACAAGGTGAAGGTCCCGGCGGACCACTCCCGGCACCGGATCCGGAACGCCGACCTCAACCTGCGGCTGCAGCGCTGCTACCCGCCGGTCGGCGACGACTCGCTGTGCGAGGCCGAGGTCACCACCGAGGTGAAGGTGTTCCCGCACGAGACCTCGGCCGGCAAGGGCCTGCCCGCGCGGATCCTGCACACCGGCTCGACGCCGGCGGCCGCGGCCGTGCTCAAGGTGACCGAGGGCGCCGAGGACGAGACGCTGCCCACCGTGCCGCTCGCCACCTCCCTCGGCAACGTGGAGTCGGTGGACCTCATGACCCTGCCCGAGCGTCCCTCGCTCGACAAGCCGCCTGCGCTCACCCCGGTCCACTTCGACCCGCCGGGCAGCGGCACCTTCCGCAAGAAAGAGGCGAAGACGATCGACAAGGTGCTCGGCCGGGACGGTGACGGCGCCGCGGTGATCGACGACGGCACCAGCGAGGTGATCGGCCTCGTCGCCGGCGGGGGCGGCGACCCGGCGATCTTCACCCCGGTGGAGGACATCCGCGCCGCGCTCGTCGCGGCCGACGTCACCCCGCGCCGCGGCCGGGTGGACGTGGTGTACGAGACCGCGCTGGCCTCGTACCACAACAAGAACTACACGAACGCGATCCCCGTGCTGCAGCAGGTGCTGCGGCTGCGCAACACCCACGCGGTCGCCGCCGAGCACCTGCAGGTCGCGCAGCAGAAGGCGGGGACCGCGGAGGACACCGGGGCGACCGGCGCCCGGCCGGAGGCCCCGGCCGAGCGGTCCGGATCGCTCTCGCCGTGGCTGCTCGCCGCCGGCGGGGTGGTGGTGGCCGGGCTGCTCGTCGCCGTGTTCGTGCCGATGGCGGTGCGCCGCCGCCGCGGGCGCGCCGGCGCGGACGAGGCCGCCGAGCCGGCGCTCGCCGAGGCGGGCCTCGGCGGGCCGGGGCCGGAGGCGTCCTCGTGGCCGCCGCAGGCGCTGGAGTACGCCCCGCCCGCGGACGCGCAGCTGCCGCTCGGCATCGCGCCCGGGGCGCGGCCGGTCGCCGGCGGCGGCGCCGTACCCGAGGCGCAGGCCGGTGACGCCCCGCCGCCCGCCGCCACGACGATGCGGTTCTGCACCCGGTGCGGCATGCGCCTCGGTCACGCGCACCGGTTCTGCGGCTTCTGCGGCACCCCGGTGGAGTCGCCGTGAGCGAGGTGGGACGGGCCCGGACGCCCTCGCTGGTGGGCACGATGCTCGGCGACTACCTCGTCGAGTCCGTGATCGGCGACGG
>ERZ795043.1525-NODE-1525-length-11182-cov-3.850813_pt1 | contig 11182 bp, 8 predicted proteins | sample MGYA00375127_ERZ795043 | MGnify/ENA primary metagenome ERZ795043 (study PRJEB30172, sample SAMN05518447) | compost metagenome | isolation source: Feedstock adapted compost from Newby Island compost facility, Milpitas, CA | place: USA:Newby Island compost facility... | reverse complement strand
TGGACATCCGTTACATGGTTCACCAAATACTGCAATGCGCTTCCTGACCATTGCTCTTTTTGTACAAGCGAGCATCCGGGTCCGTCATGCTGCGATGGGTCCGGTTCGAGAACGTTTTGCCATGATAATCTTCATGCGTCGCTTCGTCTCCCTGACCCAGTTCTGTCCGCACGGGCGGTTGCCTGTCATCATCGGAATCCGCGACGTCTTTCAGGCTGTGGATGAACACGTTCGCTCGGACCTGGGTGCCGTCGACGCCGACGTGCACACCGGTCTGAATCAATCCGGCGGCAATACACTGGTCGACGACATGTTTCATGAGCTTGTCGAAAATGCCGTGTTTTCGCCACAATTTTCGGGTCTCTACCAAGCTAGTCCGATCCGGCAACGTCGGTCGGGAAAGATCCGAACGCAGGACGGATTCGAAATCCAGTCCGCAGAACCACAAGTAGCCCGAATGCATGGGCAGCAGTTGATACAGTTCCCGTTCGGAGTGGTTGAACAGATACGAAAGCAGCATAAGTCGAACCATCCGTTCCGGGTCCGCCGGCGAGCGACCGGTACGTTCCGTATACAGCGGCGCCACCCAATCATGGATGATGGAAAAATCCAGCGCTTCGTTAAGTTGGTGCAAGTATGTTTTTTGGCACAAGTTCATCCATGTCGACAAATCGAAACATCTGAGGCTGTATGGCCGATGACTTACGACCTTTCATGTTCCGTCACTCTTTTCATTCATGGTTACCGTATACTTCGACAACACTGTAGGAAAAGCCTGCTTAGGCAGACTTTTTAACCGGACTTCGAAATTATCAAGAATTCAAAATTAACTCAGGGACATAAATTATATTTTTGACTATATAAGATGCTCTTGAACTTACATTATCTTCATTATTAATTAAAATATTTTTCGGGATCCCCGCATTTATCCCAGCCTCGATATCACTTTCTTTGTCACCAATTAGTATTGATTTAGACAAATCAATATTAAAATCTTTTTCTGCCTTTAATATCATACCGGGATTAGGTTTGCGATCATAACTGTCTCTTTTATATTCACCCATGCCATATTCCTTATGAAACGGGCAATAATATACTTTAGTAATAGTAATACCTTTATCTTTGAAAACATCCAACATCCAAGTATTTAACCTATGGAAATCCTCCTCCGTGTAATACCCCCTACCGATCCCTGCCTGATTTGTTATTATAATAAGTAAATATCCCCGCTCTTGAAAAGAACGAAGAACGTCAAATATACCATCAATAAATTCAAAATCCTCTACTCTATAGACATAATTTTTTTCGACGTTGATTACACCATCGCGATCCAGAAACAGGGCTTTATTTTTCATAAAACCAACTCACTTTGTGCCCTCTTATAGTCCTCTGGCAAACCGATATCTATGAAATATCCATCGGATATAAACGGAATTATTTTTAAATTTTCGGAATATTTTTGAAAAAAATCAACCTCTATCGAAAATTTCTGCCCTGTTGGGATTGTTTCGAATACTTTTTTGTTTATTAAATAAATCCCACCGTTTATAAAACCACTCTTCACATGTTTCTTTTCTTTAAAACTAATAATCCTGCTATTATCTACCTCAACTGTCCCATACCTATCAAAATTATACATTTTTTTTAGGGACATGGTGATATCCGCATTATTTTCTAAATGGGTTTTGTTCATATGAGATAAGTTAACGTCAAAAAAAGAGTCCCCATTGAGAACAAAACTGTACTTACCTTCAACGAACTCCATCGATTGTTTTATTGCACCGCCAGTCCCAAGGAGTTCTTCTTCAATGCTGTATTTTAAAGTCATGTCTTTGAACAAATCACCGTAATAGTTTTGAATAATCTCATGTTTATAGCCTACCGATAGAATAACCTTTTTTACGCCCTGTTTCCACAAATAATTCAATAAATAAGTCAAAAAAGGGTACTTCCCAACGGGAGCCATTGGTTTTGGGACGTCGTTAATCACTCCTCTTAATCTTGTGCCTAACCCACCCGCTAATACAATGGCTTCCATATTAAAACCCTTTCCCAAAAATTTCTTTTTCAACAATAGCGCAAATTATATGTCCAATTAGAATGTGAGATTCTTGAATTCTCGGTGTTTCATTAGAGGGAACTTTGATACAATAGTCACATAGTGACTCCATTTTTCCTCCTGTTGCTCCAGTTAAACCAACAGATATAATTCCTTTTTCTTTACAAACTTCTAAAGCTTTCAATACATTCTTCGAATTTCCTGAAGTGGAAATTCCAATGAACATGTCCCCTTTTACTCCGTTCGCTTGAACTTGACGAGCAAACAGATTATCAAACCCATAATCATTTCCTATAGCTGTAATCACAGAAGTATCCGTAGTCAAAGCTATCGAAGGAATACCCGGTCGATCAAAATAAAATCTGCTTACAAATTCGCCTGCTATATGCGGGGAATCGGCCGCACTCCCGCCATTCCCGGCAAGCAAGGTCTTATTTCCCCTTCGATATACTTGCACAGCTTCCTGAGCGACTTTATTAATCAGTTCTATTAGACCACTATCCCCAAGAATTAATTGTTTAGTCTCTATGGAATTTTTAATCTGGTTCATGATATAAGTATTCATGGTTATACCCTCCACCCTTCGGTCCCATTAATTGTAAAATGAAAATTCAAAACTTGTCCCTCTTGATTCTCTAGTTCACGTATAATTTTTAATCTATTCACTGGGTTTACCATAAAAATCATAAACCCACCACCACCAGCTCCCGATACTTTACCGGCATACGCACCTGCGGCAATAGCACGGTCATAAATCATATCAATCTTCGAGTTCGAAATGGAGGAAGCCATTTTCTTTTTTGCTTCCCATGATTTTCCCAAATACTTTGCGAAACCTAGAATGTCCCCTCTTAGAATACATTCTTTCATAATGAGGGCGTCCTTCTTCAGTTCGTGCATCGCTTCTATAGACGTTTTTTTCTTCATAGAAGCGTTTTGAATTTGTTCTTTAATGATAGAGGCCGATTCCCTTGATGCTCCGGTATAGTACAGGACGATTGAATTTTCAAGTTCGTTTATTACCTCCCTCTTTATCCTTAACGGATTTACAATAACTCGATCTTGCGCATAAAATTCTATGAAATTGAAACCGCCGAACGTCGCGGCGTACTGATCTTGCCTTCCCCCACTGAGTCCTACATCAATTCTTTCAATTTCATATGCCAAATGCGCCAGATCATAATCCCCTAAGGGTAACTTGAGCCATTCCGAATAGCATTTTAAAATGGCAACTACCAAGGTAGAAGAAGAACCCAATCCAGATCCTGCAGGGGCATCCGAATAAGTTGTCATTCTTAACGAGAGTGGAATGTTATTATTGAATTGTTTTACAATCCTATTATAAATTCCTTTGTGTAAATCAAGATATCCATTCAATTCCAAGTAAGAGCTGGACTCACTTTCAAAATATTCGTCGCGGTCCGCAGCATAAAAAACGACTTTTTTATCAGTTGTAACCTCGATGGTACAATACGCGTACATATCTATTGTTGCATTCAATACGTAACCACCGTATTCGTCACAATAAGGTGAAACATCCGTTCCACCCCCTGCAAGACCCAATCTTAAAGGCGCTTTCGATCGAAATATCATCGATTTACCTCACTTATTGAAAATCATTATTTAAAATTTCTAACGCGGAACTTCTGGAAAAGTATTTCATAATATAATCAATGGATTTTTTTGAATAATCATTTAACTTTGATATATCATTATAAAGCGAAATGACTTTTTGAGCGAATTGTTGTGCATCATCAACTTCAATCAAATAGTCTCCTATATCTTCCAACCCCTCAGAGCCAACGCTCGTTGTAATAATAGGGATCTGATGATACAATGCCTCGACAACTTTACCTTTCACTCCTGCCCCATACCTTAAAGGTACAACAGCGATTTTACAATGATGATAATACTCCGATAATTCTTTATCACTTACAAATCCGGTTACAATCACATTTTCAGAATGTAGCCTTTTTATTTCGTCTGGAGGATTCGATCCCACTACATAAAATCTTATATCAGACAAATCTTTTAAAATAATCGGAAATATCTCTTTTACAAACCATAATACTGCATCGACATTCGGTCTATGACCAAACCCACCGACAAATAGAAGGTCTTTTCTCTTACTAAAATCATGTACTACCTTTTCCGAGGGTTCATTAAATATATATGCGGGTATTGCTCTCACATTATAATGTGGAAAATGTTTCTTTATCTCTTCGACTTCTACTTGTGAAGGATAGTATATTACATCTGATTTTTCAAAAAGCTCAAACTCCATTTTCTTCCAACTCCGTGAAGAGTCAAGAAGAGCTTGATTATTAGTAAGTTCAAACTCCCGCTGTTCACGAAGGTAATGCAAATCGTGCCCATAATAAATGATTTTGGACTTCGTGTACTTTTTTATTGCGTCAATATATTTTATCGAAATATGAGGTCTGTTCAGTAAGGTAAAGTTGATGTACTCACCATTCGTTTCCAACCAATCATTTATGTGATCAGCAAACCATTTGCCATAAAGAACTTCTACACCCATTTGTTCCAAAGTGGAAGTATACGGTTCATGCTTAAAGAAATTATCCCCAATAAACTTAACATTAAATCCCATTTCAACAAAGAGTTTAATGTATTGAAAAACCGTACGACTTCCAGCATCTTTATCAAAATGAGGGACGTAGTGATCAATTATAAGAACAGTTTTCTTTGTTCTACTTCTATCTCTAGCCCAATAAACATGTTCAGCATTATCAAAATGTTCCTTTTCCAGGGTCGATTTCCATTTTTCATAAAACTTTTGACAATTTTCAATTTGATGCCTCTTAACTCCGCTTCCTGTATCTGTACCATGGGATATACCTTCATAATGTACAATTACCGATTCGGGTTGATATACTACCTTCCGGCCAAGTTTCCGGACTTCGAATGCTAAATCGGAATCTTCGTTGTAAGCGGGGACATAACGTTCGTCAAACCCACCGATTTGTTTCCACAACTCTTGACGTATCATAATTGCAGCACCGGAAATATAGTCAACTTCTTTCACATAGTTGTACTCCGGTTTCTCCGGATCATCAAGCCTGCCGTAATTCCAACCGCTAGCATCCTTCCAAATAATCCCGCCAGCTTCTTGCAAGCGTCCATCCGGATAAACTAATTTGGAACCCGCCATACCGATAGAATCATCTTTTTCCATTAACTCCACTAATGAAGATAACCAACCAGGTTGCACGTTTGTATCGTTATTCAGAAAGTAAATGTATTTCCCTCTGGCAAATTTCGCAGCATTGTTACAATTCAACAAAAAACCTCTGTTCACATCGTCTCTTATTACAATAATATTTTCTACATAATTACTAATATTTACAGTTTCATCTGTGGATACATCATCGGCAATGATGACTTCGTAATCGACATCAGTCGTATTTTTAAGGATCGAACAAAGGCAAGAATAAGTATAATGCCATTGATTAAATACTGGAATAATAATCGAGACTAAAGGTTCGGTAGTTTTTGGAAAAACCAATTTCTCATAAAAATCGGAATTATTAAATAACTGATATTCCGGTTTTTCTTGTTCAGTATGGCGTTCCAAATAATTTTCGATTCGATTTTCAACTCTTTCAGGATTTTCCATTTTAAGATAGTAACTCAACTTTTTGAGATTTTTTTTATTAATATTTCTCAACATTTTGTTTGGATTCGTTAATGCCTTCATGGCTAATTTGGCAAACAATCTTCGCTTGGTTCCATTTGGAAACAATGAATCTCTAAACTTATAATAAAAACTTAAAGCCTTCCATCCGCCAGAATGCAAGATGTTATTTAATAGTCTCTCTTGTTCCAGCAGTTGTTCAATATGTCCTTTCAAGTTTCTTATAGTTTCTTCCTGTTCTTGTAAAATTGTGATCTTATCATTCAATTGTACCTCAGAATTTTTTGTGTAATTTTCAATAGAAGAAGTTAATTCGTCATGATAGGATAAAAAATACGCAATCTGTTCTTCTTTATTTGCTATCTGCTCATCTTTATGTTTCAAGTCCAAATCTCGTCGGAGTAAATCGGACTCAATAGATTTTAATTTTATAGTTAAATCTAAAATTTGTTGATTTGCTGCTTTTAATTCGGCTTCAGTTGATTGAAGCACTTCCATTTCCACTTGTAAACGATTATTTAAATCTGCTAAAGCTTCTTTTTTATATTTAAGTTCCTGTTCTAACACTTGGATTTTTAATTCATTTTCGAAAATCTGATGATTTGCTGCTTTTAATTCGGCTTCAGTTGAATTAAGCACCTCCATTTCCGACCGCAAACGATTATTTAAATCCGTCAAAGCTTCTTGCTTATATTTGAGCTCCTGCTCTAACATTTTAATTTTTAATTCATTTTCTAAAATTTTTGCTTCATTTTCCTTTATTTTTATTGTATTCTCCAAGTTTATATTTTTCTCATTATTTACTTCCTCTAATGCGTTTTGAAGCATATTCAGCGTTGTCTTCAAATCCTCGCTTTGACTCAACAATAAATTGTTTTTATTATCGATTTCTTTATTGAAGGAATTTTGGATCAACTCAAAATTTTTTAGTCTTTCGTTATATAAAATCAACTCACTGTTCATTTGTGATATTGTTTCGTCCAGTTTTTTAATATGTTTGTTTCTCTCTTCGACCTCATCCTGAAGTGTAAGGATTCTGGACATAAGCCAATTTAATCTATCTTGATCTACTAAGCGAATTGAATTGATGTCTACATTTAGATCGTTTTCACTACATACTGCAATCAAATATTTACCATTTTTTCTTAATGATTCTGATTCAAAATAAGTGTAACGGTATTTTTTACTCTTAAAATCAGTTATTAAAGAAGCTACTTCAAATTTTTGATAATACAATTTGACATAACTAAAATATTCTTGTAAAAATCTATAAAATTCTTCTAAATAAAACTCTTTCACATGAAAAGGATTCTGGTGTCCAGTCTTGTCCGAATACTCTTGTTTATTCGGTGTAGAAATGATCAACATCCCATCTTTTCTCAATATTCTTTTAATTTCTTTCATGAAAAGATTTTGTTGGGTTTCATCCACATGCTCTATAGTTTCAAACGAAACCACAACATCCACTGATTGATCAGGGAGTGGCAAAGTATCAACTGAACCAACCACAAATTGTAAATTTTCCCGAATATAGTTCAGTTGAGCATGTGTAATCGCCTCTTCACTAATATCAATACCATAAACAAATTGAGCAGTGTCAGACAAAATAGCCGAACCGTAACCTTCGCCGCAAGCAACATCTAGGACAATTTTGTCTTTAACCAGATCAACTATGGAATAATATCTTTGCAAATGTTCCACAGCCAAATCTATATCTGATTCAGCAGGTATGAATCTTTCCCCTGTAAATTTCATTGTGACCTCCACCAACAATTTTTTCAAATTCAACATCCTGAAGTGTAATAATCCCTTCCAGATGATACTTATTCTCACTATTAATTACTTGAAAAATTAACGCGTCATGAACCCAGCAATGTTGTTCATGATCATCTTGGGTACCAGACGCCACTGCTGGAGAAATAGTATATTGCCCTTGATTCAAATAGGGTAATTTAAATTCAAAGCATCCAATCATGATTTCATCCTGTTGCAGTACTTCAATATATTGTCCCAAAACATAATTATTTGTTTGCAAGACAATATTCCCCACACGATCTTTGATCGTGAATCCAAAGATGGGTTTGTCGATTCTAGCGAAAGCTCTTGCCTTTATTAATAATTTAATTTTCTGTCCAGCCATTGCCACGGTGAGGTTGGAGTTAGTTTCTCCATCCAGTATAGCAATTCCTTCAATTTTCACCTTATTATCTCCAAATACATCTAAATTCGAATCCAACGGATAAATCTGATCTGCTAACGTCTCCGAAATTTTACACTTCGATTCCGTATTAGAGTTCGATTCCGTATCAGAATACTTAGATATATGCGATCCAGACATAAATGCTCTGTATTGTTTGGAAACTTCTAACGGATCTCCATCCGCTATTACTGAACCTTCATTTATCCATATAACACGATCACAATAATTATTAATTGTTGATAGATCATGGGATACAAATAAAATGGTTTTGCTTTTTTTAAACTCCTCAATTTTTCTAAAGCACTTTTGTTGGAACCTCATGTCCCCGACACTTAAAGCTTCATCGACAATGAGAATATCCGGATCTACATTGATCGAAACGGCAAAAGCTAGCCTTACGAACATTCCGCTGGAATACATCTTCACCGGCTGGTTTATGAATTCACCGATATCTGCGAAGGACAAAATATCATCAAGTTTTTTATTCATTTGTTCTTTATTGTATCCTAAGATCGTTCCATGCAAATAAATATTCTCCAGACCAGTAAATTCAAGATTAAATCCTGCACCTAATTCAAGTAGAGCAGATAACTTTCCATTGATTCTGATATTTCCTGAGGTCGGTTGTAGCACACCTGTTATTATTTTTAGGAGTGTGGATTTGCCAGACCCATTTTTCCCGATAATACCCACAGTTTCGCCTTTCTTAACTTCTAAAGAAACATCCTTCAGGGCATAAAAGTCTTTATGATATTTTTTCCCAAAGGGATGAATGGATTCTTTCAGTCTATCAACCGGTTTATCATAAAGTTTGTAAATTTTTGTAACATTTTGAACACTAATAACCGTCTCAGATCTCTCATGGCTCATGGAAAAAATATCTCCTTACAATACATCCGCAAAATGCGGTTTTAATTTTTTAAAAAGATATAGCCCCAAGGACAAGACAATAAATGTAATACTCCAGAAATTTAAAGTCAAAAATTTATGTTCCCAGAACCATTCATGATAAATAAATGCATCTCTATATCCTTCAACAATATAATACATCGGATTCAATTTCATCCAAAATTGATACTTCTCTGGAACAATCTTCAGAGAATAAAAAATCGGAGTTAGCCAAAAACCAAATTGCAGAAGCATTGCAACAATTTGGCCAACATCTTTCAAAAAAACAGTTAACGACGATGTAATCCAGGAAAGCCCTAGAGTTAGTAATACTGTTGCAACCAAATAATAGATCAGTTGCAAGGAATAAATTGTCGGATAAAATCCGTAGATGATAAAAATTATGAAAAGAAAAACGATAAAAAATAAATGCACCATCAAAGAAGAGTAAATTTTAACCAATGGCAAAGCGCTAACTCTAAAAACGATTTTTTTGACCAAATAGCTATTTTCAACAATCGAATTAGTCGACTGAAGAAGACTATCCGCAAAGAAATTCCAGGGTATCATAGCTGCAGCAAGCCACAAAATAAAAGGAAAATTATCGACCGGCATTGCTTTAAATCCGACTTGAAAAACGAACCAGAAAAGTAATATTGTAATTGTTGGTTGAATAAATGCCCAAATTATTCCCAGGTAAGACCCAAGATATCGACTTCGGAAATCTTTCCTGGAAAGTTCTAGAACAAATTTTTGTTGTCTGTATAATTCACGAAAAAAAGACAAAGTAATTCCTCCCGCAATTTCATAAACAATTTAAAAAATGTCTCTAAAAAAATTGCAACCAAGAGTCCAATGTGGGTCGAATTTTAAAACCTTGGTTCACTAATAATCTTTCCATATGATAAAATGATAAAATAATGTCGAATTCTTGAAAAAGGAGTTTCCAGATCGATGAAAAAACAGTCGAAACATAGACCGTCCACTCCAACCGCGACCCCGCATACCGAAAACGAATCAAAATCCTTAATATATTGGTTGTTACTGTTGTTTTCAGTTGCTTTTCTGGTATGGACCCCATTCTATAGGGGGCTGTTCAATGGCAATTCGGTCGACTTCGAGCGGCCCATCTACTCCGCGCTTGTTTGGGGAGCTATGGCCTTATTTTTATTGGCAACTTATTTTTTTTATCATTGGAAATTCACAACGACTAAGGGGCTATTAAGCTTATTGGTATTGTTCATCCCCTTAACTTACTTTATATCATTAATGAATGCAGCATCAAGTTATTTATCCGTTAATCTATTTTATATAAACATATTGTTCGTTGTTTTTTTTCTTATCGGAGCTTATTTGGCCAAAAATAAAATCGGCGCACAAATCATCTCGATCGGTATGATCGGATCGGGATTTGTCATCATATGGTTCGGGCTTTTCCATTGGTTCGGTGATGCGGGATGGTTTATGCAATGGTTCGTAGAACCCGGCGAAAATCCCGTTTATCGTGATGCAGTCATGCAAGACGCCAACGGCTACCGCCTTACTTCCGTTTTCCAGTATGCCAACTCGTATGCCGCCTATTTGATCGCCGTCATTTTATCATGCGCCTACATCGCAACCAAACCGGACAATCGCTCGTATAATACGATAGCCGCGGCTTCGATTCTGGTGCCCGCCATCATCTCGTTTCTGCTCACGCTGTCGCGCGGCGCCATCGTCGTCATCCCGGTGGTGCTCATCATCATACTGTTCTTTTTGCCGGTATACAGGCAGTTAGCGTTGCTGCTGCATTTGGGAGTGGCGGGAATCGCCTCCCTGCTCATTCTTGAGAAGGTGAACGAAGTCGGCGTGGCGGCACAGCAAGACAGCGGCGCCGGATCCGGATCGGGTTGGGCTGTCCTGCTCGGAGCTTCCGCTTTAGCCTCCCTCGCTTCGTGGGCGATTCAACGGTATGTCGCTCCATGGCTTAAACGCGCTCTCGACCAAAAGATTCGGTTTAAGTACGGGAACTTCGGATTGCCCGTCGTTCTGGTGCTGGCCGGAACCATCGGCGCATTGCTGCTTTTCAACGACACCGGCTTGTCCAAACTACTTCCGGAGAACATCAGGGAGCGGCTGGAAAACATCAACTTCGCGCAGCACAGCGTGCTGGAGCGGGGGACGTTTTACAAAGACGCCCTGAAAGTGTTCAAGGACTATCCGGTCTTCGGGGCGGGAGGCGGCGCATGGGCGGCCCTGTTCGAAAAGTACCAGAACAACCCTTACGTCAGCCGTCAGGCGCACAACTTCTTCTTGCAATACCTGGTTGAAGTGGGGCTTGTCGGTTTCGTGATCCTGCTTTTGTTTTTGGGCCTTGTATTTTTTAACTACATCCGACATT
>ERZ795043.1512-NODE-1512-length-11277-cov-6292.434860_pt1 | contig 11277 bp, 10 predicted proteins | sample MGYA00375127_ERZ795043 | MGnify/ENA primary metagenome ERZ795043 (study PRJEB30172, sample SAMN05518447) | compost metagenome | isolation source: Feedstock adapted compost from Newby Island compost facility, Milpitas, CA | place: USA:Newby Island compost... | reverse complement strand
GGCGTGAAACCAAACCAGTGCGCATGTTCCAGCGGGGGATAGGCCTGAACGCCGGGAGCGCCGGTGTTTACGATGATCATGAAACAGATGGTGAGCCCGCGCAGCACGTCGAGCGATAGAAAACGTTGTGAAGAAGAGGCCATGGGTAAAGGAATTTTGGTATTTCTCGGCTATTTCGAAAGGTGAAGATAATATAACGGTATCGGTTTTGTGCCGGACAAACGTGTGTGTTTGCCTGTTTGATGGCATGCAGTTCAGTCGATCACCTGTTCCATGGCCAGGCTGCGCGAACCTTTTACCAGCACATGTGCTCCGGTGATGGACTGTGCTTTCCACCAGCTACGCATGGTTCGGGCATCGGGGAAGTACAGATAGGGGTGGGGAATGCCGGCAAATTCTTCGCCTGCAAGTGCTACCGTCTGCCAGCAATCATACCGCCCAATCAAGCGCACCAGCTCCTCATGCTCGGCTCGGCTTGCCGTCCCCAATTCTTTCATAGCACCCAACAACAAAATTTTTTTGGGAGCAGGCATGGCGGCGAAGCTCTCGATGGCCGCTTTCATGCTCGATGGATTGGCGTTGTAGGCATCGAGGATATACACATTGCCGTCTTTCTCGATCAATTGTGAACGGTTGTTTTGTGGGATATAGCCGCCAATACCCGCCTGGATGTTGGGTATCGATACACCAAAGTACAGGCCTACCGCTACGGCCGCCAGAATATTATGCACATTATACGTTCCGATGAGCTGCGTGGATATTTCAAATAGCCGGTCCTGATGGGCAATGGATAATCGGATATAGGGGTATGCTGCTATAAGCTGCGCTTTCACATCGGCTTCGGGGTGGTGGCCATAGGTAAAAATATTTTCCAGTCCTTCGGCTATTTCCATCACGTCGGGCAGATCGCGGCATACGAAAGCCATGCCCCGGGTGAGCCGCAGATAGTCGAAGAGCTCATTATAGGCTTTTTTCACCCCTTCCACACTGCCGAATCCTTCGAGATGGTCTTTGCCGATATTGGTAATCAGTCCGTGTGTGGGGTTTACCATATCGCAATATTGCCACATTTCGCCGGGGTGGTTGGCTCCCATTTCAATCACAGACAGGGTGGTTTCTTCGGGCATGCCCAGCAGGGTGAGCGGTATGCCGATGTGGTTATTCCAGTTGCCTGGTGTGGCGTAGGCCTGGTAGGTGGTGGAGAGAACCGAGCGGATGAGCTCTTTGGTGGTGGTTTTGCCGTTCGATCCGCCGATGGCCAGGAAAGGCATATTTTGTTGCAGGCGGTGATGGCGGGCCAGCTGCTGGAGGGCTTGCAGGGTATCGTTTACCAGCAGGCATCGTTCGTTGATCATGGCTTCCGGGCGATCGACTACCACATAGCTAGCACCCCGGTCGATGGCCTGTTGCACAAACTGGTGCCCATCGAAATGCACGCCCCGCAGGGCAAAAAATATTTCACCGGGCTGGAGCTTACGGCTGTCAGTCTGTATGTGGGGGTGCTGGCGGTAGATGGCGTACAGTTCGGGAATGGAAATCATGCATAACGGTTTATGGCTGGCTGGCAGCAAAAATAAAGGCCTTTCCGCGTTCGGGAAAGGCCTTTGAAAATGAAGTGAGTTCAGGAGATTAACGTTTTTGTCGGGGTTGGCGGAAATAATTGCCGGTGCGGAAGCCGTTGCCTTCCTGGCTGCCCACCCGGTCCATGGCACAGCGGAATCCCACGGTGTTGCTGGACATATTCTGTTGCATATACCGGCGGGTGCCGGGTGAAAGCCAGTAGGGCAGGTCGTTCCAGGAGCCGCCTTTGATAACCCGGGTTTCGTTGTTGATCAGGGAAGTGATGCCATAGCCATAGGTGACGCCCGACAGGCTGTCACCATCCAGATAATCACGCACATCGGCACGCTGGTAATTCAGGCGTTTGGCTGCAATGGAATCGGGTTCCACAATTTTTTTCAATCTTCCCAGGCTATCTTTCTCAAATTCCCCCTGAGCATTGCGATATACGTCCATGAACACATTACCCCGGAAATAGTTAAATCCATCGGCATCGAGCGGTGTCAGTTGCCGATATACATCTTCAACCCATTCGCTTACGTTGCCGGCCATATTGTAAATACCAAAAGCATTCGGATAAAATGATTTCACCGGTGCGGGAATAGATGCCCGGTCATTCAATCCACCGGCAATACCCATATTGTCGCCCAGGCCGCGTTTGAAGTTGGCCAGAAATTGTCCTTCGAAATTTCCTCTACGCTGATCACGCAAGCCGGTTGGGTTAATCGACCAGGGATAGACTTCCCGGTTCATGATCAGCTCTTCGCCGCGTTTGCCCTCTTTGCGGGATGGGTTGGGATTTTCTCCGATATAAGCCAGGGCGGCATATTCCCATTCGGCTTCCGTGGGCAACCGGTAGTTGGGCAGCAAAATACCGTCTTCGAACGTAATGTTGCGGGGTGTTCCATCCGGATTACGATAGGGAGATTTCCGGGAATTCGCCATTTTACCGGGAGTGCCTTCATACAGACCAGCCAGATAGGCTCCGGTAGTAAATACATTATCAGCCTGTTCATTATCGATATCCTGCATGGAAAGAATGCCCGCATCAATTAATAATTTCTCATTTACGCGGTCGCTACGCCATTTACAGAAATCAGAAGCCTGTTCCCAGCTTACACCCACCACAGGGTAATAATTGTAAGCCGGATGACGGAAATAATATTCAACCAGTGGCTCATTGTAAGCGAGTTCGCTACGCCATACCAGCGTGTCGGGCAAAGCTTTTTGATATACCTGTGGATAAGTTTGACCGAAAACCCGACTGAGCCAGTACAGATACTCCCGGTAATGCACATTGGCTACTTCCGTTTCATCGATATAAAAGGAAGACACGGTAACGCGCCGCGGAATATTGTTCCACTGGTACATCACGTCCTGTTCGGTGGCGCCCATGGTAAACGTCCCGCCCTGTACAAAAACCAGCCCGGGCCCGGTTTGCTGTTCTTTGTTTTTTGCAACATAAAATCCACCCCATTTGGGATTGTTATAATCCCAACCCGTTACGGCTGATTTTTCATATTTCTTTTTAAACAGGCTACAGGAGCTGAACATTAAAGCTGTGGCCGCTCCTGCACACATCCATAAAAAAATTGATCTCGTACGCATGGTTTTTCACATTGGATTTCCGGAATAAAAACGCAAAAACATTTTATTTATTTTGCCATGAAGGCAACCCGTGTAATAAACTAACTTTAAAGATGAAACGCAAAAATGCCTTTAAAAGTATGCAAAATAATTTTCCCTGGCATGAAATTCCTGCTGTAAAAAGTTTTGACCGTGCGGAACCACGAGGGCAAAATGGCTATATTTTTGCTTTTGTGAATGCTATTTTCTTGTCATGCTGAACACTTTAAAATACTAAACACATTATTGAATCGTTTACATGATGATTGGTTTTTAAGAAAAAAATTAGTTTGCGTAAAAGTTACAATAAGTAAAGTTTTTGTTGTAAGTTTAACCTGTTTATTGCCAAACCAGAACGATACATGACCCGATCGAACGCCATCACAGTTTATTTGAGCCTTTGCATATCCTTGTTACCCCTGATCTCAGCAGCCCAGCAGATTGATTCTACGACGTCGATTGATGGGAGGGTAAATGTGATTAATACGGCCGTCCCGTTTTTGCGGATTTCACCGGATGCCCGAAGCGGGGCCCTGGGGGATGCGGGGCTTGCTATTTCGCCCGATGCCAATTCCATTTACTGGAATCTTTCCAAAATTCCTTTTGCCACTCAACCTGGTGCGCTATCTGTTACCTATACGCCCTGGTTAACCCAGCTGGTGAATGACGTATATCTGGCCGATGTGAGTGGATACAAACAATTGGATGAAACCCAATCCATTGCGGCTTCGCTCCGGTATTTTTCGCTGGGCAATGTGCAGTTCTACGATTTTCGGGGTATGGATCAGGGGCAGTTTCATCCGCGGGAATTCGCTGTTGATGCAGGATATGCGCGAAAATTATCCGACCACTGGGGGCTGGGCATCACCTTGCGCTACATTTATTCCAACCTGGCTTCCGGATATAATCCCGATAATGGGAGCACCTATAAAGCCGGCCAGGCTGTAGCCGGCGATGTATCGACCTACTACACGGCTACGGTGGAAAACGACAATGGAGGCAGCCATACTTGGAGCTTCGGCGCAGCCATCACGAATGTGGGTAACAAAATTTCTTATACCAATGGTGCGGCGCAGAAGAATTTCCTGCCTACCAACCTCGGCATAGGCGGTGCATATACCACCCAGCCGGATGAGTACAACAAGATCACCTTCACGCTCGACCTGAATAAATTGCTGGTACCCACTCCTCCTAAAGATTCGGCCGGACTGGCAAATTATTATGATATCGGTGTGGTGGAGGGCATTTTCAAGTCATTTGGTGATGCCCCGGGTGGATTGAAGGAAGAGTTAGAAGAGATTACCTATAGCATCGGCGTGGAATACTGGTATAATGATCTCTTTGCCGTGCGAGGTGGCTATTTTCATGAAAGCAAATACAAGGGCGATCGGCAGTATTTTACGGCCGGACTGGGATTGAAATACAATAATTTCGGCCTGAATTTTTCCTATCTGGTGCCTTCCGGGTCTGGCATTCAACGCAATCCACTTTCCAATACCCTGCGGTTTTCGCTGTTGTTTGATTTTGGTAAAAAGCAATAGATGCCTCAGTTTCGCATTGGCCAGGGGATTGATTTTCATCAGCTCTCGACCGACATTGCAGGGGGTTTACGGCTGGGCGGCATAAGTCTTCCTTCCGATAAAGGCGCTGTAGGGCACAGCGATGCAGATGTTTTGTTGCATGCCATCTGCGACGCCCTGTTAGGTGCTGCTGCCCTGGGCGATATTGGTACGCATTTCCCCGATACGGATCCGGCATGGAAGGGTATTGACAGTCGCATCCTGCTGCAGCAGTGTGTGGACAAAGTCCGGGAACTGGGTTATGCACTATGCAACCTGGATTGCACGGTTTGTCTGCAGGCCCCGAGAATCAAACCCTATATTCCGGCCATGCAACAGGAGATTGCCCGTATTGTGCAGGTGAATCCGGATCAGGTTTCCATCAAAGCTACGACTACCGAGCGTCTGGGGTTCATTGGCAGGGGAGAAGGCGTTGCCGCTCTTGCGATTGTGCTTCTCATGAAGCCGTGAACACGTGGTGCTGAGGTTTTCTCCTGCTTTTCACAAAACCTTACTTTTGTATTGTTATGCATACCGTAAAGGTGCCCCTCATCAACCGTTCCCCTTTTGCTGTTCCGCAATATGCTACTGCAGGTGCTGCAGGACTTGATCTGCGTGCCCATCTTTCCGAGGCCATAGCCATAAAACCTGGTGAGCGGGTATTGATTCCGACCGGATTATTTATTGCATTACCGGAAGGTTACGAAGCCCAGATCAGGCCCAGAAGTGGGCTGGCCTGGAAGCAGGGGCTCACGGTACTGAATGCTCCGGGCACCATAGATGCTGATTATCGGGGGGAAATTCAGGTGATTTTAATCAATCTTTCCGGTGAAATCCAGTGGATTCAGCCCGGTGACCGGATTGCCCAGATGATTGTGGCTCCCTGTGTCAGAATTGAATGGGTAGAAGCCCAGCAACTAACCCTTACCGATCGGGGTGAGCATGGGTTTGGTCATACCGGTAAAACCTGACCCGGCGATGAACAGGTGGTTGCGATATGGATGCTGCTGGGGTATGCTGCTTTTGATGATGGTAAGCTGCAGGCCTGCTCGAAAGATTGAGCGATCGTATTATCCGCATTTTACCCATCTGATGCATTTTGCTGATTCCGCTTCCCGCCAGCAATATCTGGACAGCTTGTTTTTTGCGGCAGAAATTCAGAAACAGGAAGGAGATTTTACCAGGGCTTTATTTGATTTGTTTTTATTTCTGGCCTACACGCCGCACAATGCAGCTGCACATTTCGAGATCTCGCGCCTGTTTGTTCAGTTGCAACAGCCCTGGCGCGCCCTCTATTATGCTGAAAAAGCCACCAGGCTGGATACAAACAATCAATGGTATCAGATCAGCTATGCCGACGTGCTGGCTATGAACAAACGATACGACTCTGCAGCGGCTGTTTTTGCAGCGCTTTACAAACGCCAGCCCTACCAAACGCAATATCTTTACAATCAGGCTGTATTGCTCGCCCAGTCTCACTTTCATCGGGAAGATAGTGCCCTGAAGATTTTTGACACCCTTGAAAAAATCAATGGTCTGCAGGAAGCCTATGTATATCAGAAACAACGGATTTATCTGCAACAGCATAAAATAGCTGAGGCAGCCGCAGAAGTGCGTAAACTCATCAACCGGTATCCCGATGAGCCCCGTTATTATCGTTTGCTGGCACAACTATTTGATCAGCAACAGATGCACGATTCGGCTATTGCCGTGTGGCAGGCCCTTTTTCAGAAATATCCTGATTATCCGCAGGGGTTGATTGCCATGGCGCTGCAGTTTCGTCGCCAGGGCGATACGGCTTCTTTTTACAGGTACATGGCCAGGGCATTTGCCAATCCTGATCTGGATATTGAAGACAAGATCAATTTTCTTTATCCCTTTCTTCAGTATGTGGAGATCGATTCCAGTCGCGTAGCGGAAGCGCTTTACTTATGCCAGATGGTATTATCGGCACACCCGGACGATAGCCGGGCTTACGCGTTGTATGGAGATATCTGGCTGCATGCCAGTCGCTGGTATGCAACCCGGGTATGGGAAGACAGTGCAGCTATGGCATATCGCCGGGCTATTGCACTCGATACCACGGAAATAAGCTGGTGGCTACGGTTGTTGCAGTTGTACGCGATGACACATCAGGCTGAGCATTTATCCAGCGTGAGCCGGGAAACCATTTTCCATTTCCCTGAAAAGCCTGATGGATACTATTATTATGGAACAGCAAAGGTGTGGCAACATGCTGAATCAGCCGCAGCGGATACTTTGCAACGTGCCCTGCAACTGGCCGAACCGGATCCGGAAATGAAAATCCAGATATTGTCGCTACTGGGTACGGTGTATTTTGATTTACACCACTACGACCGATCGGATAGTTGCTTTGAAGCTGCACTTGCGCTTTCACCCGACAATGACCTCATTTTAAACAATTACAGCTATTATCTTGCCGAGCGTGGAGAACAATTGCAAAAGGCCTTACAGATGATTCAAAAAGCCGTGCATCTGCAACCGGATAATTACAGTTATGAAGATACCTATGCGTGGGTACTGTATAAATTAAAAGCCTATCGGCAAGCACTGGAGTGGATGCAAAAAGCTCTTGCACATCCGGAAGCCCAGCAAAGCCCGGGTTACTGGGTGCATTATGGAGATATTCTTTTTTCCTTACATCGGATTGACGATGCGGTGTCGTCATGGAAAATGGCGGTAGAAAAAGGCGATACATCATTGATTTTACAGCAAAAAATAAAATATCGTTCGTTAAACCCCGATATCCATTGAATTGAGATATGCATACATTACGGTCGTTTGTCATCCTGAGCAGCTGTATGATTTATTTATGTTCTGCGACTTCCTGCAGCATCATGCATAAGCTGTTTTCATCACGTAAAGCCACGCATGTTGTACCTGCGGCAACTGCTGCTGTCCCAAAGGATATACATCCATCTGTTGCATCCAGCCCGTCAAATCTGATTCAAGACGAAATGGTTTTGTATGATACCTTACAGCAACATGTCTTGCATTTTCGCACCTATGCTGCACGTCTGAAAGTGAATTTCATGCAGGATGATGAGGCACAAAACCTGGTGGTAAATCTGCGCATGCAGTCGGATAGTTTGATCTGGATGAATGCAACGGCGTTGCTGGGCATTGAAGTAGCTCGCGCCCTTATCACGCCCGATAGTATATGGTTCATCAATCGTTTAAAACGAACTTATTATCAGAAAAGCTTTCAGGAAATTGCGGAATGGATAGGCGTTCCGGTTAATTTTCGTATGCTACAAAATTTACTGGTAGGCAATCCGGTGTTTTTAAGCGATACGATAACCGGGATACAGGCAGATACAGCTTCGGTGTGCTTGACCATGCTGGCAGACAGTATGGTCAATCGTCTCTGGATTACGTTTCCGGCATTACGCTGGCAGCGGAGCGAGCTGATGATACCTTATCGGATCTCGTCAATCACCGATACCAATCTGGCGCGGCCCGTGGTGCAATATTTTTATGCCGATAGTCTTCAGTTATATCCTTCTGGCTGGCAATTGCAGGTAAATGATTCGCAGCATACAACGCTGCAGGTGGATATTCAAAATGTGATTTTCAATCAATCATTGAGTTTTCCGTTTTTCGTTCCGGCACATTATACCACTCAACGATAAATGCGCTGTTAAAAATCTTTTCGCATTTCATGAAACAAAGTGGCTTTGCATGGCATTTGGTTAAATTTGCTCGTGTGAAACGATGGATTCATAAGCATATTCGCCATATCTGTGTATTTCTTGCCCTGTGGCTGGGCTGGTGTGGTAATGTGTATGCACAAAAAAATGCTAATCTGCCCACAAGAGCCGAACTGGAAAGAGAAAAGGCACAACTCCAACGCCAGCTTGAAGAGGCAAATGCACATCTGGAAGAAATCCGGAAAAATAAAAACCTCACCGTGAGGCAGGTGCAGCTGTTGCAAAATAAAATCAGCCTGCGCGACAGGTTGATTGAAAACCTGAATGATGAAATCAGCTTGATTGATCGCGATATTCGAAGAGCATATAGCGATATTCAGGCGCTGGAACAGGATCTGGATACGCTAAAGGCTGAATATGCGCGTCAGGTGGTGTATACTTACAAGAACAGAAGCATGTATGATTACCTGAACTTTATTCTCTCGGCCAACAGCTTTAACCAGGCCCTGCACCGATATGCTTATTTGAAACGTTTGCGTGATTATCGTCGCCATCAGGTACAATCTATCATCCAGACCGAAGCTTTGCTCAAAGAAAAAATCAGTTTGCTTTCGGCCAGTAAACAGGAGCGTACGCAGGCATTGAGTGCCCAACAAAAGCAAATGGAACAGCTGGAAAGAGAGCGGAAAGAAAAAAACCAGTTATTGCTCACGCTTAAGGGCAGGGAAAAGCAAATTCTTGCCGATATTGAAGCCAAGCGCAGGGCCCAGCAAAAGCTGGATGCCACGCTGGCCATTTTAATTCGGCGTGAGATTGAAGAAGCCCGTCGGAAGGCGGCCGAAGAGGCTGCACGGGCAAAAGCCGCAACGACTTCAACTGCTGCCCGATCGGCGTCTGAAGCAAACGCCAGCCCTGCAGCAGCATTAACGGAAACACCGGAAGAAAAACTCATTTCCAGCAATTTTGAAGGAAATATGGGCAGGCTGCCCTGGCCCGTAGAGAAAGGGTATATCTCCGATCCCTATGGTCGGCATCAGCATCCCGTGCTCTCGTACGTGGAAGTGGAGAACAACGGGGTGAATATCGATACCGAGAAAGGAGCCGTAGCCCGCGCCGTATTTGAAGGCGATGTGGTAACGGCTACTTTTGATCAATACAATCGATGGACGGTAATCCTGCGACACGGACAATATTTTACCGTGTATTCCAATTTATTGAAACCACTCGTCAAGGCCGGCGAGCATGTACATACCAAACAGCCCGTTGGCATTGTCTATACCAACGATGAATCCGGTGAAACTTACCTGCATTTTCTCATTTACAAAGGAACCGAATCCATGAATCCCGCTCTGTGGCTGAGCAGTAGTCATTGATGGGCGTTAAACGGGCAATGGAATGGCCGGTTGTTGTTGAATCATTTGCAAATACAGTTGCTCATACTGGGGAACGATTTTTTCCAGATGAAAATTGGTCGCCCGCTTTAAAGCCTGCTTCCGAAAACGCTGCAGCATATCGGTATCGCTCAACAGCTGAATGGCATGAGCGGCCATGTGGGCAATATCGCCTACCGGGCTTAGAAAGCCGGTTTCGGCATTAATATTTACTTCTGGCAAGCCGCCTGCGTTTGACGAAATCACGGGCACTTCACAGGCCATCGCTTCCAGCGCCGCCAGCCCAAAGCTTTCGTATTCCGAAGGCAGTAAAAACAGGTCGCTGATGGAAAGAATGTCTTCCAATTGCTCCTGTTTGCCGACGAAGCGAATATCATCGCACAAGTTCAGTTCCCTGCATAACCGCTCGACCATGGGCCTTTCGGGGCCGTCGCCCACCAGCAGCAGCTTGCTGGGGATGGTTTCATGGACTTTCTGAAAAATTAGCACCACATCCTGTACCCGTTTGATGGGGCGGAAGTTGGATACATGTACCAGAATTTTTTCTCCATTTGGTGCAATGGCTTGCCGGAATTGCGGAAGCGGCCGACGGTGAAAACGTTTGATATCCACAAAATTGTAAATAACCTGTATATCCTTGCGAATATCAAACGAGCGATAGGTTTCATCGCGAAGATTTCGGGATACGGCGGTAATGGCATCAGACTGGTTAATGGAAAACGAGACTACCGGCGCATAAGTCTTATCTCTTCCCACAAGCGTGATATCTGTTCCATGCAGGGTGGTGATCACCGGTAAATATTTTCCCTGTCGCTTCAGGATTTCTTTGGCCACAAAAGCCGTGGAAGCATGTGGAATGGCATAGTGTACATGCAATAAATCCAGATGACTGTTTAATGCTACATCCACCAGTGTGCTTGAAAGCGCCGATTCATAGGGAGGATAATCGAATAAAGGATAGGTGGGTACAATCACTTCATGATAGTAAATATTCGCATGGAAATGATCCAGCCGCACGGGTTGCTGATAGGTGATGAAATGCACCAGATGTCCTTTATCGGCCAGTGCTTTACCTAATTCGGTAGCAATTACACCACTGCCTCCATAGGTAGGATAGCAAACAATACCGATACGCATAGGCTAAGTTTTGCAGGCACTAAGGTAATTACATTTTTCCTGAAGCCTTTGGCATGTGCGTGAATTCGTTGTATTTTTCACCTATGGCACGGTTTAGCTTTGTCACCATTTTCATCCTCTTGCTTTTGCTGGCTACCCTTATCTATTTTCGATATCTCACACCTTACCAGATCAGCATACAACAGGGTATCCTGAAATCGGTGGTGCAACAGGGTTATGTGTTCAAAACCTATGAAGGATGGCTGGAATTGCCTGGAGAAAGTGAGCAGGCACATCAGCTGCTTCATTTTTCTGTGGTGCGGTCCACACTGGCCGATTCCCTGATATCGGTTA
>ERZ795043.1508-NODE-1508-length-11295-cov-5.915302_pt1 | contig 11295 bp, 9 predicted proteins | sample MGYA00375127_ERZ795043 | MGnify/ENA primary metagenome ERZ795043 (study PRJEB30172, sample SAMN05518447) | compost metagenome | isolation source: Feedstock adapted compost from Newby Island compost facility, Milpitas, CA | place: USA:Newby Island compost facility... | reverse complement strand
AGTTGGAGGCATGATAGATGCCGAAATAATCGGTCTTCACGAGTTCCAGCAAGAACCGCGCGAGATCCAGCGTATAGGTCGGCGAACCGATCTGGTCGTCTACGACCCTGAGCACGTCCCGCTCCTCCGCCAGTTTGAGCATTGTCTTCACGAAATTGGCGCCATGCTTCCCGTATACCCAAGATGTGCGCACGATGAAGTAACGGCTGCACAGCGACTGGACGAGCTGCTCGCCGGCCAGCTTCGACCGGCCGTAGACCGTCTGCGGATCCGTCCGGTCATATTCGCGATAAGGCTTGTCTGCCCGGCCGTCGAACACATAGTCCGTGCTGATGTAGACAAACTTCGCTCCGACCTCCCCGGCTGCAAGGACCGCATTGCGCGTGCCGTAGGCATTGACGCGATACGCCTCGTCCGGTTCCGATTCGGCCAGGTCGACTTGCGTATAAGCCGCGCAGTGAATGACCGCATCCGGCCTGTGCGACCGCATCACGCTTCTGCATTGCTCCAGATCCGTGATATCCAAATCTTCACGTCCGAAGCCGATAATCTCCATGCCCCGCGGCGCTTGCAGCAGGACAAGCTCACGCCCAAGTTGGCCGCCCGCGCCGGTGACCAGAATTTTCATCCTGTCCGCCATGCTCATCCCTGCCGCTCGCGGTACTGCTGCTCGTAATACTTGAGGTACTCTCCGGATACCACCTGGTTCAACCAGTCCCGATTCGCCAAGTACCAGCGGATCGTCTCCCGGATTCCGGTCTCGTAGTCGTACTTCGGCTGCCAGCCGAGCTCGAGGCGAATCTTGGTCGCGTCGATCGCGTAGCGACGGTCGTGCCCGGGGCGGTCCTTGACGAACCGGATAAGCGATTCCGGTTTGCCGAGTTCCTTGAGGATCGTCCTGACGACCTCGATGTTTCGGCGTTCGTTGCTGCCGCCGATGTTGTAGATTTCACCTGCCGCTCCCTTGTGCAGGACGAGGTCCACCGCGCTGCAGTGATCCTCGACATACAGCCAGTCGCGGATATGCATGCCGTCGCCGTATACCGGAAGCGGCTTGTCTTCAAGCGCGTTCATGATCATCAGCGGAATGAGCTTCTCGGGAAACTGGTACGGCCCGTAGTTGTTGGAGCAACGCGTAATGTTGACGTTCAGACCGTACGTCTCGTGGTAAGCGCGGACGAGCAAATCGGCGCCCGCCTTGCTCGCGGAGTACGGACTGTTCGGCTTAAGGCAAGTCTCTTCCGTGAAATGGCCCGTGTCGCCGAGCGTGCCGTACACTTCGTCGGTCGAAATCTGCACGAACTTGCCGACCTTGTACTGCTTCGCCAAGTCCAGCAGCGTCTGCGTGCCGAGCACATTGGTGCGCACGAACAGATCCGGCTGCATGATGCTGCGGTCCACATGCGACTCCGCCGCGAAGTTCACCACGGCGTCGAGCCCATCCGCAAACAGCGGCTCCATGGCCGCACGGTCGGCGATGTCCGCCTTCACGAACCGGTAGTTCGGATGGTTCTCCACGGACCGCAGATTCTCCAGATTGCCCGCGTACGTCAGAGCGTCAACATTAATGATCTGATAATGCGGGTATTTGCGCACCATGTACAGGATGAAGTTGCTGCCAATGAACCCGGCGCCGCCGGTAACCATCAGTTTCACGCCCCGGGCTCACCCCTCGAAGACGAAATTGTTGTCTGCCTCCGCCAACGTCGGATGCTTCCTGTCCTTCTCCGACAGGACCGGATCGGCAACCGGCCAGTTGATCCCGAGCGCCGGGTCATTCCAAGCGATGCCCCGGTCGTGCTCGGGCGAGTAGAACTCGTCAACCTTGTACTGCACTTCCGTGTTCGGTTCAAGCGTACAGAAGCCGTGCGCGCATCCCTTCGGCACGAGGAGCTGCAGCTTGTTCTCCGCGCTCAGGATGAACGACTGCCACTTGCCGTAGGTCGGCGACCCCTTGCGGATATCGACCACGACGTCGAACACCGCGCCCGCCGTCACCCGAACCAGCTTCGTCTGCGCCCTGGGATTGAGCTGATAATGAAGGCCGCGCAGCACTCCCGCCTGAACGGACATTGAATGATTGTCCTGCACGAAGACGCAATGAAGTCCGTGCTTGCGGAATTCGCCCGCATTGTAGCTTTCGAAGAAAAATCCCCGGGCGTCGCCGTGCACGACCGGCTCAATCAGAAGCACCCCGGGGATATGCGTTTGCGAAATTTTCATATGCCACCTGCCCCGATCGACTCAGCGGATCTTCCCGAATGATTCACCCAGCCGGATGTTCCGCGCAAGCTCGTTCGCGCGGGCCAGCGACGCATGCGTCCCGGCATCCGTCCACCAGCCTTCCAGAATGTCGTACTGAAGTTCCCCGGCCTCGATATAGGCGTTGTTCACATCCGTGATCTCCAGTTCTCCGCGCGTGGACGGCTTAAGCGTACGGATGATATCGAACACTCTGCCGTCGTACATGTATATGCCGGTCACCGCGTAACGGCTCTTGGGCTTGAGCGGCTTTTCCTCGATTGAGACAATCCTTCCGTCCTTGAGTTCCGGCACACCGAACCGCTCGGGATCCGGCACTTCCCGGATCAGGATCCGGGCGCCGCGCTCCTGGCGCTTAAATCGCTCGACATACGGGATAATGCTGTCTTGGAAGACGTTGTCACCCAGGATGACGACCATCCGGTCATTGCCGACGAATTGTTCCGCCAGACCGAGCGCCTGGGCGATGCCGCCCGCTTCATCCTGCACCCTGTACGTGAAGGAGACGCCGAACTCCCGCCCGCTGCCAAGCAGATTGACGACATCGCCCATATGCTCCCTCCCCGTCACGATGAGGATGTCGGGAATTCCGGCTTCCTTCAGTTTGGCGACGGCATGGTAGATCATCGGATAGCCGCCGACCGGAAGCAGGTGCTTGTTCGTCACCTTGGTCAGCGGATACAGCCGGGAACCCGTGCCGCCGGCGAGGATAATGCCTTTCATATCAATTCTCACTCTTTAATAGTTTACGAAGTGTGTCATAAAACTCAATGTATTCCCGTCGAACATGGCTATCGATTTCACTTCGATGTTGCGTTGCCCGTGCAATCAACGTCAGACCTTTTTCTTGATCATCTTGCTGCCGTGGAATCAAATGAAGATGAAGATGCCTGACCGCCTCGCTTATCACAACAATGTACAGACGATCCACTGGCATGATTCGACCGACAGCCCGTTCTATTTTAGGAACCAATTCCGACATTTCAATAAGTTCTTCTTGAGAGAATTCAGACCAATGTTCAACATGTCTTATCGGCTCAAGGTAGACGTAGCCTTTTACACTGGCCTCAATGTTCCCTGATTCAACCCTCCAAAATTCACCCTGCAGCAAAGGGGAATTTTCCGGATTTTGATGTTTTGCACATATCGGGCAGTTCGTTCTCATGATTTCTCCCCCGCCGCAATCAGGAATGCTTCCACTTTCGGAATATCTTGCGGAGTATCAACTCCGATTAGTTTAATATTCGTCTCAGCCACCTTTATCTTCACGCCGTTCTCCAATGCCCGAAGCTGCTCCAATGACTCTGCCAGTTCCAACTCCGTCTGCGGCATGGAAACAAACTTCAACAGGAACTCCTTGGTATATGCATACACTCCGATGTGTTTGTAATATTCGACATTTCGGCCATCCCGATTATAGGGGATCGGATTTCGCGAAAAATAGATGGCATCTCCATACTTGTTGCTAATAACCTTTACAACATTTGGATTGTGAATCTCTTCCAAGTCACTGATTTTGGTTTTGAGCGTGGCCATTTGCAAACTACTATCTTGCATGAATAGATCAACAAGGAGATCCAATGCATCTCCTTTAATCAGTGGCTCGTCCCCTTGCACATTGATTACAAGGTCAACATCAAGTTTTTCGGCCGCTTCGGCCAAGCGATCCGAGCCTGTTTGATGTTCCTTTGATGTCATGATGCATTTGCCGCCAAAACCACGAACAACTTCTTCAATCCGGGGATCATCAGTTGCAACCCATACATCCTGAATGGCCCGGGCTTTGCTGACATTGCAATACACACGTTCAATCATTGGGATTCCCAATATCGGGGCCAAAGGTTTTCCGGGAAAACGCGTCGAGGCATATCGAGCCGGGATAATCGCAGCAATCTTCATAGACATCCTCCCAGATGGGCAGCAATAAACCGAGCCGCACGATGATAGGACTGTTCAGTTATACTATAGCAATATGACCGGTACAATCCAACAAAACGTTCCAGTTCACGGATGTCATAGTAGCCTCCCGGTTCTTCCAAAATTCTGGATAGCATTATGTATAACTGATCTTCATTTTCAACACTTTTCACAAGACCTTCACCAATATAAATGGATCTTCCAAATACAATGACCGGCTTTTTGAGTTTCAACCCCTGATATCCGACACTGGAATTGATGGTGACAATCACTTTGCACTTATCAAGCAAGAATGACATATCACCGTTTCGTATATAGATAATGTGTTCTGAACCCAGAACAGACTTTAATCTTTCCAAATAATCGTGACACTCCTGTCTCGGGTGATCCTTGATGACCAAATAACAGGGTGTGCTCCGCGTCTTGTTGATCTTTCTTATGGCACTAACCGTATATAACAATGCTTGATCTTGCCCTACATTCGAATTGTCAAGCAGCTGAGAATCGGTAATCACCTGAAGCGGAAAAAAAACAAAGTCTTTCTTCTCCAAGTTTGCACCGAAATGCAACCTGATACTATCCGCTTTGTCAAGCAGGAGCTTCCGGAGTTTCTGATAAACGGAATTGGTGTATTCATATCTGAGCCGCAAGCCGCGAACCCGGCTGAAGTAAAATGAGATGACCTGATTAAGCAAATAGCCGGAAACTCTGTTTGAAAATGTGGCAGAGTCCGGCGGATATGGAGCAGTTTCCGGCGATTTCTCGATCACTCCGTCAAATTGTCCCCTCAATGCCAAAGGAAAATCGCTTCTGGCATTGATGCCAGATTTATCAACAACGAATGTGCGAGGTTCATATCCGTTCTCAAGAAAATAAATATTGGATGAAACTTTGCTAAACTCTTTCATGAACTGCTGCTGTGGCAGAATATATCCGTTCCACATCAACACACAATCGAATTTCCGATCGTCCAGCAGACAGCGCCAAAGCCTGCTGTAAAGTTCCGCTTCCATCAATCGTTCCACCCGATCTTCAGCTGCTGCCAATCCGTATCGCAATTCTACCTGGAACTTTCGCTCCTCATATGAAGGCAACTTCGCGTCCGAATTTATATCAACCTTCATATCTGCAATCAACAAGGGCAGCAAAAGTTTCTCATGACGGGTATCAAGCGCATTATACGCACTTACCGAAGGACACAAAAAAAGAACTTGATCAAAAACACCCTGCTCGATCAGGCTGTCTCCTATCTTTTCCATAATTTTTGCTTGGTAGCCGACCACTGGAAACATGCATACTGTTCGCATGCTCATTTCATTCAATCATCTCCCGCAAATTCACAAACAACATGATGGAGTTTCCTGAGAATTCGCAATCTGCTCGAATGCCCTAAAGCGAATAACCTGCTTCCGACAGCCCTGTCTTTGATCCCGGCCAATTTACGGAGAACGGCCTTACAGGATGCAGGTTGTTTCAGGTCGTGATTATAATAACAAGGGTAATATAAAAGCGCACCCGCAACCAGTTCATCCAGACTGAGCGATCTTTTCCTTCTCTCAATACTGAGTGCATCCTGCGTCAGACCCCAACCCGCATAAAAGGGCATGCCATACGTATAGACTTTTTTATTCCGCAACAAGGCATCAAAGCCCGCCTGTGACGTTAGGGTATGCACCTCATCAGCGACCCGGATGCAATCCAGTACACTCGCCTTTGATTCAATATGGTCGCAATAATGCCTCAAATCCGATATCGAAGCGGCACCCGCTCGGTTACCACTTATTATATCGGGATGCGGCTTAAACAAAATATAAGCTTCGGGGTTAGATTGTCTCACATATTTAAGCAACGTCTCGATCGATTTCAGTTCACCCGTGCAGCCCAAAATAATGGAAGCATCATCCGGCACTTGTCCCGGAACGAAAATGACCTTTCGCCCGTCGAGATTGGGTAATTTCAAAGAATGCGCTGGATCTACATTATACTTTGTCAAATCATGTTCTATGATGACTTCGCGAATCTTTCTTGCTTCTTCCAAATCCAGTTCATCAAACTGCTGATGGTTCAAGATATACTCCAAATCGCTCTCTGATTGGGGATTGAAGTACATGCCTCTGCGATCCATTACGATGGACCATGGTAGAAAAAAATTTGAACCCAGTCCCACTGAGCGAAAAAAACCATCTTCGATCCGGATAATTTTTTCCTTGCCGATGCCGGACAATTCTTTTTCCGATTGATAGCCCCATGAGACAAAAACCGTATTGGAGTCCTTCTTCAATTCGTCGGGAATATTAAATGAACGAACAAATTCAAGGTTTGGGATGAAGGGCCGTATATATCTGCGCTTCCAATAGGGGATGTTGACAGCATAATACTTGGTTTGGGAAGTCAGGCCCTGTTTGGCCATGTTGATGTAGTATAGAACATCAATAATCTTTCCGACCGCGCCCGTTCTGGGGCGAATGTATCGGGTATAAAGAATATACGCCGCGGCGAATATCTCCTCGACAGACCGATAGGCTGTTCTTCGATCACAAGTGAGCCGATCCTCCGTTACCCCCCAGTTGGCATAGAACGGCAACCCAAAAGTGGTTACCTTTTTGTTGGCGAGCAAGGCTTCAAATCCCAACTGAGAAGTCACGACGAACACATGATCCATCGAATCCAGCAAGGCAATAGGATTCACATCTTCCCGAATGACCTTTATTCTGGGATCCAAAGGCAATTCACTCAAATAGCCTTTTTTCTTTCCGGCAATGACATCCGGATGATACTTTACATAAACATTGGCTTCATCAAGCATTTCTTGTGCATAACTGATCATGTCCCTGAATGACGATTCGCTTGCCCCACCTAATACAACAGACATGTCATTCGCAGTCTGATCTACCAATAATATATTTTTCTTGCCATTGGACTTGAGCTTATATTGATCGCTGCTGTGATTGTACTTGCTGATTCTGTGCTTTTTGATGAAATCGATCGCTTCTTTGGCTTCATCAAGAATTTGTGGCGTAAGGGAGGAGCCGTCATTCAATATGTTTTCCAACAACGACGGTCGGCTTGCATCATAATAGATTCCGACTGGGTCAAGTACCAATGAAAAAGTGGGAGCATGATTCACCCCCAAGCCGATTGATCTGATGAATCCGTCTTCCAGTGCAAGATAGGGGATGTTGTATTTCTTCGCAATGGATATGGCTTTCTTTGCAGAAGGCTTCAATCCCCACCCGGCAATATACTTTAGGTTCCATATCTCTTTGGGATTAACCACCAATTCATCGTCAAGAAATGATTCAATGAAAGGAATCTTTGCAATACCTTTCGAATAAGTACCTATCACTTTCCCAGCCTCTCATACCTTACAATATTCCTTATTTTATTCGCTTTATCTATTACTGAAAGCACGATATTCATTCAGTACTTCATTTACATTCCCCTGTCTGATGATTCGTCCTTTATCGAGCCAAATCAATTCTGTACACAACTCCCTCAGCAAATTTTCATTATGTGAAACCATCATTACTGTACGGTCAGATTTAATCAGTTCTTTTATTTTTTCACTGCTTTTTTTTCGAAACCTGGCATCACCAACACTAAATACCTCATCTATCAGCAATAGTTCCGGATCGACGTGGCATGCAATTGAAAATGCTAATTTCGATTTCATGCCAGATGATAAAGCACGTACGGGCGTATTTATAAAATCGCCCATTTCAGAAAAAGCAATTATATCTTCAAGCTTCTCATCAATCTGTTTTTTTGAAAGCCCCAGGAGAAGCCCATTAATATAAATGTTCTCCAAAACCGGAAGGTCGGCATTGAATCCTGCCGCCAATGATAACAATGATATTGAATCGGTATTTATATTTACTGTTCCTTTGTCAGGACTATAAATACGTGCGATTACTCTCAATAGCGTCGATTTTCCTGAACCATTTTCCCCAACAATACCCACAATGCTTCTTTTCTTGATGTTAAAAGATACACCATTCAAAGCTTCAATTACATTATACCTTGGCCTATTCAAAGACAATAAATGCACAGCCCATTCTTTTAATGAAAGTCTTTTTATAATTCTAAACTGAACCGAAAGATCATTTACCTCTATAATGTTTTCCATTTCGCCCTCCCCCATCACAGCATTTTGGAGTAACTACCATCATACTTGTACAACAACCTAATCCCGACCAGTATTCCCGCCACCGAAATTAATGCCCATATACCAAGAAGCAAATATGATGGAGCTTCAGCATATATAAAAACACTCCTGTAGCTTTCAAAATAGGCAGTATTGGGATTCAGCCAAAATAGCCAATGATACTCATCAGGAATTCTGCTCAAACTATAAATACCCGGAGAAAGATACCACCAAATCCTGGTGACATGAACAACAACATTCTTTAAATCCTTCACCAATACTGCAAAATGTGTAATAATCAAGGACAAGAAAAAAATAAACAGAAAATGGGAAACGATAACAAAGACTGCTTCAAAACAGTGAAATGAAAGTGGCACTCCATATAATAAAATAAAAATGATGAGTACCCCTATACTAATTAGAAATCTTATAAACTGCGCAATACACTCTTGCAACGGCAATAAATATTTGGGCAGGTATACCTGTGATATGATTCCACTATTGGCTTTTATGCAGTTTGCACTATAGTTTATGGTCGAAACCATCCACTTCCATGCAAGAAGTGCACATAACACAAAAACGGGAAAGTCGTTGTCTTCAATTCTAAATACAAATCTGAACACAACAGTATAAATTAGCGCGTTAATTATTGGGTCAATTATCCACCACAAAAATCCAAGTATTGTGTTTGAAACACTTGCTGACAGGCTGTACTTTACGTTATGAATCAAGTACTCTCTGTACTTCATAAAATCCTTTGATGCTCTAATTAGCATATAAACACCTACTGAGATTCAATTCGAAAATTATCTTCTGACTGCAGCCCACTTTCTCCTTATCCACCTTTTAAAATCAAAAATAAACTTTTTCGGATTCACAATCAATTTGACCAATTGCCTTTTGAACCAAGACCAATTGCTCTCATCCCTTGGAACTATATCTCCATTTTGAATTTTTCCTTTAACAGATTTATCTTTTTCTGACACAGATTTTTTTGTGGCCGCCAAATTTAAATATACTCTGTAACGATCAAATAATGGCGAAGCCATCGGAACTAAAGGTTTTGATCTGATTTGCCCCTTAAATACCCCAGCTTCCGGGAAAGCCACTTGATAGAATTGAATGTTTCTTGTAATACTGAGATAACCACTGTCAACTTTCACTTTTTCATAAGTCACTTTCCCAAACGAATAAAACTGAGTCACAAGATAATGAATGAATCTTTTAACCTTCTGCATGTCCACAGAGAAACCTTTTTTTAATACTTCTACCGCTTCCTGCGGTGTATTGACCTTTACATTTATTTTTTCGTGCCCATAAAAAGCCTCTCCCACATAAAGCACCGGCTTTCCCCACATCATGGACAAAGCGCCTACGCCCGAATTAATTAACAAGACTGCATCAGCTAAATCTATCAGGTCCTTAATGTGTGTATCGTCATCTACCATGGTTATTTTATTTGATTTTGGCGAAGTCGCCTCCAAGGGGTGTTTCTTTGCCAAAACCACCCATGTGTCATCCAGGAGATCTGCTACATTTTCGACAAAAACCACAAATTCATCCATATCTTTAACGGCACCAGAAAAATATTTAACAACCGTGTCATTAGGCCTTTGAAAAGGAATAAACAACACCTTTTTATTGTGATTTATACCATATTTTTCTGATAATGCCAGTTTACCTACTCTTTTCCCTTGGGATTCAAGAGTCAAGTCCGAAAATTTTTCTTGCTCTATATAAAGATCAACCACCTTCTCTTCCTCTTCCGTCAATTCTCTGTCCCAAATACTGGAGTCGTACGAAGAGCTGTCAGCGTTAAATCCGTTCGGATCAAAAAAGACGGAGTCGGTCAAAGCCCCCCGATCAGATACAATATATTTGATATTCCTTTTCCTTAGTTCTTTATAGATACTCAGCCTTTTTTCATTACCGTACGGATTTGGCATGAAAACTCTGTCAAAATTATGCGTTAATAAATAATCAAAAAATTCTTCCACTGTATCAAATTCGTGCTCAGATTTGTATTCGACATCCCCTAGTAAAGGCTTGATTTGCCAAAGCGACTGGTGGAAAGCATCTTTTTCTTTTCCGAGTGCAAGTGTTCGTCCCTTATAAATATCAATTAACGGCCGGGGATGCTTGAGAGTAGAATCAAATTCTTTCATAAACTGGAACAACAACTTTGCGTTATCACTATTTTGAAGTCTGTAAGCAGAGCCAACGCTATAAGGAGGATGCCATACATGGCACAAAAAAATACCTTTAGCCATTAAGGTGTCCCCGAACAATCGAAACATGCTTCTAAATCCTTTATATTCATTAGTATCCCAGTTTTTATAATCAGAATAGTAACTGTGAGGTCTATAAAAGCGATTGGACATGGCAGCCAATCTATGTATCAGTTCAAAGTCTTCAAAGCCATGTCCAAAAAATTCCTTCCTGTGTCCACCAACTGAAAGGTAATAGAATCTATTTATAACTATTGAAGATGATCCTGGCGCATATCTTTGAATCATATAGGTATTTTTATTCAAATAATAGTTAAAGAACTTAGACTTACGTTCTTTACCCCTCAATCTTAAATATTCTTCGCTTCCCTCAGGCGTTAAATACAGGCAAGGTACCATGATAAATTCGTAGAAATTTTCTCTCAAATTTTGATGGTCAATCTCAGAAATCAGCTCATCATAGAAACTATCATAAGGAATAAGGTCTACATCCTGAAAAAATACAAACTCTGTATTTGAATATATTGCACCTACATCTCTGGCTTTTCCAGGCGAGAAAATTTCATTCTCAGCAGGATAATATACGTATTCAGCATCATAATCTTTGCAAATTTGTTTTAATTCATCTCCAATTTTGCTGGGGCTACCGCTATCTACAATGTAAAATAATACTCCGCTTGGACGATGAACCGATAAAGTATTTTTAATTCTGTCAATATCATCCTTCCGTTCACTGTTATATTT
>ERZ795043.1503-NODE-1503-length-11328-cov-4.837310_pt1 | contig 11328 bp, 15 predicted proteins | sample MGYA00375127_ERZ795043 | MGnify/ENA primary metagenome ERZ795043 (study PRJEB30172, sample SAMN05518447) | compost metagenome | isolation source: Feedstock adapted compost from Newby Island compost facility, Milpitas, CA | place: USA:Newby Island compost... | reverse complement strand
GTAAATGAACCATCGTTGAACCGGTACACTTGGCCCGACGAATTCCCGACATAGGCTTGATTATTGAACAGGACGGAATACCGATAGTTTTCGTTCGATGCGCACACCCGCCAGATACGATATCGAGGATCGTACACAAGCCGTATATTTGGCTCTGTGGCGCTGTCTAGGACAAGGCAGAGGTAATACTTTATCCCATCCGTGATCGCGCAGCATTTGCCAATCTGCGCCCTGTTGATGCGGTTCAAATATCCCCGGATCGGATCGCCTATGGGAGTAGGGAAACCTCCCTGGAACATGTACACGTCACGTTCTCCGAGCCAAAAGAGCGCATCCCCGACCTCTTGAATGGTCTTGAACGACACGCAGCCGACATCATTGGATATCTCTTTTAGTTGAAAGTTGTAATAGTTCGTCCCTTGAATCACGGCCATGCTGTCGCGCTTCCATACGTACTTATCGCCGTAGAAGTTTTTAAGGCCCGTGATGTTGCCACCGCGCTCCGTATAGTACTGAATGAACCCGGAGTTTTCCGCGCTGGTCCAGTCTTCGGCATCAAGTGCAGCGGAGAAGTGAAGAATGTCGTCCTTTGCCATCCACAACCGGACGGTGTCATTGGTGATGTACTTACCAACCGGCGGATTTCCCCCGAGAGTGGAAAGTGAAGAACCGTTCCACACCCGAGGGGCATCCGTACCGTTGACCAACACCAGAGCCGGCGCGCCGTTGACTTCGAAGTTCGTGGCGTCCCAATCCGTGTTTGCGAAAGTCCCGGAAATTGTCGTCCATGTCGTACCGGAACTGTTGTATTGCAACGACGTTCCAACGGCCCGTAAAAGGTGCGTATTGCCGAATGCGGTCAAAAGGTTGGTAACACCACCACCGGAACTTCCGTGCGCTGTACGCCCTTTTGGAGTGGCTAGAAACGGATGATTGTCCGTGTCCCAACCCATTTCATATGTTGATTGGTTTTCCCCGATCCCGAACGGATCAAGTCCGGTGTTGATGCCCCCGGAGAAATTGTTTTCTCCCCGGATTCTTTTGTTACGTGATCTGACGATAACCCCCATACGACCACCTCTAATCTATGCCGGGAATCCAGCTATACGGTACGCTATGCCGGCGCTTGACATGGACATGTCCTCTCCGGCGAGGAAGATTGTCGATCATTTGCGTGTACTCCGGTTTAACTTGCTTGTACATGTTCTTGTATTCTTTGAACAGCAGATTGAAGTCGCCGGCGAACATGTTTTTGTCGTCGATTTCCCCGCGCGCCCGTGCGATTCTTTCCAACACACCCAATACCAACAGTTCATGAAAGTCTTCTTCAAGGTCCGGCCGTTGGTTCAAGGTGTTGGGTGAAAGAGGCTTTGGACGTTTATTGTAGATAACATAAATTTGTCTGCCTGCCGTTTCTTCGGTTGGAATCGGGTTGATGTACAAGTCTTGATTTGCGGCGATGGAATAAAATTCTTCCGTCGCATCCAATCGCTCGTTCGATTCCACCGGGACAAACCGAAGATCGCGGTAAGTGCCGCTTCCAGGAGACTTTTCGATAGTAACTTGCTTGATTCCCATCGGATCGCAGTCATCGGGGAGAGGATAGAATGACATCCCTTCCACCGTAGGAAAGATATACGGTTCAGCTTCATGTCTTACCGTTTGGAAGATTTGACGCTGAACCGTATCCATCCATTCGACTTTTTGGGCGACCGAATACGTATTGCGGTACGTGGTATCAATAGTGTTCAAAAGCTCTTGAATCGTCGCCATTACGAACCACCCCGCAATTTCGCAAGCTCTCTCCGCATCAAGGCCATTTCAAGGAATTGGCATTCATCCGGTCGGATGCTCCATCTGGAACCGGCCGGCCGATGGTCTTGCACTTTGATGCGAATCTTCTCGCCTGTTTCTTCGTCGGTGTGTTCTTCCCATATTTCTTGTTGTTCCGGCCATTCGTCGTAACAGACAATGCCGTATTCTGTAGCGTCGAGGCCGTGCCGTTGGAACGCTTCAACGATCTCTTGCGCGATTAGACCAATGTGCCATCGTGCGTTTTCGCCTTTCTCCGTAATGGCATCTTTGAACTTGAAGCGCCTGAAATTCACTTCCGCCCATGCGTCCAGAACAGCGTCCGGGATGTTCTCGATATGGTCTTTCTCGTTGCGGTCAGATGTGTTGATCGTTCCATTTCCGGCAAATATCTCTTTCCAGCGTGTAGCCGCCGTCCCGAGATTTTGAACATTGTCGGCATTCGGGTGCATCGTCCCGTCCGAATTTTCGACGATCACGCGGAAGGTCGGCACTTCCTCCCCTGCCGATGTACCCAGCACTAGATTTCGTCCTTTGTAGGCGGCGAATACCGTGTTGATCGTGGACATATGGATACCTCCGCCCATATCCCCATTTCGCCGTGCAATAATGATTGGCCCCGTGTCCGGTCTGTCCGCTGTAAGCGGAACATATCCAGACGAACTCTTGAACGTCGTCTGACCATTTATATCCGTTTCACGTCTGGCTGAGTCGTTCGTAAAGTCGCGAATATATCCAGGGAACTCCGAATCATTGTTTCCGTAATAGTAAGTTCCTGCGCCATTGTCAAGGTTCTCCGTCGATCTTACGCCTAAAATTTCCCGGTTGTTGGTAAATGTGACAGTGATTCTTCCGTTTCGCGTGTTGTCTGCACCTTCTCTGCTGTCGAAAAGAATCAGAGCGTTGCGAGATCCATACGAGAACATAGATACATACTTCTGTAGGTTATCATTCCAATACTTGACCTGATAAGTGTCGCCGTACTTCACCAGAATATCCGGGTTGCTTCCCCGAAGTTTGATTGCAGCTTCACCGCTTCTCGGAATGATTCCGTTGTCAATAGGTTCTTCTCCCGTCTCGTGTGCCGGTATTCGTATGCTGTAAATCAATTTGGAACGGCGAGTGTAGTTACCAACCGTGTATGGTGTGCTGGAATCCCATTCACCGATTGCCGTTTTGGAAGACGGAACCCATGTATAAACATCTGTTGGATATACGCCGGTGTTATTTGACATTGCTGCAAATGTCTTTCCGTCATAGGTTACAACGCTTCCCGTCTGCCGCCATGTGTCCAAAACACCGATAAGAATTTCTTTACCTCGGACGGCCAATCCTTCTAATTCCATCTGGACCGGAGTCCCTAATGTTGGATGATTGAGAATCCCATTAAGTCCGTATTGTGCCCGTGCATCATCGACTTCAATAGAACGGATGATATTTCCGAAGTAGTCATAGACTTGGATGATGTGATACCCGAGCGGTTGCACATAACCGTAGGCAATATAGATATATTTTCCGTCTGCGTCTATCCCTTGAATTACGGCATTGGCGTGAAACGGCATATTAATCGTGAATGCAATGGATGGCAGTACTTCAAGGGGATTTGTTGCCGTTTCTACCGCATCACGGTCGTACAGAAAAATATGTCGGGAACTGTCCGATTCTCGTGTAGGACATACGATGATGTATTGACCATCACGGGTCAGACCAACCATGGACTTGTTATAGTCTGCAAAACGGTGATCTGATCCATAGTTACCGAACAACTGGTAGTTGGTAACGTCTGCTTGAGATGTTGCTGAACCTCTCCAATGTACCCGAGACACGCCTTTGCCGCTGTTCTCGTTTATGAATGTTCCTTGATGAGAAAAGTACGTGTACAGGTAAACTTCTCCGCCGATCACGATTCCGCCAACGTCTTGACCATGACCCAAATCAAGTTCTTCGCTGAATGCTACCGGCTGGACTACACTCCCGTCTTCTGCCATATCAAATTCAACAATCCGGCACTTTTCGTTTTCTTGATAGTTTGTACCGGCACAACGTTGGACGACAAAGAGTTTATACTTACCGCCTACGTTGATGACGGTAATTCCCTGCATGGCAAGTTCAGATCCAGGATAGATCTGTGTGTTCGTCACACCATCATTGAAACCGAAGAACGGCTCCATCATTTTCTTTTGTACGATCATATTGGAGTTAAGCGCACCATCAGGAGAAATCAAACTTCCGTTGCTGGAAAGAATAAGTCCCGGACCCCTTAGCTCCGCAATGTTCACACGATCTGTATCCACGATGTAATACTTTTCTGTTGCCGGAACATACGCCTGTTCTCCCACTTCTTGTGCGGATTTTACGGCTTCAAGGAACGCACCGGTATCGTCCGTATCTCCGTCTCCTTTTGCGCCGTAATCCTTGACATTGAAGATAATCCCTTTCCATGTCTTAACATTCGTTATCGCGTTGGATATGTTACGAGACATCAGCTCGCTTACCGTCGGCATCTTAACTCACCTCACAGGATCATGGTCGCGCCGATGGAATAAGTGATGCTGTCCGAGTTGTCATGCACGACAGACACGCGCCAATACCTGGGCAGCACATCACTGGCCGATACATTGGACACAGCTTCGATCCCCGGATAAACCGTCATGATCGTTGTGCCGACAGCCGTAATGGATGCGCTCTTAAGAATCTCATAATACTTCCCGGACACCGGGTCATGGCCTTCGATGGAAACGGTGATGTCCGGTGTATTCGACAGGTCTGAAACATCAACCACCACTTTTACCCCGCGATAGTGGAGATTTTCGAAGTCCTCGCTACTGACCGACTGCGTTCTCGCCTCGCTCGGCAGAACGGTAATCAGCGCGTTATGGTATGCCCCCACGATAACCCCTCCTTACGAAAAAAGAGGGAGCTGTATTAGCCCCCTCTACTTGTCCTCCATCAACCCGTTTTCGAGAAGCGTGTCACGCATCAGGTTCCACAGGCGCACACCCTCTTTTTGGGCCTTCGTCATCTTCTCATTCTCCTGCTGCGCCGGCACATGAGGAATCTTCTTGACGCTCTTCTTGACGACCGGTTTTTGACCCGCCCTTTTGATCGTCCATTCCATCAGCGAAGCACCTTGACATTCCATTCGCCTTCCGCCAGATCAACAGCGCCGCCGGTGTTATTGGTGAACACGAACCGAACCTTGTCCGCAGCCGATACCGTGGCCGTCACCGTCACACCTTGCGTATCATACGGCGGGGCGAACATCACGAAGTCACCGAGCGCAGCGCCCGTGACCGTAACTTCGGCTGTTGCGCTGTCTCCGTCATTGAGAGCAGGCGGGTCAATCGTGACGGAGGCGTTGATGACGTGAGAAAAGAGCGTTTGGCCGTCATGCAGGATAATCGGTACGCCAGCCATTATGCTTCACCTCACGTTCCGGTCGAGCCGACAAGGCCGCGCCAGTCGATTGCACCAACGTCAAACCGGGTATAGCCGAACATGAAGAAGTCTACCGACTTCGGCAGTTGCATCGAATCATAGAACGGCTTTTCGCGCCAACCGAACATCAGATTTTCAATGTTCGGGTCACGCAGCACCCAAATTTTGTCGTCGATGTAGTCCAGCACGATAACTTTCAGCCCTTCGATCACATTGGCCGTGTTCGAAAGTTCGTGCGCTTGATTCGTCGAACGGGTGATTTCGTAAGCCGTGTACTCGTTTTCCGGGCCTACGATCAGTTGTTTTGCCCGTGCCTGGATCAGCACGCCGGCCTCGTTGACTTGTTGACGCATCTTCGTCATGCCGTCTTTTACATTGGTCGGCGTCAGTTCGCCCGAAATCAGGTTATCGCCGGCATCGCTAGAGTCGGCCAGCGGGTGAGCGCTAGAGAACAGCGTAACGCCGTCATAACCGTTTTGGGTGAAACCGTTGTTGATGACGTTTGCCGCTTCCGTTTCCAGCGTAGCCCGCAGACCACGGGCAAGCATTTGCGCAGAACCGTCTTTGCCGCGGCCATTCAGCACGCCGTACAGGTCATCTTTCGTCAGTTCCCACGTCACCGTGTAACCTTTGTCGAACCGGCGTGCTTCGAGTCGTGCCGTCGGGCCTTCGCTGATTTGGTCTTCGTTGATCGTGTTGCCTTCGGTGTTTTCCGCCCACAGGCCGAATGCGCCGATGTGCGGGAACGTTTCGTCTTTCTTTCGCATGTCGAACACGGTGAAGACTTGCGGGAATTGCTCCGGTACCTTTTGGTACTCGTCTGCGATGATCTTTTTATGAATAGGCGTCAGCAGTTCTTGAAAATTGTCTCTGGTCAGCTTCATGTATCACACCCCCGTTAATTGCCCGTGAATACGCGGTTGCAGATCAGAACATCCGCCTCTTTCGCAACCGTGTCCACATTTCCCACAACTTGAATGAATCCGCCCGTCGAGTCGTCTGCATCGAACTCATACGCCGCAGCGCCGAGATCGTATTTGACCCCGATGGCCGGCGTTGCGCTGCCCGTGTACGGCGCACGGAAGATCGACGCCGGATTGATATCGACGAGAATAACATCCGCTGCGCTGACTTGTGCGCCCGTCACGATGTCCGAGTCCGCAACCCCGACCACCGTGCCGGCCGATGCCGCATCAGCTGCAATTTTGACTTTGCCCGTGTCCAGCACCACGATGTCACCGCGTTTGATGGTTTGGCTCGCGGCGACCGGAAACTCCCTCAGAATTTGTCCGGTTCCGTTGAGAGAACCTTTGTAAACAAGCCTTCTCGGCATAGGTCACACCTCACTGTTTCTTGAACTTGAAATATTCCTCCGGCGTCATGCCGGCGAGTTTGGCGATGGCGAGTTCATCGGGCGTCAGTTGTACCCTCGTGCCTTTCTTCGCCGCGCCTCCGGTTACGCTGGTATCGACTTTGGCCGACTGTTTTTTCGTGCGATCCGCGATCATGCGCTGTTCGATCTCGCGCTTCATTTCCTCCATGCGTGCGGGACCACGAAGCGCCATGTACGCCTGTTGGAGCGTCAGACCTTTTTGCACTAGCGGTTCCAGGTCTTCGCGATAGTCCTCGATATCCGCAAAAAACGGGTCTTTCTTGAGGACTTCCGCTTCAACGTCGAACCGTTGCCGTTGAAGTTCCCGCTGCATCTGCTCAAGCTGGCGTTGTTGCGCGACAAGCATCTGCGCGGTTTGATGATCCAGACCTTGTTCGACGTACTTGTTCGCTTCAATCGCGTCAAGTTGACGTTGGAATTCCTCCGGATCCGTTACGCCGGCCGCTTGCATGACCTTCCGCGCGATCTCGGCTTCTCGTTCGAGTTGCTTTACGCGCTCTTGCCACTTGCGACGCTCGGCCATCGCCGCAGCCGCAGCCGGGTTTTTGTCCGCCTTGGGTTCTTGCGTTACTTCCGCTTGCTGCCGGTCATCTTCGCCAGCGTCGTTCCCTTCTTCTTGCAGGCCATCGTCTTCCACCTCACTGGTTTCGACTTCTTCTTCCGGCTCGTCGTCCGGAATCTCGATTCCGCCGTCTTCCGTTTCGATTGGTTGTCCGCCTACCGAAACCGAATCGTCCTCGATCTCGAACGTCTGGCCGTCGATGGTGACGGACTGCTCTCCGGCGAAAAGTTGAAGATCAAGCGTAATCGGGTAATTCATGCGTGTTACCTCCTTGCGTTTTTCCGTGTCGCCCACGATAAATGCAGTCTTTGTCCGGGACTGATGACCGGGATTTTGTGCCGTCTTTTCTGACCGATGCGGCGTTTATCCCCGCCGATAGGCAACAAAAAAGAACCCGATAGGGTGCAGAGGTACGGGCCGATGGAGTCTCACCAACGGCCCGCTATTTCTTCTTCCGGCTCTTGCCGGCTTTGTTGAGTGCAATAGCTACTGCTTGTTTCTGCGGATAGCCTTCGCTTCGCAACTTCCTGATGTTGTCGCTGATTGTCTTTTTCGATGAACCGCGTTTGAGAGGCATGGCCGCGCCTCCTTTACTCGATTCTCTTTCCGACAAAGTAAAAATTCCCGTCTTCCCCTCGGCAGACGAGAGGCTTCCTGCAATCCACACAGGTATAAGCGCCGTATTTGTCGCTAGTCTCCCATTCGGGATCAAGCAAATTCAATAGATGCTCGCCGCACTCGCATTCCACACGAACGAACTTTGCAATGACATTTACCGTTCGCATGATCACACCTCGACAGGCTGCGGACGTCTTCCTCGGCGCGGTTTTTCCTCGCTTTCTCGTTCGCTGATCGTCAGAACACGATAATTCGGCGCTTTCGGTTCGAGCCACAGCACGTACTCTTTGCCGCATTCCGGGCAATTCGCATTCGCGAACCACTTCGCCCGGCCGCCGTACATCCTTTCCCGTGTGCCAAAAGCTTTCTCAGCGGTCATCAGCGGCGGTTTGATGTCCTGCGCGGTGAAGGTATGCCCGCAACAGGAAACGGTGTTCAGGTGGTTCATAGAATCAACTCCTGTACATTTGTTGCTGAATGTACTCATTCAGCGTTGTGCTGGACCGCCCACGCCATCCACACGCCGGACATGCCGCACGGCGTTCTTTCTCCCATCCAACATCCCTAAGCGCGATCCGTTCGCATCTGGGACACACAGGATGTTCGATATGCCGATTGATCCCGCCTTGCTGTCCGATCCACGGGTGAGCTGCGGCGTGACGCTTGTACTCGTCCAGACCGATCCGCATCAGCATTACGCTACACCTCCCGGAACGGCGCTAAGGTTAGGCTGCATCGGCGCGTTGTTTGGCGTCAGGCCAGCAACAAGCGGGTTCGGCATCTGCTCCATTCCTCCCTGTCCGCCCGGCGGCGCCGGAGGCTTTTCGAGTGCAGCGACATCTTCTTCCGAAACCGGCAGGCCGGCATATTCGCGGAGCAGCTTTGCATAGGTCGCAGGCGAAAGTACGCCGTCCCGGTATGCCTCACGAATAAGCGTGTAGACAAAAGCTTTGTTCGTCGGCAGTCCGGAACCAACGGTAACCGAGATATCAAATGCCGCTTTCTTCGTGCTTTCGGGAATCGGCATAAACTTCGGCGTGCTTTCGATGTTGTCTGTCGGAATCCCCATCGCCTCAAGCTGCCGCATAAACGTTTGCGTGTAAGCGTCCGTTGCCGGAATAAGCGTCGGAACCTCTTTGAGAGAGGACGGCCGAAAGAAGATAAAGTCGTCGTCTCGCTCCGTGATGCGGAATGCTTGTTCTTCGGTCCAATACTCCATGCACAGTTCCAGGATGTATTCGAACATATCCGAAAGCGTTTCTTCCAACAACATTTTCGAATGTGCAACACCGGCGCTTGCTCCTTGTTGGAGCGCCAACGCCTCCGTCGCCGTACCCACGCCCTGCTGTTTGATGCCGGCTTGTTGGTCGCTGAAACGGGTCTGAATCTGTCTCTCGATGCCGAGCGCTTGATCCCGTCGGTTGATGATGTATTGCGGCATGTTCGGCGGCGTGAGATATCCGATGGCGTTGTTTCCGTCGATGTCGGTCGGGATCACAAGGCCGCCTTCGTTGGTCACTTTATCGGGATCAATGCCGCTGGATGTGTGTACCCACCGCTGCGGGTTACCCGTCAGACGCGCGTTAATCCTGATCTGATCGTCAATGTCGTTGATCAGGTCTTGCGTGTCCACCAGCAGTTCCGCCGTGCCCTTGCCCCACACCGTACCCTCGCGGTACATGTCCGGCGTAAAGAAGTACGGATAACGATTGCCGGGAATCACGAAGTTCGGATCGTCTTTCGTGTCCCGCAGAATAATCCCATCCCCGGACATTTCGACCAGCCGCATCCGCCATTCCGTGCGCTTGCCGTCTTCGTCCTCAACCGTGACCTTGTCGCGGAACCAGACGAGCATGTGCAAGTAGTGATCGCGGCTGATTTCGTCGGATTCGCCGTCTTCTTCACCGAACACCCATTGTGTTTCCATCGGCTCGTATCCCGGCTGAATAGCGTTGACGCGATCAATGTCGTACATCCCCGATTCCCGCGCCCATGATATGGATTTCATCATGGTTTCGATCAGGAACCGACCTTCATTGATCCGGTAAACGTCCGTGATATTGGGATCGGGGAACACATAAGCCGGGTTGCACGGCTCGATCCACGGCAGCCCCATGCCGTCGAGCATGTCAGGATCAAACAGCACCCGGAATATGCCTGTACCGAATTTCTTGCGCCGGCGTTCGTGTACATCCAGCTTCCGGCGCATTTTGTTGCGCTCTTTGACGAATTCCAGGATGATCCGCACCGTATCCGCAAACGGCACGTCAGACGGCCCACGTCCGCGCGCTTGAATCGCCAAATTCTGCTCAATCAAGTACGCGACTTGTCCCTCTACGTTGGGATTGACGATGTTTGTGTTGCTCGCTGGGTCCGTGTCGCTCTCCGGTTGGTTTGCGTCGCCTTCCCAATAAAGGTCCATTCGCTCCCATTTTTCGAACAAACCGCGATTCTCTTTGTCCATCCATGCCGACCGGTACCAGTCAAGCAGTTTGTCCGCAAACTGGCATTCTTCCGGCGTCATGACGGAACTTCGTTTGTCCTTGTTGTCGCCGTTCGTGCGGAACGCTTCCGCGTCAAGAAGTGTCGCCACGCTGTCACCCCCTTAATAGAAAAGGCCGGGATTATCTCCCGACCTCGATTTGATCATTATTCGTCGCTTTTGGTCTAACCGGCGCATACAGCCCGGTATCGCCCATCTTGTACTTGTCATATTCGGTCCGCACCGTCTTGAGCGGGCTTCTCATGCTAAGTCGTGTGCGCTTGACCATGATCTCCTGCGGCTCGTCAGACGCTTTATTTTGGCTTCTGACAGGCTTTACAGCGAGATAGCACATCAGGTACCCGATGATGATTCCCGCCGCTAGAAACGCCGCGTAGTCCATCATACGCCCTCCTTCGCGAAATGGGCGACGTATCCACATCCATTGCAACGGTATTGGTAGATGCGTACCGGCTTCATGCCCTCGGTCTTGAAGAAGCCGCTGTCGTTTTTCGCGCGTTTGATATCGGTGCCTTTACAATGCGGGCATTTGTCCATTATTTCACCTTCCGTATGGCTTTTTTCGGTTCCTCCATGTCCTCAAGCTCCGTTTTCGTATAGAACCCTTCACGCGGTTTTTCCTTCGGCCAGATCGTCTTTGTGTTCCACCGCTGTAGTGCTTGTGTCATGCAATCCACTTGGTCGTCGTTCGCGCCTTTCGGGAACGCTGCACATTCTTCGATGAAATCCTGTACCCACGGCTTATTGCGCGGAAGATAGACGTTTCCAGCCTCTACATCCGGCAATATCGCGTGTGCACGCGCAAGCTTCGATTCCTTCGGCGTAACCGGCACGATCCCGCCTAATTTGTGGCGGAGCATGGAGATAATCGCGCTACCGTTAGCCTTGTCCTCGATCAGCTTGAGACGTGCTTTCGGCCACTTCGCGGACATGTTGCGTATCGCGTCCATCGTTGCCGTGATGTCCATGCGATCGCGCACTTGATCGACGAGGTACTTGTCC
>ERZ795043.1501-NODE-1501-length-11370-cov-4.894565_pt1 | contig 11370 bp, 6 predicted proteins | sample MGYA00375127_ERZ795043 | MGnify/ENA primary metagenome ERZ795043 (study PRJEB30172, sample SAMN05518447) | compost metagenome | isolation source: Feedstock adapted compost from Newby Island compost facility, Milpitas, CA | place: USA:Newby Island compost facility... | reverse complement strand
CCCGGGCCAGAAGCACCAGGGGCGGACGCTGATTTCGACGCACTCCTCGCGGGGATCTCTCCCGCCGAAATTCGCCCAAATCTTCGTCGTTGCGGGACCGGCTTCGGCATACCATTTCAGCAGCGAATCCCCGGGATATTTGGCGTCGGGCCAGACTTCGGGTTTGCGCACCTTGTCCAGGCTTTCGCACTCATACAGGGACTTGCCGTCAAGATAGACGTCGCCGAGATGCACCGGAAATGCGCCGTCGAACAGCCAGTCTCCGGAGAGCTCGACCGCAAACGGATTCCGGACGGAGAAGAGGGAATTGGGCACTTCCGTGCTCCAGACATCGTCCCCTTCGTACTTCCAGTCGGTAATCCGTTCGGCACCCGTGATGACGACTTCCCCGTCTCCCGCGGATCGGTAGACGATCCGGTGCTCCTCCGTTCCGCCATGGGCCGGATTGACCCATTCCCGGTAAATGCCCGCGTGGACGATGACCGTGTCGCCGGCCACAGCCAGGGACGCGGCGCGCGATATCGTGCGGAAAGGGTCATCGGCCGTCCCTTTCGCCTGATCATTCCCCGTCATGGATACATGATATTCCATGAAATCCCTCCTTCCCGCCATTATACCCTATAAATTCAAACGTTGGCATGATGCGTTTTTTCGCGATTTCCGTCGTAGCATTTTTTTCCATGGGGTACACCGTTCGACAATCATCGCGGCAGTCATTCGTTATAATGAACAAAACGGCAAAATGATTGAATTTTAATGCAAGGGAGCAACGAATCATGCGACTGCATTATCTCGACAGCGGCCGGGCGTTGGCCAGTTTTCTGGGGATTGTCTATCACGCCGCGTTGGTCTTCGTCAATGTCGACTGGATGGTCAACGCTCCGGAAACCCACACCGTGCCGGCATTGCGGATATACACGGATTACATCAACCTGTTCCGGATGCCCCTGTTCATGTTCATCTCCGGTTACTTTGCCGCTTACGCGGCAAGGAAGTACAGCCTGAAGGATTTCTCCGTGCGAAGATTGACCCGGCTGGGCATCCCGTTCGTCGCCACGCTTTTGACGTTCAGCATCATCGAGAAAATATACGTCTACAAATATTGGGGTGGCGATCTTTCGTTCTTGCCGTATACCGTCATGCCCTGGAGCCGGTACTTTCAGATGTCCCATCTGTGGTTTTTGTACTATGCCCTGGTCTATTCCTTCATCCTCTACATCGGCCTGATGCTCAAGAAACGCTACCCGCTCAAGATTTTTGACCGGATCAGGCTGGGCGGGAAGTATGCGGATGTCCTGTTCCTGGCCGGTATTTTCGGTATCTTCGGTTTTTGCGGCATGCTGTATATCGTCACCCGTTTTGACCTTCAGCTTGTCTCTTTTCTCACCTTCGGTTCCTACTTTCCGTACTTTATGCTGGGGGCTGTCGCCTTCCTGCGCCGGGACGAGCTGAAAAGCAAATTCTTTGAACTCTCCCGATCCCGTTTTGTCACCTTGTTCATCCTGCTGATCATCAGCTGCATCCTGGCGGCTCAATTGAAGGGCATCGTGCCCTACACCAACACGCTGCTCGAAACGATGCCGCGGTATTTCTCGATGATCCTTGTGCTGGGACTGCTGTATCGGTTTCTCAACAAACCGAACCGCGTGCTGACCTATATGTCCGAATCCTCCTATTCGGTCTATCTGCTGCATCATCCGATTATTGTCGTGATCGGTTACTACTATGTCAATTACATGTTGCTGCCAAGCCCCTTGCTCGGGTATTTGCTGGTTTTGACGGCTTCGATCATCGTGACTTACGCTCTGGATTATCTGATCGTCAGAAATACCCGGCTGGGCAACATGCTGTTTACCGGAGCGGTCAATTTCAAGCGCAAATCCATCCAAACCGTTCAGCGTGCCATGACGGATTAATGAAACAAAGCAAGGGGGCGCCCCTTGCTTTGTTTATTTTGCGAACGGCCATTCAAAACGCCGGTTTCCAGATATATCTCGGTCCCTCGGTTCCCGCGACACCGCTCGGCACAAATCCCGCTTTTTCAAGCACTCTTCGGGAAGCGATGTGATCCGGCGCGGTTTCCGCTTCGATGGATGCCACTCCCGGCTGTTCCGCCGCCCAGCGAACCACGGCGGTGACGGCTTCTGTCATCAAGCCTTTGCCTTCATATCCCGGATGCATGCCGTAACCGATTTCCGTCCTTCCGTTGTCATCCAGTCCTTTGAATGCCAAACTGCCGACAATTCGTCCGCTCCCATCGTTCAGCTGCAATACCCACAGCGCATGCCAGATCCGTTGCTCCGGGTTCTTGAGACAGCCGTCAAGCATCTCCGAATAGGCGGCTTTCAGTTCTTCGTCGGATTCGTTTTGAACCACGTCACGCATCTCTTCATCGGAAAGCGGGTAAATGTTCAGACGCTCGGTTTGAATCATGATGATCCCTCAATCGACTCAAAGTTGCAAAATGGACACAGGGTCCGCTTTTTCAAGTCTAAACCGTGCCCGCCATTTTTGCTAGCGTCACTTTATCGAATTGGTTATCATGCTATTGACGCCGGTCTGGAAATTTGCCCCTGATACCGAAACGAGCGGCAACTAAAGGAGTTCCGGTATGCGCAAACGATTGGTGAAAATCATGAAGCGCAGTTTGATCTTCGCAACAGCTTTGATTTTGCTCGGTTTGTTTTTTCCAACGTGGACGCCCAGGATTCCAGGAGAGAACAGCATCAGTTGGCTGGGACAGACAACAATTAACGGAACAAGACATGCGATCATGATTCGAGGAGCCGATGCAAACAACCCGATCATCATTTTTGTGCATGGCGGGCCAGGCAGCTCCGAGATCCCGTACGCAAGAAAATATCAGGAAGAACTGGAACGGCACTTTACCATCGTTCACTATGATCAGCGCGGGAGCGGAAAGTCCCATCATTTTGTTGAGGACTATTCGAACCTGACGACGGATTTGCTCGTTGATGACCTGTTGGCGCTGACAGATTACATCACCGAGAAACTGGGACAGGAGAAGGTGCTGCTGATTGGGCACTCGTTTGGCACATACATTGGAATGAAGGCCGCTGCGAAATCACCGGATCGATTTTATGCTTACATTGGAATAGGACAAGTGGCTGATACCGTTCAAAGTGAACTCGACAGCTTGGAATACACCATTGAACAAGCGATAATGGCGGGTAATGAAAAAGACGTGAAACAATTGGAGCTTCTTCGGAACGCGATTGAACAAGGCGAGGCGTATACCCCGCGAAATCTTGTACGTAAATATGGAGGCGCGTCCAGACTCATGAACGATAACAGAGATTATGTTTTCGGATTTCTTTTTAACCCCGAATATAACGGACTGGATGTGATTCGTTACTTCAGAGGAATCTCCGTCTCGCAAGACATCTTGTTGGATGAGGAGACGAAGAACAGCCTGCCCCACATTGTGAAGAGACTGGAAATCCCGGCTTACTTTGTGATGGGGAAATATGATTATATGACTTCCGTAAAGGCAGCAAAGGATTATTTTGATACGCTGGAGGCGCCTGTGAAAGACTTCGTGATTTTCGAACAGTCGGCTCATTATCCGCAATTTGAGGAGAAAGAGAAGTTCGCAGCTTGGTTACAGCAGATTTATGGTCAGATTACGCAAAGTGAATAGTTAAAACGGGGCAGCCGCTCTGCTCCCATCAGAGAATGAGCGGCAGCACCTCCGCATACAGCTGTTTGCCCGCCCCGGCCAACTAAGCCTTGTTCGGCAACACTTCGAACAATTTCAATGCGGGCTCAATGGGGTTGAAGAAATGCATCCTTGAGAAACCGATACAGCCTGAACGCCGCCCGCGTGAAGGGTGCCCCCGTTTTCGGATACAGCATGCCGAACGCCATGTCGATGGATAGCCCCTCGCCGAGCGGCCGGACGACCGCCCCCCGGGGGAGCGGTTCGAGCGAAATTTCGGGCACCAGGGCAATGCCAAGTCCCGAGGCGACATAATGCTTCAGCGCCGTTATGCTTCCGATCTCCATCACATCCGTCGGCATGTTGCCCGCATCCTTCAGCATCATCTCGAGCTTTCTGCGGTACGGACACGATGTCGGCGTCACGAGCAGCCGCTGATCGCGAAAATCTTCCGCATCAATCGCCTCCTTCCGGGCAAGCGGATGATCTTCCGGCAGCAGCGCCGCGAACGGTTCCTTGAACAGCACTTCATAGTAAAGCTCCTCTCCCGTATCCGGCGAAGAACAGAGCGCGAGGTCGACTTCTCCTTTCAGTACCCGGCTGGTCAGCGTCGGCGCATCGGCGATATCCAGGGAGAGCCGAATGTTCGGATGCTGATCCAGGAACGCTTTGAGAAGGGCCGGCAGCCGGCAGCTGGCCGTCGGTTCCGATGCGCCAAGCCGAACGTGCCCGGCCTCGCCCGTCTCCCAATCCGCCATGATGGCTTGCAGCTGTTCCATATGCCGGACCAGAGGCAGGCTGTGATCCCGGAACAGCCTTCCCGCTTCGGTCAGGCGAAACGGCTTGCCGCGCCCGATGAGCGTCACTCCCAGCTCCGACTCCAGCTTGCGGATCTGCATCGTCACCGCGGACGGCGAATAATTCAACTCTGCCGCCGCCCGGATGAAACTACCGTATTTGGCGATCAGATGAAAGGTTTTGATGGCTTTCAGGTCCATTCGCAACCCACCAAATTCAAAATTTTTGAATGTTTAATTCATTATATTCAATTTTACAAAATTAAGGTATCGCCTTACAATGAAAACGAATCGGAACAGAGCCGATGAAGCGGATCGCTCCCATGCGGTGATGGCTGCGCGGCTCGTCATGGCGGACTGCGGTCAGACGCTGCTTCGGAGGGCAGGCACGAAGGAGGGGATGTCGGGATGAACGTGCTCATCTTGCTGTTGGCGCTGGGCACCTTCGTCATCGGAACGGAAACGTTCATGATCGCGGGATTGCTTCCCGAAATCGCCGAAGCGTTCCACATTTCGGTGTCCGCCGCCGGACAACTGGTCACCATGTATTCGCTCGTATATGCCGTCGGCTCCCCCATTATGATGACGATAACGGGACGGGCGGAAAGGCGTCGGCTGCTTGTCGGCTCGCTGCTAATCTTCGCCGTGGGAAATGTCATCTGCGGCATCGGGCTGTCTTACGGAATGATGCTTGCGGGACGGATCATCGCGGCCGCCGCGGCGGGTCTGTTCGCGCCGGCCGCGTCCGCCGCCGCGGCCGCTCTGGCTACGCCCGGCAAGCGTGGGCGTGCGTTGTCGGCGGTCATCGGCGGCCAGACCGTGTCACTGATCCTGGGCGTCCCGGCCGGGACCTATCTGGCCTTCGCTTCGCATTGGACCATGCCGTTCTGGGCGGTGGCCGCCGCGTCGCTACTGGCGGCGGCATCAGTGCGCGCTCTCTTCCCGGTGATGCCGTCCCCTGGCACCGTGCCGCTCAAGGAACGGCTTTCGTATCTGGGACGGCCGGCGATCTTGTCCGCCCTGTTCACAACGCTGCTGTGGGGCATCGCCATTTTCTCGGTGTACACCTATATCGCGGATCTGTACAAGGGACTCGGAGCGGAGGGAGAGGCGATCAGCCTGGTGCTCCTCGTCGGCGGGATCGCCAGCTTCATCGGCGTAAGTCTCGGCGGATACGCCGCGGACCGGATCGGCCCCTCCGGCACCATCGTCCTGGCGCTCACCATACTGGCCGTCTCTCTCGCGTCCATGTCGGCGCTGTATGCATCGCCCGGCTTCAGGGGCGCATGGGCGGCCGCCCTGTCGGCCGTCGCTTTATACGGGATCGGCAGCTATGCGTTCAATCCCGCTCAGCAGCACCGGATCATCGGGCAGTCCGGTCCGGCCGCCGGGATCGTCCTCTCGCTCAACGCCTCCGCCATCTACCTGGGAAGCTCGGGAGGCGCGTTCCTGGGCGGGCTTGTGCTGAAATACGGCTCCGCCGCCATGCTCGGGTACTTCGGCGGTGCTTGGGCGCTCGCGGCGCTCGCCTTGTTCGGGCTGGGCCGTCTGTCAGACTTTGCTTCCGAATCGCATAAATAGTCCCCGCCTGAGCGAAGGCGGGGACTATTCATCGACACGATGACCTTACTCGTCAATCAGTCCGGACTGCACCAGCAGGCGATGGATCAGCACCGCCGCTTCCGCTCTGGTGAGCGCATCCCGCGGCGCCAGAGTGCCGTGATCTCTGCCGGTAACGATCCCGGCCCGCACGCTGGATGCGACATCGCGCCTTGCCCAGTCCGATACCTGCGCGGCATCCGTGAAGCGAAGCAGGATTTCGCGTTCCGTCGCATCGCCCGCGATGCCTTGCAAATCTGTCAGCGCCATGGCCCGTGCGATGATCACCATCGCCTGCTCCCGCGTGATCCATTCGCTTCCCGCGAATCGGCCGTCCGCATAGCCCCGGATCAATCCGTAGGCGACGGCTGTTCCGGCCGCATCATGATACCCGTCATTCTCGCTCATATCCGTGAAGGACAAGGCAGACTGCTGCCCGCGCAGTCCCAGTCCCCGGACCATATAGGCCGCAAATTCGGCGCGGGTGATCGGCTGATCCGGACGGAAAGTGCCGTCTTCATACCCGCTCAGGACGAGACGGCTGCCCAGATTGGCGATGATGTCTTCCGCCCAGTGGCCGCCGATGTCCGGGAATGCAGCTTGATGCCGGATGACGGCATACAGGCTGTTCGTCGGACTGTTGATTTGGGCATAGATTTGGCCGTCGATCGTGACGATGCGGGTCGGGACATGATGAATCCCGCCATCCGGTCCGATGCAGACCCCGGTTGTCAAGCGATCCGGATCCAGATCATCCGGTATGGCAACCAATCGCTCCACAAATGCCCGGAAATTTGAAATATCCACCGTTTGCCCGTCATGGACCGCCCGGATACTGAAGCCGACCGGAGGAACGACGATGGCGATCCCTTGAGCGCCTGCGGCGTCTTCCGCGAACCGGATTTCTTCCTCCGAAGGCGTGAGAATTTCAATCTGCACCTTGATGTCCTGCAGGGACACATCGGTTCCGAACCGATTCGCGATCTCATCGATATTGAACAATGGCGCGGGGATTTTGTAGGACGCCTTGTCCGTTTGGAGTTCCACGACAGCCTGCAGCACTTCCATCTGTTTGATGATCCGTCCGGTCAGCTCGCCAATCACGGCCTCGCTTTCCACCGGCGCATAAATGGCGATGACCGCGTGTTCTCCCTCATCATTCATCCTTTGCTCCAGCAAGCTCTCGTCCAGCGTAATCACGGCTGTCTTGCGCCCGTTGACATCGGATATTGTGACCACGCCTGCGCTTTCAGGCTTGCCGTTGATATAGACATCCACCCGTTGGCCTGCGGGTTCCGGGGCGGACGGATCAGACACCGCATCACCGCCGCTGCCGCCGTCCCGATCATCCCCACCGTCTCCCGGGCCGCTTCCGCCGTCCCGGTCATCCCCGCCGCCGTCACCCGGACCGCTGCCGCCGCCGGCGGGGAGGACGTGGATGGTGCGCACCTTATGCGCCTGATTGCCGGATGAATCAGACACGGAGTAGGTCAGCGTGTAAGTGCCGGGCCGGCTTGTATCCACTTTTCCCGTGATGATCACCGCCCCGGTCAAATCCCCGTCATAGTTGTCGCCGGCTTCATACCCGGCTTCGACATAAGCCTGTCCCGCTTGCAGCGTCACCGTGCTGTCTCCCAGGAGCACAATCACCGGCGGCGTCGTGTCCGCCACATGCACCGTCCGCGTGATCTCCGTTGCGGCATTGCCGGCCTGATCCTGCACGTTGTATGCGATCGTGTAGGTTCCCGGCTTCGTGACGTCAACGTTGCTGCTCACCATAATCCATCCGGTGATCGTTGCATCATCGGCATAATTGTCCGAAGCGACCGCGCCCGCATCTTCATATGGCGCAAGCACTTCATGGTGCACCACCGGATTGCCCAGGAGCGTCAACGTCGGCGGGCTTTTGTCGTATATCACCTTGCTGCCGTCGGTCGTCGAAGTCACCTGTTCCGCCGCGGTCCCGAACAAACTCTCAAAATCCAACGTAAAGGCGATCGCGCCTTCGGGATCCGCGGCGTCAAGCATATGCGAAGCGCGCCATGCATAGCCTTCCTCATCCGTTTGTTCCGCCGTCACCCAATGGCCTGCAATCGTGATCGCCACATTCTGAACCGCGTCGCTCGCTGTAAACTCGAGCGTGACCGTGTCGCCCGCTTTCGCCCATCCGGCCGCGGGGTTGCTCGAACTTAGCGTCACGATTTCCGCTTCCGGCGGCGCATCCGGTTTCACCGTCAGCTCGACCGGATCGGATTCGCTGGGATCATGGATCCCGTCTCCGGAATAAACAGCTTTCAGTTGATGCTTGCCAATCGCAAAACCCGTCACCGTAAGCTCGGCTTTGCCATCAATCAGCGGGACCGTACCGAGTACGGACGCTCCGGCCATGAAGATCACGGTCCCCGTCAAGCCGGACCGATACCCGGCAACCGCTGCGCTCAGCGTAACCGGTGTGCCCTCAATGGCCAGGGTATGCGACACGCTGAGCTCCGTCACGGTCCCGGTGATCATCTCCTCGAGATCATGCCAGGTCATGATGTTGGTATTGTCGCTTTGTCCCCGCAGTTCAATCGTTCCACCGTAATCCACAACCGCATCGTACACATATCTGGCGCCGTCATAGCGTTTGGAGCCCATGATTTTGCCCTTTTCGTTGTAGGCCACGACCAGCATCGCATAATCATTGCCCGGGGCAAACACCCAATAGGCGAAATCTTTATACAGCAGCACGGGACAATAGCCGTCAAAGCCTGCAGGACTGTCAAAACATCTCAGGGACACATCGCCGTCGGGCGATTGCGCGGGACGATCTTTCGGGAGTTTGTACACCACAATCGGCACAAAATCTTTGAAAAACCAATACTCCTCAGGGTATTGCGCAGTCACGGTGACGTAATGGGAATCGCCGTCCAAATATTGGCTGTCCCCCATATAGATCACCCTGCGCGGGTACTTGCCGGACATGCCCAGATATATCTCAAATTCCGCCGTTCCATCGGCCGTGACGCTCTTCTCCTCCCTGGGGATATCACCCTCCAGCAAGATCATTTTCCCCGTGAACGGTCCTGCCGGCCCCGTCGCTCTGGCGGTCAGCGTAACGGTATCCCCCTCATGTTTCAACGGGCTGTCCTCGTTCAGGGTCAGCGTCACACGAACCGAATAGACCACATCCGCCAAATCTCCCCAATCAAACGCAACCTGCCAGGGCTGACCGGCGATCTTGCCCGTCACGGTCACCTTTTGGCTTGCGGCATCGAGCGTCATGTCTTCCAGGTCCAGATATCTGCCGGCGTCGCGGTAGCCGACCGGCTGGCCTGCCCCATCGATGGCCGCCCAGAACATGCGGGCCCGCTGATTGTCATAATACAGCCAGAAGTCATAACCTCCCCATTGCATGACCGGGCAATGGACGACACTGTCCCCTTCCGGCTGGTACAGGCAATTCAGATACAGGCCTTCGGACTTGAGATCAGGGGCGTTCGCTTTCGGAATGTAAATGACTTGCGGCACACCGGCCAGTGTACGCTCCTCCACAACCAGCTGCACAGGAGGCGAGTCGCTGTTCTCGTGCAGATTGTCGCCCAGGTAGCGGGCAATGATCTGGTGCGTGCCCACAGGCAAGTCCGAGACAGACAGCGTTGCCGCACCATCCTGCAGATCCGCCGCCCCAAGCTCGACATTGCCGCTGAAAAATTTCACCTTGCCGGCAGGCACGACGCCCTCGCTGCTCTGAACCTCGGCAGCCAATGTAACGGTCCGCTTTTCCAGGATGGTGTCGGCCGATACGGTCAGCGAAGTCGAGCTGGAGATCAGCATTTGCCGAAGCGCAATCAGATCGGCAAAAGGAATATGCACATTGTCCGAATTCCACTGCTGCCCATGCACGACCACCCGGCTATTGGCCATATCAACGGAAACATCATATATGGTGTTGGTCGTCGTCAAAACGTATGTCCCTCTGTCGCTGAAGCCCTTCATGATCCCGTCCCGGTCAAATGCAGCCACGATGATCTGTCCATACCAGAGCTCATCATCCAATGGTTCATAAAACCAATATTCAAAATCTCCCCATTTCACCATCGGCACGTACCGGTTCAGCGGTCCGGCGAAGACGGTTCTCAATGTGGTGTCCGGCGGAGCCGCGATCGGCACATCTTCCGGCGATCGATATTCGACATAGGGTCCTTCTCCGGGCTCGCCTTCGACAAGAAGCGTATATTCGCGGGAATAGCTTTCCGCCTCATCGGGCACCCTGCGGTATTCGGCAACAACGGTATGTTTTCCGGGCGGCAAACTCACGGTCAGGACGGCTTCCCCGTTCTCGTCCAGGTCCAGCGGCATGTCGTGAAGGATGGGTCCGTTGATGCCGTATTGGGTGCTCCTTCTGAAAACGACCTGGCCGGTGACGCTTGGCGAAAGCCCCTTCACTTTCGCCTTCAAGACAACCGGTTGTCCGCCTTTCACCACGGCATCCGACAGCAAGATTTGCACCCCTGTCAGACTTTCAAGGTCAGACCAGGGAATTTCCAGAGGCTTTGAATATTCCTTGTGTCTGGTCGTGAAGAGCAATTTCTCGTTCTCTTCATCAAGCTCCACATGCTCGACATATCGATATCCGGGGTAATCCTTGTATGCGATCAATTCCCCCTGATCGTCATAGGCGGCAATGACGATTCTGAAGTGATTATCGCCGTACTCCAGCACCCAGTACGAATAGCCGCCCCACAAAATGTTCCAGCACGTAATGTGGGTCGGGCAGCCCGAGTGTACCGCCAGCGGAACCTTCGAAGGATATGGCGCAGCGGGGTGCTGGATGAGCACAGGCGTTCCCGTAAACGGATCTTCCTCTTCCGCATGTGCGGGCGGCGTCAGCATCAGCCAGCACATCACCAATCCGGCAAGCAATGCCGCCATTCCCGCAGCTTTTCCGATTCCGATTGATACTGCGTTCGTCTTGTTCATCTCTCGCATCACCTGAGTCTGAAGATTCATGGCGATTATAAGCAGGCGATGCGATACCGAACATCTGCCAAATGGTATAGTGGACACAAAAAAATACGCCCAATAAGGCGGCAAGCGGTTGACACACGCGCAATATGCGGGTGCCGTTCGTTCACGCTTCAGTCGCTATTCGATCAATGATTTCATCATCTCCAGCAAGGCGCTCTCGTGGTCCATGCGCTGTCGTCGACAATGAACGAAATGATGGCGAGAACCGTGGAAATCGACGAAGAGATGGTCCCCCGAGTTCGACAGTTGCTAGGTAAATGAAATGCCCGTCATCCCTTGAGTAGA
>ERZ795043.1497-NODE-1497-length-11394-cov-4.458682_pt1 | contig 11394 bp, 7 predicted proteins | sample MGYA00375127_ERZ795043 | MGnify/ENA primary metagenome ERZ795043 (study PRJEB30172, sample SAMN05518447) | compost metagenome | isolation source: Feedstock adapted compost from Newby Island compost facility, Milpitas, CA | place: USA:Newby Island compost facility... | reverse complement strand
AAAGAAGAACTCCGGATGGTTATTGAAAAAATAAGCGCTCTGATGCCTAACCTCGTTTCGCAATGGGATGAGCACGGAAAAGCGATCGATGTGAATATCGCGAAACTGGAAGAATGGAAGCGAGAATACGCAGATAGCGTTCGGCTTGTTGAACGGGATAATTTGAAAAAAGCTGAGCAGCGAAGATTAGAACTGGAAAATGAAATAGAAAAACTGAGATTCCGACAAAACAATGTTTCTGATGAAGATTTGTCTTTGTGGGACAAAATAACAGGAAGGTCTGTTGAAGATTATCGAACGAATATCGCGAATGAAATTCTTCGGCTCGGACAGGAAAAGAAACAAGTCGAACAGCAGATTAAAAATAGCCAAGAAATCCTTGATCTTTTGGATGGCAAAACCACTCCTCGGACAGAAAGAGAAAAACAACACGGCGGGCGCCAACCTTCAGAAGAAGAATTAGAAGAAGCGTACAAACAACGCAGAGAAGAATTTCAAGCAAGAATGGCCGAATTCCACCACCTTGTCAATATTGAGGCCGAAGGTTATCGAACGGCTTCTGAACAGTTGAAAAAACTCCAAGCAATCCGCAAGGAATTTTCCGACTTGGAAGCTGCGGATTTGTACGGAATCGATGAGGAAATTTACCGCACTTCCAAAGGGATTAAGGTGGCGGCCAAAGGAATTAGCCAAGATAAGTCGTTCGCTTTTCCATTGGACGATATCGATAATCAGAGAATACGCGCCGAACAAATCGTAAATGACGTTCAAGCGTTAATCGATTTGTTCAATGCTCAGGAATTCTCGCTTTCCGACAGCGTTGAAAAAACGGCCGAAAAGATTAATCTCTACACCCAACACCAAGCGAAATTGCATGAAGCAAATAACATCCTCCGGGCCTCCGTAGAGTCGTTGAACCAAAAACAAAACCTGTTGAACGAATTGTATCGAACCGGCGCAATTACGATCGATGACTACAATAGAGCATCGGAAGAGGTTCAAAGCCGCATTAAGAGCATTACGGAGGCAATCAATCGAAATTCAATCGCTTGGTGGAACGACGAAAGGGCCATGAAGGAGGCAAAAGAACAGCAATTACAAGAAAGTTTCGATATCTCCGAAAGATGGATTGCTCATCAAAAGGCGATCGGAGAACTTTCGGCACGACAAGAGTACGAAGCGTGGCAACGTGTTCAAGCTAGGTACTTGAAAGGAACCGAACTCCGTAAGCGGGCGGACGAACAGGTTTATGCCGCGAAACAACGATTGATTCAAGAGGAAGAACGCGCTCTCGACGAACTTTTGAAAAAACAACGGTCGGCGCTCCAAGAGGCAAAAAAGGCTGAATTGGACCGAATCCAAACCGCAAGGGATGCGTTTGTTGAAGCGCAGGACGAAAAAATCAAAGCGATCGACCGACTCCTAGCCGCCGAACAGCAAGCGAATGAAGATGCGGACTATGAAAGGGAACTTGCAGAAAAAATCGCTCGTCGTCAGGTTCTTGAGGCTGGCGTTGGTCCTGAAGCCGCACGCGAAAGACGTGAATTGGACGCCGAAATTGCCCGGATGCAGGAAGAACATCAAAGGGAACTCCGCCGGCGCAGTTTGGAGGCCCAAAAACAAGCCCTTGAGGACGAAAAGCAACTCAAACTAAGGGAATATGATCAACAATTGAAAGATATCGAGGCCCATTATGACAACCTTCTGGAAGCGTTTGATAACTTTAAAAACGACGTGGAAGGCCGCGCTGAACTCCTGAAAAACATTCAAATTGCCAAGGAATCCGAAAAGAATGCTGAGATTTTGCGGCAGTTGGATGTGTTTATTGCGGAATATAAGGCCAAAATGTCCATGATCGCTCATTTGTCGCGTTCCCAAGAAGAAATTGACCTTGAAGAATACAATCGCAACAAAGACCTTTGGGAACTTGCCAAAGCGCGCGGCGACGTCGCGGAAATGCAACGATTGCATCAACGAAATGAAGAATTACGGCGGAAATATGGTATCACCCAAGATACCGGGAAACTGCAACACTTTAAAGAAGGCGGAATTGTACAAGGGATCAGAGGACAACCCGTTCAAGTGGTTGCCCATGCCGGTGAAATGTATCTCAATCCGGCGCAACAGTACAAATTGTTTGACTTTATCCGATTCCACTTGCCGTCCTTTGAATATTCGGGGCCAAAAACAGTAGTGAACTACTACTATTCGTTTGACAACTCGATTCATGGAGGATTATCGGTCAATGGTGGAGATGGTGTATCCATGTTATTTGACCAACGTTCCGGATTGATCGAGCGACAACGAGCGCTTGGAGGGAGGATTAGGGGCAAATGATTGAAGTACAGGTAAATGGCGTCCCCCTCCCTTCTTGGTTGGGAGTGAAGCGCCACGATATACCCGCGCTTCCCGAGACGAAAGATTACAACATCCAAATACCCGGAAGGGACGGGGAAATTGACTTCGGAATGGACTACGGTCCGAGGACGTTTAATCTGGAATGCATCATTATGGCCGACAATCCGACGACGGATTATCAAGCAAAAGTGGCCGAACTAGCGACCATATTCAACGCCAAACGGGGCGATATGGAATTTATTTTCTCCGATCGCCCCGGTATTCGTTACGTGGCCAGATATGCAGGGCAAATGCCAATCGATAAACTCATATTTGACGGAAATGTCACGATTCCGCTTAAAATGCATTGGCCGTTTCCAGAGAGTCAGCATGATACAAGAGCGCGTGAATACGGCCAAGGATTGGAATATGGTCAGGGGTATGAATACAGTACACATGCCATCTTGGTCACCGCAAGCAGTCAATTAATTCCAATTCAACATGATGGAACATATCAAGTTGCTCCTTTCATTCGAATAACCGGCGCATTTACAAATCTGTCGCTGTCAGATGGACTTAATACTTTCACATTCACGGGAACAAACGGGCCGAACGATGTGATAGAGATTGACAGCAAACAATTTACAGTTAAAAAGAATGGAGTAAACGCCTATGGTCAAACCAATGGCGTTTTCTTTTTGCTCAAACCGGGAACAACGTCGTTTATTTGCAACTCAACCAACCCGGATTTCAAGATCGAATTTATTTTCAGACATACCTACCTTTATTGAGAGGTGAATCTTTATGCCGTGGCCTTTTGTGCCAAGAATTATCGAAAAGTTTCTCGACATGGCGAATTTGCAGAAGCACAACGACAACTATGCGGATATCGCCAGCGCGCTTAATGACTTGGCCGGTCCGGGAAGAACGACCGAAACCGTCAAAGGCAATGCCGACGCGATCAACAATCGATATACAAAATCGGAAGTGGACAGCAAAGACGCGGCGGTCGCTGCTAACGCTCAAGCTGCATTGGACGCCCACAAAATTAGTGGCGATCATGATGCACGGTACTACACAAAGTCGGAAATGCAAACGGCCGGCCAAGCACTTCTCCATTGGGATAATATTACGAATAAACCAAACTTCGCGGATTCGCGGTGGAAAGCGCCCGTAGCTGATAAAGCGACTCTCGATACTATGCTGACTGGTAACTCGGACGGGGATGTCCGATTGGTACTTGCCGACGAAACGGTCTACCAATGGGACGAAGAACTTCCCGGTCCTAATAAATGGACACCGATTGGCGCGATCGGCAATGGCCTGACTTCCCATAGCGCTTTAAAAGACCTGACAAACGACGATCATCCGCAATATCACACGGATGCCCGCGGTGATGCAAGATATTACAGAAAAGACGAAATCGATACTCAAATGTCGGGGAAAGTCAGTCAAGGCGGCCCGCTTATGGCAGACTTGGATTTTGCACAGTATGAAGCACAAAATATCGTCATACATCGCGCTCCGACTGCCCCCACAAATCCCGTTGAAGGACAATTGTGGTACGATACGACTAACCATCAACTGATGATTTACAAAGGCGAAGTGTCTGGTTGGGTAGACGTTTCCGGTAAAGGTGCCGTTATCAAGGACGAAGAATTTACGGCATTGCCTGGTCAAACAGTCTTTGATATTACGGTGGGACAATATGAAATCCATACGAATGCGATCACAGTTTATAAAAAGAACGCTGAAGGGAAATATGAAGTCGTTCCGGAAAGTGAATATATCGAAAGTAGTTCGACCAGCTTTACATTAACCTCTCCGTGTGTTGGCGGCGAGGTTTTTTATGTGAAATTCTTTGAAAATTCGCCGGAAGTGATCAACCAATCGGTAAAACGGGACGGAACGCTTCAGGTAAATTTGAACTCTGATATGTTGGACGGACATCATGCCGATTATTTCGCAACATCGGCAGATGTAGCAGACCATGAAACCAGACTGAATGTTGTCGAATCTGAACTTGAGGACGGATCGCTAACTTCAATTAACCTCTCCCGTGGCCTAAACATTATCAACGCATCCCGTGACGCACGCCTGAAAAATATAAGGATGCAAGGCAGGACGTTGGTGAATCACGCGGGAAGAATCGGAAATTTTGAGAGTCAAGGTTCTTGGTATACCAATTTGTCAATCGATAACACAACTTCTAAGTTTGGTGCAAGTAGTGGAAAAATCGATAACAGCGCAGGAACAGGGGTTAAAGGCGCTGGCAATACTGGTCACAAGATGTACTTAAACGGAAAAAAATTTTTAATTGGAATTTGGGCTAAATCAGCAAGCGGTTCACCTACTATAAGTGTGAAAATAGGAGCCTATAAAGGGGGGAATCTGGAATTTGAAACTGGAATTATTAGTAAGGCTATTAATAATCAGTGGAGCTTCTATTACTCTAAAGCCGACTTTACCGGAAAAACATCTGATTATTACATCGTTACAAATATAGTAGTCGAATCATTCGGGACACCGAACGATATTGTGAATTTTGATGGTCTTGTCATTTATGAATTGTCGGATGCCGAATACGATGCGCTGGACAGCATGACACCGGAAGAAGTCGCCGCCAAATACCCATACGTTGACGATGTAAAGCATACAAACGCCGTCTATGCGATCAATCCGGGGAGGAACTTGTTGCCGCCGTTTACGGAGTGGACGACGAACGTAAGCGGAAACAGTAAATTTACTGCCATTGAACCATATAAACTTCAACTGAATGCTGATGCAAATCACCAACAACATTTTGTTCGTATCAATGTTAAGCCGAATCAAGATTATACTATTTCTATCGAAAGCGGGTTAATTGCCGTAACAAATAAGGATGCAACGGCAAATCTTGTTAATCCTATAACTGGAAGTGCAACGTTCAATACTGGGAATTGCGATGTAATTCGTGTATATGTAGGAAACTGGACTTCTGGCGCTGGAACTTTTACATTTACCAATCCTATGCTCAATATCGGCGCCACCGCACTCCCATTTGAACCGCAAAAATCGTCCTATCTGTTCCTGCCCGACTGCCAACTCCGGTCGAACGTAGACGGAAGCGTCAGGGACGAACTTTATATGGACGGGAACGGGCAGCCGAGAGTAGTGCGGCGGTTTCGGGAAATGGTGCTGGACGGGTCGTTGGCGTGGGTATTCAACCTAGATTGGTCTGGATACAAGGAAGTCAAAGTTCAAGTGAGTAATGCGATAGGCGTTTCCAATTATTCAACACCACAAAATTCTTGGTTTACTAAGTATGACGGAAAAATTTTGCAATATGCTGACGTTCAAATGGCTGCTGATAGAGGGGTAATTTGGAATGACGGATATGCCTATATTTCCATAGCAGACACCGACTCCGGTTGGGGTGAAAACTATACACCGACGCCGGAGGAAATACGGGCGTATTTTTACGGGTGGACACTTCGTGATATGAGCGGCAATATATGGAATGGTGGTGATCCTGCGTGGAAGCGCTGGTATGCGAAATGGTCGCCGGGAGCGGTGTGGTCACCAGGGAGTGAAAATGAATATACAAAAATGTCGGCTCCAAATTTCCCGGCACCCGGCTATACACCTTACCGCCTCATTTATCAGTTGGCTCAGAGTGTAGACGAACCTGTCACCTACGAAGGCGAACTGATGCTTCATGAAGGACCGAACCAGATCGAAGCTGGAACGGGTGTTGTGGTGAGGGAGAAGGCAAATCCGGGAATTGGTTCACAAACGTATACTATTAATAACTATTCGCAAGGTTGGGAAGCAACAAGATTATCCTATCGGGTGGCAAAATATTTTGCAATATATAGAGATCAACGAAAAGATACTAAATGGACTTCATTAGATATTGTAACAAGTGGTGGGTACGGTGGACTTATAGGCAGTATACCAATCTCGGAATTTGATAATACAAAATCTTATTCAGTTACCTATATTGCTCTAGATAAATACCTACTCGGCCTTGCTCCCGAATTGATCGAGGGCGAATACGCTCCGAACATCAAAGAAACCGTGGACGACATCGTTCGCTCCATGACCGAAGCAAAAACGGCGCTGTCGGTGCTTACGAACACGAAGGCAGCGAAGCAGCAGCCGCAATGGATTGCGCCGACGCTGTTGAATGGGTGGGTGAATTGGGATTCAACAAATATGCCTGCCGGATATGTAAAGGATGAATTAGGATTTGTCCATTTGAGGGGATTTATTAAAAATGGCTCTCTTGGTGTTCCAGCCTTTTATCTTCCGGTCGGGTATAGGCCAAATAATGAAAATGCTCAATTTTTAGCTTATTCCAATGATGGCACTAATCAGATTGTCGGCAGAATAATTGTCTATAGGGACGGAAGGGTAGTACCGTATGGTGGTAGCAATTGGATTTATTGCTTAGACAGCGTATCATTTCGCGCCGAGCAATAAGGAGGGTTGAACTTTGAAAGAAGCGATCATAGTCGACACAAATGGTTTTTTCCAAAACGTCGAACTTGTCCCAAATGATACGTTCGGCGTTTTTTCTATTTATGAAACACCAGCAGCGTCGGAAACAGAAGATGAACCGCCGGTTGAATCACCTGAACCTGTTCTCGTCGGCTACCGAGTGGCCGTTCCGGTACCGCCGGGACTATACTGGCCGCGCTTTGACGTGGAGGGGTGGCGGGACGCTGTTGCGGCCTACGAAACGTCGCTGGAGGAGTACCGGAAAGCGATGGCCGTCTACGACCCGGAGAGCGGCGAACCGGAGCCGCAGCCGCCCGCGCCTGTTGATCTTCATGCGTTTTGGGTGGAGGGGTTGACGCCAGAGGAGATTGAGGCAATACGGAATGCGCCGAAAATTCCTTCGGAGATTGATATCATCGGCGAACAACTGGTTCAACGTGAACTTGAAGTTCTCGAATTACAACAACAAAACAGTATTATCGGTCAGGCATTGGTCGAGAAGGACTTACAAATCCTTGATCTTCAACAGCAAAACAATATTCTTGGCCAACAATTGGTTGATCTGGAATTGAGATTACTTCAGTTGGAAGGGGGTGCAGGGGCATGACGAATTTTGAACGGGTGAAATATTACTATGAAAAAGGATGGGCCACGAAAGCCCAAGTAGCGAAATACGTTCAATTCGGTGTAATTACGCCTGAAGAATACGAATTGATTACAGGTGAAGTTTATCAAGAATAAACATGGTTTTATTCGGGGGATGCCATTCGGTATCCCCTTTTTCTTTTATAAGGTGGTGAGTCTGAATTGTTAAAAATATACAATCGCCAAAAGCAACCTGTCGGAGTCCTTCAAACATCGGGGTATAATACGGAAGTCACGGACGTTGCCATTTACCGCCGATTAAACAGTGAATACCGATTGACTTTCCAAATTCCCATGACTTCTCCAAAATACTCGCTCATTGAGGAAGAAGGACTTATCGAATGTGAGGGCCAACTTTTTGTCATCAAGGGCAGGAAACGCAATCGACAAGGGAAGGCCCGAATGGTAGAGGTTACCTGCCAACATATCATGCGACGACTGATGGACATCCGCATCCCATATAATATGGCGATCGAAGAAGCGCTTGGAAAGGATATCTCCTATTTCCTGAATATCATCTCGACGGCGACAGGCGGGGTCTTTACCTTTCAGGTCATGGACGTAATCCCACCAAAGGATGTTTATAAATGGGGATACTCCAATTGTCTGAAAGCATTTCAAGACTTGGTTGAAATATACGATGTTGAATTTATTCCGGACAATTACAATATCAAGATTTACAGCAAAATCAATATCGACAACGGAGTGCAATACCGGTATTCAAAAAATATTCTGAACAACGAATTTGAAACGAACACGGACACGCTTGTAACAAGGATGACCGGGCTTGGAAAAGATTCATTAACGATCATCAATCTTCCGGCGTCTTATTTGACACAAGAGGAACGAGACAGACTGGCTTTAATCCCCGGCGCGATTGTTGACGGCTTGATTAAAGTGCCGTACCTGATTTCGCAATATGCCGCATCATGGGCAACGCCCGATAACACTTATTTCGACGGGGAGTTTGAAAATAACGATATCGATCCCAGTACAATTGAAGGAAAAGTCCAGTTGCTTGAGGAAATTAGGAAGCGCCTCGCGCAACAAGAAATACCGGATATCCAAGTACAAGTAAGCGTGGCCGATCTTTGGAAAGTCGATCCCGGAGAAATCCGACCACAAATAGGAGAAACCGTATACCTTGTTGATCAGGAATTGGAATTGACCAATATCATGGCTCGCGTCATGGAACTGACGGAATACCCATTCGATCGTTCCAAACATACGCAAGTTACGCTTGCCAATTATTTGCTTCAGGACGAAAACGACATTATCGCCGACTTAAACGCTTCAAAAGGACAAATTGACCGTTTGATATTCAAGGAGAAGTTGAACACATCGGCCTTTGAAACATTCGCCAAACAAGCCATCTACGACATTAACAATTCCAAAAGCGAAATCATCTACGATACCCGTGGAATCGTCCTGCAAAGCAAAACAAATGCACTCCATCAAGTCATTCATACCGCCAATGGCATTGTGATCACCACGGATGGAGGACAGACGGCAAAAACTGCAATCACAGCACAAGGGATTGCGGCGGAATATATTGTCGGAATTTTGGGTGATTTTGCACAAGTTCGAGCGAATCAAATTATTGTTGGTCCGTCCGGAGAAAAAATTGGCGACAATCTCATTTCAGGAGCCGGTAGATGGAATAGCCGAACGACTCTCATTACCGATTCAGGAATTTATACCGGAACCGTAACTACAGACCAATTAATTGCAGGATCAGCACGTATAAGTACGGCTCTCATCGAAAGTCTTGAGGTTGGCAGAAATGTTATTATGGGGCCGAATGCAACGATCAGTTGGAACAATATAACCGGGGTTCCGGGGAATATTATAAATCCACCGTACATTCAACAGACATTTATTGATGCAACCAACATTTTCAGTCCTAATATAACTGGCGGTGTTCTAACAGGATCGTTGATACAAACAGCAACAACAGGACGCAGAATTCAGTTAAGCGGTTCTGAACTTCAATCATTGAATACAAATACAAAAGACGGATTTACTTTGGACGGAAATACCGGATATCTTCAATGGTATTCAAACGGGGTTAATAGAGGCGGAATATATAAGAATTTCCCGGACCCGAATGAACAACTTGTTTTTTATCACAATAATTGGGCTGGTGTAAGGTCCGATAATAGAGTTGATATTCAAGGACAATCAATTAACTTTGGGGCGGATAACAGCTCCTCAATTACCAATTTTTATAACAATGTTGTTTTTCTAGGAAATATTACAGGTTTGACAACGGGTTCAATAACTGGTCTTGAGACTAGATTATTGTCGATCGAGTCAAGGTTGCTCGACTTGGAAAACAAAGCATTTGTTTTTGCCAGACGAGTAGGGAACCTTGCATATTTCGATTCAAAAAATATAACCAGCGTCGATTTTGTTGATGTATCAGGTTGACAAAAGCTCCCTTTCTCAAAAATCATGTCGTATAATGGTATTAATAACCATATAATTTAACGGAAGGGGATCATTATGAAAAAGTTTATAATGGGCGCGATTGTTGGCGCTTCGCTCATGTTAGCCGGAACTGTATTTGCTGATGAAATTCAAAGTATGGTTGGAAAGAAAGTTGAAGGCAGTTTCCCTCTTTATGTTAATGGAGAACGTGCTTCCAAAGACGTTTTGGTTATCGAAGGAACGAGTTACGGTCCAGTGCGGTTAATTGCTGAAATGCTTGGATACGATGTGAGTTTCATTGACTCCGAAGTAATCCTTACGAAAAAAAATCCGGAGGTGGATCAAGCGAAAATGGTGTCAGATATTTTGGAAATATTAAAACGAGATGGCAAAATTGAAGCCACTGAAGAAAAGGCTAAAGAAATCTTGCAAAAAATGCAGGAGTTTGGCAAAACTGGACCTAATGTAAGTGCGGAAATGCTGGTTAATGCTTACTATAAATGGATTGGCCTGGATAAGCAACAAAGCGAAAAAATCATTGAGGAACTCCAAAAACAATATGAGGATGAAGTTAAAGCGATAGAGGATGAGAAGAAAAGGAAACTCGAAGAAGAAAGAAAATTTCAGGAAAGTTTGCAAGGAACGGATGAAAGTAGGTAACGCATGTACACAATATTTTACGTCATAGGCGGAATAATCATTGCAATCGGCAGCATTTGTGGGTTGGTGATTGGGACATCATTGGAAATCCCGGAACCTGGGTATAAATATTTGAACGAACCGCACCCATTACGTTGGGTATACGGGATTTCAATCATAGTATCATCTTTTATCGGCGGGATGCTGTTTATTGGATTTGGCAAAATGATTGAAATGCTTATCAAGATAGAAAGAAAGTTGCCTGACAGTATCCTTCATGACGATTCTGAGTACGAACAGAATGAGTACAGTTTTTCTTCCGGGGAATTCGAAGTATATAACGGAAAAAGTGAAACCTACAGACTCTTGCGCTTAAACGGTGAAGATTATGTTCAGACGAGAATATTCAAAAATTACTTGGATTTCGATGGTCCGTTATATACATTCAGCTTGCCGAGTAAAGAACAAATAACCCTTCACAAACATGACAAATACGAACCGGGCGCCGACTTATTTTCATCGGATGGAATACTATTTGTGAAACTTGCTTCTCTTGGAATTGAAGCAATACGTGAAGGAAAAACCATTATTTTGAAATACGCAGTAAAAACGAACGAGTAATCAAATACAATGAAATTGTACAAACCTCTCCAATTCGGGGAGGTTATTTTATTTTGCGAGGAGCGATGATTCATGCCTAAAGTATCACCTAAATTAGAACTTCTCGTTGACTTGGACAATCCGATTGAAGAAATCAAAGGTTGTATTGCCTCTATCGTAAATAGTCATCCTGCAAGACAACGGCAAATCCTTCATGAAGTGGACTTGTGGTTAGGGGAAATAATTGCAAAATTGGAAGAA
>ERZ795043.1496-NODE-1496-length-11403-cov-5.344202_pt1 | contig 11403 bp, 14 predicted proteins | sample MGYA00375127_ERZ795043 | MGnify/ENA primary metagenome ERZ795043 (study PRJEB30172, sample SAMN05518447) | compost metagenome | isolation source: Feedstock adapted compost from Newby Island compost facility, Milpitas, CA | place: USA:Newby Island compost... | reverse complement strand
GACGGTCAGCCTCTTCCCGGCGAGCCTGCCGAAGCGGGGGTCGATCTTCGATCTAGCGAATGTCAAGTAGTGACAGGCATACTTAGCCTATGCGTAATGCGATCATCTACGCCCGGATCTCCCGCGACCGAGTCGGCGCCGGCCTCGGCGTCGATCGGCAACGCAAAGACTGCTTGGAGCTCGCACAACGCTTAGGGCTTCAGGTCGTCGCCGTCTACAGCGACAACGACCTATCCGCGTATAGCGGCAAACCACGGCCCGGGTACCGCCGCATGCTCGCCGACCTCCAAACCGGTCGGGCGACCGCCGTCCTGGCCTGGCACACCGACCGCCTGCACAGGTCCCCGCGCGAACTCGAGGAGTACATCGACCTGTGCGAGCGGTACGGGGTCGCCACGCACACGGTGAAAGCGGGGCCGCTGGATCTCGCCACACCCTCGGGACGCCTGATAGCGCGCCAACTTGGGGCACATGCGCGGTTTGAGTCAGAGCATCAAAGTGAGCGGGCACGTCGACAGAAGGAACAAATGGCCAGGACAGGACAGTGGATGGGCGGACGGCGGCCCTTCGGTTACGAGGCCGATGGTGTGACGGTTCGCCCCAGTGAGGCGGCCGCACTCCGGCAGGCCGCCGAGGAGATCCTCGCCGGGCGAAGCGTCATCAGCATCGTCAAAGAGTGGAACCAGCGCGGCATCACAACCACCGCCGGTAACCGGTGGTCGATAACCACGTTGCGCCGGATGCTGCTGCGCGCCCGCAACGCCGGGTTAATGGAGCACCGCGGTGAGGTGGTCGGCCCTGCCGAGTGGCCGGCGATCATCGACGAGCCGACCTGGCGGGCGCTCGTCGCGGTGCTGGGGGATCCCGGGCGCCGCACCACCCCCGGGCCCGGCCGGCGCTGGCTCGGCTCCGGGATTTACGAGTGCGGTGTGTGCGAGCAGGAGGGGAACCGCGACCGGCACGGGCGCGTCTACCGCCTCATCGCAGCATCCAGCGGCATGGGCGGCAAAGGGGTCAGGTCGAGCGTGCCAGCGTACCGGTGCTCCAAGGAGCGCGGGCACGTCACACGGAACGCCGAGCACTTGGACCGGTACATCGAGATGGTCGCCGTCGAGTGGTTGTCCCAGCCTGGCGCGGTCGACGCGTTCCTCACGCGCGGCGATGACAGCACAGCGAAGGCGCGGGCGCTCGAGCGGGAGGCGATCCGCGCACGCGAGCAGGAGGCCGCCGAGTTGTTCGCGACCGGGCAGATAACCGCCGCCCAGCTCGCCACCATGAACGCGACATGGGCGGCCCGCCTAGCCGAGCTCGACCGGCTCGACGCCGCCACAGCCCGCACCTCGGCGCTCGTGCCGTTCCGCGGCAGGAATGCCGGGGAAGCGCGGCAGGTGTGGGAGACGCTCGACCTCGACCGGAGGCGCGCGGTCATCAACGAGATCATGCGCGTGATCGTGCTGCCGGCCAAGCGCGGGCGCCCAAAGGGGTGGACCCCCGAATACGGGCGCGAGTGGGGCTACTTCGACCCAGCGAGCATCAGGATCGAACGCCGGGATCACGATCCCCGCTCATAAGGGCCTGCGCACGTCCATGCTGGCGAGTCCGCAAGCTTCTGTTCCTCAGCGGTTCCCTTGCCTAGGACCCTGCGCTCGATGACGTCACCGGTAGGTCCGCGTCGCTCATAAACCACATACTCGCTGGGGAAATTCTCCCGCTTGATGTACGCCGCGATCTCCGCCGTAAGCTTCCGCGTCATCGCCCCGCGCTTGGCCTGCAAGGTCCTCGCCGGTATCCCCGACGTGTCTCCTAGCCGTGCGTCGCGCTCCTCCGTGAGAGAGTGCCCCCACAGGTCATGCGCAGCCGAGATCACCCACTCGACTGGATAGCCGAGCTTCCCGGCAACGGCCTTGTCCGCCTCGTCACGCGCAGCCGCATATTTGGCTGCCAGCTCCTCCCAGCGCTTCCAGTCCTCTTCCTCTTCTTGGCGTGTCATCAGCCGCGTGGGCTGCCGGCTGAACGACTCACGCACCGTCTTGAGTGTCGCGAAGACACGGTCATTGATCTTGACGACCTGGTCATCGTCGCCGGCGAATAGCTGCGCAATCGGGACACCATAGGCAAACGCGATCGCGTACAGCTCCTCAAAGGTGATCGACTCCCGGTTGCCAGTTTCCAGTGTTGAGACCTGATCCCGCGACCATCGCAGCCCGCCTACGAGTAGGTGCCGCGCAGCATCGGTTTGGGTCTGCCGTCTCTGCTCTCTGAAGAACCTCAGGTTGCGTCCGACGACTGAGGACAGCGGGATCGCCTTCTGCATTGCCATGTGCCCCACCCTCCCATGTACCTACGCAGCATTCCATCACAGGTGCGACATCAACTCACACGTGCGCTTTCATGTCGCGCTTGTCAACGGTAGAGTAACCACAGGTACGGATTCATTCCGCACTTGTGGAGGCTCTTGTGCAGACCAAAACCCGCTTTGCGCAGTGGGTTGAGAGCAACGGCCTGACGTACGGCGAGGTCGCTGCAATCAGCGGCATCAGCAAGTCGATGCTTACGCGAGTCGCCCGTGGCGAGCGACGTCTCTCGGCGGTCAAAAAGATCACCTTGGCCCGCCGCCTCGGTGTGCACGTCAGCAAGCTTTTCGAGGTGGACGCCGCATGATCGACATCAACGCGCACGTCCGCGCCGCCGTCGAACGGCTCGGCCCACCCACACCCGAGCAGATCGCCCGGCTCCGCCTAATCATCGCCGGGAACCTCGAACGCCTCAACGATCAGTCGACCGACCAGTACGGGGGGCCTGATGCTGCGTGAACGCAGAAGCCCCGGGGACACCACCCCCGGGGCCAACGCCTACGACGACACCTTACCCAGTACGACCAGAGTAACGCGCGCCCACGACATCGCGCAGCAACTCCAACTGATCAACCTCGCCGCCCGCCTCGTCGCCGAGATCGGCGACCGTGCCGAGCGTGAGGCCCGGATCGCCGCCGCCGCGTGGCGGGCCGGGTACCGGGCCGGGTTCGCCGCGGGCGAGGACGTCGGGTACGGCCGCGCACACGAGGAGATCGCCGAGATGTGGCGTGAGGTCGCCGAGCATGTGCGCGCCTACGGCCGCCCAGGGCTCGACCCGTACCACGAGCTGAGGCGCCGCCGCTACCAGCCGGGCGGGGAGGCGTACCTGGCCGCCCTCGCCCGGCGTGGCGGCCGTGAGTACACCGGTGGCCCGGTCCAGTGGGACGTGCCCGTGGGAGGTGCCGCGTGATCGACGGCTACGCCGACGCGAGCGACATTCTCCGAGCACTCACTACTGAGGACCTGCCCCCGGACGCCGAGCTCGGCGATGAGCCCGACGCTGAACTCGGCGGCGACCAGGGCGACGAGGTCAACCGGTTCTGGTGGAAAGCGAGCGAAAAGGGCGAACGGGACACCTCCAACCGGCCCAGGTCACGCGACGAGCAGCCCACCACCAGAACGTCGCTCGAAACGGACACGAGCGAACCCGAGACACGAACCGTCGGCCGCGAGATGCACCGTGGGCAACTGCGGATGGCCGAGCGGTTAGCCGCACAGCACGCAAACACGCTCCGGTACGCCCACGGCCTCGGCTGGCTCATCTGGGACGGAACCCGATGGGCACCAGACGCCGACGGTGGCGCCATGCGGGCCGCAATCGACACCGTGAAGGCCGCGATCTACGAACTCGCCGAGCTGGAAGGCGACGCCCGCAAGCAGCTCATGCGGGATATCAGCCGCACCGAATCCGCCGCCGGGCTCGAAGGGATGCTGCGCATCGCCACAGCACTCCGCCCCATCGCCGTACCAGCCTCCCAGCTCGACGCCGACCCCTACCTGTTCAACACCCCGGGCGGAACCGTAGATCTGAGGAGCGGGGAGATCCGGCCAAACAACCGGAATGACCTCATCACGAAGGTGGCCGGCGCGCCCATCACTGGCGAACGCAACGCCGAATGGGAGGCGTTCATCACTCGGATCCTGCCTGACCCTGACGTGCGCGCCTTCGTGCAGCGCCTATTCGGGTACGCGATGCTCGGCAAGGTCACCGAGCATGTGATGCCGATCTTCACCGGGACCGGTGCGAACGGCAAAGGAACCCTGCGGGACGCCATCATGGCCGCCTTCGGTGACTACGCGATTGAGGTCGACCCGGCGCTCCTCATGGAGTCCAAGCATGAGCGGCACGGAGCGTTCAAGATGCGGCTTCGCGGCGCACGGATCGCCTTCTGCTCCGAAACCGAGAAGGGCCGCCGCTTCGCCGAGGCCACTATGAAGCGGCTCGTCGGCGGCGACCCCATCGAGGCGAACCTGATGCACAAGAACCCGATCACGTTCCTGCCGTCCCACACGCTGATCATGCTGACCAACCACCTGCCGAAGGTGTCCGGGGACGATCCGGCGATCTGGCGGCGGATCCTCGTTGTGCCCTTCGACGTGGTGATCCCCAGGGAAGAGCAGGACACCGAGCTACCGGACCGCCTCAAGGCCGCATCCGGCGCCGTTCTCTCCTGGGTTTACCAGGGCTGGCTCGACTACCAGGAGCAAGGGCTGAACCCGCCCGAGGCCGTCAGGGTGCGCACACAGGAGTACCAGCAGTCCAGCGACACGCTCGGGCGGTTCCTTGAGGAGCAGACCATCACCAACCCGCACATGTGGGTTCGGGCACGTGAGCTTTATCAGAGGTGGTGCGAGTGGTGCGTTCAGAACGGTGAGCAAGCCGGCAGCGAGGTCGCTTTCGCCGAGTCGATGAAGACCAGGGGCTTTGAGAAGAGGTCACGCAACGTCGGCCGCGTGTACATCGGCCTCGGTCTCGTCACCAACTCAGAGGCTGGCGAAAGCTCGTGACCTGCGGGAAGTGGAGGGAGTGAAGGGTTGTGGAGGCTTGCCCGAAATCTCTATAGGCGCGCGCGCGTAGGAGTTTCGGAAAACCCTCCACAACCCTTCACTTGGCCTCTGACCTGCGGAAACGTCACATCAACCCTTCACTTGGCCTCTGACCTGCGGAAACACAAGGCACCCTCGAGGAGGAACCCATGCGACCTATCCCCGGCACCGGCGAACCCGGCAGCACCGTCGACGAGCGGATAGCAGCCCTCATCAACCGCGTACGCCAGCAGCGCGCCCGCACCCGGGAAATCCGCCGCCAGATGGCTGAGCGGCGCGCCCACGGGCTCGCCGCGCGCCACGCCGCCAAGACCAAGCAGAGGAGATGACACACCGTGACGCTGAGTGTCCGCGCGCGGGGGGAAAACGCCGCACTCCTCGTGCTCGCCCAGGGTGGGAGCGCCGAGGACGCGGCCCGGGCCGCCGGCGTCTCCTCCCGCACCATCCAGCGCTGGGCGGCCGACCCCGATTTCGCCGCCCGCGTTGCCGAGCTGCGCGCCGAGCTTCTCGCGCGCACCGTCGGCGCCCTCGTCGACGCCTCGTTGGACGCTGTGCGCACCCTGCGCGAGTGCCTGAACGCCCGCAGCGAGGCGACCCGTGTACGCGCCGCCACAGCGCTTCTCCACGCGCTCGTCGTCGTGCGCGAGAGCGTGGACCTTGAGCAGCGGATCGCCGCACTGGAGGCCGCCGACCGCGACCGGGAGGGCGACCGGTGAGGGACCGCCGCGCCCTGGCCCGCCGCCTCGCAGCCCTTGAGGCCAAGCGAGCGCATGACGCGATGCCGTTCGCCCTTGAGGACGGCCGCACTGTGCGCGTCCCCCTCCGCGAGGTGCTCGGCGCCTTCTTCGAAGGCGCGCGGCGGGCCCACCCGGAAGAAGGTGAGGAGCCGCCCGGCCCGCCGAGCGGCACACTGGAGCTCCTTGGGCGCGCCGTGGCCGCACCAGACGACTCCCTGCTCGCCGCCTCGGTCGTTGATATCGCCCGCCGGGCGCGTGAGGCCGGGCGAGGTGATGATGTCACGGGTTGATAACTTGCGGGAATTTCCGTTCTCGCAGGTGATTTCCGGGGGGGTTTGACCGTGCTCGCGCCGCCTCCCGGTCTTCTCGCCTGGATCCTCCACCACCTCGCCGAGGACGTACGCCGCGGCCGGCCGTACCCCCGCGGCATTGGCGCCTGGCTGCGCACAATTGCCGGAATGTCCGAATCCGTTGCCGGGACTCGATCCACCGCACCGGGGGGAGCGACCCTAGAAGCGGGTGACGTGGATGCGCCAGGTGCGGGTGAGCCACTCGCCGAGGTGGCGCGCCAGCTCGGGATCAGCCCCCGGACGGCGCGCCACCTCTGCAAAACGGGCCGCGTCCGCGCCTGGCAAGCCGGGCCCGGCTGCCGATGGCACGTCGACCCCGGCGCCTTAGAGGAGTACGCAAGAGGCAGACGTGAACGAGCACGTAACCGGGACCGAGGCACCAGCGACGGGCTCGGCACGCCCAGGGCTGTACGAGGCGATCCGGGCCCAACTGGCGCAGGCGGCCGACCGGGCGGCACAGCGCAGGGAGGCTAACCCGCTCGTGCAGGCGCTCAGCGAGCGCGGCCGCCGCCTGCGCGAGCACCACGAGGCGCACGGTGGCCTGCCCGGCCCGGATAGGTGGAGGCAGGCATGCTGAAGACTTTCGAGCTTCGCCAGCTTCCCGAGCGGGAGGCTCGCGCCGCCGAGGAAGAGGCCGCGGCCGCACGCCAGGTCCTCGAGGCCCTGGAGGAGCGTGTACGGGCCGGCGAGGATGTGCCCGCCAGCGAGCTTGTGGAGGCGCGCGAGCTGGTTCGGATCGCCGAGCTTAAGGTGGAGGCGGCCCGCCGCCGCGGCGAGCAGCTCGTGAGGGAGTACCTTGCCGAGGAAACGCGCCAGTTGCGGCAGGATGCGGAGGCCCTTGCCGATGGGGTTACCTCTGATGCCGCGCTGGCCGAAGCGTTCCGTGAGGCTGTGGCCGCTACCGGGCGGCTTGCCGCGCTTGCACGCGAACGCAGGGAAAGGCTCGAGGAGTTCGCCAGACGCGCCGAGTCCGTGAAGGCGAATTACCAGGCGCTGCTCGGCATGTCGAGCAGCGAGTTTCGGCAGGCCGCCGGTTTCACCGCTTCCCCAAGTGCGCTGGCCGTCGACGGGCGGTGGCTTTGGGGAGTGCCCGCCCGGGATTTGGTGCGTGGCGTGTGCGAGCTGGTGCTCAGCCAGGATTCAAGCGAGGGTAGCCAGTTCTACATGGCCCTTGGCCAGGTGGTGGACAAGGTGCCGGCCATAGCCGACGCGCTCGAACTGACCGAGCAGGAGCGCAGGTATATCAAGGTGCCTCAGAGTCCTGAGCCGCTTGCGCGGATCCGGGACCGGGTCCTCGGCAGCGACGGGCAGGGGTGACCATGCCCGAACCCGCCCCGGTGGGCGACGGCATCGACGCCCCGCCTCGGGGGTGGAGATTTGCCGGCAACGCCGCTCACCACTTCGACGAGCACGCCGCCCGATCCATCCCTACCTACAGCCTCGGACACGAGCTGATCGCCACCCTGTCTGACTTCTTCGTACGGCCCGGCGGGCGCGTCTACGACATTGGATGCTCGACCGGAGCGCTGACGGCCCTGCTCGCCGAACGCCACCCGTCTGCAACGATCATCGGCCTCGACGCCGAGCCGGACATGACCGCGATCGCCCGGTTACGCCTCGCCAGCGCCCCCGGCGTCGAGATCATCGACGCCGACGCCACCGAGCACGACTACCTTCCGGCCGATCTCGTCGTCGCGTACTACACCCTCCAGTTCGTTCCCGTCGAGCGGCGCCGCGCCCTGCTCGCCCGCATCGCCGCCGCGCTACGGCCCGGCGGGGCGCTGATCATGTTCGAAAAGACCCTCGCCGCGACCGGCCGCGTCCAAGACGCCCTGACACAGGCGTACGCCGACTACAAGCTCGGCCGCGGCTACAGCCCCGCCGAGGTGGCCGCCAAGACGGCCAGCCTGCGAGGCGTGCTCACGCCCCTGACGGCCACCGAGAACCGGGCGATGCTGCGTCGAGCAGGGTTCGGCACGGTCGAGCTCGTTCATCGGCACCTACTGTTCGACGGCTACCTCGCCATCAAGGAAGCCGCCCCGTGAGAAGGATCGTCACCGAGTGGTTCCGCATCCCTCGGGTGTGGCCCATCCTCGCCGCCGCCCTCGCCGCCTTCGACCGTCCGGTCACGGTTTGGTCGGGGGCGTGTGGAAGCGGCGAAGAGGCATGGTCGGCCGCGATCCTGCTCGACGAGTACGGCATCGACGGGCAGGTCCTCGCCACCGACATTGACCCTGACCTTCTGGCCATCGCCGAGGCCGGGTACTACAGCGCCCGCGACGTGCACGCCAACGTGGCCGAGGGCAGGCTGACCCGCGCCCAGGTCTCCCGGCACCTACGGCCCGCCGATGGCGGGTACACCGTGGCGCCGCACCTTCGCCGGCGGGTTACCTTCCGCCGCCTGTGTCTCGGCGAGGATGCCGTCCCCGCCTGTGACGCCGCGCTGCTGCGCAACGTCTGGCGTCACCTGGAGTACGACACACAGGCCCGGCTGATGCGCGAGGTGCACGCCCGGCTCCCGGCCGCCGGCCGCCTTGTGCTCGGCGGGGGCGACCTGCTCAACGCCCGCCTTGAAGCCGTTGAACTGCCCGGCCTGTCCCGGTACTTCACTCGCGCCGGGCATGCCTGCGTGTGGCGTCCGCGGTCGTGACCTCCGCGCCATGATCGCGTCTCTCAGATCAACGGAGAGGCGCGATCAGCACTTTGGTTGATGAAAACCTTAGAGGCAGGGGTTCAGTGGCTCTACGGCGCTTCTAGACCCGTTTAGCCACTGGTGGGGTTCTGGCGAACCTATAACCGGGATATCGGGCGCGCGAATCTCGGGAAACGGCCTCGCCGACAAGGTCCGCCGCGGCGCCGGCCTCACGCACGCTACACACCGTGAACATGGCGTGGGCGCGGCCCCACCCCGTCGATGGGTCAAGCCGCGCCCTCACATGATCGCTTCCCTGAGATCCACGCAGAGCCGCGATCGGCCCCAGCGATTGGTAGCGGCCCCCGAGATCGGTAGCGGCCCGCTACCACCGCCGCTACCCCTACAACCTGCGGGAATAGGTCTCGGTGGCGGGTAGCGGCACCCCTCCAGGACGGCCCCAGATCGGCTTGGAGAGGGGGTGTGGAGGGGTGGGCGGGCCGCTACCTCCTGGTGACCTGGCGCCGTTCGGCGACCGCCTTCACCTCGGATAGCAGGCACCCCTTCAGGACCATGCCGGACGCCTTCACGTTGATCGACGACACGCCCAGCTCGCGCAGCATCGCCGATAGCGACTCCCCCGTCAGGTCCCCGTACACCTCCGGCCGGAACACGGCCAGCGCCTCGGCGAGCTGCTGCCACTGCGCACGGTCCCGGCCCGCCGGCCACACCTGAAGCGCATCGGAGATCAGATCGATTCGTGGGGCATCGTCCCGGCCTTCCCACGGAGCCCGGCCGCCGCGTAGCGCGGCAGCGCGCGCCAGGATCCGCCGCGCCGTCCGCTCGTCGGGGTAATGGGACCGGACGGCGGTCGGCCGCTCCAGGCCGGTCACCATCGCCCAGCCAGCGTCAATGCCCGGCCGGAAATTGGTTGCCGTGATGCCGCGCCGATAGGCCCCGGTACCCAAGATCATGTCGTTGGCGATGTGATCCTGCACCGCCAAGCATGCGCGCATGTTGACGCACCTGGTGATGATCGGCGGCAGGCTCTTAGCGTCCGGGATCTGGGTGGCCAGGATCACGATGAGCCCTAGGGCCCTACCTCGCTTGATGAGCCGTTCGGCCGCGGTCGCGACCTCGGGATCCACCAGCAGCTCGTGTGCCTCGTCGATCAGGAGGATTACCGGGTGCAGGCCTGATCCGGGCATTGCTGCCAGCTCCCGCGTGACCTTGCCCTCCGGGGCGAGGCCCTGCTCGCGGAAGCGCCGGATTCGCCGGCCGCGCCGTTCCGCCTCAGCGAGGCCCCAGAGCACGATCTCGGCTCCCGCCTCGAGCGCTTCATCGTCGACTCCGCACACATATGAGCTGCACAATCCGGCGTCGTTGAGATCGCCGAAATCTGCGGTCCCCTTGAATTCCGCGATCTTGAATTCGACCGTTGGGTCGAGCGCGGCAGCGAGGGCGAGCGCCCGCGCAAAGTAGGACTTTCCGCTGCCCGGCACGCCTCCGATCAGCCAGTTCCGCTCGAACAAGATCGTTGAAACGGGGCGCTGCCGCTGATCGTGACCGAACTCGATCGGATCGAACACGCTCGTCTTGGCCCCATCAGCGGCGATCGACCACCGAGGCGGCTTCATCTTGCTTGCAGGCAGATAACCGACCCAGAGGTCGAGCTGACCAGCGTGATCGGGCCCAGCGGTAGGCCAGACCTGATCGATCGGCAGTCGCAGGGCGCTCGACAGCTTGCCGCGCCGCTCGCATACCTCGATCGCCTCCACACCTCTGGGCAGGTTCACACGCGCGAGCTGGCCTGGACCGTCGCGGTGGATCTGCTGAGGGAAAGTAATGCTCTTCGGGTCACGCATGCCGGCGATGCCGATGGAGCAAAGGGCCTCACGCACACGCTCCGCAGTAAGGCGCTCGTATCTCTGGATCTCGACCGCGGGGGAGACGAGCGGCCGGTCGGCCGGTCGGCCAGCGCGTGCGAGCGCGGCGAGAACGCCGCCCCACACCGGGATCTGGGCCCACCAGGGCAGCGTCACATATGCGGCGCATGCTGTGCCGAGCGCACCGGAAACGCCGGCGAGGGCGACCGGTAGCCGTACCCGAACCCGGCGCGCGTGCATCTGCTCCAGCGCCATGTACGCCTGTGCCTGCCCAGAGGCGATCTGGGAGATCCGTAGCGGGGCCGACTCCGTATCGAGCGCCCACCGTGCAACGCGAGCAGCGAGCCGCGCGACACCGATCGGTGCCCACCTCAGCACCCGGGCCGCATAGACCGGCGTGAGCCATGCGTGCCTGCGCACCCGGTACCAGGTCAACCGTGCCCATGAAGCGAGCGCAGCCTTGAGGTCGTCCCGGTTGCGGAGCCACGTGGGCACGATCGGCTCCAGCTGTACATGACCGGGCATCGGAGGCGTGTCGTCGGTCGGCTTGTCGACCGGCGGGCCGATGACGATCTCGGTCGCCGCCACCTCAGCGTCCGGCTCGGCCGGTCCGACCGGCTCGATACAGCGGGTGTTCTTGAGCGGGGTCACCTTGGCGCCGTTCACCCGCTCCACGTGGGTGCTGCTCATCGCACCTCCCCAAGGGACGCGACGGCTGCCGTGGTGGCGAGCATGATCGACGAGAGCACGAGCAGCGGCACCATGACCGCGCCCCACGCGATGGCGGCCAGGGAGCGCATTACGCCGGCACGCCGGGCGGCGGCGAGCACCTCGGCGGGGGTGCGGGAGTCGCTGCCTGCCTCGCGTACCGAGGCGCATACGAGCAGGGCGAGGGTG
>ERZ795043.1495-NODE-1495-length-11404-cov-424.260287_pt1 | contig 11404 bp, 10 predicted proteins | sample MGYA00375127_ERZ795043 | MGnify/ENA primary metagenome ERZ795043 (study PRJEB30172, sample SAMN05518447) | compost metagenome | isolation source: Feedstock adapted compost from Newby Island compost facility, Milpitas, CA | place: USA:Newby Island compost... | reverse complement strand
GGCAGTACGGGACGGATTTTCTGGCGGTCATGCCCACCAATCTGTACGGGATTGGGGACAACTTCGACCTTGAGACCTCCCACGTCATTCCGGCGCTCATCCGCAAATTCCACGAGGCGAAGCGGGACGGCGCCGCTTCGGTGGAAGTATGGGGTACGGGGAATCCGCGGCGGGAGTTTCTCCATGTCGACGATCTGGCGGACGCCTGCGTTTTTTTGATGGAGAACTATTCGGCGCGGGATCTTGGCGGGTTTGTCAATGTGGGCACCGGAACGGACCTGACCATCCGCGAACTGGCCGAGACGATCCGCCGGGTGGTGGGGTATGAGGGCGAAATCCGTTTCAACCCGGACAAGCCGGACGGCACGCCGCGCAAGCTCCTGGACACAAGCCGGATTACGGCCCTGGGTTGGAAGCCGAAGGTTTCGCTGGAGGAAGGGCTTCGCCGCACCTATGAATGGTACATGCGGGAAGAAGAAACGTCCGGGGCGGTGAACAAGTGAAGCTGATTCTGCTTTCCGGCGGCAGTGGCAAGCGCCTTTGGCCCTTGTCCAATGATGCGCGTTCCAAACAGTTCCTGCGGGTGTTGGACGACGGCAGGGGGCAAAAGGAATCGATGGTGCAGCGCATCTGGCGCCAGCTCAAAGAGGCCGGCCTTGACGGGGATGCTTACATCACCGCTACCCGGGCGCAGGCCGAAATGCTGGAACTGCAGCTTGGTCAAGGCGTCAGGGTCATTGCGGAACCGGAGCGGAGGGACACCTTTCCCGCCATCGCGCTGTCCGTTCTTCATTTGATGGAGCTGGAAAAGGCAAATCCGGTTGAAACGGTGCTGGTCATGCCGGTGGATGCCTTCGTGGAGGAGGCATTTTTTAACCTGTTCGGGAAACTCGACGTAATGATCCAGTCGTCCTTGGCGGACATCGGGCTGATCGGCGCCAAACCGACCTATCCTTCTGAAAAATACGGATATGCCGTACCGGGTGCCCGGCTTGATCCCGACTTCCATGAAGTAAAACAGTACGTGGAAAAACCGAAGGAAGAGATGGCAAGGCGGCTGATCGATGAACATGGCGCACTTTGGAACTGCGGCGTCTTTGCGTTTCGTCCTTCGTATTTGCTGGCCATCCTGGCCGAGAGGCAATATCCGGCGCGGTACGGAGAATTGCGCGAGTGTTATCCCAGTCTGCCCTCCATCAGCTTTGACTACGAGGTATTGGAAAAGGCGGACCGCATCGGGGTGGTGCCGTATGATGGAGTATGGAAAGACCTGGGCACATGGAACACGCTGACCGAGGAGCTGGCGGAGCCGGTCATCGGCAACGCCGCATTGGACGAAGAAAGCCGTGGCAGCCATGTCATCAACGAGCTCGGCCTGCCCGTTAAGGTGCTGGGCATCTCCAACGCCGTCGTCGCCGTATCCCCGGATGGCATCCTGGTGGCCGATAAGGCCGCCACGCCGCGCCTCAAGGATTTGCTGGACGACGGGGCCGGGAGGCCGATGTACGAAGAGCGCCGCTGGGGATGGGCGAGGGTGCTGGATTTCACGACCAACGAGCTGGGCTGGGAAGTGCTGACCAAGCGCATCTGCGTACAGGCGGGAAAGGCATTGAGCTATCAAATGCACCGGCAGCGCAGCGAAATCTGGACGATTCTTTCGGGTTCGGGAGAAGCGGTGCTGGACGGCGCGATCCGGGGCATTGGGCCGGGAGACGCGGTGGTCATCCGCCCCGGGGTGAGGCATGCCCTTCGCGCTTTTACGCCGGTGGAGCTGATTGAAGTGCAGATGGGCGAAGCCCTCGTCGAGGAAGACATCGTCCGGGAAGACTTCGCGTGGCCGTCTCCCCCGCCTCACAATTCGTGAGGGAGTTGTCGATATTGTAGAGGAAGGGGTGGTCTTGTGCCGGAAGTCAGCGTCATCATGCCGGTATACAATGCCGAAGCCTGGCTGGAGGACGCGATGGCCAGCGTGCTGAACCAGTCGTATGGCGATTTCGAGTTCATCGTCGTCGACGACGGCAGCCAGGACCGGTCCCCGCAGATCATGCGCAAGTTCGCCGAGGCGGATCCTCGCGTCGTGCTTGTGGAGCACGAAACCAACCGGGGAGCGGCGGCAGCCCGCAACACCGCCATCCGCAGAAGCGCCGGCCGGTATATCATGATGGCGGACGCGGACGACGTCCAGCACCCGGATCGGCTGAAGCTGACGTTGGAGCTGATGGAGCGCGAGCGGGCGGACATGGTGTTCCACGATTACGAGCTGATGGATGAACACGGTCAGCCCATGGGCGTTACGAAAGGGTATCCCGACGACATGGACAGCGGCAATGCTTTGCTCCATCAGCTGCGCCGCAATCATCTTTGCAGCGGTCTGGCCCTGGTACGGAAAACCCCCGATGTCATGTTTGACGAATCCCTGGCAAGCGCCGAGGATTTTGAACTGTTCTTGCGGCTCCTCATGCGCGGATATCGATGCGCCCTGTTGAGGCAAGTGCTCACTTATTACCGGCGGCACGAGGCCAATCTGTCCAACGACCTGGCCCAGTCCAACCGGATGGTCAAAACGGTGCTGGGCAGGCTCGACATGGAAGAGCTGCGACGGATTCTCGAGGTGGAATATGGTCGGGTAGAAACGGCCAAGGCGCTGGCGGCCGTTTTTCTTTGGCGGGACGAACCGGAAGCGGCGGTGCGTTTGCTTGAGTCCTTGCCGTTTTCATGGGAGACGGAATTTTACCTGGGGGTCAGTTATTATAAAATGGGGGACTACCCCCGAAGTCTGCGCAGCTTCGAAAAACTGGACGAAGTGCGCCCGGACGCCACGGTGCGGAACAACATCGGCGTGCTGGCCTGGCTGGTGTCCGGCGACCGGAAGCGGGCGGGCGAATGTTTCGCTTCGGCCGTTGCACTTCGTCCCGGGTATCTGGATGCGGCCCGGAACGCCGAGGCCCTGGCCACAGGGGACCAAGCCGCGTTCCGCTTTACGGAAAGGCCCTTGCGCAGTCAGTTGGTGGACACGAAATACTACGCGTCCTAGTGAAGGGGCATGGCATGATGCGGTACGCTTGTCTGAAGCAGGAACGGTATGAATCCGGCCCGCTGGCCGTCATTCCGGTGCGGGAAGAGGATATGGAGCTCATCCGCGTCTGGCGCAACGAGCAGATCCGGGTACTGCGCCAGAAGAAGCCGCTCAGCCCGGAAGACCAGCGGCGATATTACCGCGAAGCGGTGCTTCCCACGTTCGATCAGCCTCAGCCTCCGATGTTGCTCTTCACCTATCTGCAGGAGGACCGTCCCATCGGGTACGGCGGACTGGTCCACATCGACTGGGAGAACCGGCGCGCCGAGATTTCGTTCCTGCTGGAGACGGCGCGGAGCAAGGAGGACGCGGACGGGGAATACGCGCGGCTGTTTTCGTGTTTTCTGGGCTTCATGAAGCAGATTGCCTTTGAAGAGCTGGGCTTGAACCGGCTTTATACTGAAACGTTCGACATTCGGCCGCTGCACGTGCAGGTGCTGGAGAAGAACGGCTTCCGGCCGGAAGGCCGCATGCGGCAGCATGTGCGGATTAACGGCCGGTTTGTCGATTCACTGATCCATGGTTGTCTGAGCGAGGAGCAGGATCATGGTTGACAAGTTTTTCAAAGGGAAACGCGTTTTCGTTAGTGGTGGCGCAGGCGTCATCGGCCGGGGACTGGTCGCCAGGCTCGAACGGGCCGGGGCGGAGGTTCTGGTCGGCGATCTCAAGCCCAGGCTACCAGAATTTTCTCGTGGGATTGTCTATTGGCAGGGCGACTTGAACGAATTGCCGCGGAGCGTGCTCGAGGATTTTGCGCCGGAAATCTTCTTTCACCTGGCAGCGACCTTTGAGCGTTCGACGGAAAGCTACGAATTCTGGCAGGAGAACGACCGCCACAATGTGCGGCTCAGCCATTATCTGCTGGATTTGGTCAAGGACATGCCGCAGCTGGAGCGGGTGGTGTTCGCCTCCAGTTATCTCATCTATGACCCGGCCCTGTACCAGAACGATTATCCTGCTGAACGACCCCGTGCCCTGCGGGAGGACGATCCGGTCCGACCGCGCAATCTGACCGGAATGGCCAAGCTTCAGCACGAAATGGAGCTTGCGTTCGTGTCGTCATTCCGGCCCTCCCTCGGGGTCGTCAGCGCGCGCATTTTCCGCGTGTACGGAAAAGATTCGCGGGATGTCGTTTCCCGCTGGATTCGCGCGCTGATCCGCGGGGAAATGCTCCGTGTATACCGGAAGGAGGGCATGTTCGACTACATCTACGCTGACGACGTCGCGGAAGGGTTATTCCGTCTCGCCGCCTGCGGCCGGAGCGGGGTGGTCAACCTGGGCAGCGGCCGGGCGAGGCGTGTGGCGGAACTGCTGGATATCCTGCGCCGCCATTTTCCTGATATGCGGTGGATCGAGGAGGAAAGCGACATTCCCTTCGAGGCATCCCAAGCGGAAATGAGCCGCTTCCGGGAGTGGACGGGCTGGCTGCCGGAACGTACGCTGGAAGACGCGGTGCCGGAGCTGATCGACTATTACCGGGCGCAAATGGCGGAAACCGAGCCAAAAGAGGTAAGTCGGCCGGAACCCGCCGTGCTCGTGACCAGCGCGTCGAAAAAGGTGCCGTTGATCCACTCCCTCATGGAGGCGGCCGCTCGGTCGGGCCGGTCGTTGCGCGTCGTTGCCGCAGACAGTGACGAAACATGCATTGCGCGCCATTTCGCGGACGGGTTCTGGAAAATGCCGAGGTTGGAAGACCTGACCTTACGGCAGTTGATTGATAAGTGCCGAGAACTCGGGGTGCTGGCCGTCGTGCCGACCCGCGACGGGGAGCTGTCCTTCTTCGCCCGCCATCGCGCCGAGCTGGAGGCGGAGGGCATCGCTGTCATGGTGTCCGGCGAAGAGGCGGTCGAGCGTTGCACGGACAAGCTGCTGTTTTACGAATATTTGGCGCCGCGCGGTTTTCCGGTCATTCCGACGTTCCGGACTGCCGACGAAGTGCTTGGGGACTCGCTGGTGGTCAAAGAGCGGTACGGGGCGGGCGCGAGGAAAATGGCCTTGAACGTTTCCCGGCAGCAGGCCGCGGCGCACGCCGCTTCCCTGGAGCAGCCGATCTTTCAGCCTTTTGTGGAAGGTTCCGAGATCAGCGCTGATCTGTATGTGACGCGAAGCGGCCTGTGCAAGGGGGTCGTGTTGCGGCGGCGGGAGAAGGTGGTGGACGGCGAGTCGCAGGTGACCGCCACGTTTCGCGACGAAAGGCTGGAGCGGATGTGCGCGGATATGGCCCGTGAACTCGGGCTTTACGGCCATGCGGTGGCGCAGTGGATTGTGGACGGGGAGGGGCGTTACCACCTCGTCGAATGCAATCCCCGCGTTGGCGGAGCATCAAGGCTCAGCTGGCGGGTCGGCCTTCGCAGCCTGGACTGGTTTTTGGCTGAGGCGCTGGGGAAGGATGCCGACGCGATGCCGTTTCGCCGCGCGGAGCGGGAGATGCGGATGGTGCGGTACCCGGAGGATCGGTTCATGGCGGTGGAGCGGGGCATCGCGGAGGAGCGTTCCTGATGCCGGCGAAAGCGGTGGACCGCGGGCTGCTGAAGGCCGACGTTGTGGTGTTCGACCTGGACGACACGTTGTACGAGGAAATGAGCTTCGTCCGCGGCGGGTTTCGTGCCGTGGCGGCCTGGCTTGCGCAGGAGGTGCCGGGGGCGCGGGCGGAATCGTGTTACGAATGGATGATGGACGAACTGGCGCACCGCGGCCGCGGCCGAGTGTTCGACGCGGTGCTGGAGCGGCTTGGACGGCGAGCTTCCCGCCGGATGGTTGCCGCATGCGTTCAGGTGTACCGGAAGCACGAGCCGGATCTCCGTTTGTATCCGGACGCCGGGCGGGCTTTGCGTGCGCTGGATGCGGCGGGCGTGCCGGTGTACATTGTCACCGACGGCCATCCGGGGGTTCAGGCGGCGAAGTTGAAGGCCCTTGGACTCGCCGGAAAGCCTCCCGTCCGCCGGTGTTATCTGACGCGACGCTATGGGCTTCATCATGAGAAACCCTCGCCGCACTGTTTCCTAAGCATTTCCGAACGGGAAGGCATTCCTCCGGAGCGCATCGTTTACGTCGGGGACAACCCGCGCAAGGATTTTGTGGGCATCCGCCCCCTCGGATTCCGCACCGTTCGGGTCATGCGGGGCGCGCATGCAAACGTTGAGCTGGACAAGGTGTACGAGGCGGAAGTTCGGGTACGCGATCTGGATGAATTCATGGACTGGCTGACCGGCGGAGAATAAGGTCGCAGGCGGTGGAACGCCGCGGTCGTGGCAACCGGTCGGATGGGTATACAAGGGGTGGGACGAAATGGCGGTGCGAATCGGCGAACACCTGATCGGCCAGGGCCACCGGCCGTTTATCATCGCCGAAATGTCGGGCAACCACAACCAGTCGCTGGAGCGGGCGCTGCAAATCGTGGAAGCCGCGGCGGCAGCAGGCGTGCACGCGGTGAAACTGCAGACGTACACCGCGGATACGATGACCCTGGATTTGCGCGAGGGCGAGTTTTTCATCGACGACGAAAACAGCCTCTGGAAGGGCAAGTCGCTCTACGAACTGTACCAGGAAGCCTACACGCCCTGGGAATGGCATTCCGTCATATTTGAGCGATGCCGGCAGCTGGGCCTGATTGCGTTCAGCACCCCGTTTGACGAAAGCGCCGTCGATTTTCTGGAATCCCTAGACGTTCCCTGCTACAAAATCGCCTCTTTTGAAAACACGGATATTCCGCTGATCCGCAAGGTTGCCGCCACGGGGAAACCCCTCATCATCTCCACGGGAATGGCGACGCTGGCGGAGTTGGATGAAGCCGTGCGGGAAGCGAGGCAGGCCGGTTGCAAGGATCTGATTTTGCTTAAATGCACCAGCACCTATCCTGCGCCCCCCGATGACTCGAACCTGATGACGATTCCCCATCTGCGCGAGACGTTCGGCTGCGAGGTCGGGTTGTCCGATCACACCCTGGGGATCGGCGTCGCTGTGGCCGCCGTGGCGCTGGGGTGTTCGGTGATCGAAAAACATTTCACACTTTCCCGTGCCGAGGGCGGCGTGGATGCAGCGTTTTCCATGGAGCCCCAGGAAATGAAACGGTTGGTGGAAGAGACGGAGCGCGCCTGGCGCAGCTTGGGCAGCATCTCCTACGGTCCGTCGCCGTCGGAACAAGCCTCCCTGAAACATCGACGTTCCCTTTATGTCGCGGAAGACCTGAGGCCGGGAGACGTCATCACCCGCGCCAACGTGCGGGCCATCCGGCCCGGGCTTGGGCTGCCTCCCAAGTATCTGGACCAGCTCATCGGTCGGCGGGTGACAAAGGCGGTACCCAAAGGCACGCCCGTGACCTTCGATCTGTTCGGTGATCGCGCATGAAAACCGTCGTCATCATCCAGGCCCGGATGGGATCATCGCGTCTGCCCGGCAAAGTGCTGATGCCGTTGGGCGGATCCGTGGTTTTGGATTACGTGGTCAGTCGCTGTCGTCTGATTCGCGGCGCAGACGAGGTGGTGGTAGCCACATCGGTGTTGCCCCAGGACGACGTCATCGAGGAATGGTGCCGGCGGTACGAAACACCGTATTTTCGGGGCAGCGAAGAGGACGTGTTGTCCCGGTACGTGGAATGCGCTCGGGCTTACGGCGCGGATAGGGTCATGCGCGTGACCGCCGACTGTCCGTTTGTGGACTATGAACTTGCCGGTGACATTATCCGGGCCATGGACGCGAAGCCCGCGGATCTTGTTCTGGTGCGCGGCGAGCTTCCCCGCGGTCTGGTGGCGGAACTGTTTGCCATGCCGGCTTTGGAGCGCATCCACCGGGACGGCCGGGAGCCCAGGCACCGTGAACATGTCACCTATTATGCCTACGAATATCCCGAGCAGTTTCAAAGCACTGTCATCGAAGCGCCGGAGGAACTGCGGCACCCCAAGCTCCGCATCACGCTGGACACGGAAGAGGATTACCGGCTTTGCCGGGCGGTGGCGGATCATTTCCGGGGCGACCGAAGGGTGCCCTCCCGGGAAGTCGTCCGGTTTCTCCTGGACCATCCGGAGGTTGCCGCGATCAACGCCCACGTGAAGCAGAAACCGGTGGTCTAAAACGCTGCGGAATGCTAGGAGAATTTATAGGACCAATGTTTTGGAGGACTAAACATGGACCACGAAGTGGCGGAACGCGAAATGGCGGAGATGGACCGGTTGTTCGACCGGCTGTTTCCGATCTGCAGAAGCATTACGGGAGAAGGACTTCGCCAGACGCTGAAGATTTTGTCCGAGTACTTGCCTTTGGAGCATTTTGGCGTACCTACGGGAACCCGGGTCTTCGATTGGGAAATTCCGAAGGAATGGAACATCCGGGGAGCATGGCTCAAGGGGCCGGATGGCAATATCATCGCAGATTTTCGCCGCCACAATCTGCACGTCGTCAACTACAGCATTCCGGTAAACCGCAAGCTTACCTTGGAAGAACTCAGGCCCCACCTTCATTCCATTCCGCACTTGCCGGAGGCGATTCCCTATGTAACATCCTACTATCGGCCTAGATGGGGATTCTGTCTGCCGCACCGGGTGCTGGAACAACTTCCGGAGGGCGAATACCACGCCTGCATCGACAGCGAGCTCAAAGACGGGGAGCTCAACTACGCCCATGCCCTCCTGCCCGGCGAAAGCGATCGAGAAGTGCTGATCAGCACCTACGTGTGCCACCCGTCCATGGCCAATAATGAGCTTAGCGGACCAATCGTTGCCGCTTTTCTTTACCGGCGGATCGTGAATTGGAAACGGCGCAGATGGACATACCGTTTCGTTTTCGTGCCGGAGACGATCGGGAGTATCGCGTATTTGCACCGGTTTGGCGATACGTTGAAGCGCAAAGTAATCGCCGGATTTGTCCTGACTTGTCTCGGAGGCAACCAGCCGCTGAGCTTCAAACAATCGCGGAGGAAGGACAGCATCGTCAATCGGCTCTGGGATCATATGTTGAAATTCGGGGTTATCGACGGACAAACGCGCCCGTTCACCCCGGCCAACGGTTCCGACGAGCGCCAGTATTGCTCTCCCGGGTTTAATTTGCCGGTCGGCCAACTCGCGAGGATGGTATACGGCACATACCCCGGCTATCACAATTCCCTGGACACAAAGGAAAGCATGACCATCGAGGCCTTGCATCGCAGCGTAAATGAAATCGAGCTGCTTCTCAAAAGCCTCGAGGCCGATGTCTGTTACCGGAACCGGTTCCCTTACGGGGAAGTCAAGCTGGACAAGCACGGGCTGTATCCGGACATGAATTCTCCGACAAATTGGTCCTACTCCACGAATGAAAAGAAGGATCAGCGCGTTCAGCTGAGCCGCATCCTCTACATTTTGAACTATTCGGACGGCGAACACAGCCTGGCGGAAATCGCGGAGATGTGCGGCTGCCATGTGCTGGAGCTGGTTCCGCTGGCCGAGCTGCTTGTGGAAAAAGGGATTCTTGCGGATCCGACGGAGGAAAGGAGGAGCGGGGACCGTGAAAGTGACGTTAATGACAGGTTCGCATCCGAGGCACCTGTATGTGGCGCGTAAGCTGCACGAGGCCGGGATGCTGCACAGCTTGGTGGTGGAGCGACGGGAGCCGATGGTGCCCGTGCCCGACCCAAGCTTAAGCGAGCTGGACCGCGCGAATGTGATCCGGCATTTCCGGGAGCGGGAAGAGGCGGAGCTGAGAGCGTTCGGTCAGGGAGACGTATCCGAATTCCAGCACAAACTTCCCGTTCTGGTCATCGATCCGGCGCAGCTCAACGGGGACGGGACGAAAAGTTGGCTGCGCGAACATCCCGCGGACGTGGTCGTCACGTACGGCGTGCACAAACTTGAAAACGATCTGCTCTCCCTTTTGCCTGAACACGCCTGGAACATCCACGGGGGGCTTTCGCCCTGGTTTCGCGGCACGGCCACCCTCTTCTGGCCGTTCTATTTCCTGAAACCCAATTGGGCGGGCATGACGATCCACAAGCTTTCTTCCAGGCTGGACGGCGGGGACATCATCCATCATTCGGTCCCGGAATTGAGGCGCGGAGATGGCATCCATGACGTGGCTTGCCGGGCCGTTCAGCAGGCGGCGGACGATCTGGCGGTGATTCTTGGCATGCTGAAATCCGGCAAGAAAATCGAGGCGGTCCCCCAAAAATCGTCCGGAAAACTGTTCACCAACGCGGACTGGATGCCCCAGCATCTGCGGCTCATTTACAACACCTTCAACAACGACATCGTCGACCGCTTCCTGGACGGTGAATTCGGCAGAAGCGAGCCGAAGCTGGTCCGGGCTTTCTGAGACGGCGGCATTCAGGTCATGTAGAACGTTTGGGAAGGAAGGGAACATGCGCCATGAACATCCTGCTTACCGGCGGCGCCGGTTTCATCGGCCGCTGGGTGGCCAAGCGGTTGCTGGAGGACGGCCACGCGGTCTGGATTCTGGACGATTTGTCCAACGGCCGGGAATCCAATCTGGATGAATTCCGGCATCATCCGGGCTTCAAACAGTTTGTGAAAGGCTCGATCCTGGACGAACCGCTGCTGGAAGCGATGTTTGAGGCGGGCCGCTTTGACGTGTGTTATCATCTCGGGGCGTCCATCAATGTGCAGGATTCCATCGACGACCCGCGGACGACGTTCAACAATGACACCGTGGGCACGTTTTACGTGCTGGAGCAGTGTCGAAAGCACAACGTGAAAATCGTCTTCATGAGCACCTGCATGGTGTATGACCGATGCTGCGACGAACGCGGCATCACCGAGGAGCACCCGACGAAACCGGCTTCGCCCTATGCGGGAGCCAAAATCGCCGCGGAAAACATGGTGCTGTCCTACCATTACGCCTACGGTTTGCCCGCGGTGGTCATCCGGCCGTTCAACACCTACGGCCCGTTCCAGAAAACCGGCGGCGAGGGCGGCGTGGTGGCGATTTTCATCTACAACAAACTGGCAGGGAAAACGCTGAACATCTACGGGGACGGCACGCAGACCCGCGATTTGCTGTACGTGGAGGATTGCGCTCGGTTCGCGGCTTGGGCGGGCTATTCCGACGCGGTCAACGGCCACATCGTAAACGCCGGTCTGGGCCGCGACGTCTCCATTAATGAGCTGGCGATGATGATCGCGGGGGATCCCGCGCGAATCCGCCACGTTCCGCACATTCATCCGCAAAGCGAAATCCCGAGGCTGCTCTGCAATCCGGTCAAGGCGGAACGCCTGCTGGGCTGGCGACCGGAAGTGACGCTGGAGGAGGGCCTCCGGCGAACGGAAGAATGGATTCGAAACAACCTTTTTTAGACCTCCATGCCGCTGACGCGGCACCATCAGAGGATGAAAATGGTCGTCT
>ERZ795043.1494-NODE-1494-length-11404-cov-6290.588422_pt1 | contig 11404 bp, 10 predicted proteins | sample MGYA00375127_ERZ795043 | MGnify/ENA primary metagenome ERZ795043 (study PRJEB30172, sample SAMN05518447) | compost metagenome | isolation source: Feedstock adapted compost from Newby Island compost facility, Milpitas, CA | place: USA:Newby Island compost... | reverse complement strand
TCCCAGCTCCGGGCTCCGGTTAAATCCACAGATAATAACGATAGGGCGTATGCATAGAAATGGGCATGCGCGTCGATAAAGCCTGGATACACGCATTTGCCCTGCAGGTCAACTTCTTCTGCAGCGGAATAGTCACGCAGGATTTGTGCATCAGTGCCTACAGCGAGAATTTTACCTGACTTGATCGCCATGGCCTGGGCTATATGGAAATCATCATCCACAGTGTAAATAGTGGCATCATGCACGATCAGATCTGCTGACCGGCGACGGGTATGACAGCTGAGCATAACACTTAACATGAGCAGGAATGGAGTATATTTGATTGCCCGGATGAAAGCGGAAAAAGGTAGTGTGTTCACATCGACCCGTTAAATTCATGGCGAATTTAATCTTTATTCCATGTATGCACCTGAAGAAGAAAAACAACTTTCCAGACTCCTGCAGGATTTATTAAAAAGGAATCACGATCATGAAGCACCGGCCGAACAGGTAAAACGGCTACGTCAGGCCCTGCGCTATGCCGAATGGCGATACTATGTGCAGGATAATCCTGTCATCAGCGATGGGGAATATGATGTCTTATTTCATCGACTGAAACAACTGGAAACGCAACACCCGGAGCTAATTACGCCCGATTCACCCACCCAGCGAATTGCCAGCGGTTTGACGGAAAATTTCCCTACGGTCGCCCATCTCACCCCTATGCTTTCGCTCGATAACTCCTACAATGCAGCCGACTTGCGCGATTGGGACAGGCGGGTGAAGGAACTGGCTGGGGTTTCCCGGGTGGATTACTGCATTGAGCCGAAATACGATGGGGCCAGCATTTCATTGATTTATGAAAACAATATCCTGTGGCGTGGCGCCACACGCGGCGATGGCATCCGGGGTGATGAAATCACTAACAATATCAAACAAATTAAAGCCATCCCGCTATCAGCCGATTTTGCTGCACTTGGCATCCGGAGGGTAGAAATCCGCGGTGAAATACTGATGCATAAAGAAACTTTCAAAGCGCTCAACCAGCAACGCCTGGCCGAAAACCTTCCGCCCTTCGCCAATCCACGTAATGCCACGTCAGGATCCCTGCGCATGATCGATCCCCGTGAGGTAGCCAGACGTAAACTGCAGGCTGTGTTGTACCAGATCAGTTTCGTGGAAATGGCCCATCACCAACCCCTGCCCGAAACCCTGCTCAGCCAATCGGGTGTTATTAAAACCCTGCACCAATTAGGCTTTCCCACACCTTACGGTTTGATGAAAGTCGTACATCATATCGACGAGGCGATTCAATACCTACAAGAATTTGAACAATTACGTGATTCCCTTCCTTATGAGATCGACGGCATGGTGATTAAAGTCGATGATATTCGTCTTCAAGAAAAAATAGGCGCCACCACGCATCACCCGCGCTGGGCCATTGCTTATAAATTTAAAGCCCGCCAGGCTACGAGTGTGTTGCGCAAAGTGGAATTTCAGGTAGGACGTACCGGCACCATCACCCCGGTGGCTAAAATTGATCCTGTTCCCATTGGCGGAGTTACCGTGAGTTCTATTTCTTTATTCAATGAAGATGTAGTACGGGAAAAGGATCTGCGTATCGGCGACACCGTACTGGTGGAACGCGCCGGTGATGTGATTCCTTATATTGTGAAACCGGTTGTGGAAATGCGGACTGGTAAGGAAAAACCGATTGTATTCCCCACTCACTGTCCGGTGTGTGGCGACCCGCTGGTGAAACCCCACGGTGAAGCCGCCTGGAGATGTGTGAACATGAATTGCGAGGCGCAGGTGCTGGAACGCCTGATCCATTTTGTAAGCAAAGACGCTATGGATATCAAAAGCCTCGGAGAGGCCAATGTACGTCGATTTTACGAGCTGGGATTGTTGCGCAGCATACCCGATATCTATCGGCTGGATTATGATAAAATCCGCCAGCTTGAAGGCTTCGGCGAAAAATCTGTCTACAACCTTCAGCAGGCCATTGAGGCTTCAAAAAAACAGCCCTTAAACCGGCTCATCTTTGCGCTGGGCATTCGATATGTGGGCGAAACTACCGCCCGCACACTGGCTCAGGCTATTGACTACCTGCCAGATTTACACCACTGGACCATTGAACAACTTACCCAGCTTCCCGATATCGGTCCCAAAGTAGCCAGCAGCATTTACGATTTTTTCCATAACAGCGACAATATGCACATGCTGGAAGAATTGGAGAAGCTGGGCGTGAATATGCGCAACAAACCTCAACAGGCCATGCAGGCCGGAAAATTAGCTGGCAAAACTTTTTTGTTTACCGGTACCTTGCCTCATTTGAAACGTCAGGAAGCCGAGGCGCTCGTGGAGCAACACGGTGGTAAAATCGCCAGCAGCGTGAGTCGCACTCTGGATTATCTGGTCGTGGGTGAAGACCCCGGCTCCAAGCTCGAGAAAGCCCGGAAGATACCCTCCGTACAAATCATCGATGAATCTCAATTTTTAAAACTGATTGAATCCGCCTGATCCATGCCCTTGTTCGAAGCTGACCTGCAATTCATGCGCGAAGCACTGAAAGAAGCACAGAAGGCTTACGTGGCGGGTGAGGTGCCTGTAGGCGCCGTTCTGGTGATTGATGGACAAATCATTGCTCGCGCCCATAACCAGGTGGAACTGCTGAACGATTCCACCGCACACGCCGAAATGCTGGCCCTCACCGCCGCCTTTCATGCAATGGGAAGCAAATATTTGCCCCAGGCCACCCTTTATGTAACACTGGAGCCTTGCTTGATGTGTACGGGCGCACTTTACTGGAGCCAGATCGGCAGGGTGGTTTTCGCCAGCGCCGACGAGAAAAACGGTTATCGCATTCACCAGAAACGCATGCATCCCTTTCATCCTAAAACCTCGGTACAGGGAGGATTACTGGCTGAAGAGAGCACACGTTTGCTGAAAGATTTTTTTGCCGGACGCCGCTTGTGACCACAAAGGGATTAAAAGCATGAAGGAACTGATTGCATTGATTCAACGGCTCGATCAAACCCAGAACACAACCGAAAAACTGGATGCACTGAAAAATTATTTTTTAGCTGCCGATCCGCACGATGCAATATGGGTGGTAGCGCTTTTCACCGGCCGTCGCCCTCGCCGCCCCATCACATCTGCCCAGCTGAAAAACTGGTGTAAGGCCTATCTGCAGATGCCCGACTGGCTATTCGACGCCTGCTACCAAACCGTCGGCGACCTGGCCGAAACCATCGCCTTATTGATCCCCGATACAAACCCACCTTGCGCCACGCTTCCTTCTCTTCATCGGCTCATGGAACAGCTGATGGAACTGCATGGCGCTCCGGAAAAAACAAAACGGGAATTTCTTCATACCTATTGGTCGTCGCTCGACCAGCGGGGCCGCTTTGTGTTGCATAAGCTGCTCACCGGTTCCTTCCGGGTGGGAGTGTCGCATCATCTGTTGATTCAGGCTATCGCCAATGCCTATCATCTTGACAAGGCTACCGTGGCTCATCGGATTGCGGGCTCATGGGATCCTCGAAAAACGCGACTGGAAACGCTGCTGCACGCGGCTAATGAAAATACGTCCCGGCCTTATCCGTTTTGCCTGGCTTATCCCCTCGATACTGAACCGAAAAATCTGGGAGATCCGCAGGCATGGGCCGTTGAATGGAAATGGGATGGCATGCGGGGACAATTGATCAAGCGCAAGGGTGAAATTTTCCTGTGGTCGAGAGGTGAAGAATGGATGGGCGATCGATTTCCGGAACTTGTGGGTGCAGGAGCGAGATTACCCGACGGAACCGTACTGGACGGCGAAATATTACCCTGCCGGAACCAGCAAATTTTACCTTTTGCACAATTACAAACCCGTATCGGTCGCAAACACCTATCCGAACAGTTATTGCGCGAGATACCCGTCATCTTCATGACCTATGATCTGCTGGAGTTTCAGGGTTTGGACCAACGAAGTCGACCCCTGATGGAGCGGCGCCGCCTGCTCGAGTCCTGCCTTCAAACCGCAGCTCATCCCTTGCTATGGATTTCGCCACTGGTTTCTTTTACCGACTGGGACAGCCTTTCGCTTGCGCGCCAGCATGCCCGTGAAAAGGGCAGCGAAGGATTGATGCTGAAAAAATGGGATTCACCTTATCGCACAGGTAGGCATCGTGGGGATTGGTGGAAATGGAAGCTGAACCCTTTTTCGCTGGATGCCGTCATGCTTTACGCCCAGCGCGGGCATGGACGCAGAGCTGGTTTATACACCGATTACACCTTTGCGCTGCGCGACGGTGAACAGCTGGTGCCCTTCGCCCGGGCATATTCGGGACTGAGTGATGAGGAAATCCGCGAAGTCGATCAATTTATCAAAACCCACAGCCGCGAACAATTTGGACCGGTGCGAAGTGTAGATCCATTATTGGTGTTCGAAATTGGCTTTGAAGGATTGGCTCCGTCCCGCCGCCATCGTTCGGGTGTGGCTGTTCGCTTCCCACGTATCCTGCGATGGAGGAAAGACAAAACGCCCGAAGAAATCAATACCCTCCAGGATCTCCAACAATTGCTGCAGCAATATGGATATTGAACAGAAGCTTTCGGAAACGCCGGGCTACCAGGCCATCAGCCGGTGGATGCAACAAAAAGGTTGGACTATAGCCGATTTTCAACGACAAACCTGGATAAAAGTCCTGCAGGGATACTCGGGTCTGCTACAGGCGCCCACCGGCTGCGGAAAAACGTTTGCCGTTTTTTTGCCCATGCTCGCCAGATGGATGAATACACGAGCCCATCATCTTGCTCAAAGGACTGCCGACACGGCCACCCGGAAAGGCCTGCAGCTGCTCTGGATCACACCCCTTCGCGCACTGGCCAACGATCTGGCCCGGAGCATGCAACAGGCTATCCAGGAAATGGATATTCCCTGGCAGGTAGGCATCCGTAATGGAGATACCCTTCCATCGGAACGACGGCAACAAAGCAAACAAATGCCCGAAGTGCTGGTGATCACCCCCGAAAGCCTTCACCTGTTGCTTACCCATGCTCATCATGAAGCGTATTTCCAGCATCTTTCTATGATTGTGATCGATGAATGGCATGAGCTGCTGGGCAGCAAACGTGGACTGCTGGTGTCGCTGGCGCTGGCCTATTTGCAACACCTGAGGCGCGGCCATTTTCATGGTGCCCCCATACCCGTCTGGGCCCTTTCGGCTACCCTTGCCGATCCCTCAGAAGCCCTGGATGCCCTGCTGGGATCCACCATCCCCGCTTCCCAACGCACCATCATTCGGGCTCATATCCAGAAAAAAATTCAGATCGACACCATCTTTCCTGACGAAATCACCCACTATCCATGGGCCGGCCATCTGGGACTGAAGCTCATCCATAAAGTAATCCCTATTATCCAGCAAAGCCGGTCCACCCTCCTCTTCATCAACACCCGGGGCATGGCCGAGCGCTGGTACCAGGCGTTGTTAGATGAAGCTCCCGAGCTGGCCGGTACCCTGGCCATCCATCATGGATCGATGGATATGGCTTTACGACAATGGGTGGAACAGGCGCTGCATCAGGGACAGCTCAAGGCCGTCATCTGCACATCGAGCCTGGATCTGGGGGTAGATTTTCGTCCGGTGGATACGGTTATTCAGGTAGGCAGTCCCAAAAGCATTGCACGCTTTCTGCAGCGGGCCGGTCGAAGCGGTCATCAACCGGATGCCTGCAGCCATATTTATTTTCTGCCCACACATGCCCTCGAGTTAGCCGAAGTGTCCGCACTGAAATCGGCTATCGAACAACAGCAGGTAGAACAACCCCGACCAGTGGTCATGGCTTTCGATGTATTGATTCAGTTTCTCACCACACTGGCTGTGGGAGGTGGCTTTCAGGCTGAAACCCTCTTTTCGGTCATCCGTTCCACCTATGCTTACCAGCATCTCAGTCTGGATGAGTGGTCGTGGATATTGCAGTTTCTCACGCAGGGTGGAGAAGCGCTTCAACACTACGACGAATTTCAAAAACTTGAGCTGCATGAGGGATATTATCGCATCACCCATCGAAGGCTGGCCATGCGCCATCGCCTACATATCGGTACCATTGTGAGCGATGCCATGCTAAAAGTGAAATGCTTGCACGGTGGCTATGTAGGGCTGATTGAAGAATATTTCATCGACCGGCTAAAGCCCGGCGATTGTTTTGTGCTGGCGGGAAAAACGCTGGAGCTGGTGCGCATGAAAGACATGGTGGTATGGGTAAAAAAATCCCCGGCACAGGAAGCCTGGATTCCCAGCTGGATGGGCGGCCGCATCCCCCTTTCAGGCCCACTGGCAGCCGAACTCCGGAAACAACTGGCCGATCGACGCCAGCAAGTACCAGAAATTACCTACCTACAGCCCTTGCTTGAGCTTCAACAACAGCTGTCCCATATCCCCGACGAAAATGAGCTGCTGGTGGAATATATCCGCACACGCGATGGCAACCACCTGTTTGTTTATCCCTTCGAAGGCCGACAGGTACATGAAGCTATGGCCAGCCTGCTGGCTTACCGCATAGCCAGCGTTCAGCCTTGCACGTTTTCCATTGCGATGAACGATTATGGGTTTGAATTGCTTACCGATCAGCCGCTTGTCATTCAACCTACAACTTTAAAACAATGGCTTCATCCCGCTTCCCTTCAGGAAGATTTGCTACAAAGCATTAACGCTACGGAAATGGCCAGGCGAAAATTTCGCGATATTGCCTGCATAGCCGGCATGGTCTTTCAGGGCTACCCGGGTGCTTACAAAACACAACGCCACCTGCAATCCTCTACCAGCTTGCTATTTGATGTGCTCCGGCAATATGATCCCGGCAACCTGCTCCTGCGACAGGCATTGGATGAAGCTTTACTCGAACAAGTCGATCTGCTGCGCCTGCAGGAAACCCTGCACCGCATCCAGCATCAGGAAATCATACTCCAGACACCCCATCAGTTCACCCCCTTCAGCTTCCCCCTGAAAGTCGATAGCCTGAGGGAAAATTTAAGTAGCGAAAAATGGGAAGACCGCATCCGACGTATGCTCCAGCAGCTCCAGCGCGCAACATAATTTTCAGTTGCATGAAACAAAACAAATATGCTAACTTCGATGCCCATGTCGTCTTCAATCCGCATCCTCAGTTACAATGTGAATGGTATCCGATCTGCATTAAAAAAAGGACTGGCCGATTGGATAGCCAGCTCCCCAGGTGAAATCATTTGTTTTCAGGAAACCAAAGCCCAACCCGGCGATATTGATCAAACTGTCTTCCATAAAGCCGGATATGAAACCTACTGGTTTTCGGCACAGAAAAAAGGATATAGCGGTGTAGGAATCCTTACCAAAATAAAGCCCGATCAGGTTTTTCACGGTAATGGTTTCCCACAAAGTGATGCGGAAGGCCGTGTCTTACAACTGCTTTTCGGCGATATCCTGCTCATCAACGCTTATTATCCTTCTGGTACCAGCGGCGCGGAACGACAGCAATATAAATATCAATGGCTCGATGAATGGTTTGATTATCTGGAAAAATTAAAAAAGCAATATCCCAAAATCATTCTCTGCGGCGATTATAACATTGCCCACAAAGAAATCGATATACATGATCCGAAAGGCAATAAAAACAGCTCAGGATTTCTTCCCGAAGAACGGGCATGGATGGATAAGTTTTTTGCTCATGGCTGGATTGACACCTTTCGCTACCTGCATCCCGACGAACCACACCGTTATAGCTGGTGGAGCATGCGTTTCCCCACCGTACGCCAGCAAAATAAAGGCTGGCGGATCGACTATATCGCGGTTACGGAACCTCTGAAATCTGCCATCATCGACGCCGATATTCTCCCGCAGGTGCAACATTCCGATCATTGTCCCGTATGGCTGGAATTGAAATGGCCTGTGCAAAAGAAATGAACCGATGGTCATTTACAATATCACCTGGAATGTGGCTTCGGAAGCCTTTGAACAATGGAAAGACTGGCTGCTACACCGATGGCTGCCGGCACTGCAGGAGCTCAATGCCACCCAGCTTCATTTTTGCCGATTGCTACATCAAACCCATGATGGCCTTACCTTCACCCAGCAGGTAGGCGTTCATAATATGCAAGCATACACCCATCTCATCCAATCGCTACAGCCCGAACTTCAGTATATGATGCAACTACTGGGAACATCGGTCGTTTACTTCCAGAGTGTGATGGAAGAAATTTCGCTCTGACAGGGGTTATCCACAGGAAATGCACTTTTTTAAAACTCATTTTAAACCCTATAGATGAAGGGATAAGATAAGCAGAAACGCGTGAAACAAGCCACCAAACTGCATTTCAATCATGTACCCTGCATATATCATCAGGCATTTTTATTCCTGATTCGCGCTAACCTTTGCCTGTAGCCTATTTCAGAAAACGAAAAACAGCTTAAAATATTTGGTAATATGCCAAAACGCACTAAATTTGCTCAAATCAATTATTTTTCACCATTCAAAAACTGTTCGCACTATGAACAAAGCCGAATTAATTGACAAGATTGCCAAAGACGCAGGCATCACCAAGGCTCAAGCCAATGATGCACTGGATGCCTTCACCAGTGCCGTTGTTGAAACCCTGAAAAAGGGTGGCAAGGTTACACTGGTAGGATTTGGTACTTTCTCTGTATCCAAGCGTAATGCACGTAACGGCCGCAATCCACAGACCGGGAAGATCATCAAAATTCCTGCAAAGAAAGTGGCCAAATTCAAGGCTGGTAAAGCTTTCGCATCCAAGCTGAAATAAGCTTAGCGAAAAAAACTTGTCTGGTAAAAGCAGGGATTTACATCCTTGCTTTTTTTATTTTTGCCTGTCAAAAAAATCGTTCATCAGCTATGGGAAAAGGAGATATTCGTACCCGTAGAGGTAAAATCTGGAAGGGCACCTTTGGCAAGTCGCGCCCCGCGAGAAAACAAAACAAGAAACAATTTCCTGTAACCAGGACCGCTACTTCATCCACAGAAGCTCCTGCGAGCTCGTCCCAGCAGGCTTAAGGCGCCAGTCGGCCTATCACCCATTTATCGGCTGATTTTTGATAAATGATACGGTCGTGGAGCCGATGTTCGCGACCCTGCCAGAATTCAAAATAGTGGGGAATGAGGCGATAACCACCCCAGAAAGGGGGGCAATTGATCGGTGTATGTTCAAATTGGCGCCGATAAGCCTCTACTCGGGCTTTAAGCACAGCCCTACCTGCAATGGGCTGGCTTTGTGGAGAAGCCCAGGCGCTGATCTGACTTTCCAGAGGTCGGGATTGAAAATAGGCTTCATTTTCCTGTGTGGTTAGTTTTTCAACCCTTCCTTCTATACGCACCTGACGCTCCAGTTCTTTCCAGTAAAACAAGAGCGCAGCGAGTGGATTCTCGGCGAGGTCTTTTGCTTTATGGCTTTCATAATGCGTGTAGAAAACCATACCACGCTCGTCGAATGCTTTTAAGAGCACAACCCTTGCAGATGGTTGTGCATCTGCCCCACAGGTAGCAAGAACCATGGCATTGGCATCGAGCACATGGCTATCGAGAGCCTGTTGAAACCAGCGTTGAAACTGAACAAAGGGATTATCGGCTACCTCGTGCTCATCAAGTGTAGCCCGGCTGTATTCCCGTCGGAGATCTGCAATATGGATATCATCTTTTTCCACGAGAAACCATCATTATTTGGTGACCAGCGTGCCCACCTTTTCCCCAATCACGACTTTTAGTAAATTCCCGGGTGTATTCATATCAAACACGATAATGGGTAAATTGTTTTCCTGACAGAGGGTAAAGGCGGTCATGTCCATCACATTCAGATTGTTGCGATAGACCTCCTCAAAAGAGATGGTCCTGTAAAGGGTTGCATGGGCGTCCACTTCTGGATCAGCAGAATATATTCCATCCACGCGTGTACCTTTCAGGATCACATCTGCACCGATTTCTACAGCACGAAGCGAGGCAGCTGTATCGGTAGTGAAATACGGATTGCCGGTACCCGCTCCAAAAATCACCACTCTTCCTTTTTCCAGATGGCGTATCGCTCTGCGTCTGATGTAAGGCTCGGCAATCTGTTCCATTTTAATGGCCGATTGCAGGCGGGTGAACAGGCCAATCTTTTCCAATCCGCTTTGCAGCGCCATACCATTAATCACAGTCGCCAGCATGCCCATATAGTCGCCCTGCGCGCGTTCAATGCCGGTTTCTTCACTATCCATACCCCTGTAGATATTTCCACCTCCGATGACAATAGCCACCTGTACGCCGAGATCGGTCACCGACTTGATATCCTGAGCATACTGGGCAATCACCTGGGGATCGATACCATAATTGCGTTTGCCCATCAGCGATTCGCCGCTCAGTTTCAATAATATGCGCTTGTATTTGGGAATCATAGGCAAATCACTTATGAATGTAAATTTACATCAGTCAGTTCCAAGCATAAAAAAAGCGGGAAACTGTTTTCCCGCTTCATAAGTTTTTTATCCTAAGGCCACACGTTTAAAGCCCGTGACCCGCAAGTTGGGGTGCACCGAAGCCAGAAACTGTGCCACTGTTTGTTCGTGATTTTTTACAAAGGTTTGCGCGAGTAAGGTGTTTTCTTTAAAAAAGGATTCGAGTTTACCTTCTGCGATTTTGGCCAGGATATTCTCGGGTTTGCCCTGCATTTTAGGGTCTTGTTTCAATTGCTCCCACACAATTTCTTTTTCCCGATTGAGGATTTCCTCCGGGACCTGATCCCGATCCACTGCAATAGGCTTCATGGCTGCCACCTGCATGGCTATGTCGCGCCCTGCCTGTTCGATAGCAGGATCCAGCGCCAAGTTCAGGCCAATCAATACGCCAATGCGGTTTCCAGCATGTGTGTAAGCTACGACGCCAGGTGCATCGATTCGTTCAAAACGGCTAAGTTCAATTTTTTCCCCTATTCTGGCCATTTGATCCAGTACGCGATTTTGCAGGGGTTCATGTGCTACCTGAATCTGGAGTAAATCCTGCAGCTGGTGCACATCGTGTTGCAGGGCTGTCTGTGCTATGGTTTCTGCAAATTCGATGAAATCCTGATTTTTGGCTACAAAATCGGTTTCACAGCTGAGCAGTACCAGTACGCCTTTTTTCCCATCGGGAGTGGTTCGTGCGATGACAACGCCTTCCCTGGCTTCCCGATCCGAGCGCTGGGCGGCAATTTTTGCTCCTTTTTTGCGGAGATAATCAATCGCTTTTTCAAAATCTCCATCACTTTCTATCAGGGCTTTCCGGCAATCCATCATGCCGGCTCCGGTTTGTTGCCTGAGTTTATTTACGTCTGCTGCAGTAATCTGAGCCATATCAAGCCTGGATTTTTAAAATACATGAAACAATAAGATTAACGTTTCTGGGCCGGTCTGCGACCTCCACCTCCTGCCAGGGGTAC
>ERZ795043.1493-NODE-1493-length-11416-cov-20.888302_pt1 | contig 11416 bp, 9 predicted proteins | sample MGYA00375127_ERZ795043 | MGnify/ENA primary metagenome ERZ795043 (study PRJEB30172, sample SAMN05518447) | compost metagenome | isolation source: Feedstock adapted compost from Newby Island compost facility, Milpitas, CA | place: USA:Newby Island compost... | reverse complement strand
CTGCTCCCGGTCGCGATAGACCGCCACCACCGCCGCGTCGTAACGGCTGCGGAACTGCACCTGTTTCACGGTTTTGTTCAGCAAGGAAGAATGGGACGAGATGACGGCTTCAACCAGCTGCGCATTGCCGTTCTGCAGATCGAACAAGTCGACGGGATTGTCCGTTTCAATCTCCAATCCCCTGATGGTTTGTAATTCGGCAATGGTCGACACGATTCCTGTAAAAATCAGCCGGTCTCCAGCGCGAATTTTTTCGCTGGCGGAGACCGGGGTGATAATTTCGCCTCCGCGGACAATTTCAAAAAGGTACAGTCCCGTCAGGTTTCGCAGCCCGGCCTCTTCAACGCTTTTGCCGATGATAGGGCAATTGCCGGCCACCCGCACCGAAATCAGGTACTCCCGGCTGCTGGAAGCCAGCGCGTCTTCCACGTCGGGCCGGGAAGGCAAAAGCCGGTAGCCGATGATGGCCATGTACAAGATGCCGACTATCGCCGCGGGAAGGCCGATCATGCCGATCTGGAACAACGTCATGCCGGGATGCCCGCTCTCCACCAGCAGCCCCTGCACGACCAGGTTGGTGGACGTCCCGATCAGCGTGAGCGTCCCGCCAAACACCGCCGCGTAAGACAAAGGAATGAGAAACTTGGTCGGCGAAACGCGGTTCGACCGGCACCACCGTTTTATCTCCGATAGAAGCATCACCACGATCGGTGTGTTGTTGATAAAAGCGGAAAACGCAGAGACGACCCCCATCATGCGGACAAGGGTCCATCTCGGACGCTTACCGCTGCCCAGTATTTTCTTGACGGCCGTGTGGAGCACCCCGCTCTGCTGCACGGCTCCCGCCACCACGAAAAGCAGCGCGATCGTCATCAGTTCCTGGTTGGAAAAACCCCGCAAAGCCTCCGCAGGAGAGATGACACCCGTCAGGATGAACAGGGACAGTACAAAGAGAATGACGTATTCCGGTCTTGCCAGTTCCAGAACCAGAAAAATGATCATGAGAAGGATAAGTGCAAGCGCAAAGCCTGCTGCAAGCGTCATGTCTGTTCACCAGTTCATTATACCTCAGGATGAGCTTTGCCGTTGATTTTCCGTCCAGATAGTAGAAATGTTTTTCGCGAAATGTCGACACCGCTTCCGGATTCGGCGCCTTTTTCACCGCTTCGGCCAGCTGTTCATCACTTCGCTCGATGGGATCAGGCACAAAACGCTCATAATCATAAAATAAATAATTAAATAACCTTTCTGTTAAGATCAGAAAGAATCAAAATCATACGAATAAAAAGACCATGGGCTTATCCAAAATCGAATATTCAAAGAAGTGATGGAGGAATTAATCCGTCACCAACACATCCGAAGCGGCGAGCAGGCCGTTCAGATCCGGATAATCGGACACATCCGTGGAAAACTCCGTCACGAGATCAGCTGCATACCTGACTGCGTAAGGAAGGAAGCGAATCAAAAACCCTCAGTCCCTCTCCCAACAGTTCCGCTAGTTTCGCAAACTCCTGCGGAACTCTCGGTTGCCACACTCCATGGTTCCGGAACGTCGGGTTATACAGTTCCCGTACAATTCCGGATCAGTTCAAATCCATGAAAAAGCCGCGGTGATCCCCGAATACGTCCGGTTCGATCAGCCTAACCTCAAAAGCCTCCATGGATGAGCTTTCAATATCGCCACACTTCATCCTTCGGAATTCCCTTCCAGCACGGCCAGCTCGATGTCCTTGCCCAGCTCGTTGGCCCGCAGGTAGGAAGCGTGCGTCCCAGCGTCGCTCCACCAGCCGGGCAGGATATCGTACATGAGTTCCCTTGACGCGATATAGGCGTTATTGACGTCTGTGATTTCCAGTTCGCCCCGCGCGGAAGGCTTGAGACCCCGAATGATCTCGAAGACGCGGGAGTCGTACATGTATATGCCGGTCACCGCGTACCGGCTTTTAGGTTGTCGCGGCTTTTCCTCGATGGAGGCGATCCGTGTTCCGTCTTCCGTGAGCTCCGCCACCCCGAATCGATGGGGATCCGGCACCTCATGCAGAAGAATCATCGCTCCCCGCCCCACCTGCCGGTAACGCTCCACAAACGGTGCAATACTGGCGGAAAACACATTATCCCCCAGCACAACGACCATCCTGTCGCCGCCCACGAACTGTTCCGCCAAACCAAGCGCTTGAGCGATGCCGCCGGCCTCATCTTGGACTTTGTACGTAAACGACACCCCGAGTTCCCGGCCGCTCCCGAGCAGATTTACCACATCGCCCATGTGTTCCCTGCCGGTCACTACCATCTGATCCGTGATTCCCGCCTCCTTAAGCTTGGCGACTGCATGGTAAATCATTGGATATTTCCCTACAGGAAGCAGATGCTTGTTCGTCACTTTTGTGAGCGGATACAGTCGAGTGCCTTTTCCGCCGGCCAAAATGATACCCTTCATAAACATTGCTCCTTTAACCACAGTAATAACGGTATTTATTGGAATTTCCATCAAATACTTCCGGTAAAATTAGAAATGTAAAGGTTGACACGAGATAGGATTTAAAAAAAAGATGACTCGTCCGCTACCTGTAGGGGAGGGGTCACGAACACAAATAACAGGCCAAACAACACAAAACCGTTTTAAAAAACGACTCGACCTGTCTCTCCATACTGTCACTTTCTTGCTTCGTCCACAATCCGTTTGACCACCTTGCAGATTATCCGGATGCTTTCCTTGTAATCATCTGACAGAAACCCAATTCCCCATTCAACACGCACCGAATATTTTCTTCGTCAAGCACGGCGGAAATTAATGGATCATCTCTATTTAGCCCTTAATCTATATTCCCGGGAAAACAACCGATTAAATAACTCATGATGATGTCCCTTCACTCCCAAGTATGCACCTAAGTATCGAACCGTGTTCTTTATAAGGGAATAATATTGCCAATAAAGTCTTTCTCTTCTTGAAAGGTGTTGACAAGTTTTTAAGTAACGCAAATCTGATAACCAATGCTTAAGTATATAGCCCGGTATCAATAAAGCACTCTTGACCGGAATATAATTGTAAACCCCGTATAATCCTTTATATTCATCATAATATCTTTGAAATTGCTGTTTGAAAGTGTAACGATGGGAATGATATACGATGGCATATGGAGTGTATGCTTTTTTATAACCGTTCTCAATTATTATTTTTGCCCAGATTTGATCCTCCGCAAAATCTACTTCAGGAAAGGGATGAATCTCCCACACTGCTTTTCTCATTGCCGAGGAGTTATTGGAAAAAAAACATAAAAGATGGCGATAACCTTCTTCTCGTTGATATCTTTCATGATCATCTAATTTGTAGATTACAACTTCTTTTCCAAAGTTTTCAAAATGGTTTATGATATTTTGTTTTTCAAACAGGTCGCAGTCGTCATATGGAAGATGCTTACCGAAAACTCCGGCGATTTCCGGATCCAGATCAAACACACATACCAAATTTTCAAGCCAATATTCATCATATGGAAGAGCATCTTGAGTAATGAATACAAGATAATCTCCTTGAGCCTTGGAAGCTCCATAATTTCGAGTTTTTCCATGTCCAAATTCAAAGGACGGAATTTGGAATAAATGCAAATTTTGATGTTGTTTTTTCATTTCGACAATAAATTCGATCGTTCCATCGCTTGAACCGGAATCCACTATTATGACCTCATACTTTTTGCTCTGAAGCTTTTGACCAAGCACCTTAATTAATACTTTTCGAAACAATTCCCCGCCATTCTTTGTGGGAATGATTACTGATACATCCAAATTTATCGTTTCCCCTCTCTCCACATTTTGAATCTTTTCTTTAAATAATATCTGAAACTTGACTCCAGTTGATTCAGTTCCTTTTCATAATACCGATTGAGCTCTTGTGACCGTTGAAGATTTATCTTCATCTCTTCTACAATATTTTTCATTTCATCCAAATCTTTACTCAATTCAAGATTAGTGTTTTGAAGTTTTTGTACCTTTCTATCAAGCGCATTATTCTTATTTTCTGCTTCGTGCACTTTTAACCACAGCTGTTCGGTTTCCTTGACGAGTCGCTCGTTCTCCTTCTCTGCTTTGTGCACTCTAGACCATAATTGCTGATTTTCTTTTAAAACATCTTCCAATTTACGCTCACTGATGTTCACTCTTTTCCAGAGTTCTTCATTTATGCTTAATGTTTTTTTATGTTCAAGCACCGATCTTTCGTATCCTTCCTTGTAAGCAATCGCGTTGGTCAATTGGCGGATGTAAGTATCGTTATGTCTGCCCAACGATGGAAACATTTTTATGATTTTGCCTTTATCTATCGGCGGCTTGGACGAGACAATTTGAAATACCTTATTTACATTTGCACTTAATGAATAGTTTTCCTTGGCATAATTATATAATTCTCTTCTGGACTCACATGCCAACTCGAATTGAGTCAAAAGTTCATCGACCAGCTGATCCTCATTAATTTTACGCTTCGTACATCGCCCTGAAAAATTATAGTACTCTGCCTGTTTTAAATTATTAGGTGTTATCCAACCTGGTCCTCCGAAATGATCATAACAATAAACCGGGATGCCTAGAGACATTGCTTGCTGAACGGTTCTTCCAATCGTAACAACAGCATCGTATTCCAGAAGAATCTCTTTGGTAACCAGCTGGAATTTATGCTCAAAACCATAAATGTCCACCCCTATTCCATTATCAACGAGTATTGATGCGGCTAACTTGACTTCTGATGGCACATGATTTGATATAATCGCAACTCGCCTTAATTTGCTATTAATATTCTCCTTATATGATTGAAAATAACTATCGGGCACACTGTTTTTAAATACAAAAATATTATCCGGATCAATGTTGAATTCAATCAGTCTGTCTCTTGTCTCATTTGAATTGGCCAAACATAGCGAAAGATGGTTGGCAAAAACGGGAGGGGTTTCTAACGGTTCAAAGGGGGACAATGAACTGCTAATAACATAATTTGCATTGATATCATCGTTATAAATTAGGGCGTAACATACCGGAGCATGTTGAATCCACATTAAATCAAAATCTTTTTTTTGTAGTTTTTCTTTCATAATATTGGTTACACTAATATTCGCATCCTCAAATATTTTTTTTACCGGATCACCATAGGAAAAAGTGACAACTGAAACGTTATGGTTATTGGACATGAAATGCTGTGCCAAATCAAATATCACAAGCTCTGAGCCAGCAAAATCGACCAGGTGATGTGTCCCGAGGAGTATATTCATCCAAATCCCTCCCCTCCGAACAGATTTGGTCTGGTCTTTATTTTTTAGTAATGCCATTCATGCTTGCATCTAAACATGCCCTCAGCAACCGGAACTCCGTTTCTGTTTAATTTGTCCTCAATTTCAAATGATGCAATATAATCTTGTCTGTCGTAAGGAAACATGATTAAGTCATCGCAAATGTTTACGGAGACATAATATTTTCCTTTTAAAAAGTCGTTGTTGGGGATAACCAATTCAATTCTTTCAATGGGTGCATGGAAGAAGATATCATCCCTTACTGTATTAAAAAGCGTGACAATTTTCCCGCGAATGTCTGAGATAATGACCCCAACTCCAAACTTTTCGATATTTTCGTTAAATCCCAATTCAATTTGAATCCTTATGTCTTCGTCCGTCTGATATTTATCCTTATTTAGGGCAATCTTTCGAATATATATTTTATTGGTTTGATTTACTTCGAACTCCCTCTGGCGAACTTCTTCAATATTCGCATTTAAGTAATCTTGATATTCCGAACAAACTACCGTTGCGTCGCCATCCATTTTAATTTTGCCTTTTTCAATCCAGATCGCCCGATCGCAAAAATTTCGAACACTAGGCAGCGAATGGCTGACAAACAATATGGTTTTTCCTTCTTGTCTGAATTTTTTCATTCGTGTAAAAGATTTCTCCTGAAAAAACATATCCCCTACGGATAAAGCCTCATCAATAATGAAAACATCCGGTTCCACGTTGATTGCCACTGCAAATGCAAGTCTGGCAAACATTCCACTGGAATACGTTTTTACAGGTTGATTTATATGAATGCCAATATCGGCAAATTGAACAATTTCGTCAATCTTTTTTTCGATCTGTTCTTTTGTGTAACCCATAATGGCTCCACTTAAATATATGTTCTCGAGGCCGGTATATTCTGGATTAAATCCGGCACCAAGTTCAAGCAACGCGGCTACCTTTCCACTGACTTTTACGGTTCCGGAAGTTGGTTGAAGAACTCCGGCGATTATCTTCAGCAAGGTTGATTTCCCTGACCCATTCGTACCAATGATCCCAACGGTTTCACCTTTTTTGACAGTAAAGCTAACATCATCCAAAGCGTAGAAATCGATATGCAATTTCTTCTTGCCGCCAAAAAACAATGCTTCCTTGAGGCGGTCCGTCGATCTATTGTAAAGTTTATATTTTTTGAATAAGTGACGTACCTCAATCGCCAGATTATTATCAGTACTCATATGCCTCCCTCTTCACAAAACATCATTAAAATGCGCCGATAATCTCTTAAACAAGAAATAACCTGTAATCAGCAATAAAATAGTTACTATCCAGAAATACAAGGATTGCGTGTGAAAGTTCCAAAACCACTGCCTATATATCATGCTGTATCGATATCCTTCGGTAATATAAAACACCGGATTCAATTTGATAAACATATGATATCGTTCCGGCACCATTGTAATGGACCAAAAAATTGGAGTTATCCAAAATCCGAATTGCAACATCATTGCAATGAAATGTCCCAAATCTTTAAAGAAAACAACCAAGGAAGAAGTTATATAAGACAATGCGATCAAAAGAGCCAAAGAACATACTAGATAGTATAACAATTGGATATAATTTACATTCGGATAGTATCCATAAATGATGAACATGACAATCATAAAAAGTATAAAAAATAAATGGATGATTAAAGAAGCAGCAATTTTTACAATGGGAAGAATCCCCGCATTAAAGACAACATTTTTTACCAGGTACTTGTAATCAATAACTGAATGGGTTGCATTCTGTAATGCTTCGGCAAAAAAAAACCAAGGAAGCATTCCGCTGATAAGCCAAAGAATGAAAGGATATCCATCTACAGGGATGGCCTTAAAACCTACTTGGAAAATGAACCAAAAAATAATTATCGTGGCGGTGGGTTGAATGAATGCCCAAGTCACCCCCAGATACGAACCTAAATATTTGTCTTTCAATTCTTTTTTTACTAATGTAAACAATAACCTAGTATTTTTCTTTATGCTCAGATCCCCTTGAATCATGGTGATCCTAACCTCTCTTTTAACCTTTTTACAACCTCGGGGATTTTATTATTAGATTTTTTTTATCATCCAACCCAAATTTCTCAAAAACCCATTTTTATAAAACTTATTTTGAATAATGATCCGGAGTTTTCGACACCAACCCGAAGATTTAAGAGATACAAATTCTTCTACTACTTTTCGGTTGATATTGAGGATATGGCCGTATCCTACTAATAATTCTTGCGCCTGGTCAATCAGGTTCAACTCAGCTTCTTTGTCTTTTATTTTTTGAAGCGCATTGCGAAAAGCATACTTCTTTGCACCAACGGTATTTTGATCATGCTGACGGTAAAGCATTGTACTTTGTCTGATGTATCTGATTTCACCAGTGATTGAGGCCACTAATGCAATCCACCAATCATGCATGATCGCGCGTGTCGGTACATAATCCAAATGATTTGCCAGACTTTGGTTTATGGCCATGGAACATCCGGTAACACAATTTTGGACCAGTAAATGATTAAGGCTTGAACGGTTCGGATCAATTTTTTGATAACTCCAAAACGAACGTGCAATTATTTTCCCATCTTTTGAAACAACCGTTAAATCACTATGAACCAGCATAGGAACAGCTGGATCATGTAATTTGAATACCGATACGATTTTATCTATTTTATCCGGTAACCAAATATCGTCTTGATCGCAGAAGAAAAATAAATCGAATTTTTCTCTCGTTCTGGCATGTTGAAGTAATCGAAAATAACTTTTAACGGATCCTATGTTACTTCTGTTGCTGGTATCCACCAACTCGATCTGCTTGTACCTTGATGCATATTCCTGAATTAAATCAAATGTACAATCGGTTGAACCATCGTCCCGAATAAATAATGTATAGTCCCCAGAATATGTTTGCGACTTAATGATTGAATCAAACAGTTGATCCAGATATGCTATCCCGTTGAAAGTAGACAACAATATTGCGATTTTGCAACAATTCAAGTTCAACCCCCCTTCATTTCATCAACCAACATTTTTATGCCATCGCTTAAGGTGACCAAGGGGGTTTGATTGGCAGCTGTGATTATTTTCGTAATGTCAACTTCTATTGAGCTGATTACCGGAATCCCAATTGTTTTTTTGTTAATTTTTAATTTCGCTTGGGTATATTGTTCAACCAATGAAATGACTTCTCTCAATGTACTGCTGGTTCCACTTGCCAAATTATAGATCTCATTTTTCTGACCGCACTGAAAAGTTAAAATGTGTATGAAACGCAACAAATCATCAATATAGATATAATCACGCTTAGTCTCAAGATCCACCCAAATATCTACAGGCTGATTATTGAGTGCCCTATTTATTAGGATTGGAATGATTCCTTGTGTCTTTTTCGGATCCTGATATCCGCCATAAGGATTAGAAATTCGATAAATCAAAAAGTTCAACTTTCCCGCATGCAAGTGTTTGAGGCGAATCAATTGTTCAAAATATAATTTTTGAAGTCCATAGATGTTAACGGGTTGCAATTGTTCAGTTTCACTTACTTTTCCCATCCGATTTCCATAAACAGTTCCAGCTGAAGACAGAAAAACAAATTGCTCGATGTTAGTCGATTCAAGTTTATTTAATAATCGGACAAACAGTTTATAGCCGTCGATATCCTTCTCTATATAATCAAAGGAGTGAGTTGCATTAATAGTTCCAGCAGCATAAAACACGGTAGTATTGGAATTGAGAAGTAACGAATACTTATCGAAATCATAAATATCCGATTCTATAAACTTTATCCGGAAATTTAATTTTTCTTTATATACATTAGTTCTGCCGACAACGATTACATCGAATGATTGCCCACAAAAATAATTGGCAATATGATAGCCAAGGTATCCACACCCTAAGACCACAATTCTTTTCATTAGTCTTCTAACATCTCCAATAATTATTTTTCTAACATCTCCAGTAAATTAAATGCTAATTTTTGCGCTTCCTTCTCCCATGTATGTTGCTTTCTTTTCTGAAACTCTTGATAAGAGAGCTTTTGATAGTATTCCCGATTATTCATAACGTGATCTAATGTATTGGCAATAGAATATATATCCTCCTTAGTGTATATAAATAATTTTTTATCAGGATCAATCCATGAGTTGTTTGGTCCATCATTGATTACGACCGGGCAGCCTGAGGCCAATAATTCCAAAGGCAATAGAGAAAGATTTGTAAAAGATAAAATCAATGCACAATCACATTGGCTATACAGCATGGACAGTTCTTCAATTTTGACAACACCAGCGTTAAAATGCTTAAAAGGAATTTCATATTCCGAAACATCCCAACCTGCCATTACAATTTCGACATCGGGATTGCGACTTGCAAAAATCTGCAGAGCCAATAAACCTATTTCAAAACCTCTGCGATCCGTTGGAGGCCTAGAATAAAAGAATAATCTTCGGATCTCGGGTTCCCTTCTTACATTGAGTTTATACAAATCTTGATCATAGGAGAAACTGAAGCTATAACACTCCATTTGATAATTTGTTTCCAACAATTCTTTCAGCCAAGTTCCAGCTGTTACACCATAATACCCAAACCGGTAGGTTTGCTCAGCAAGTGAATAGTAACTTCCTTTTGGATAAAAATAAGGTTCAAAGTCTTGAACAAAATAGGCTTTTCTATATGCCCCTTTAAATCCCTTCAAAAAATAAGCGGTTTGCCACGAAGTTGCAAAGGCGATGTCATATCTTTGATCAAAACCATTTATTTCGCTGCTTTTGATCACATAAACATTCGATTGCACAGGAAAAAAATACTTATTTATCACTTCTTTTATATTCGCCGGATCTCCCCATTGACTGTTTTCAATCACAACGATATCTGAGGAATGTCCCAGCTTTTCTAACAAATGAATGAACCTAAATATGTTCAGATGTCCTCCAGAACCTATGCCAAAATCGGGAATGAACCAACAAAGGCGCATTTTTCCTTTTTCTGATATTGGTTCGGATATTGTCGGCTGTTCGGTTATGTTGACGAAAGAGAGGAATGAGAAAATATCTTTTTTTCTTAGAACATTTAATTTTTTTTGTTTAATTTTTTTGATTATTATTTTGGTTCCGCGAATTAAGCCTTCTGTTCTTAACAATTGAAAACCTTTTTTTATTTTGATGAAGACTCCCAACACAACGATCAATCCTTTAGCCTGTAGCTTTTAACTCATTCTGTAAATTACCTTTAGAGACAACGTCCGGTGGTTCTGCTCAATAAGCGCCCTTCCCTTTTAGGACCGCCGGGATCGTTTTGAGCAAAATTTTCAGTTCCAAGCTGACACTCCAGCGTTCGATGTACTGGATGTCCAGGTTGGTCCATTCTTCGAAGGACAGGTTGCTTCGGCCGCTCACCTGCCACAGGCCGGTCATGCCCGGGCGGACGTCCAGGCGGCGCCAGTGGTGGTCTGAGTATCTCGCCACTTCTTCCGGCAGCGGCGGCCGCGGGCCGATGAGGCTCATCTGCCCGACGACCACGTTAAACAGCTGAGGCAATTCGTCCAGGGAATATTTGCGCAGGAACGCGCCGACCCGGGTGACACGCGGATCCTGCCGGATCTTGAAGACGGGTCCGTCCATCTCGTTGAGCTTCTTGAGCTTTTTCTTCTGCGCCTCCGCGTCGCTCACCATGGAACGGAATTTGTACATCTGGAAAGGCACGCCGTTTTTGCCGATCCGCTTTTGCTTGAACAGAACGGGCCCCGGCGAATCCAGCTTGATCATAAGGGCAATGAGGGCAAACACGGGGCTGAGCAGGACGATGGCAAGGGAACCTCCTACGAGGTCTATCGTTCGTTTGAGCAGTAGGTTAAAGCCGCGCAGCGGCGTTTTGACCAGCTGCAAGTATGGATAGTCCAGATCCTTGCCCTCGCAGTATTCGAAGACGGTCTCCGCCTGGTCGTACTGTTCCGGGATGATCCGGATATCCGCATCGTACTTGTAAAAGCGTTGCAGAATCGAATGGACGAGCTCCCGCTCCGAGGGAATGGTGATGTAGATGATATCCACGTCGTGCCGGTGAATAACCGTTTCGAGATCGGCGATTCGCCCGATGACGCCGTCCTTGGACACGTCGTCGTCAAGAAAACCCACAAAGTGGTAG
>ERZ795043.1492-NODE-1492-length-11416-cov-25.236599_pt1 | contig 11416 bp, 7 predicted proteins | sample MGYA00375127_ERZ795043 | MGnify/ENA primary metagenome ERZ795043 (study PRJEB30172, sample SAMN05518447) | compost metagenome | isolation source: Feedstock adapted compost from Newby Island compost facility, Milpitas, CA | place: USA:Newby Island compost... | reverse complement strand
CGGGCTGTCTCGCCGCGGTCGTCCTCGCGTTCCTGCCGCCGTCCGGCTCGGCCGACCACCTCAACTACGCCGCCTACGGCCGCATCGCCGCGCTCGGCCTCGACCCGTACCAGGCCACGCCCGCCGCCCTGCCCGCCGACCCGGTGGCGGCCGCGGTGGAGGAGTGGCGGGACACCCCGAGCGTGTACGGCCCGGCGGCCACCGCGGTGCAGTTCGCGGCGAGCCTGGTCGGCGGCACCTCGGTACGGCTCACCGTGTTCGCCATGGAACTGGTGAACGCGGCGGCGTTCGTCGCCGTGGCGGTGCTGCTCCACCGGTACGCCGCCCCGGCCGACCGGGCCCGCGCGGCCCTGCTGTGGGCGGCGAACCCGCTCGTGATCTACCACCTCGCCGCGGGCATGCACGTGGACACGCTCGCCGTCGCCGCCGTGGTCGCCGCCCTCGCCGCCGGGGGACCGGCCTGGCGGGACGCCCCGCCGTACCGGCTCGCCGGGGCGGGCGCGCTGCTCGGCCTCGGCGTCGCGGTGAAGGTCAACGCCGGGCTCGCCGCGCTCGGCCCGGCCTGGGCGCTGCGGCCGTGGCGGCGCGACCCCGTGACCGGCGGCACCGGCGACCGGGTGGCCGCGCCGGTCGGCTCGCGGGGCCGGGAGGCGGGCGGAGCCACGGCCGTGCCCGCCAGCGTGGCGGCCCCGGCGGGCGGCGGACGGGTAGACGAACCGGCCACTCCAGAGGAGGGCACGCCAGGGCAAGCCAGGGCAGGCCAAGGCGTGCCATGGCGGGCAGGCAGGCTCGCGGTGGTCGCGGGCGTGGCGGTCGCCGTCGCCGGGGCCGGGTACCTGCTCGCCGGGCCGTACGTGCTCGACCAGGTCTCCCGGGCCACCGAGATGGTCTCGCTCGCCACCCCCTGGGCACTGGTGAAGGGCTGGCTGCAGGCCCTGTTCGGGCCGGGCGGGTACCGGTCGTGGATCCGGGCGGGCTCGCTCGCCCTGCTCGTGCTGCTCGCCGTGCTGCTCGCCCGGGCGCTGCGCGAGCCGTACCGGCTCACCGGGACCGGCGGCGACCCCGCGCCGGGGGCCGCGGCCGTGGTCGTCGCGGCCTGGCTGGTCGCCGCGCCGTACGCGCTGCCGTGGTACGACGGGCTGCTGTTCGCGCTGCTCGCCATGGTGCCCGCGACCGCGCTCGACGGCTTCGCGGTGGCCCGGCTCGCGGTGCTCTCGCTCGGCTACCTGCCTGCGCGGCAGGCCGGGCGGCCGGAGGACCTGGAGTGGCTCGTCACCGGGGTCAGGGCGACCGTGGTGCCGTGGATTCTGCTGGCTCTGACGGTGGCGCTTGCGGGCTGGGCGTGGCGCGCCGGATCGCGTGCACGCACGCGGCGAGGGTGAGCGGCACGGCCACGGTGAGCGCCATCGCCGGGATCGCCACCCCCGAGTCGTTGCTCAGGAAGCCGATGAGCGTGCAGGTGAGCACGCCGAAGAGCCCCGGGCGGAGCGTGGGCGCCTGCTCGAACGCCCGGCTGAGCGCGGACGCGCCCCACCGGGAGGGCCGGGCGAGCACGAGGTAGAGGAACGCGAGCGCGGCGACCGCGAGCGCGGTGAGCGGCAGGTTCCCCAGCGTGCCGACCATCGCGCCGAACTTGCGGCCGACCACGGTGAACGCCTCGCCGTCGAGCACCTGCTGCACGAACGCGCCGAGGTGGGTGCGCCGCTCCGCCGGGCGCAGCCAGTCCGCCACCGCGATCGCCGTGATCAGCACGCCGCCCGCGGCCGCGCCGATCGCGAGCAGCGCCGGGGAGAGGCGGCGGCCGGTCAGCATGATCATGAAGATCGCGAACCCGAGGGTGAACGCGGGCACGCCCCCGAAGTCGGCCCCCCACCCGGGCCAGCCGTCCGCGGCGATCGCGAGCGCGCCGTACCCGAGGCAGACCGCCACCGCGAGGCGGCGCCGACCCCGCGCGATCAGCGCGTCCGCCACCCCGGCGAGGGCGAGGATCGTCCCGGTGGCGTACACCGCGAAGGCGATGTTGCTGAACCCGTAGAACCGGCCGCCGGTGACCGGCTCGTACCCGGTGACCGCGTTCACCTGGAGCAGGGAGCCGGTCATCACGTCCGCGAGCAGCGCCAGCGAGGTCACGGCGGCGACCACGGTGAGCGGCCCGAGCACGTGCCGCCGCCACGGCCCGGCGAGCGCGACCGCGGCGATCAGCCCGGCGAAGCCGAGGATCGTGACGATCAGCGCGGTCATCGGGTACGGCATGCCCCACCACGGCACGAGCTGGGCGAGGAACGTGGAGACCGCGACCGCGCCGCTCACCACCGCCACCACCCGGGTGGCCGCGAGCGCCCGCCCGCCCGGCCGCCTGCGCACCGCGACCGCGGCGGCGCCGTAGAAGACGAGCTGCACCGCGACGAACAGGCTGAAGAACGGCGCCCGCACCCGCCGCAGCACCTGACCGGCGACGTCGGCGTCGGCGAGCTCGGCGACGGTGGCGAGGACCGGCTCCGGGGCCGCCCCGCCCGGCGTCCAGGCCCGGCCCACCATGCCGGGGACGGTCTCAAGGCCGAGCGCGCCGAGCACGGTCGCGGTGAGGTCGGTGATCGTGACGAGGGCGTCCTGGCGGGTCGACGCGGCGGTGAGGAACCCGCGCGGGTACGGCGTGCCGCCCGGGCCGGCCGGACCGGCCGCGATCGCCACGTGCAGCCGGGGCGCGTCGGTGACGTCGGAGATCCCGGCGACGAGCACGGTCGTGCCGTCCGGGACGCGCCGCAGCACCTGGCCGACGCGCGCGTCCGCGGCGGCCGCCGCGAGGCGCCGCGCCTCCGCCGACGGCGGCCCGGCCGAGGCCGCCCGGGCGAGGTCGTCGATCTCGACCACGACCAGGTGGTACGCCGCGAGATCGCCGAGCGCGTCGACGGAGCCGGCGTACGCGGGCACCTGGCCGGACCGGTCGGCGACGGCGAGCGCCGCCCCCGGGCCGACGGCCGCCACCCGGCCGCCGGCGTCGCGCACCGTCTGGCCGAGCAGCCCGATCCGCGCCCGGTACGCGCTCGCCGCGTTGAACGCGTCGTACCCGGCCCAGCCGGGCACCCGCGCCGTCCCGTCCGCGCCGCGCACCGGCGCCGTGGGAGGCACGCACGCGTCGCCCGGCGTCCCGGCGCGCTGGCCCGCCGAGACGGTGAGCCACCCGGCGGCGTCGCAGGTGATGCCGCGATCCGGCGGCGGGATCGCCCGGGTGGACAGCGACGCCGCCCCGCCCTGGCCGACGAGCCGCCGCAGGTTCGGGGTCCGCCCCTCCTCCAGGTCCGCCCACTCCAGCCCGGGCACCCCGATCACCACCACCCGCCCCCTCGGGACGCCGGCCGCGCCGCCGGTCGCCGCGCCGGCGGCCGTGCCGTACCCGGTCGCGGCCCCGGCGGGCCTGCTCGCCGCCTCCGCAGCGGTGGCGAGGCCGCCCATGGCGAGCGCGAGCAACGCGACGAGCGCGGCGACCGTAGCCGCCGCGAGGATTCCGCGCCCCGCCCGGTCACGCGTACGGCGCGGCCCCCGAGCGGCCGGTCGCGGGGTGGGGGTGGAGGAGTGAGCGGCGGTCGCCCGCGGGCGGCGACGCCCTCCGGTCGGCGGTACCGGCACGCCGTCGGCCGGACACGGATTCACTGCCCCCATCTGATCGCCCCGTTTCGCGGTGGAATGTGCTGCTCGGCGGCTGTCCCCTCGTGGGCCACCCAGTCTGCCGCACATCGCGGTAGCCTGCCGGGTCGTGACGACTGGCACGCTCTCCGCGATCAGGAAACCCGTCTGGGGCCGGGTGCTGGCCTGGGTGATCATCGTCGTGGCGGCGGCGCCCGTGGTGGCGTACTGGCTGACCAACCCCGACGACCAGCGCCTGGTGGACCTGGAGGTCTACCGCACCGGCGCGCAGAGCGTGCTGCAGGGGCTGCCGGTCTACGACTTCGTCACGCCCGCCCCGCAGCTCCTGCCGTTCACCTATCCGCCGATCGCGGTGCTGCTCGCCATCCCGCTCGCCTGGATGTCCTGGCCGGTCGCGCAGTGGGTGTGGACCGCGGGCATCTTCGTCGCCCTCGCCGTCACGGTACGGCACGCGTTCCGCGCGGCCCTGGAGGGCCCGGACGGGCGGTTCGCCGGCCCGTGGGCGCCGCTGGCGTTCGGCCTGCTCACCGCCGCGTGCACGTACCTCATGCCGATCCGCGACCAGGTCCGGTTCGGCCAGATCGACATCCTGCTCGTCATGCTCTGCCTGGTCGACCTGAGTGCGCGGCGGCCGTGGTGGCCGCGCGGCATGCTGATCGGCCTCGCCACCGCGGTCAAGCTCACCCCCGGCGTCTTCCTCGTCTACCTGCTCATCACCGGGTTCGGCCGGGACGGCTCGCGGGAGCAGCGGCAGACCTTCTTCATGGCGTGCTTCACCGCCGCGCTGCTCACCCTCGCCCCGTTCGCGGTGATCCCGCAGGACGCCGCCGACTTCTGGTTCTCCGCGCTGCTCGACTCCGACCGGGTCGGCGCGAACGCGGCCACCACGAACCAGTCGATCCGCGGCATGCTGCTGCGCATCTACCTGCCGGACGCGGTCACCACCGCGATCTGGCTCGCCCTCGTCGCGGTCGTCGCCTGGTACGGCTTCCGCTTCGCGCGCCGGGCCTTCCGCGACGGCGACCCGATGACCGCGATCGCGCTCACCGGGCTCATGGCCGTACTGCTCTCCCCGATCGCCTGGATCCACCACCTCGCCTGGATCGTCGTCGTGCTCGGCGCGGTCGTCGCCACCGGGCGCGACCCGGCCCGGCTGTGGCTCGCCGCCGGGATCTGGCTCTACTACGTGCTCACCATCCCCTGGTGGGGGGTGTCGCTGCGGGCCGCGGAGATCCCCGTGCTCAGCCCGGTGGTGGGCCGGATCGTGCAGGACGCGTTCGGCATCGGCGCCGTGGTCCTGGTGTGGCTGCTCGGCCATCGCCTGCGGCGAACGCCGCCGGTGCCCGCGGCCGATTCCGCTGCGGGACCCTGAGGATCGGGGTTACGCTGCGTCACATGACGCTCACCGAGATCGTATCGGCGGTCGCGACGTTCTTCGGTGTCACCGGCACGGTGCTCGCGATCCTCGCGCTGCGGCGGGCGCGGCGCGCGGTCGACGACTGCCGCGACCTGCTCACCCGGCAGGCCGTGATCGGCGCCGGCGGCATCGACGGCAGGGCGATCCGGGACGTCGCCGTCTACCGGTACGACGCGCCGCAGGAGACCGGCCGGCGGTCGTTCTCCGCCGCCTTCCTCAACAGCATGGGCGACGGCCTCGTGCTCACCACCCTGAGCGGCCGCGCCGAGACGCGGACCCACGTGCGGCCGGTGCGCGGCGGCCGGGGCGTCGAGCCGCTCTCCCCCGAGGAGGAGCGGGTGGTCCGCGCCGCCCGGCTCGGCCAGGGCCCCGAGGTGGAGCCCGCGGAGGCGCGGCGCGGCCTGCGGGCCTTGTCGCGCCCGTCCTCCGGCACCGCCCGGTACGGCGGCGCGCACCGGGCCGCCGACCGCCGGTCCGACGAGGCGCCCGACGGTTCGCGTCCCCCGGCGTACGCGGGCGACATCCTGGCGAGCGAGCCTCCGGGTGAACCCGAGGACGCCACGCGGAACGCGTCACCCGGCGGCGCGGCGGCCACCGGGGTGCCGCCCGGCGCGCCGGACGGCCCGGCCGAGCCGCCCACCGCCCCGGCGGCGTCGGTGCCGGAACCCCGCCCCGGCGTCCTGTCCGCCCCCGCGCCCGCGTCCGCGCAGGACGCCACGCCCGACCCCGTTCCCCACACCCTCCCCGGCGCCGTCTCCCGGACCGAGCAGCCCGGTGCCGCATCCGACACTGTGTCCGACACTGTGTCCGACACCGCATCCGACACGGTGTCCGTGACGGCGTCCGCCTCGGCGTCCGACTCGTCGAATCCGCTGTCCGATTCCGGGTCCGGCCCGGTGTCCGAATCCCCCTCCGGCGCGGCCACCCACGGCGCCCACCGCCGCGCGCGGCACCGCCGCCTGCGGACGTTACTGCAGGTCAGACGGCGCGCCGCGGAGCGGTAACAGGTCGGGAAAGTCCGGGGAAGTCACGATATAGCGGTCACGCGGATGGATACCCTAGAGCACATGTCGAACGTGCCGTCCCGGGAGCGATCCCGGTCCTCAGATGTGCCCGAGGGGCAGGAGGCCCCCAAGCCCACGTACGCGTACCTGGGGCCGGAGGGCACGTTTTCCGAGGCCGCGCTCCGGGCGATGGCACCCGAGGCACGCGGCCTTCCCTGCGTGAACATCCCGGCGGCGATGGAGGCGGTCCGCTCCGGCGAGGCCGAGGCCGCCGTCGTCCCCCTGGAGAACTCCCTGGAGGGCGCGATCACCGTGACCCTCGACGAGTTCGCCTGGGGCGAGCACCTGCTCATCACCGGCGAGCTGCTGCTGCCGGTGCAGTTCTCCCTGCTCGCCCGCGAGGGCATGGAGCTGGGGGACATCAAGCGGGTCGTCTCGCACCCGGCCGCGATCACGCAGTGCCGTAACTTCCTCGCCCGCGAGCTGCCGGACGCCGTGGTGATCCCCGCCGCCTCGACCGCCGGGGCCGCGCGGGACGTGAGCGAGCCCGGCTCGCCGTTCGACGCGGCGATCGCCGACCCGATCGCGGCCGAGGTGTACGGCCTGGTCGAGGTGGCGAAGAACATCGGTGACCGCAAGGACACCGTCACCCGGTTCGTGCGGGTGGAGCGGCCCGGGCCGCTGCCCGAGCCGACCGGCGCCGACCGCACCTCGGTGGTCGCTTTCCTGAAGGACGACCACCCGGGCGCGCTGCTGGAGATGCTGCACGAGTTCTCGGTGCGCGGCATCAACCTCACCCGCATCGAGTCGCGGCCGACCCGCGACGGCATCGGCCGGTACTTCTTCCACTTCGACTGCGAGGGCCACATCGCCGAGGCGCGGGTGGGCGACGCGCTCGCCGGCCTGCACCGGATCTGCGCCGAGGTGCGGTTCCTCGGCAGCTACCCGCGCGCCGACGCGGTCCAGCCGAAGATCAAGCCGGGCACCTCCGACGAGGCGTTCGCCGAGGCCGTCGAGTGGCTCCGCCGCATGCGCGCCGGACAGGTCTGACCGTACGTCGCATCCCGCGCTTTTCCGGGCCGAAACGCCCCGGCCGCCGTGGCGGGTGAGGGGCCGATTGCGGTGCGGGGCGCCATCGTACGCAGGTAGCCTTTTGGTGTGATCGACCTGCGTATCCTTCGTGAGGACCCGGACCGGCTACGGGCGTCGCAGCGTGCCCGTGGCGAGGACGACTCGGTCGTCGACACGCTGCTCGACCTTGACGCCCGCCGTCGCAGTGCGCTGAGCTCCTTCGAGTCGCTGCGCGCGGAACAGAAGAGCGTCGGCAAGTCGGTGTCGAAAGCCTCCGGGGAGGAACGCGAGGCGCTGCTCGCGCGGGCCAAGGAGCTCGCCGCCCAGGTCAAGGCCGCCGAGGCCGAGGCCGCGGAGCTCGCCGCGAAGTTCGACGAGCTCCTGATGACGGTGCCGAACATCGTCGAGGAGGGCGCGCCGGTCGGCGGGGAGGAGGACTACGTCGTCCTCGAGGAGGTCGGGGAGCGGCCGAAGTTCGACTTCGAGCCCCGCGACCACATCGAGCTCGGCGAGATGCTCGGCGCGATCGACATCGAGCGTGGCGCGAAGGTGTCCGGCGCCCGGTTCTACTTCCTCACCGGCGTCGGCGCCCGGCTGCAGCTCGCTCTGCTCAACCTGGCGATGCAGCAGGCGATCGAGAACGGCTTCACGCCGATGATCACGCCCACGCTGGTGAAGCCCGAGGCGATGGCGGGCACCGGCTTCCTCGGCGCGCACGCCCAGGAGGTGTACCGCATCGAGGCCGACGACCTGTACCTCGTCGGCACCTCGGAGGTGCCCCTCGCGGCGTACCACTCCGACGAGATCCTCGACCCAAAGTCGCTGCCGCTGCGGTACGCCGGCTGGTCGTCGTGCTACCGGCGCGAGGCCGGGTCGTACGGCAAGGACACCCGCGGCATCCTGCGCGTGCACCAGTTCGACAAGGTCGAGATGTTCTCGTACTGCCTGCCCGAGCAGGCCGCGGAGGAGCATCTGCGCTTCCTCAACTGGGAGAAGGAGATGCTCGCCAAGGTCGAGGTGCCGTACCGGGTCATCGACGTGGCGGCCGGCGACCTCGGCTCGTCGGCGGCGCGCAAGTACGACACCGAGGCGTGGCTGCCGAGCCAGGGCCGCTACCGCGAGGTCACCTCGACCTCGAACTGCACCACGTTCCAGGCGCGGCGGCTGAAGGTCCGGTACCGCGACGAGAACGGCAAGCCGCAGTACGTCGCCACGCTGAACGGCACGCTCGCCACCACCCGGTGGATCATCGCGATCCTGGAGAACCACCAGCAGGCCGACGGCTCCGTGGTGGTCCCCAAGGCGCTCCGGCCGTACCTCGGTCTGGACGTCCTCGAGCCCATCCGCCCGGCGAAGAAGTCCTGAGCCGCGCGGCGAAATCGAGAAACGCGATCGTGGGGCCGCCCGGTGGCGTGCCCCACGATTTTGCGGTCGCCGGGGAATACGCGCGTTCCTCGGGTATCCGGAACGCGGCGTGGCGCGGCCGGGAGAATCGGCCGGTCGCCGTACCCGGCGATTGGTCATCGGGAATGCGAAAGGCGGGGCGCGCCGGGCGAGCCCCGCCTTCATCGGATGTCTGTGGTCAGAGGCTGCGAACCTGCGACGCCTGCGGACCCTTGTGGCCCTGCGTGACCTCGAACTCGACCCGCTGGCCGTCCTCAAGGCTGCGATAGCCGCTACCGACGATCTCGGAGAAGTGGACGAAGACGTCCGGAGCCCCGCCGTCCGGCGCGATGAAGCCGTAGCCCTTCTCCGGGTTGAACCACTTGACGGTACCCTGAGCCATTAAAGCTCTCCTAACAGCAAAAAACCTTGGGATTCACACTTCGCGAACCCCGTGATGTCGCACAGCTTCCCGGGTGGCTCAGACAGTCAAGCTGGTTTGACACATCGGGAACAGCCAATACAACTTCCACTCCATCTAACACCATCAGCGGGCCTCGTGTTCCCGCAGGCGAGGATTTCGTTGTACTGATCCGGTTCCGCTGAGCCGGGCAGGCATACGCGACACGACGGTACTCGTGCCCGCTGGCGCGGGATCTACACCACCCCGCCCCAGGTCACCGGCCCGATCGCGGCTCGCCGCGCCCTCGGCGAGGACCGGCTCGCGGCTCACCGCGCCATGCCAACGGCCGTGACGTTGATCACCTAGCCCAGCGATCCCGCCATGCTCCGTGAGGCGGAGTCCGCCCCTCCACGCCTGCGGAGGGCGGCCTTGAGGCGGTCGACCGTGGATCGGTGGGAGCCCGTTTCGCCGAGCACCTGCCGCCGGGCCTTTCTCCTACCGCTCTCCTGCCGCGTGGATGGCCACGATCCGTGGTGTCGCGGCATGGCTCGCCGGTCTCTGCGGCGTTCGCCCAGCGGCTCAGAGAACCTGCCCGGCACGGCCCATGTAGGCCCGCTGTCACCGCCGGCGTCGGGAGCGCCCGTGCCCCGTCGTCGATCTCGGCGTCCCGGGTCCTCGAAAGCAGGTGGGCGTACCCGGCTCGCCGTACCAAGCGATCGAGATCTACGTAGCCGATCGTGCAAAACTGGACGTTTACCGTTAAGAGGGCAGACTGGAACGTGCAATGGGCACTCCTCGACTCGTCGCCACCGATCTGGACGGCACCGCGCTCCGATCGGACGGCACCGTGTCGCCCCGCACGCTCGCCGCCTTCGCCGGCGTGGAGAAGGCGGGCGCGATCCTCGTCTTCGTCACCGGGCGGCCGCCGCGGTGGATGGACGCCGTGGCCGCCGCGGTGAACCACCGTGGCCTGGCGATCTGCGCGAACGGCGCGCTCGTCTACGACCTGCACACCCAGCGCATCGTCGAGTCCCGGCTGATCGAGGCGCCGGTGCTGCGGGAGGTCGTGCACCGGCTCCGCGCCAACATCCCCGGCCTCGCCTTCTCGGTCGAGTACGAGGGCGGGTTCGCCCACGAGTCCGAGTTCCGCATCAGCGGATGGGACGCGAAGTACGCCACCGGCTCGGACGGCTCCACCCGGCTCGGCCTGCGCGTGGCCACCTCCACGCTCACCTCACGGCCCTGCGCCAAGCTGCTCGCCCTGCACGAGAGCATGGACCCCGACCACCTGTACACGTGCGTGGCGGGCATCGTCGGCGACCTCGTCACCCCCACGCACTCCAGCGGCCGCCCCCTGATCGAGATGAGCGCCCACGGCGTCACCAAGGCCTCCGCCCTCGCCACCCTCGCCGCCGAACACGGCATCGGCCCCGACGAGGTCGTCGCCTTCGGCGACATGCCCAACGACCTGCCCATGCTCGTCTGGGCCGGCACCTCCTACGCCGTCGCCAACGCCCACCCCGACGTCCTCGCCGTCGTCGACCACGTCACCGCCAGCAACAACGACGACGGCGTCGCCCAGGTCCTCGAGCAGTACTTCCCGCCCACGCTCTACGCCTGAGGCAGCGGCGCTCGCGGCCGGTGGCGTGGAGTGGCCGAGTCCCGCACATGCAGGACAAGCACGCCGGCCAACGCCGATCACCGGTCGCATGGCGCGGGCGTTCCGGCCCGCCTGCGGCGCCGAACACTCGCAACGATCATGTGCGGGCGCGCGGAGGCCTGCGGAGTGCGGAGCCGTACGGGGAAGCCGGTGCGAGAGGTCGGGTAAGGCCGGGGCGCGACGCGCGAACGGCGCGGGGTGCCGCAGAGCCGTGCTGAGGGAGCCCGTCGCGAGCGAACGGTGTCCGGGGCGATACGGGCGATGACGAGGTGGGGCCGGGTTGGGGGTTTGCGGGCCGGAGGGAGCTGCCCGCAGCCGGGGCGTGAGGGTGGTCGGTGACCGCCATGGTCACGCGTCCACGGGGTGCCCGCGTTTCGGGATCGGGGGATGGGGGGTGGGCGGGGTGTCCGCCGGTGGGGTCTTCCCGGCCAGAGGTCAGGGCGCACCACGGTGCCCTGGGTGCAGGCGTCGGCGGGGTGCCGCGCCTGCGGTCCGCATGAGCGCGGGCCATGCGGCCGCTCGGCCGTCCTTGTGGCACTCCCGCCGACCGACGGATCGAACCGGGCGACCTCGGACACGGGCCGTGGGCGCGGCACGGCGGCACGCGCCGTCCGCGTCCGCATTGGTGGACCTCTCCGGCCAGAGCTCCTGCCCGGTGGCCGGGCAGGGGCACCGTCAGAGGTAGGGGCCGGAGGCGCGGGGGTTCTGCTGGTGGTCGTCCCCGCGCTGCACGGACGACAGCCCCTGCGGGAGGGCCCGGCGCATCTGCTCGAGCTGCGCCCGGGCGGCCATCTGCTGGGCGAACAGCGTCGTCTGGATGCCGTGGAACAGCC